>Ga0210386_10000962_pt1 | contig 26125 bp, 23 predicted proteins | sample IncBWH32OmetaG_FD_160091 | JGI IMG/M metagenome (GOLD analysis project Ga0210386, IMG submission 160091) | Forest soil microbial communities from Barre Woods Harvard Forest LTER site, Petersham, Massachusetts, United States - Inc-BW-H-32-O ...
GCCCAAGACGCTGAACGCCATACAGACGTATTTATCTCCCACGGTGGAGCGGTTAGCCCGCCGGTTGTTTCCTGGGCAAATACCCACTAAGTTGGTCGGCCCTGAGCCGTTCGAGCGCGACACGTTCACTCTCGAGGGCCACGAATTACGCATCATCGAGCAGGGCCACACCGATAGTGCCGATACGACGTCTCTTTACATTCCATCGATCGCCCTGATCGTGGCCGGCGACGTTGTGTACAACCAGTGCCGCATGTACGTCGGCGACACCACCCCCGAGAGCCGAAAGAATTGGATCGCGGCGCTAGACCGGTTGGCGGCGCTGAACCCAACGATGGTTGTTGCCGGTCACAAGAAGACTGGCGCGCCCGACTCTCCTTCGACGATCCAGGACACCAAGCGTTACCTGCAGGACTTTGATCGGCTACAGAAAACCGCGGCGTCCGACCAGGAGCTATTCGATCAGATGACGGAGCTATACCCGCATTGGGTAGCTAACCAATCGTGGTTGATGTTCGGATTCCCGCAGCCGTAATGGTCGGCGAGCGGCCAAAGCCCTTCGGCGAAGCGTTCGGCTTTGACCCGGTCACGTGGGCTTTGATCTTCGCCGAGTACGGCGCGGTGCTGGTGAACGCAATGATGAGCTGGCTGATTCCGAGGCTCTCGCAAATTGGGTTGCTCTGCACAAGCTAAGATTTCGGGAAATAGATTCGATTTCAGAGAGGAGAACAAAATGACAACAAAAGGAAAAGTCTTGGTACTAGTCTCGAGCGGTCATGGCTTGCCATTGAAAGATGGCAAGGTTTATTCGGGCGCTGGCTACTATCTCAACGAACTGACGGTCCCGGTTCGCGCCTTGATGAAGGAAGGCTACGAAATCACATTTGCCAACCCCAAAGGAAACACGCCACAAATGGACGTCCATTCAGCTGTCGCCGATTTCTTCGGCGGGGACGAGGCCAAGCTTCAGGACTATCTAAAATTCCGCGACACCCTGACTGGGCTCAAAAATCCAACTCGTATCTCGGACGTCATCGCATCGGGCCTGGATCAATATGACACTGTTTTCGTCCCCGGTGGCCATGGCCCGATGATGGATCTTCTCGATGATCCCGACGCTGGCACGGTGATGAGACACTTTCATGAAACATCCAAGCCTACGGCGGTGCTCTGCCATGGCCCGATTTCACTTCTCTCAGCTCTTCCGAATTCGACGGAGTTCGTCGCAGCGTTGGCAGCGGGCGATGCTGCTGGAGCGCGGGCAAAGGCTCAAGGCTGGATCTATTCCGGATATAAGATGACCATCTTCTCGACAGCGGAAGAGCAACAGCGGGAGCCGCTTGAGATTGGCGGTAAGGTTCTCTTCTACCCGGACTTCGCCTTGCGTACGGCGGGCGGTGACGTAAGTGTGGCCGCCCCATGGAAGAGCTACGTCCTTCAAGATCGCGAGTTGATCTCAGGTCAGAACCCGTTCTCGGACGAAGCGCTTCTGAAACTTCTTCTGCCGGCACTCAGCGGGAGAAGAAGTAAAGGGGCTGGGGCATCCTCCGCTAGATAGAGTCTTCGTTACTGACCCAGCCATAACCTACATCAACTGCTGATTCGAATGTTTTCCTCGAGCATGGTGGATTGGGGTGTCCGAATCCAATCCTGGCGGGCATGTTTCGAAAGTCGGTGGCGACCTTTTATATTTGCAACGCGTAGGAGGTTTGTATGTCTCAGAAAGCCAGCGCCGTAAAGCGCGCTCAGCAAAGCGAAGTCCAGCCTCACCAACTCGGGCAGGAGGTATTCAAAACCATCTTGTCCGAAGATATCGATTGGAAACGATTTCCGGCGTTCCCACCTTCCGTACTGTTGGCCGTCGTCGTGGGTAAGCCCTCGGAGCCGGGACCTTACACAATCAGGGTCAAAGCGCCCCACGGCGAGAAGCTGCTACCTCACAAACACCCAGAGGATCGAGTCTATACCGTGATTTCCGGAGTTTTTTATATCGGGCTGGGTGATAAATTCGACGCGAGTAAGTTGGAAGCCTACCCGCCCGGCGCCGTGATCATTCTCCCTGGCAACACGTCCCATTTCCACTGGGCGAAATCTGGCGAGTACGTCACGCAAGTAACTGCGATCGGCCCGCTTGGATTGGAGTACATCAGCGCAAAAGATGATCCGCGGAACACCAGTGATCGAAGAAACAGCGCGACTTGACGAATCGTATGCTCCGAATTCGTTAAAGCATTTGACTTCTTGTCAAACCGAAGGCTGAAGATGAACGATCAACAAAAAACAGAACAATGTTCTGGAGCGAGGGATCAAGAAATCCGTGCAGCATTGGATCAGCATTGGGCGGCTTCCGATGCCAACGATTTTGAAACCGAGCACCTCATCTATCACGAGGACGCGGTGCTGGACTACCCGCAGTCAGGCGAACGAACCCGCGGTCGACGCAACATACAGGGCCAACGGGCCAGTCAGCCAAGTAAAAAGCGGTTTACTGTTCGGCGAATCATTGGCAGCGGCGACCTTTGGGTCACCGAATACGTCGTGACCTACGACGGCAAGCCGTCCTACAGCGTAAGCATCATGGAGTTCAAGGGCGACAAAGTAGCGCGGGAAACTCAATACTTTGCGGATCCATTCGTGGCACCTCCTTCGCGCGCTCAATGGGTTGAACGGATGGACGCATAATCTCGACGTGCGAGAATTCACCAGCGACACAGCATTCGCGATTTGCTGCATCGTTTTCGAGATGGAGGGACAAGAGAATGGATTGGAACCGATTGGTCCAGTTCGCACTGCTGGGTAGCAATGATTTGGAACAATATACCATCCTCCTGATACGCATTTCTCTCGGACTGTTCTTCGCCATCTCCGGGGCAAACAAAATGTTTATCGCCGCCAGCAGGCAAACGATGTTCGAAACGCTCGTTGCAGCCAAAGTTCCGTTTCCCCACCTGATGACATTTTTTGTGTCGGGTGTTGAGCTCGTAGGCGGATTCTTGCTGGCCGTGGGGTTTCTTTCGAGCCTGACGTGCGCGGCTTTATTGTTCGACATGCTTGTCGCCATCCTGTCTACCAAGCTTTCCGCCATGCCTAAGGGACTTTCACCTCTTAACTGGCTCGACGATTTCCTTTACCTTCCGGAAGTCCTGTACGTGCTCTTTTTTATTTTGCTGATCTGCTTGGGTCCGGGAAAGTTCAGCGTCGATTACTGGCTCGCTGGCAAGTTGCGGGGGTGATCGACTTAGACGAGGTCTGAATGTCCAGATTACTTTCAGTAAATGTCGGCCTTCCGCACGACGTGACATGGAACGGTAAAACGGTTCGAACGTCAGTCTGGAAATCTCCAGTTGATGGACGGCGAATGGTGCGCAAGTTCAATCTTGTTGGCGATTCGCAAGCCGATCTTGCCGGTCATGGCGGGGAGCAGCGTGCCGTATTCGTCTACCAGATGGATTCTTACCATTACTGGGAGCGCTTTTTGAGCCGCAACGATTTCACTTTCGGCCAGTTCGGAGAAAACTTCACTGTTGAGGGACTTTCTGATAACGAGGTCTGCATTGGCGATCGCTACCGCATTGGTGGCGCTGAATTTGAAGTGACACAGCCGCGCGTAACGTGCTACCGCGTCGGCATTCGCGTGAATGAACCTCGCATGCCGGCCCTGCTCGTAGCTCACCACAGGCCAGGATTCTACTTTCGCGTGTTGCAGGAAGGAGAAGTTGGGGCGGGCGACGACATTGTGAAAACTACCGACGGGCCAGAACGAATGAGTGTGGCCGATGTTGACTCCCTCCTGTATTTGCCGGGACATTCTCGCGAAGAATTGGAACGAGCGCTGCGGATTCCTGCACTGAGCAAGGGTTGGCAGAGTTCGTTCCAGGAAATGCTCCAACAAGACTCGAGCTCCAAAACTGCGGCTGGAAATCCGGGCCTCGCGAATGAGGAACAGGCGCCAGCATGGCCCGGCTTTCGACAGATGCGAGTCGCGCGTATCCATAAGGAAAGCGACAACGTGACTTCCCTCGTTCTTGTACCGATTGATGGGCAATCTCTTCCTGTCTGGCAGGCAGGTCAATTTGTCGTTTTACGGCTGCTCGTCGATCCGGCCAAGCCGCCCGTTCTTCGCAGCTATTCGCTGTCTGATCTGCCCGCAGTGGATCATTTCCGCATCAGCGTCAAAAACGAATTGAATGGGATTGGAAGTTCATTCCTGTGTAACCGTGCGCGAGAAGGCGATGTATTCGATGTTAGCGCGCCGCGAGGAATTTTTACTCTGCGTACCGGCCAGAATCCTGTGGTTCTGCTAAGTGCTGGAGTGGGCGCAACGCCCGTGATGTCCATGCTGCACTTACTCGCCGCTGAAAAATCGCAACGAGAAATCTGGTGGATCTATGGAGCCCGCGATCGCGTCGACCATCCATTTGCGGAAGAATCGCGTTCATTGCTGAATCAGCTCTCTCACGGACGAGGATACATCATGTACAGCAGGCCCGCTGCAATCGATCAAGTCGGGGCAGACTTCGATGCTCCCGGGCACATTGACGCAGCTTTGCTGGAGAAAATTGGCGTATCAAAGAGTAGTGACTTCTATCTGTGTGGTCCCTCCTCATTCTTGCAGAATATGCGCGATGGACTGCGAAATTGGGGCGTGCTCGAGGGGAATGTGCATACGGAAATCTTCGGTTCTCTCGAAGCTATTACACCCGGTATGGCCCAGCTTGATCACACTCCTCACCTGCCGCTAGGGCCAGCCGGATCTGGCCCCCTTGTTTCATTCGCGCGGAGCGGGGTTACCGCAGCTTGGGATCCGAGATTCGGAAGCTTGCTTGAATTGGCGGAAGCATGCGACGTTCCGGTCAGATGGTCGTGCCGGACTGGAGTCTGTCATACCTGCATGACTGGTCTGATCGGAGGTTCGGTTATTTATAACCCTGAGCCGCTGGAGAAGCTCGCTCCGGGGAATGTGCTCGTTTGTTGTTCCCAGCCAGACGAGGGTGTCACTCTGGATCTTTGAGAGGAACGGGATCGAAATGTTCAATTTGGTGTGAATTAGTGCGAAATTTTTCGGCTCTTCCCGCTAAGTGTTACAGGCGCGGCAGGCTAAAGCAGGCTGCAGAAAAAAGGCCTTGTTCTATCATTCTGAGCAAAGCGAAGAATCTCTCTTCGATTTGAGCATAGGAAAAGAAACAAGGAGAGATTCTTCGATTCGCTCAGAATGACAGAGTATCGGGTTTTTCCGCAGCCTCTAAAGGGCTGGTTAGAGAATTCGCGGAAGGAAATTATCGGCCACTCTGTTTGATCATGAAGGAAAAAATCACTCGATATAGGAGGCAGCCATGAGCACGAAAGCAGTCCGCAGTGAAGAAACGACCGGAGTCGCGAGAGTCGACATGAAGTTCGAAATTGTCGTCCTCCCCGTCTCGAATGTTGACCGCGCGAAAGATTTTTACGCGAAGCTTGGGTGGCGCCTTGACGCTGATTACGCCGCCGGTGACGATTTCCGAGTGATCCAATTCACTCCGCCTGGCTCCGGGTGCTCGATCATCTTTGGCAAGAACGTGACTCCGGCTGCACCCGGCTCCTCCAAGGGCATGTACTTGATCGTTTCGGATATTGAAGCCGCCAGTAAAGAACTTCTTGGTCGCGGCGTCGAAGTCAGCGAGGTGTTCCACGACGCGAGCGGCGTGTTCACCGGTAAGGATGAGCCCTATCTGTTCGGGCGAAACCGGGTCGGAGGCCGGGATCCTGAGCATCGCAGCTATCGTTCGTTCGCATCGTTCAGCGATCCAGACGGCAATGGCTGGCTGTTGCAAGAGATCACAACTCGGCTTCCCGGGCGAATCGATCCAGCCGTGACTTCGTTTGGCTCCACAAGCGACCTCGCAAACGCGATGAGGCGCGCAGAGGCGGCACACGGAGAACATGAGAAGCGCATCGGTGCGGCGGATCCGAGTTGGCCCGAATGGTACGCTGCGTACATGGTGGCCGAGCAGGCTGGCACCGAGCTGCCTAAATAAGCAGCCCTGCACACTTAAGGGAGGAGTCGAATTATGCGTTTTGATATTGTGCCCGGAGCCATTTTCCCCGACTACGAACTGCCCGATCACACGGACTCTCTGCGCAACCTCAGCGAAATTCAGGGTGACGACCCGCTGATCCTCACACTCGCGCGCGGCCACTTCTGCCCGAAGGAGCACCAGCAGCATCTGGAACTCGCCGCGTTTTACCCGAAGATCGCAGTGGCATACACGAAAATCGCCACGATCGCCACTGACGATCACCATACTCTGCAGGAATTCCGTGCGTCGGTCGGAGCCGTGTGGCCTTTCCTCTCCGACCCTGAGCGAAAGGTTCAGAAGGATTTAGACATCCAGGAATATACCGACCCCGACAACAACCCGATGATTCCGCATACGCTGGTGCTCAAGCCAGGCCTCGTTATTTACAGTATCTATAACGGCTACTGGTTCTGGGGCCGCCCTTCAGTTTCAGACCTCTGGCACGATCTGCGTGCAGTGACGAAAGAAATCCGCCCAGACTGGGATCTAAGTACTCCTGGACTCCGCGAGGCATGGAACGCGGGCGACATTTCGCGCTTCCACGGTTGGAACAAGCATAATGCTGCGAAGGCATCTTCTGCAGGACCGAAAAAATCATGAGGACTGCCCGCGATGAATCCTGCCCTCCCGGAAGGTGGTTTTCTTAAGCTAATCGCAATTCTAGTCTGTTGAAAGGAGGAATTATGAACATGGCAACTGGCGTCTCTCCTATCCAACCCGAACCGGGACTCCTAGGCCAAACTATCGTCGTAATAGGTGGCAGCTCAGGCATGGGCCTCGAGACGGCAAGGCTGGCACGATCGGAGGGCGCCGATGTCATTCTCGTCGGCCGCAATCCGGAACGGCTTGAGCACGCCGCACGTGAGCTCGGCGCACTTCGCAGTGCCGCATTCGACGCCACGAACTTCGAAATATTCGACCGATTCTTCGACGATCTGCGAATGCCGATTGACCATATTTTGGTCACCACAGGCGGGCCGTACTACGCTCGGCTAGCTGACATCGACTTCGCACAAGCGCACCGGAATGTCGAAGAAGTCTTCTGGCTGCCGCTGCACATCGCTCGGCGCGCCATTGGCAAAGTGCGCCCGGGCGGAACGCTCTTGTTCATCGGCGGGGTCGGCGGCCGCCGACCAGGCGCGGATCCGCTAGTCGCGGCGTTCACCGCAGCAAAGCCTGCGCTCATCAAAGCGCTGGCACTTAACCTTGCACCCATTCGCGTCAATCTGATCGCGGCCGGTTTTGTCGACACGCCATTGTCGGAATCGATACTCGGTAATCAGCTGGACGCTCGCCGCGAGCAGCTCCGTTGTACTCTCCCAATAAGACGAGTGGTCGGTCCAGCAGACGTCGCCGCACTCGCCATCCACCTTATGACGAATACAGCAATCACTGGAGCAACATATGATATTGATGGCGGCCAGCAGCTCGTGGAGTGATGAGCACGTAAACCAGTCCTGTTACGCCCGAATCGTCCCAGATGCAGGGCACGTTTCAGCCTGTCCAAGGACTCCCCACCGATCGTGATGAGGGACAGGGGCGTTTACTTCTCGTGAGTGTGCAAGAAGGGGGAAAGTCGTGTCATTGGCGATACTTCCCGCTGGAAGAACCATGCCTTCGATTTAAATCCATATTCGTAAGCCATCGCAGAGCTTGTCAGTTAGAAAATCTTATTCCATAATTTCTCTCTAGAAACGAACCACGCATCCCAAGCCGTTCCCGGAGTAACCCCGGAAGGATCAGGCCTACCAATTTTTTTAACAATAAACTCTAGCGCCGTTTGTTAATCCGATACATCAAATAGAACGAATTAGTCTGACCCGTAATTCGAGGTGACGGAGGTTCCTCGTGTTCTCGCAGGCGGCTTGCGAGAACCTGACTTACCGTAACTAAACGCGAAGGCTTTCGCCAAAGTAGACAACTGATTTGGAAGGGAAATAATGCGACCTCAAACCACAAAAAGATTCTCCGCAGTAACGCTCACTATCGCTGTTGCGACACTATTATTCCACGTGGCAGCAGCGAGTGGCCATGCCATCCTCATTGCCTCAACTCCGAAGGAAGGCGGTGTAATTTCCAAATCCGATTCCACATTCGCACTCCAATTCAACGTCCGAATAGATGGAATCCGCTCGCGAATTTCACTGGTGCGTCCAGATGGGTCTGTTCAAGTAGTTTCCATCAACAAGCAAACTTCCCCCAACACATTAACAGCAAATGCGGCGGAATTAATCCCCGGCATCTACCATATCCGCTGGCAAGTGCTTGCAGTTGACGGTCACATCTCCAGCGGAGAAGTTCGGTTCACGGTTCGAGAATTCTGAATCCACATTAGAGACATTGTAATGGTTCAGCTCTTAGCAATTATCAGCTTTGCCTCCGTCATAATGCGCGCGGTAACGCTCTGCCTTCAGTCACTGGTTATCGGGGGCCTGGTATTTGCCGTTTGCGTGGGTTCATGCGACCGATCCTCGGAAAAAGTTGAGCAGCAGATCCGCCGCTTGATTGTTGGGTCTGCGAGCTCACTTGCATTTGCAACGGTCGTGCTGACTGCGGCGAACATATTGGTTCTGATGGTGTCCGCCGATCTGAAGTTTAGCGAGGCGATTGGCGCAAATTTCGTATTGACCGGTGGATTGTGCATTGCTGCCTGCCTGGCAGTTGTGGCAATCGTGAAAAGCGTGAGGATTTGGCAATTCAGAACGGCCGCATTGATTCCGGCGGTATTGATCCTCATCACGTCCGTGATGAGCAGCCATGCGGCCTCCCGAATCAATCATGGCGCTCTGTTGGCGCTGTTCACTGCCATTCACCAGGGGGCCACGGCAACCTGGATCGGCGGGCTGCCTTATCTCTGGATCGCCTTGAAACGTGCTCGCGATCTAGAAACCGCCAGAGAACTGAGCCGGAAATTTTCCAATCTGGCGGTCGCGAGCGTGGCTGTTCTCGCTGCCGGAGGATTGGGTCTTGGCGTGGCATATATCGGCTCGTGGCAAGGGTTCTATGGGACAACTTACGGAACAATGGCGGCTGCGAAGATTGTACTCTTCGTCTGCCTGCTGGCACTCGGTGCCTTGAACTTCAGCATGGTTCGCGGCATGCAAAGAGAGGACGCCACAGTCGTCAACTTGCGCCGGTTCGTCGAAGCGGAAATCGGTTTGGGTGTGGTCGTGATTTTGACAGCCGCTTCCTTGACGTCACAGCCCCCAGCTGTGGACCAACTCGCTGTTCGCGTGAATTCCGCCGACATCATTGAGCGACTCGCTCCGCGCTGGCCTCGATTGAAGTCACCCGATCAACAGGAGCTTAACTATGTCATCGCTGGGCGCCAACAGTCTTCCGTCCCGTCGTTAGCGAAAGACTCTCTCGTACAACCTGACGCGCAATTGGCCGATCCGCCAGACTATCTGGCCGACCGTGAATGGTCTGAATACAATCATCATTGGGCCGGTCTGGTAATGCTTGTGCTTGGCTTTTTGGCACTGGCGTCGAATACGGGGAAAGCTCCGTGGGCCAGAAATTGGCCCATCATGTTCTTAGTGCTGGCCGTGTTTTTATTTTTCCGAGCCGATCCCGAAGTCTGGCCCTTGGGACCCACGAGTTTTTGGGCGAGTCTGCTGGCGCCTGAAGTGTTCCAGCATCGACTAACGGTGGCACTAATCGTCGCCTTCGGAATCTTCGAATGGAAAGTGCGTACAGGAAGGACGGACTCTACTTACGCCGCGCTTGTCTTCCCTGCAGTCAGCGTGATCGGTGGAGCGGTCCTGCTGACACACTCGCACGCAATAACTGACGTTAAGGAGCAACTTTTGGCGGAGTTTAACCACTTGCCTTTGGCGATTCTTGGAGTTGTTGCCGGAGTGTCGCGCTGGTTAGAGTTGCGAATTCCGAGCGAGGACCGCGCGCGACCAATCCTCTCCTGGGTGTGGCCGGTTTGCTTCGTGCTCATCGGTGTAATTCTTCTCAACTACCGCGAAATTTGAAGTGGGCCGCGTTTGGCGAGATCTTAAAGAGCTCGGGCTCTGTCCCGATTCCCTTCCTCAAGAGAGAAATGTTATCGGGGCAATACTCGCATTTTAGACAAAATTAAGATGGTGGAGATAGTGAAATTAAATCCGTTGAATGCATCGCGCCTACATGGAGAGCTTCGACTATTTAGTTGGCTATTGTGCTGGAGCTTCAACTTCTTGTCGGCGTCGGTGAGTGAATTTACTCAGAAGAAATTCTTGGGCGATATTGGCTCCAATCCGCTCGCCAGTACCAAGCGCGAACAGCGAAAGCACCAGCCCCCCGCCACGATTTGACTTGGGGAAATAGAGATTCGAAAGACCAGCTGAAGCTAAATCGCCGCCCACGCTGGAGTAGTTCGGTTGCCATTTGCCGTTGTCTCCTTTGGCAATGAACGCACTTAGAATCGCGTGGCGAAGTCGCGAGCGGGTTGTGCCAGTTCCTTGGTAAAAGTAGCGAGGATCTTGATGCAACAAAGACGGAAGGATTGCTCCACCGATCATGATGTCGGTAAAACCATCGGCACCCGTTGCGCCAAATCGTTCCCCAAATCCCTTCGCACCCTGCGGATAATTGGGGGTATTGACTGCCTGCCTCAAAGCTGAGACAAGACCAACGCCCGCAAATGTGACCGGATCGTATGAGACCTTGAGGGCTAAATCGAATTTCATTTTCGTCGTGAGAGGTGCGGCATTTTCTCCGTCATAAGAGATGTAAAAGTTTGGAATAAAGCCGAAGACACGCTGACTTTCTTCGACCTTGATCTGCTCAGTCGCAATCTCGATGGGATCATAGGTAACCTGCATCGTGGTGTTCTGGGTTTCAATGCGAAGCGGGATTTCTCCAAATAGCTTAACTTGGCCCGATTCAAGGGTGATTGTCTGGGAGGTCCATTTAGCAAAACCATCCGAGTTGATGGTGATGTTATAGGGAACCGAGGTTGTCAAACCGTCGAAGTGGAAAAATCCGGTTTCGGTCGTTTGCACTGTTCTCTGCTGTTCGGCCGACTCCGGGTAACGCCGCAGAATAACGGTCGCGCCAATGATGGCATCGCCATTCACATCTGTAACCGTACCGGTGATTTGTCCTAACGCGGGTACTGGCGATTGATAAGCCTGAGCCTGAGTGCGCGCGGCTAGTGTCATGGCCATCGCAACGATGGTCGCCGCAAAAATATAAAATCGTGGCATCACATCACCTGTTGATCTCGTTCTCACCAAATCCCGTTCAAGCAACTCCCAGATTCGACTTCCCCAATTCGATGCAGTGATGGACGAGATCGATCCATAAGTTTTTGCAAAAAGCTTGTTTCTGTCGAAGTTTTAGAGTGGGTCGTTTTTCGCTATTGGTTTCTGGAGGGCTATGGCCAAATAGTTGGAGGCGAGACCGCCTAACCAGTTTTTGCACTAATTATCGGCTTGCACTGATTATCATCACGCTCGCCCCAATGGCGCGGTCCGGCGTGCAGCACAAGCTGGTTGAGCGACGGCTACGTTGCAATGGAAGCTGCTGGTCAACATCGTGGCGAGGAATCGTTATTCTGTTCATCAGCATCAAGCTTCTCGTGTGACTAACACCAGCCAACACTTTGCGAGAAAACGCATTTGCGGAAAAAAGTTCGCAGAAACAGTTGAGTGCAACGCAATTTGAAAAATCTGAGGATTCCGGTCTTGACCACCACACTAGCGAGGATCCTACCAGTGAATATGGCGGAGAGGGTGGGAGTCACAACCGCACTCTCCGACGCCATCTAAAAACGAGGATTTTCGCCGCTAACCCCAATAAAACCGCATTGCGTTGTAAAACTCTCGCTGGCTCGAAAACGCCTTTTGCCGCGTCGGGCAGCGTTTTCCGTAACCCGCGTAACCGTACGATAGCGCGAATTTTGGAGAAGTAAACACCATTTTTTGGTAGCAAATCACACGACCGGGTATTCCCGTCCTTTAAGTTGAAGGGCAAGACGCTTGCAAGAATAGCGTGCTCAATGTTAATGCGGCGTTAAGTATGCCGTTTCGGGTGAACTGGGACATCGTGCATCAGTGCAACTTGAAACGCCGACACTGTTATTTCACACCAAAACAACTAAGTGATCCCATCATGCTGTCGAGAACGGACGCGCTGGACTTCGTTCGGTATCTCGGTGAGAAAAAGGTGTTCCATCTTTCACTTGCTGGGGGCGAGCCACTCTTATGTCCACTTCTCGAGGAAGTCATCGCTGAGGCTACGAGTCAGAGGATTGCGGTCGCCCTTTCGACCAATGCAATGTTGTTGACGCCTGAACGGGCACGCTGCCTCCGTTCCGCTGATTTGAAATCACTTCAGATTAGTTTCGACGGTCCGGACGCCCCAACGAATGATCTTGTACAAGGTACTGGGGCTTTCACGAAGACTCTCCACGGCTTCCGCATTGCAATTGCTAATGGTTTCGAAGTTCTTATCCCGATGGTCTTGATCTAGACCAATAAGCTTACCGCACCGCAATTGGTTGAGATTGCGCACAACGAAGGGGCAACTGGCGTAAAGGTTCAGACCCTTATTGAATCTGGTTTAGGTGCGCGCAACTATGCGGAGCTTTCGATACCAGAGCCTGAGCTCGTTGAATTGATTCAGACATTGTGATTAATCAAGGCCATATGGGCGAATAAGCTTAAGCTAATACTACCTCTCGTTCCGAGCGTCCAATTCTCTCCATAAAATGCGCCGGAGTATTACTATCAAGATCGAAGCTGCCACAGATGTCAACCGGGCCTGAGTACAATTCGAACAAATAATGCTGGCAACGCTCGAGTGTGCGGAGCGCAGGTTTCTGCCGAGGGCGATCTCAGAAACATACTAACAGTACCCCTGCAGCAGTTATGGAAGGAGTCCCAAGAGGCATCTGATGGCGAAATGAAGCTGCCTTTAAGAGCGGCTCCTCGGTGACAGCTTGTGGTTCGATCTGCGGCAAAGGCTGCAGAGCGAATTCTGCTCCTGCGTTCGCCAAGTAGAAACCTTTAATAATCTCCCAAGTACACGTTTATCATTTCTGGATGTGGCCCTGGGACCAACACCTGGGTAAACACCTTCGCGCTACGTGCGTCATCGGTGCTGCTCGTCACGATGGCACAAACCTGCCTGATCATTGAAGCAAAACGCTGGAATTAATATAAAAATAACTTGACTTCTAAACCTATACTCGTTAGGTTCCTATCATTTTTAACCTGTATCAAGTGAGTTATTGGAGATGCTCTTTCCGAGGCAGCAGCAACCCTTACCGCGCGCCGGACGGTTAGTCCGAAGACGCTTAGGCGCCAATACGACTATGACGCGGTTACGGAAGACAGGCTTGTCCGTGGGCTTACTTCTGCTAACCACGCTCGTTGTAGCTCCGCCTATTCGCTGCCAAGGTCCAGCGAAGAACGGAACGGATAACGGCATAGCTGTAGGCAGTCCGAAAATCTTCGACAACCGTTCGCTTCAGATCATGTTGGATTCCCTTAATGCGAGTTTGCAGAATACCCAGTTTTTTGACCAGGCAACGATAAGTGCGGCGCTCGGTCTCCTGCAGGGGTCGGAGAGCTATGACGTCACTCGAAACCTTAGTGTCTCTGCGTCTTTAATGCCCAAGACAACTCCTTCCCCGGCTCCAACAATCTCGGGAAATGCGACATTGCCCGGAGGACAATCTGGGCAGAGCGGGTCATTCTCTATAACGCTCCCGAAGCCTGCAGGTGGTTCCGACGGGTCGAGCTCTGGGGGAAGTTCCGGAGGGTCTGGGTCCAACAGTGGCTCGCAGCAAAGCGTGACTCCGGCCACACTACCGATTCTAGCGGCTTCGTCCGGACAATTCGGCGCAAACGCGAGCGATTTGCTCGCAGACCAAATCAATTTGACCTATCAAGTGTTCAACCTGCGCATGCTCCTAGAACGGTCTCTTACTGATCGTTTGCTTATGGAACCAGCCCCATCCAACAACGGGCTTACCCGTTTGCAGGCGGTGATCGGATTCGACGTGACCCTTGATCCTCCCAAAGAGGCGAAGGACAGCGTCGCCATCGTTGAAATAACGGTAACGCTGGAAAGTGCGCCAGTAGAACCGAACACCAATCTGTCGCTGGTCGCGGTCATGCCTCAAGAGAAAACGTACAACTCTGCCGCACTAAACACGCACGACAACGCGTTCGGAGGTTCGGCCGTAGCGAAAATGATCACGATCGGATATACCGAACGGCATCGCGGACAAGTTTTTTATCTTTTTCGGGACAACGACACGATGTCATTCGAACGGATGCCTTCTCCTGCTGTCGCCAACTCTTTGAAGTTTGGTTGGCAGTTTCGACCTGTGCTTGGTAGACGTTCGGTATCTCCGGGGACGCGCCAGATGTTTGCAATCATCGCGCTTCCCGACCGAGACGAACCTAACCAGACTCAACCACTCCAGGTTCACGTCCATGTCGATACATATTGGAAGCACTATGAACATCGTTCACTGACGACTACCTATAACGAAGCATGGACCCACTACGTAAATCCCGCTCACATCTCCAACATTCCTCTTCGCTTGCCCGGTCTTTGGCCTGCTGACTATCCAAACGTTGAAATTCCCAAGAGCGCCAGAATCCAAAACAATCTGAGTCCCACGGTGAATAGTGTGGATTGGATACCCGCGAACAACAACCAGGGTACGGTGGTCGTACACGGGAAGAACTTTTTCAGCGGAACCACTGTAAGTCTCGCCGGGCAACAGTACACCAGCGCGGGCGATGGACTTGTGTTGCAGTCTGACCAGACCATGATCATCTCTACGACAGTACAAGCTATAGCGACAGGCGATGGCGTGATTAATGGGCGGTATGGAAACGCTGTGCTCTTAGCACCAGATATTGTCACGGGCAACATGAATCCGCTTTATGTAGACAACTTTGAGTTGAGACCATTTGGATCGGAATACTCTGAGCTTACTCTCAGGCTCGGAAGAAGAGGGGGCATAGCGTTGAATCTGGCAGATGCACCGGCACCTAACGCATTTTTCATTCGCTTCAATGATGCGGTGCTCGATGTTCCGACGAAGATAAGGCCAGACGATATAAATCCAAATCTGCTAGACATTACAACGCAGATTTCGAACACAGTGCTCGGAACCGGTGACGGGGTCGTGACGGTAAAATTCCCTTTTGGTGGCAAGACTTGGGAGGCAAAAGAGCAAGTCTATCAGCCGTTATTGCCCATCGTAACAAGAACAGGCGGGAAGGACAAGGCAACATTAGCGATCTCCTATCCTCGTCCCTACGGCATGGAATTTCGAGGGAATTGGAAGATTATTTTGGATAAGACGTATCAAGTTGGCGATCCAGGCGACCAGGACACTGATGCAGACGTGAGCGTCAAACGAGTTTCCACCTGCTCCGTTATCGAACCAAGTTGCCATCTCCTTACCCTGACCGCGAAAACCACCTTGCTCGACACTTTCCAGAAATTCGTCATCGTTAGTAACGGAGGTGACGCCGTAAGCGTGACCATTCCGCCCAGCAACCCAACCACTCAAGCGGCGCAGATCAACTCCGCAAATACCACAGCGATGTTGCAGAACGAAGCCCGAGTAGTCGTTTTCTACGGAAAGGGCCTCACCCTTGTTAAGCGTGTGTTCTTCACCAATCAGGACCTTCCTTTTTTTGCGAAAGCGGACGGTACCGCTATAACCGTTTTTATCTCCACAGACGTAACCTCGAAAGCAGGGCACAAAGATATAGTCTTTCAAGTGGACCAGAACACGCTTTTAGCAGGCGGCATTGATGTATTGGCTACCGGGAGTAGCGGAGCGCCAGGTCAAGGCAATGCCGCGCCAGCGAATGCAAATCCGAATCCAAACAATCAGTAGCTCTTTCAAAAGGAGGAACCTATGCCAAAGAAAGCAAATCCTACATTGCACCCCAAACATTGCAAGAAGATTTCGACGCTCAAGCCCCATCTCCTGGATGCCGTGCATACTGTGCTTAAAAGCCACGGAATCAATGCGGTCGTTCACAGCATTTCATTTCGGCCAAGCGACAGCAAGCAGAGTGCACTTAGCGGACAGTGCGGTGCCGCTCCCTGCTGCATGGTCAACGGAGTTTGGACATGTCCCGGATGATCATCCTTTCGCTTATTTCTATGGAATAACGCCATGACACTGAGATATCGAACGCCCATTTTCACGATTTTGATTCTAGGTTTAGCACTTGGTCTTGGTTTGTTCGCTCAAGATGAAAAGCGTGAAATAGTTCCTGGCGCAGATTTTCAGCACCCGATCTATCTTCCCTTGGAAGAAGGAAAACCTTTGGCAGTCAAAGGCATCGGTGATAATTCGAAGCGGCCTGCAATAATTTATATTGTACGGCTGAATGCTGGACAGCAACTAACCGCAAAGCTGACGAGCAGTTTTGACAAGAGTCGCGGACTGGAGCCTTTTTTACTTTACCTCTTCGATGCAAAGACGACGTCTCTCGTAGGGTCTGGCACAACCTGGATTCTGCAACGACCGGCAAGCCCAGATCCTCAGAAGAATCCGAAGAATTTTGTCGCATCATTTAACTTCGCCTCACCGGATAGAGACGACTACTATGTCGTCCCCATTTTTCAAGATGCCGGAATCTTGTTTACACTCGAGATGACCGCGAAAACCGTTTCTGATTTTCCTGGTCCTCCGAATTGCGTCAGCGGGCCATTGACGAAGCCAATTTACGTGTCGCCCGGGGTCGCTAACAGCCTAATCGCCGACATCACAGTCGGGGGAAAAACTAAAGCCGACAAACTGGACGCACAGAACCGTCGGTTTTGTATAGTGCAAGCTTGCAGTGTTCGCCCACCGAGTTCGGTCGTTCTAACTATTAGACTGCGGGACGCATTCGATTCAAAGAGAAAAGTAAAGGCATGTTGGGGTTCATCTGAAACGATCACAGAGGTTGTTGCGCTCCCTCCAAGCTGAACCGGCGTTGAAGATTTGAAGACATCGATGACCGAGTAGACTTTAGAGGCGAAGCAGTGCGGACACCTCGTTTCTTACTGCTTCTGACGCAGCGCAACGGATGCCCAACGCACTGATCCACCACTTTAAAGGGGGAATTACAGGTGAAGGATTCAATGCTCACTTATCTTGTCCGCGTATACCCTGCCTCATCAACCACCAAGCCGTACTCTGACAAAGCCCGTTGCAATAATGTCAACGTCTCGTCTGAAGCCGGGTATGCCGGATTCTCGTGCCGTGCAGTCATGAACTCACCAGGCGGTAATTGTTGGCCTCGTGAGAAGTACCAGCCAAAGTTCGTGAGAATCAGAGCGGTATCTGGATCGGTGCGTTCCTCTTGCCGCCTGTACTCGAACGCCTGCATCGCTTCGCGTAGCCAGTCCTTCTGATTGATGGGCACATCCGGCGTAAGAGGAAGATTCACATCAATAAAGACGGCGAATGGCATCCCACCGGGGTTTTGTCCGAGAGCACTCTCGTACAGTCGCTTGATTTCGGCTGGGGCATCATCTGCGAAAGCGCCGCGCTCGTGTAAAACGCCTGTGCGGTGACGGCTTTTGGCTTCGACAGCGATCTTCTCGCTTCCTTTGCTCGCAATGAATTCGGGATTTCTTTTGGTCGTGTCATCTATGAAGCCTATTTGGAATCCACAGCGAGCAAACAAACTCGCTACAAGAATTTCGTACCTCGCTCCCTGAAACTCATGCATATTTCCCAGCCGCTTACTGACCTTGGGCGGTGCATCGAGAGCCTGGGCGAGCTGAAGGACATCATCGGCTAAGACCAACAATGCCTTGGCTCCTCCGGTCATCGGCGCTTTCAGTGGTCGTGTGGTATCGGTATCCGGTGGGGCGTGTTTCAACAGTTGCTCACTGCGTTCGTGACGCCACCGCAAGATGACGTGGCGTTCTTCCTGCTTCTTCTTCATTTCGTTGTTAAACCATTCCTCACCCAAAAACCAGAGAAGGTGGTTGATTAGAAAATCTTGGAATGTTTCTTCCTTTGGCCTCCAATATATTTTGTTACGCACGGCCCGTAGTTTCTGGCCCTGAAAGTCGGCCTGAATCTGCGGCCAACTTGTCAGTCGCCGAGATCGCGAAGTTGCCATACGTGACGCAACGAGCTTGATCCACTCCAATGGGTGTAGTTCTTGTGTGCGTTCCTCATTGAGGAGGATCATCACGTCAACGCGATTTAGCGCTGCCTCCTGCCCTTTGATGACATCAACGACTGTCGCCTTCACGCCGTTCTTGATTCCGAGTACGACTCCCGGCTTGTAGGTATCAGCAGTTGGTCCCCAATCGTCCCCCGCTGGCGCAAGGCGTCCGTTTTGACAAATCACGAAGTAACCGTAGTGATACATTGCGGCCTCGCAATACAATCAGATCAATTCTGGCGTAAGGTGCGCCCGAGCACCACGGTTCCCGTGTCGGCAGGACTTCTCAGCATGATTGATAGTAACGCGGCAGCAAAGAAAGCCACAATTGAATGGAACAAAGCCGCCTATTGCCTGTGGCCGTCTGTTCATAAGGAACTGGAAGCCGCTGTAATCCGTGACGCACTGTCAAGACCGCATTTGCAAGGGCGATTGATCTGCTGTTCATCCAGGCGTTCAAATCTCACGGATCACTGTACTCGATGTGTCTCATCGGTCATTGTGAGGACGCCGCAACAATTGCCAGGCCATTTTTGAACTTGTCCTTCATATGGGCTATTTAGATTCGGAAGAGCCGGAACTTGTGAGCCAAATCTGCGACACTCAACCCAGACCAGTTAGACAGGGGCTTCCCGCTACAGATTTCTGTCCAACGTGGCGCACGGGTCGTCGGCGGGGTCATTGCTACGGATGCAAGGCGGACGATTGCACATAACAGACGACACGACTGCGACTCCGATTCTCGTTTACGGGACCCGGTATATGCTCGCAGTAACCGAGGTAGGGAACGCTCACTTTGTGCTGATTGAGGAATCGAAGATGGCTGAGTTTAGAAAGCGGTGTCTCGCTTTCGACGTTCAGCCAGCCGCCGATCACTTGAAGAGGTTCTCGTCATCTAGCACTATTGGGCATACTTCCTGACAAGCAGTTTCGGTTACTGCCTACCCTTCCGCTCCCTAGGGAACTCAAGCACCCACCAAAATTAGCACTAGCACACGCGTATCGTAGCGCCCCAGTCCAAAGGAGTGACGCTAACATGAGGACCAACAAGAAAGCTGCGAAGGCGAAACAACCCGCGAAACCGAAGCAAGAGAAAATGAAGACAGCGAAAGCTCCCAAGGTTCCCACGGCTGCGGCAACCAAAGTTTGGTCCGAGGCGGCAGGGCGCACAGCGGAACGCAAGTTCGCTAAGGTCATCTTTAACCAGATGGCGAAAAGGAATGCCAACGCTTCGCGTCGATGACGTGGAAGGAACGTGATGCGTTCATGGCGAAACCGGAGAATGCCGTGGGTCTGGAACGCTACGAAAAGCATTTGGCCTCGGCCGGGGCCAAGTTGAATAGGTTCAATCCCGGTCAGGTGTTGGCGATGCCAGGTGCCCTCTTAACTTCGGAGGCATCGGGCGAATCGCTTTTTGATTACCTCACGCGGCACCTGTCAGCCGACTGGGTAACATAAATGCCGAAGACGCTCAAGAGTGGGACCAAGATTTGGGTAATTGCGGAAGCGGACAGGAGTTCAGCAAGTGCCCCAAGAAATTGTGCCGCCACGAACCAAGGAACATCCGCAGGCCACGTCCCTCGGTGGTACTATTCGCATGCGGTTGCCGCTAAGCGTGAAATTGAATGGCATCGACAATCTCATTCGTAGCTATATGTCAGAAATATTAACGACAGCACAAGTTGCCGACGAACTTTTGAGAGGTGTGAACGGTGGAAGTTGCATTGCATGGGTCGGCTCAGGCATATCCAAGCCACTCTACGGCGACTGGCTCTCGTCAATCACCTGTCTGTGCGAGGCATGTGGAGTAGTGGATTTCGGAGAGTCCACACGTGAACCTACAGCAGACGACCTGCTCGACAAGGCTGAAGAGTGCAAAAAAGCTAATGAGGCAGCCTATGAAAGCACTTTGGCGGCCAGGTACGGTAAGGAATTTGGAATAACTCGCATCGCTTACGATTGGTTGCTGAGGGCTCCGTTTCGAGCGTTCATCACAACGAATGTCGATCCGCTATTGAGTGCCGCAGGCGAAGTGGTTGGCTCTGAGGCACTCCGATACTATCCGGAGTTGCCGTCAACCGACATTGAACGATGCAAAAAGTCAATTTTTTACATGCACGGTCATGCTAGACCGAACGGAATTGCTAATGGCCACAACTTAGTTTTTGCTCGGAGCGATTTCGAGAAAGCGTACGGACCGTCTGGAGTGGTGCGCCAGTTTGTTGAACAGCTGCTAACAAACTATCCAATTGTTTTTTGGGGGTGTCAGCTCCAAGAACCTGGCATACGGGAATCATTGCAGCGTGTTCGCGACATGCACGCTCAAATGAAGGAGGCTAGGGACGGGTTCACCCCACCACTGAGATTCGCAGTCTTACCAACGATTTACGCCAGGACCAAAGGAAAGCTCGACCAGGAGACGGAAGCGGCAGAAGCGGCAGAAGCAGACTATTTCAGGGCTATTGATATAAAGGTTCTCCGGTATGACCCTAGAGATCGAGAGAACCATTGGGAAATTGAGGAAATTTTAAGGAGTCTCTGTGATTCATCTTCGAAGCTGGCCGTTGGCGCAGGAGAGGCAGGACCAAAATGAGCGAAACTTTCTTCGAGCGAATTAAGCGACTGGATGAACTCATCAAAGCTGGGCCAACTGCCTGCAATTATGCTGAGGATTTGGCAGATCTCTTGTCAGAGACTGCTCTCAACGATTATTTTTTCCAGAAAATATCAGATCCGGGCTGGCTCGAGATACTAGACGATGCAGGACAATTTAAAGATGCACCCCGTCCCCGGGAAGAAAAGAGCGAAGGAGTTATCGCGTTCCCGCCCTGGCCGCAAGGCGACTACCTCAAAAGGATTGCCAGTGCCCCGGCTAGTCAGGATGCCATCTGCGATGTGCTCAACAAGATGCCCCTCACTGAAAATCCACGCGTGGCCGACACCATTGTAGATATCGGACTACAAATTCGCCCTGCACTGAGCGTGAGATTAACTCCACGCATCGTTGCGGCAATTCAATCTCGATACCACATAATGATGCATATTAAAGTCGGGGCATTAATTAGCTATCAGGCGAAAAGTGGCGAAATCGAGTCGGCGCTTCAACTCGCTAAAGCGGCTCTCGAAATCCTTCCGGACCCACGGCAACGGGTAAGAGAGGACGAGGAATCTGCGTTTCACAATCTGCGTGAGCCAACTGCTCGCTTTGACGCCTGGGGATATGAGCAGTTACTCGGCAAGAACGTTCCTGATCTTGTGGACGCAGGTAAGCAACGTACATTGGACTTGCTTTGTGATCTTCTCGATCGCGCAATACTATTATCCGATCGACGCGGGGAATCTCGGCGACCCGAGGACTTATCGTATGTTTGGCGGCCTTCTATAGAGGACCATCAACAAAATCTAAATATGGGCTTGAAACCGCTTCTCGTGACTGCGGTGCGGAATGCTGCGGAGCAAACTGCGAAAAAGGATGCACGTTCGCTAGCGACCCTGGTAGCAGGGCTAATGAAGCGAAGCGAAGGATGGCACGTGTTTCGCCGGATCGCATTGCATTTGCTTCGCGCCTTCCCGGAGGCGGACCAAGATTTGATCCGAACGGAATTACTAGATCGAGGCAACTTCGATTCAGTGGATATGAGGCACGAATATTTTCTGCTGGAGAAAGACTACTTTGGGAAACTACCGACCGAGGACCAAGAGGTCATTCTAGGTTGGATTGAGGCTGGCCTGCCTTCTCCGATGCTTGACAGTATAATGAAGAATGTCGAGGAGATTACTGGCAAGACACCATCTAAGGAGGAGAGGGAAAGGTACAATCTTCAGTGGAAGCGTGAGCGAATCGCACCATTGGAAGAGCATCTGACCGCGTTATGGAGGGGGGAGCATTCTGAACTGTTCGATGAGAAGGGCCGCCCTCAACATCCTGAATTCGCCACATACTCGGAGCGGGCCTGGGGACCTACCAGCCCTCAAAGCGGTCAAGAGCTAGGAGCGATGTCTCCGTCCGACTTGGTGAACTATCTTGCGGATTGGAGGCCCTCGGGCGATGTTTTTCGAGCTCCCACCCCCGAAGGCCTAGGCAGAGAAGTCACTAACATTATAACTGGGAAGCCCGAATCGTACGCAGCATCAGCCACAGAGTTCAAGCGACTCGCTGAGCCCACCTACGTCCGCGCTGTCATCCAGGGATTTGAATTTGCTTTGAAGCAAGCACATCCGTTCGATTGGCCCAAGGTGCTGGACCTTTGCGCTTGGGCGGCCAGCCAAGAAAGGGATGTGGTGGACCGCAATACCAACTTTCCCGATGCAGATCCTCACTGGGGTTGGACTCGCGCCGCAGTGGCAAGACTATTGGGCGATGGCTTCTCTTCTGAAAGTAACCCGATACCTCTCGTATTGAAAGATCTTGTTTGGCAGGCAATCGAGCCGATCACGAATGACCCAGAACCGACGCCTGAGCAAGAGAAAGAATATTCAAGCCTCCAGCTTGCAGGGGAGGCAAAGGGGAAAAGATCAAACGTTCGGAGCTTCGATCCTTTTACAGCAGGAATGAATTCTGTGCGAGGCGCTGCGATCGAGTCGGTCGTTAAGTACGCACTCTGGGTCAGAAGGGGATTCGAGAAGTTGGAAGCTGCAACCGATCTCCTAGCCAGAGGTTTTGAGGCGATGCCCGAAGTACGCAAGGTTTTAGAAACACACCTACGGGTTGATATAGACCCATCCATAGCGATCCGCACAATTTATGGGCAGCGACTGCCCTGGCTTCAGCTCTTAGACCCTAAATGGGCACAAGAAAACACGGCACGAATTCTTCCCAGAAACGACTTGGTCCGTTGGCATGCTGCTTGGGATACCTACATTTGCTACTGCGCCCCATATGACAACGTATTCGACTGGCTTCGCTCGGAATACGCTTTCGCGGTCGAGCAGATTGGCTCCCATGATCATGGATGGGAAGGCCCCCAACCACCAGACTTTTCCCTTGCGCAACACTTAATGACGTTCTACTGGCGAGGCAAGCTTGCCCACGACGGCGATTTGCTCAAAACCTTTTATGACCGTGCGGACGAAAAGTTGGCGGGGCACACCCTCAACTTTATGGGAAGAAGCCTTCGCGAAGCGAAGGAAGCGGTTCCTGAGGAGGTCAGTGGAAGGTTGATGAGGCTCTGGTCAGGGCGATTAGCAGCCGCGAGGCAGCGGTCCACCACAAGCGGTCAAGAGCTGAAGGAGTATGGTTGGTGGTTTGTTTCCCGGAAAATGGACGATTCTTGGTCTGTCAGCCAGCTCCTAGAGGCTCTTAGTTTTGCGAAGTGGATTGAGCCAGATTTCTTGGTTGTACAAGAACTAGCCAAAATGTCGTCTATAATGCCTCTCGAATGCATTGAAGCACTCACAATGATTGTCGAGGGTGACGCGAAAGGCTGGGCAGTCCTTGGTTGGGCTGACGACGCCAAGACGATAATCAGAGCCGCCTTGAAATCCGATGATCCGGAAGCACGCCAGAGGGCCGAAGACCTCGTAAACGCCTTGGGAAGCCGGGGATATTTTGACTTCGGTGCACTTCTTAAGGAAACCATTCATTAAACACCTGGGACACTACAGCCTTAGGATGCAAGCGGACCGCCCCATGTTTCAGAGGCGAGATTTCAGATTGGAGTCATAAATCAAAAAGCCTTCTGTGCGCCCCCACTGCAGATCGACAAATGTACCGACTGTGACCACACGCCGCCCTATTCGCGAAAACAGAACGTCACCGTCCCCGAACGTGCCTCGCATTTGGAGGAAGTCTCGGTTGTTAGAGGCGATCCCGCACTCTGATGTGATATTGGGACTGTGTCTTGGTTACCGTCGAGTAACTGGAAAATCCTTACTTCCGCAGATCATCCAGGAATTCTGACGCAGGCGCGACGCTTGTAATCATCAAGCGGTCACGTGCGCGTGTACATGCGACGTAAAGCAGGTTTCGTTCTGTGTTGTAAACCTCTTCGAGATCGGAAGCATCCGCAACCATTTCAATTCGTTCCTGTAGAGGAATTATTTCGTCGTCGCAAGCCATCACCACAACAACACGAAATTCCAATCCTTTGGCAAGATGCATGGTGCTTATCGACATTTTCCCATGCAACGTCTCAACGTTTTCGTCGAGCACCTTGAACGGAATGTTTGCTCCCTCTGCGGCTGCTGTCGCTCTCTTGAGTTCGGCTGAAGATCGAACAAAGATTGCAATTTCGTGCGGCAAAATGCCCTCATTCGTTCTGCCCTCCAACCAATCACTAACAGTCCGAGATTCCTGTTCAATCGAATCCAGTGTTTGAATGGTCGGAGGCGGTCCGTTAAACAGTGAGGCAGTCGCTTTGCGCTCTTCGGTGTTTCCATCCACATCCGTTACTTCTGGCTCCAGCAATCTATCGGCCTGCATTCGGATTTGATGCGAGGTCCGGTAATTAACCTTGAGGGTTGTGGAGCGGCCTCGCACATCCACGCCAAGAGCTTTCCAGGAAAACGGTTGCTGGAATATCCGCTGGCCCGAATCTCCCGCGAAAAATAGCGCGTCGCTCCGATACTTACCCAGAGCAGCTAGAAGCCGAAGCTGAGCGACACTCAGGTCTTGCGCTTCATCGACGACCAAGAAATCAAAAGGCACGGAAACATTAGTCGAATAAAATGTCGCCAGTTGAGTGAACATTTCTGAACGCGTAATCAGTTCGCGGGACTTGAGGGCTGATTTTACTCGCTCGAAGATTGACCAAACGATGGCCCGCTGCGGCTCTTTCAACCGAGTCTTGCGTCCCAAGCGCATTACATCACGGTACGATTCCCAGGTGTCCAACTGCCATGCGTCAACGACTTGCTCCCACTCCATAATTAAGAACGGTAACGAGAATTTATTTTCGCTGCTTTCTTGAGCCGCGTTCTGGATTAACTCAGGGATTGTCTTAGTGCCTGGGAATTTGATTTTCCCCATGTTGGCTTCATATAGCCGCTTGCCGATGGAGTTCATCGCGTGTATTTCGATGCGATCTCCCAATTTTGGCGTACTTCCAATCAGAAGTCTGAGTTTTGATCTCAGGGCATTTGAAAGCGGATCGGAAAACGTTGTCAGCAACAGACGTGCCTCGGGATTCTTGCGAGCAAGGTAAGCGACGCGATGGATCGCTACAATTGTCTTTCCCGTCCCGGCGGAACCGGAGACTCTCGCTGGACCGCCGTATTCTCGTTCCACCAGTTCGCGCTGCGCTGGATGCAGGAAGACAGCCCATTTCTCCCACGGATAATCCAGTGCCTCTTCCAACTCCTCAAGATTGTTAATTAAACGAAAGCGCCGCTGAGCATCCGGATGGTCAAAAGATTCCGTCAAAACATGGGTTACGTCTGCCTCAGTTTCGCGCTGGACATGCAGGTCCAACACGGCTGGCATCAGAATGTGCGGGGTGGATCCCGTTGCAAGATCGAGCAATGCCTCGGCTGCCTCTTTTGGAAGATGATCAGCAAGGCTCAGCAGCGTTCCTTCGTTTGCGGTGCGGACATCTGCCAGCCACTCAGGAGGTACGCCGTAACCGAGCAACTCGTCGTCAGTCATATCAGCAAACAGCGGCGGTTTCAATTGCAGTTCAGAGGGTGCATAAGTGGGGACAGTAATTTCCTGAACTCGCTGGCGGATTTCGACAAATTGTGCTGCCCCGGTCTTCGGGTGCGTTTCAAGCTTCCTACGTTCTGCCCATTGGTACGCATCATCGTGGTGACCCACGTAACATATCAACAGACTATTTCCAGATTTATGTACAATCAGTCTGACGTCTCGGCTTACACGAATCGACCAAAAATTGTGGTCCTTCGCTTTTTCCAGTTTATGAAATTGCAGGCCCGGATGAGCCGGATTCATCTGAAGGTCAAACGCGGTCGTCTTTACAGCCTTCTGTT
>Ga0210386_10000963_pt1 | contig 26115 bp, 22 predicted proteins | sample IncBWH32OmetaG_FD_160091 | JGI IMG/M metagenome (GOLD analysis project Ga0210386, IMG submission 160091) | Forest soil microbial communities from Barre Woods Harvard Forest LTER site, Petersham, Massachusetts, United States - Inc-BW-H-32-O ...
CGGAAGGGCGTGCCTTGGTGCCGCCGCGATACATCGCGGACGACTGTACTACGGAGCGCCTAGCAACGCTACTCCAGGATCAAAGTGGCCGCATAGCCGTCATGAGCGCCGAAGGGGACGTCTTTGACTTGATGGCGGGTCGTTACTCGCAGACGTCGACCGCGAATTTCGGAGTGTATTTGAAGGGTCATGCGGGTGATGCACTACGGATCGATCGGGTAGGCAGACCCCCAGAATTTGTCAAAAGCCCGGCGGTGACCGTGGGGTTGACTGTCCAGCCAGAAGTAATTCGGGGATTAGCAGGCAAGCCTGGGTTTCGCGGTCGCGGTCTTCTGGGCAGGTTCTTATATTCGCTCCCAGCGAGCTTGTTGGGCCATCGCGACACGAATCCTCCTCCGGTACCAGGTACTCTGGGCGACGCCTATGGCGCGAACGTGTCCGCGCTGCTTGATATCGCATTGAAGAAGGACGGCGATGGCGAGGCGCGCCCGTACGAATTGACGCTGGAAGCCAACGCTCGTGGGCGCCTGCAAGAGTTCGAGGCGTGGGTCGAGCCACAACTCTCCGAATTTGGAGAGCTCGGTGGCATCACAGATTGGGCCGGGAAGATTGTCGGCGCCGTCGGCCGGATCGCCGGCATATTGCATATGGCCAGCTTGGCAGGTTCGCGCGGATGGGATTACCAAATTTCACAGGAGATCGTCGAGAACGCCATCCAGATAGGCAGATATCTCATACCCCACGCCAAGGCCGCTTTTGCGGAAATGGGTGCAGATGAGTTCGTCGGTCAAGCCAGGATAATATTGCGTTGGATCGAGCAGAACGTGCCCGAAAGCTTTTCTAAGCGTGATCTCCACCAAGCGCTGCGGGGCACCTTCAAGCGTGCTGAGGAACTGGAGAGGCCGTTAGCGCTTCTTGTTTCCCACGGGTTCATCCGCAATAGAGAAGAAGCATCCAGCGGCCCCGGCCGGCGGCCTAGCCCGGTCTTCGACGTGAATCCGCTTTGGGCTTCCCTCCCTGCCAAGCGAGTTCTTCCGAATACCGTTAACGGTCATTTTGAGAATTCTGAGGATTATGAGGACACCTCCTCATCTCGAGATGGCTTCCAGCACTGGAAAGTCCTTCAGGCGGCTAACTCCCTTGAAAATGAGGGACTTGAATGATGTTCGCAACAGGAGGTACGCTTCAGGCGCTGACTGGAGGCGTCCGGTTGAAGAACAGAGTCCAGCATCCGAAGGTGAACGAGTGCCGCGATCGCGGTATGCCATATTGGTTCTTCCGGTACCGTGACGATGAGTTACTACCGGGCGGAACTGTCAAAACCACTCGAAAACGTCGCATCATCGGACCCAGCAAGGGCCCGAACGCGATCCGTCGCAAGCAAGCCGAAATTGAACGTGATCGATTTCTGCTGGAACTGAATAGCGCTGACGCGCCTTGCGAACATGCGGTCGAGGCGGCAAAGCCGGCGGATATTGGCGCGATTTTATTCGGCAAGCTGGCTGAATTGTGGCGCGCCGACTTCGTGGAGCGGAAGATCGGTCAACAATCCCTCATCGCGGCTTCGACGAGAGAGAAGTACATCAACCATCTCAAGAATCACATCCTCCCGCGGTGGAAGGACGTACGGCTTGGCGAGTTTCGCGCCAAGGATATTCTGGACTGGCTACAACAAGAATGCACGTCCTGGTACAAGATGGCGGATCTGAGAAATATCATGAGCGGGATCTTCACGAAGGCCCAGGAATGGGAGATTCTGCCGGACAGCTTCGCCAATCCCATGCGCCGCGTCAAGCTTCCCCGGAAATGGGAGGTGCGGGAAAAACGCATCTTGACGGAGGACCAAACGGCTCGTGTGTTGGCCCGAATGGAGGACCCGCACCTGCTCATCTGTGAAACCTGCGTCGATACGGGCACACGGATCTCGGAGGTCACTGGGCTGAAGATCCGGAATTTCGACCCGGAAACAGGATGCATTCGGATTGAGCAGCGAAACTGGCATGGGGATATTGATGAACCGAAGACCGCAAAGAGCCGCCGAACGCTCGCCCTCGGCATTCTGACGAACCGTTATCGGGCTTGGATTGCACATCTCGCACACCAAGACCCGGACGCTTGGATCTTCCCGCAAGACGAGGACTCACGCCGACCAATCTGGGATTCTGCGGTTAGGAGTGCGCTAAAGCGCGCGGCTACGGCCGAGGGATGCGATTTTTGTGGCCTCGGTCCCCACTCCCTCCGGCGCGCGAACATTACGTGGCGTCAAGAGGTCGGCGGCAGCAGCATTGAAACTTCGCAGATCGCCGGCCATGCGAACACGAAGATCACCGAGGAGTACACGATCGTTCAACTCAGGCGCCAGGAAGAACTCACACGTCGAATCCAGGCCAAGCGCATGAAGGCAATCAGGCGGAGCGGTAGCAAAATCGTCGACATCAAGAATACCGACACGGCTGCGTAGCGAAGGCTGGGTTGTACAGTTCAAATCGGGTCATCCTATCAGCTCGATCGAACGCGATCTCTCTTCTTGCAATCAATTCTTTAGTCAGCTTTCCTGGGATCCCATCCAATTGTTGGATCGAAGAGCTGCTATCGACAAAGTGTCCTTGCAGCACGATGGGTGTGGCTCCAACCACAATGCGTAAACGTTAGCCACAGCGGTGATCTACCTTTTACCCCTGAGCAACATCTAATGCTGCTGATTGAAGGCCTGGCCAATAAATCGGCTACAATCTACTGACGTGGCTCGCCGGTGACGCCGATGATCGATCTGTTCCTGAGCTATAACCGCGAGGACCAAGATGCCGTTCTGGTGATCCAACGACTCCTCGAACGGCGTGGAATTCGTACTTTCCTCGACCAGGATCAGCTCGTCGCAGGTCTCCCTTGGCCGCAAGCGCTCGAACAATCACTCTCATCCGCACGCGCTGTGGCGGTCTTTCTCGGGCCAAGCTAGCTTGGTCTTTGGCAAAAGCGTGAGATGTTTTTTGCTCTTGAGCTGCAGGTCAAAGCTGAGCACGAAAAGCAGCAGTATCCAGTGATACCGGTGCTGTTGAAAGGCGCGCTTCCCCAAGCGGGCTTTCTATTCCTAAATACCTGGGTCGATTTCCGCGAGACGTCCGACGCGGCGGAAGCGCTTGAAGCTTTGATCCGGGCGATCACCCTGGATGAGCGGAGCCCAATGCGGGCGGCGTCTTCGGTGTGCCCCTATTTGGGCTTGCGGGCGTTCCGGGAGGAAGACCATGCGTTCTACTTCGGCCGAGAGGCATTTTTCCGGCTGCTCGTGGAGAAAGTCGCCGGTCAGCCAATCGTAGCCGTGGTCGGCCCGTCCGGCAGCGGTAAGTCGTCCGTGGTTCTTGCGGGCCTGATACCAAGGCTTAGACGCCAGCGCCCTCCTCTGCCAACCTGGGATGCCGTTAGCTTCACACCGGGCGACAATCCTTGGTGGCGCCTCGCCCATCCTGATAGGCATTATGATTTGTTGGTGAGACTGAACGACATCACAAAGAACACCAACGAGCGGGCTGCGACGCAGCAATCCGCTGGCCGATTCAAGCGGCTTCGGTGGGAGGTCCGCGTGAGGTCCAAACGTGCCCCGCGGTCCAATTGAGGTCCAAAATCGCCAACGTGGAAGTCCTTTCTTTTCACTGACCATGGCCTGTAGGCGATTGATATGAGTACCTTGACACGGTAGAGGTCGCAGATTCGAGTTCTGCCGGGCCCACCACTCCTGTCAAACATCTCGCGTACCAGCAAGTATCGATGGACCGAACGCCGGTCAGTTCCACCTGTAGCTGGTGCAGCCGTAACCCTTCCTGGAAGCTCATACCGCAAATTCGTCAAGACGGTGGGGACCTTGATGACCAAACGAGACATCGCGAAGGTCGGCATGCCGCCGGCCAGATTGCTTCACATAACCCCACGGGGCTTTATCACTAACGGGTCTGGACGGGTTGAAGAAGACGTTGTGATGATAAACCGGTACTCCGAGCGGCGTAGTGTGCATTACCAAACTATATCGAGTACGTTTAAAGTCACGAATCTCCGCCCCCCCATGCGGGGCCTGTGGATGCCAGATGATTGTGTCTCCTTTGTTCACGCAAAGCGTCTCGGCAGTCAAGCCTGCCTGTTGACATCGAAGCGCGACTTCATCTTGATAGGCATTCCAAAGCTGATCGGAAGAAGGCGGTACAACTTCCAGGTCCGGGTAGAATCGCCGGGCCATCGCCTCACGGTCCAGTTCCGGCAGCAAGTGTCCCCGCCTTACGACGGTTAACGGACCATTCTCAAGGTCCGTATCCTCGAGCGCCACCCATACGCCCAGGTATCGATACTCGGGTCTCGTGGTGAAGTAAGGCGTATCTCGATGGATTGCCTGGCTGGAACCTCGTTCATAAAATAACGATGTGTAAAGAACGGTTTCACCTTCGAAGAAATAATCCTGAACCTTCAGCGCGACAACATTTTGTCTAAAGAGCTCGAACAATGGCTTGTAAATCAGATGTAAATTGATAATTCTCGGATAGTGACCATATTCATCCTGATAGGTGCGAAATATTTTGGCGTTCTTAGCGGCGAAGTCGATAAAACCGATCCGGATCTCGTCGCAGAGAGCGACGGGCAATGATTGTCTTATTATCGTTACACCAGTTCTTTGCAGTTCCTCAACGTGGGGCGCGATCGCCGGTGGACATCGGGTCGATCTCCCAGCCTTTATAAGATTCAGAAGTCGATTTGACATCTGTTGTAGTTTCCACCAATTGGGGAGCGCGTGGCAAGCGGCGGTCTTCTTGGCGGGCCCGACTTCTTTGGCCTGCGCTCGTGTTTCCTCTGTTTATCGTGCACGGGAATTCAGCGGGCGAACGCTCGGAACTTACCAGACACTCCTCTGGCGTGAGCTTTTCGAGAAATGCTAACCGCGAACCCGGCTTAGGATAAAATGAACCAAGCCGCTGCGGCGCGTCAAAAAGGAGAATCACTATGCCAAGGGACTTGTGCCAGGGCATCCGAGGTGACGATGTTCGCGAACTTCAGGCCCTCTTGAACTACCATTTGCCTGCGCCACCGCCTCCTCTTGTGACCGATGGCATTTTCGGATCGCAAACGGACGCCAGAGTGCGGGAATTTCAAAAGCGCAATCTGATTCAGATCGACGGAATCGTAGGTCCGCAAACGCGATCGGTCCTGTACGCGACAATCACGATCAAAATATATACAACGGTCGCCCTGCGCGAAGGAAGATCGAGCTTCGTGGCGCGTGCCGGCGGATTGCGTAGCGGGGTGCTGTTAGCCTCCGCAGGTTCGACGCTGCCTATCGCCGATGTGCCTTCAGCACAGCCCGCACAGCCTGCCACGCCGTCTTTTCACCTGGACAACATACAGGTGCAAGCGGGTGGTCAACGCACTTTCAGCCCCTGGCTAGGCCCGAGTTCTCCGGGATTTAACTCCCTGGTACTCACCGCCCAGGCTACGTTTCTAAGAGTCGGCGACGGCCCGCATTTGGAGCTCACGCCCGGAGCGCAAGTCGCCGCCAACGGAGCTCCGTCAGACTCCAAGTACAATGCGCAGGTGTTCTTTCAGGTCACCGCCGCCGACTTGATTGCGCCGGGCCGCTTCCATCTGTTCTCGCCGTTCGCTCAAGCTACTTTCCAATCTAACTTCGCTCCGTTCGGGGCTCCGACGGCCGGATTGACGGTCGGCAATACACTCCAATTCGACATCATCAAGGACAGGTGGATGTTCTTCGTCCAGGGTGCGCTGGCTGCCAATATCGACTTGAAAACCGGAGCGGCGAGCGTAAGCCCGCAAATTCTCACGGGCATGGCCATTCAAGCCAACTTTTGAGGGTTCACCCCGCTACCAGTGTAAATATTCCGCGGAGTTAGATTTATCGCATCTCCCGGCGATCGTCAGATGTTTAGAAGTTAACAATGAGTGGTCAGGCCATCTTCGGCATCGGTGTTCCGTTCAGCTTTATTGTCTGGGGGATTGCGATAGATCTGGCCCGCACTTCGGAGCAGGCGCCCATGATCCGAATAAAAATTTTCTATAAGACCTGTAGCGTACCCATGCTACACTGATCCAACTCGTTCCCTGACAGGCTTCCCCAAGCCACCGGCAGCTGCTCGCGACTGTGAAGTTGAGAGCAGGCGTTGTCCAGAGTTCGGACAGGCTGCCGTGCATCAGGCCGCTGCGTCGCAGTAGTTTCCTTCTCATTGTTTGAGCTAGCGCTTCGACTTCATCGCCGAGAGGAACAATACGACATGACCAGCCTTCAACGTTTCGATAAACGCTTCCGGCTTTTCGGTTTGCGGTTCTTAGCTGGACCGATTGCGTGCATACTGCTCGGATCGAATCCAAGCATGGCGCAGTCTACTTTCGCATCAGTGGTTGGCACCGTCCGAGACACCTCCGGGGCGGTCATCGCGAAATGCGTGGTCGCCCTTGAAAACACCGGTACTTCGGCCCATCGCGAGACTCTAACCGACGCCTCAGGGGATTATTCCATCCCCAACCTGGAACCCGGCGCCTACCAGGTCAAGATCTCTGCTCCGGGATTTCAGCAGTTCGTGCGCCAGATCGAACTCACTGCCCGGGAGACCCTGCGCGCTGACGGACAGTTGGCCGTCGCCGGCCAAGCCCAGACCGTAAATGTCGAATCCACGGGCGCCCCAGTCGTCAATACCGATGTCTCTAACATTGCGGAGACGAAGTCGGGCCGCGAATTAATCGATCTTCCCATTGCCATCGCCACCCGCGCCGGCGGCTCGACCAGTCCGATCTCGACTCTGACCAGCCAACCCGGCGTGCAGACCGATGCCAGCGGAAACATTTCGGTGGCGGGCACGAAGCCCACCATGCTCTCGGCCAGTATCGACGGCATCAGCAGCACGGGGGCCCGGGCAGCTTCGGGGACAGCCGGTGGCCCAATCGCTGAGATGTTTCCTTCCTTCAACTCCATTGAGGAGATCCGGGTCAGCGAGGTCAACAACGCGGCCGAGTACGGCGGCGTCAGCGACATCACGACCATCTCCAAGAGCGGAACGAACAGCTTTCACGGAGGTGCGTTCGAGAACATTCAAAACTCGGATATGAACGCCAGAAATCTGTTCGCCGCCACCAAGCCGGTCGTGAAGCTAAACGACTTCGGCGCCTATGGCGGTGGGAAGATCTGGAAGGACAAGACGTTTTACTTCGCCAGTTACGAAGGACTCCGTTTGCCTAAACAGCAAACGATCGACGAAAGTGTTCCTTCTGTCGCGTTGCGGAACGGAGACCTTTCGGCTTATTCAACGCCAGTCTACCAGCCCGGAACGGGCACCCCTTATCCAAACAACCAGATTCCAATCGGCCAGATTTCACCAGTCGCACTGAACGCCCTGAAGTACCTGTTTCCTTTGCCCAACGCCGGAGCGCCCAACGCGATTGCCAACAATTACGTCGCGAACATTCCGACGCCCATTTCGAGCGACCAGGCCGACCTGCGCCTCGATCACGTTATCAACTCTAAAATGACGGTGTTCGCGCGCGGCACGTATAAGGTTCGCTCCGTGGAGGTTGTGCCGGCCGGTTCCCCACTCCAGGGATCCGTTTCGACACCGGAAAGAGACTTTGGATATACGATCGCTTTTAACTGGATCATCAAACCAACCGTCATCAACGAGATACGCGGCGGCTTCAACGGAAATCATTCCGGGGTGAGCGTGGGCGGAAGCTCCTCCGCGCAGTATGTGAGCGAGATTGGTCTGCAAAATCTGCCGCAGCCTTATCCGACCAGCGGCGCCATACCTTGGTTTAACATCGCGGGCTTCCAGCCCACCGGCGCCAGCAGCAATGCGAATTCCACCGCGTCGAGAAACGGTTCCAGCCAGATCATCGACAACCTGACCTGGATCAAGGGCGCTCACACGATGAAATTCGGCGCCGACTATCGCTACCTCACTTACCACGGCCAGAACGTTTATGACGCTTTCGAACTCGGCCAGTACGCCTTCACAGGTGCTGTCACCGGCACTCAGGGCGCGAAAAACGCCTACATCGGTAATCCCTTTGGCGCGTTCCTGCTGGGCATTCCCGATAAGACTTATCTCGATACGAACACGCTGGGCGCTATTGACGGATACGACCCGGCCTACGCATTCTATGGGCAGGACGATTGGAAAGTCACACCGCGATTGACCATAAACTTCGGACTGCGGTACGAACTGCACCCGAGATTTTATGACCACGATGCCAATATTTCAAATTTCCTCCCGAACTATCAGTCCATCGTGAACGGGCAATCAGTGCTGGGAGCGGTAGTGATACCGAACAACGGGCTGGGCATTCTGAGCCCCGGTTTCGCGCAGTCGATCGCTCCTACGCCGATTCTGCTCGCGTCCCAGGCCGGGCTCAGTAACAATCTCCATATAACGAATAAACTCGACTTTGCGCCACGATTCGGTTTTGCTTACCGCTTGACAAACGACGGCAAGACAGTGATCCGGGGCGGCTACGGCAAATTTATCGAAATCCCGCTGGGAACGCTGCTCGGCGCGGGCTGGGCGATCCATAGCGCCGATCAGGCCTTTTTCAACAACTCCATTACCAACGGATCGCCGGCTCTGAAGTTCCCTTCTCCTTACCCCTCGAATCTGGCCGTGACCGGAAGCCAATTCTTCCAACAGGCCAGCGACCTTCATTACCCGGAAGCGGTTATTCAACAGTGGAACCTGACGGTCGAACGGGATCTGGGATTCAACACCGGCTTGCGAGTTTCCTACGATGGCAACCACGGCAGCAATATGGGTGTGCAGGTCAACCTGGGGCAACTGCCGCCAAACACCATCGGATTCAATAACGCCACATCGCTGCTCAAATATCCGCTGTTTGGTGAAGTGGAGTCGGAAGTCGGCGGCGGCATTCAAAACTATGATGCTTTGACAGTGGCGCTGAATAAGCGTTATTCGGGCGGGCTGCAGTTTCTCGCCAGCTATACATTTGCGCGGAACCTCACCGATGCGCAGGGCTTCAATCCAACCACCTTTGCGAGCGAGGCCGGCGGCAATGCTACCAGCGTAAGCGACTTCATGCTCGATTACGGAAATGTCGCGTTCACGCGCCGCAACCGGTTTCTCGCTACTTTTCTCTACCAGTTGCCATTCGGCAAGGGACGCCTCAGCGCCGGCAGTATCGGCAATGCGATGGTGGGCGGATGGGAACTGGCCGGAGTTGCGCTTTACCAGAGCGGCCCATTCCTGACCGTCAGCGTGCCCGGCGCGGACCCGGCCGGAGTTGGATTCCCGCAGATCGAGGGCAATGGCCGGGCCGATATTGTGTCGGGAGCGTCGCTATACCCGGCCACTCAGAGTATCGGCCAATGGCTCAATCCAGCCGCTTTCACTGTTCCGCCAAACAATATAGGGCGCTTCCCCACGTCCCCTGTCGGTGTAGCTCAGGGACCCGGCACGCAATCGATTTCACTGTCGCTGCTCAAGACGGTACAGATCAAAGAGCGGTACCGGCTGCAGCTCGGCGCGCAGACCGCAAATTTGTTCAATCATCCGAACTACGCGGCTCCCAATACGACCTTCAACACGTCGGCATTCGGCACCATCAGCGCCCTGCAATCGGCCGAGGGAGCCGGCCCGCGCACTATTCAGGGCACGTTCCGCATTTCATTCTGATTGCGGTATCTAGTTATCCGAAGGACGCTCGACATGATCGACGACCAGGATCTGGAGTGGGGCTTTGGTCGATTGCAGTTTCAGGCCAAGCTGTTCGCGCAGAGCCTCGAGAAATGTCGGCCCCTGCAGCTCGGCCTGCGCGTCCGAATTGGGTAGTGGAGGCCGATCTGACTCGGGTGCCCATTCGATCGAGAAGTCGAACCGTCCACTGAGCTCGGTTTGATCCACCACCTGGCGATCCAAATTTCCCAATCCGGAAAGTGCGCCCGCCAGTAAAGCCATAGTGGTATTTCGAGAGCCCGCCTTAGACATAGTATTGGGATGCATGGTCATCATGTACACGTCGCAAACAGGCGGAAACACCGTACTGTCGCGTGCGATGGGGCCGTTCGTCGCCGGAGTGGCCTCGCAAGGGACGCCTTCAGAGTGCGGACGAAGCGTCGGCCCGGTCTTGCCAGGTTTCACCAATACCAGAGCGAGCACGGGCACCACTTGGCTCTCGAAATGGACTGCCAGCTTAAAGCGATCAGCCAGCAGAGACTGCATCATGAGCCGCATCTGGTCTTTGGTGGGATTGCCTTCGGCGCGCGCCTGAATGTCGAAGCGTTCGGCCGCGACCCAGCTCGGCAAATGGGCGATCATCGCCTGCCTCTGGTCCTGGCTAAGCGAAAGCTTGTAGGCGAACGTGATGTATGTCGTCAGCGGAAAATCGGCCGAAAAGCGCCCTCCCACCGGGCGATACGCTTCGCCAGGGTCGAGCGGGAAGTTCGGCGGCCGAAAGGGACCTGGGTCCGGCTTGATGGAGGCGACCTCAAATGCCATCTTGCCTCCGGCCGCGATCTGCCACTCAGGTGCGGCCGGCGGTTGTGCTGCCGAGCCCTGGCCGACCAGTAACGCGGGGTGGATCGCCAACCAGCTAGCCGCAATGAGCAATGATTTTCTGACGAGGCGGCCGGCCATAAAGACAGCTTACTCTGACTAGGCAACCCGTCGTCCATGCACGGACCCGTTCACCAGTTTTCAAGGTTCGCGGAAATAAACCCAAATACAATCGCTGTAATTAATTACGGGCTGGAATGCGTATCACATTGTCGCAACTAGGAAGTGACGCAGTGTTATCCTTGGTTAAACCGGAGTGGAGGCGGTCAATCTAGTGCCCGCGAATATCTTTCTATCGCTGGACAGCCTGATCGTTTCGATGGCCATCGTCATGCTTGATGTGCCGCGTGGCGCAGGTCTCCGACCCGCGGAAGGCTTTTTCAGCTACCTCAAGCTGTGCGCGGCCTTCATGGTTTGTGACGGTCTCGCGACTCTCACGGGGTTGTCGATTCACGGCCCCTTCGGACCAGCATTATTGTGTGTGTACCTGGTGCTTCTGCTTGCTCTTGTAACGCGTTCGACGTTGCGAAGCGCCTTCTGGGCGCCCGCGCTATTCAGTCTCGATAATCTGCTTGTCCAAGGGCGCGACGTCTGGCTCGACACATTGACTGCGGCATTTGCCAGCGGCCTTTTCGCCTTGATCGGAATCGCAATCGCCAGCGCCCTTGCGAAGAGCGCGCCGACACGCTGGGTTCACCGCGCAGCCTTGATCCTCCTGCTGGCTGCAGTCTGTTTATAGATCACGATGGGCGTTCTGCTGCACGCGCACTATCGCCTCATGGGACCGGGCGGCCAAAAGATCGTCATGCCCGCGCCGGTCGACAAAAACACACCGAACGCGCCCTGGTGGTGGGATCACCTAGCCAATCAAGCCGCCGACTTCCGCCGCGCAGGCTTCACCGCCGTACTATTGCCTCCGGTCTGTAAAACGGCGTCGGGCGCTGCTCCGGACGCCGATGGCTACGGGCTCTACGACAACTACGACATCGGCTCGAAGAATCAATTCTTCAATATCCCCACGCGCTTTGGCGACCACGAGCGACTACGCCGCATGATCGCGGTTATGCACGCTTGCGGGATGCAGGTTTATGGCGACGTCGTGCTGCATCAGTACTACGGCGGCGACAATGGAACGTATAAATACCTGGGCGCGGATGGCAAGACATCGAATGGCCGGTTCCCCAAACACCCCTCCTGCTTCGTCGGCTCTCCTCCACGCGTCCCCGTCGACCCGGTGGCCAATCCCGAAGGCAACTTCGCTTTCGGAGATATGGCTTCCTATATCAATTCGACACCAAAGGGCTACATGCTGTCGGGCGCTGTCGACGCCGGCGACTGGCTTACGCGGACGCTCGGCTTCGATGGCTACCGCATCGACGACACCAAGGGCATGGCGGTGGAGGCGGTCCGGCAATTCCTGGATTCCAAATCCATGGCCGGCAGATTTGCCGTAGGCGAATATTTTGACGGCAATCCGTCGGCGCTGCACTGGTGGGTTGAGAACAGCGGCATGGGCGGCAGAAGCGCCGTTTTCGACTTTACTCTGCATTGGACCATTCAGGCTATGTGCAATGACAGTTCCCGCTGGTTTATGGGAGGCTTGCAGGGCGCAGGCTACATTGCAATTGATCCTACCAAGGCCGTGACCTTCGTCGAGAACGCGGACACTGATCTGTCATACGGCGAGAACGTGATCTGGAACAAGATGCTGGGTTACGCCCTAATATTGACAGCCGAAGGTTACCCGTCCGTTTATTACAAGGACTACAGCACCGACGCAGGCTGTTACGGCCTGAAGCCGCTGATCGACAATTTGATCTGGATTCACGAGAATCTGGCGTTCGGACCAACTCTAACGCGCTGGGGTAATGACCCGCAGGTTTACGTCTTCGAGCGGCAGGGATATCCAGGGCTGCTGGTGGCGCTCAACAACGATCAGTCCAACAGCTACCAACGCACGGTCCAGACCAATTTTGGCCCCAATACTCAGCTTCACGAATACACCGGCAAGCATCCCGACATATGGACGAACGGGCAGGGCCAAGCCAAGTTCACTGTCCCGCGAAACATCAACGGGCAAAGCTATCTGTGCTTTTCACGCACCGGCTATGCGCAACCGTTCTCGCTTGGTCAAATGAGGACCGCACAAACATTCTTCGGCGCCGCGGACTTGGACACCGGGCCCGCCATGAATGGCCGTGCTGCGCAGCCAAACCGCATCTGGTGCCAGCAGCGCACCTTGATCGAGACCGGGCTGAAACCGGACACAACGGGCTGGACCGCGGCGTCGAAAATCATTCTGGAAATCGCCGACGATCAGGGCGCCGTGTTGAAGAGCGCGGAATACACGCTGGGCTCAAAGGCGGCGCGCGTGAGTGTAGATGCGAACAAATCGGGATGGTTCACCTTGCGCTTGACAGGCAGTGGGCTGCCACTCACCGGAGCCGCATACGAACTTACGGCAACTTATACAGGCACGCAGGAACTCGCGATATGAGCTTGGCAATCACGACGCGATCTTATGACAACTTCCGCTCAGGCGCAAATGTTCAGGAGACCATTCTGACGCCGGCTGCGATCCGGACACAGGGCATCCGGCGGCTCTTTACCCTCGCTCTTCCCGGCGATGCGCGAGGCTGTGAGGCCCAGCCGCTGATCGTCCCGCAAGTGAAGCTGGCGGATGGAAGCACGCACGACGTCGTCTATATCGCGACCATGGCAAATCAGGTGTTCGCGTTCGATGCCAACACCGGCGCGCAGTTATGGATGGTTACGCTCGGTACGCCCATCAAAGGGACCAACCAAATCGACGGCTATATGATTAACGATCACTGGGGCATCCTGGGGACGCCAGTGATAGACACGGTCGCTGGCGTGTTGTATGCGTGCGCGTGGATCAGCGCGGATGGAACAGTGGCAAAGGGCCAGCACTACGCGTGCGCCATCCGATTGCGCGACGGCAGTCCCGTGCATCCGCCCCTGAGTCTGGAAGGCGTTTCCTATGATCCGGGGCATGGATTGCCCGTTCAGAAGTTTCGGTCGGTGGAACGTAAACAGCGTGCGGCTTTGCTGCTTGTGAATGGCGTGGTGTTCATCGGTTTCGGAACCATCGCCGAGAGTGCCTCCACGGCGCGAGGATGGTTGATCGCGGTAGACACGGCCAGATTTCAAGTATCGGCGGCCTGGACGTCGACCTCGCGCGGGAGTGGCGGAGGGATCTGGCATTCGGGCGGCGGTCCCGCGGCCGATGCGCAAGGCAACATCTACGTCATCACCGGGAATGGGGACTTCGACGCCCTAACCGATTTCGGAGAGAGCATCGTGAAGCTGCGGTACACACCGCCTGGCGCTGGTGCGGCAGGATCTCTGACCGTAGCGGATTGGTGGACGCCCTGGACTGACGACGGACGGACTGGCGGAAAGCCGCAGGGAGAAGATGACGCTGCGCCGCGGCCCTCTAACGTAAGAAAGATCCCGCGTTTGGCGGCGCGGGGTGTACTTCCGAAAGACATGGGCGGGGCGTGGGGCGACCAGGATTTCGGATCGGGCGGTCCGGTCCTAGCCCCTGATATCAGTGTCCTGCTGGCGGCCGGCAAGGATGGCGTCCTGTACACCGCCAACCTGCAGAACCTCGGCAAGACCCAACCCGCAAACCTCGCGGCCGCTACCACGGCGCAGAACTATCAGAAGCTAAGAACGCCGCCGATCTTCTACACCTATTACCCTGGCACGCAGCTCAATCCGGCGCCCACGGCGGTCGCTACGTTGAATGTGTTGGAGGGGCAGCGCACGCATCATTTGCATGGGACGCCGGTGCTTTGGAAGAGCGCCGCGCACGGGCTCACGCATTTTTGCTGGGGTGAAAATGGCAATCTGCGCGCGTGGTCGATCGCCGGCTCGGGCGTTTCGACCTACCTGGCATGCAGCGCGGAAGTGGCATCGGCCCAGTCACCAGTGCCGCCGGGTGGAATGCCTGGTGGCATGATTTGTCTGTCCGCCAACGGGGCGAGCGGCGGAGTCGTATGGGCGTCCATTCCTTATGGGGACGCCAACATGGAGGTGAGTCCAGGGCGGTTTCTGGCCTATGATGCGTCCAATTTCGGCAAGTATTCCGACGGCAGCGGGTCGATCGTGCCTTTGTGGGATAGCCAGCAGTGGAACTGGCAATTTACCCATAACAAGTTCAACCGTCCGGTGGTTTGGAATGGCAAAGTGTTCCTGCCGACCTACGACGGGAACGTCCTGGTGCTTGGACTAGCAGCATAAAGCTAGCGCCACCGCGCGAGGGGATTGAGCGCCGCAACGTGCGCCTTCAATCGGCCGAATATATTACCATCCGTGCGGCGGTAGGTCTCGGCTATCTCTTCTGGCTGCGCCGAACACTTTTGGAGCGAAACGATAAACTCGTTCGCGCCGGTACGCGTCGGGTAGAACCGGCGGAGCTTGAATGGCAGGATGCCTGTGTGCGCGACGATCTCGAACACCTCAAAGAACGAGGCTTGCGTGAACACGTGGCAATGTACGTCAAGGTACCTCTCGCTATGATGCACGCCCAGAGCATGGGCAAATGCTTCGCGGATCAGTGCTGGTGAGGCTGGGCGCGCCTCCAGACCGATCTCGGAAACTGACGTGATGTGATCGAACACCTGTCGCGGTGAAGGACGGGTAATCTGTCGCACGTATGCATCAATCAGATCGGCGGGGGGCGTGACCGCCCGGAGATGATCGAAAGTCCGCTCTTTATCAGGCACGGCGAGAGACACGATTCCGCCGTCTTTCAGAACCAACGCGATCTGCTGGAGCCAACCGATGGGATCGGCAATGTGTTCGACTACGTGCGACGCGAGGCAGTAATCGTATTTCACTCCCGGCGGCACGCAGTCGGCCAGTGTTCGACCGGGCGCCCATACGATATCGACCGGGGCGATTCGCTCGGAGGCCAGCGTTTCGGGAGTCGCGCTTGCCTTGTATTTGGCAATCAGTTCTTCGCGCGTTGCGTGATCGACATAGGAAACGCTGTACTTGGCCTTCGACAAAATCGGCCGATCGAGTGGCCCTACTTCCAGCCCTCGCATCTCCGGTCGTATCTCGTCGAGTAGTTCGCGCAGCCGCGCCTGATGCGACGTACAGGGCGAGCCTGTGAGGTGCGAGCCGTCAGGTAACAACACCTCTACCCGCTCAGTCACGTCTAAGGGCTGCTCGAATACGAAGCTGAATCCGCCCTGCTCTGAAATCCCGTGCGCCGCGAGATCAGGGCGAGGCACCCTCTCAGCAGCCGACGTGACTACGCGCCCGTTCACGTGGATGATCACATGAGCAGGGTTACCTTGGCTATCAGCAGCCCAACCGGCAACGTGCCATTGCTGACAACTGTCGACATGGCCGCGAAAAGCCAATGGAACGTGCTCCTCCGTCGATATAGCGCAATCGGATTACGAACGGCACTTCCATTCTATTTCAGGATCGCCGGCAGGAATGCTGCCGGTGCGGCTCGCGGCCCAGGGGGCGCGACGTCCGCAAACGGTGCCTTGCGAAACTCGCCGCGTGCCCCAAGGATCATTTCGACGTGGGAATCTCTTCGCGATTTCGGCCGAACCGGTCTCGAAGTATCGTGTATGGGACTGGGAGGTTATCAACTTGGAGCTGTTCAAGATGGCGGTGAGAGTACGACGGAAAAGTCGGCCGGGAGCAGCACGGCTATCCGCCGGTGGAGGAATTGCCGCTGTGGCCGCTTTAAGCGGTGTGGACCTACTGGCCCGACGGGCGGAACAGAAATTCTAGAATTTTGTCGCTGGCGACCGCCTGGCCATTCTGGATGGCTGGCTGAAAGTGCCAGTCCCGCGCTGCGTTCAAGGCCAACTTGGAAAGGAAGCCGGCCGCTGGGCCTTGCAACGCGCCTAGCTTTGCGTCCGTCACGGTTCCGGAGACGCTGATGTGGACGAGAACCTGAACCACGTTATCGCCTTGTACCAACGGTCTCAGCTGGGCGGGAACTGCAGGTCGTACTTCGCGAACTGGCACGGCCGCTTGAAAAGAACTTGCGGGCTTCGGCGGCGGGACCGGGGCAGTCGGTTGCGTTCGCGTATCGGGAACGGGTTGCTGTTTCGGCACTTCTCGCACTGCTACAGGCGCGTCAGGTGGCCGGGGCGGCAAAGCTGTCCGGGAATCGTTGAAGCTTTGGAATGTTTGAGTGAGCGCTGGCACGTTAGCAGCCGGCGATTCCAGTTCTGGTGGCTGCGGCTGTTCGGCCAATCCCGGGCTGGGCCTGCCGGCGGGCGGGCTGGGAGTAAAGGGACGTGCCGGGACTCTCGCTTTTTCTACGGGCGGCGTGGGCGATGTGTTAGGGCGCGCGTTGGCAAACTGTGGAGGGAGTGGCTCTTTGGATGGAACCAAGGTTTGCGGTGGTGGCGCGTCAGCGGCGATGATATCGGGAGCGCGACCCGCCGCAACCATCGATTCTGTCCTCGCTGTTCCATTCGCGCCGATGACATCCATGCGAACTTCCACCCGGTCGTTTACGGATGTAAAGAATGCCCGCCCCGCGTGCAGTTGCGCCGCCGTCAGTCGAATAAATGCCGGTGGATTGGAACCGTCCCAGATGAGCAGATCGGCGTCTTTCGCAGCTGTGATTTCCGGCGCCTCTGGGTTCCACGCGATTATCACGCCCATAAGAGCTTTTTCCACTCGTAATCCAAGCGCCTGCGATTGCGACTGAGAAGCGGTCAAAGCCCTGGATGTGGCGGCCGTAGGCTGGTAGAGTCGCCAGGCACCAGCCAACGCAACCAGAAGTACGGCCAGGGTGAGCAACGCAATTCTCACTCCGGTGCTCGTTTCGAGTGCCCTGTCACGGACGCGAGCTAGCAGAATATTCAGCCGGCTCGGCTGCGGTGCGCCGCCCACCAGACTGGCCCAGGAGGGAGTTGTCAGATCCACGCTTGAAAATGGGAACGTGAGCCCGCCCACCACTGAGCCGTCCTGCCAGAAGAAAAATGCCGCGGAGGCCCGCCCATCATGGGGACGGATAACCAGGAAGACATTCATCGGGTCGCTGAATTTTGAGCGGGCGCATTCCAGATCAGCCGACCGAAGGTGAATCCGTTGATCCAAGTGGTTGCGATAGAATCCAACGACTCGCCGGTTGGCTGCCCGGCCGCTTTGGATCGCCTGCGTTAACGAATCCGAGCAAATAACGAAATTCTTGGTGGATTCTGAGCCGGGCGGCAACTGGAAATGGTCGGACACCTCGATGTCGCCGTCCGGCGACTCATTGCCGATTAAGAGCCCACCTACTTCGCGATCGGCGGGCGCGACATCCAGCACTTCCTTTCGCAGCCGATCGATGAACTGGTAGCTAACGTGGATGCGAACAGGGCACTCGGGAAAAGTCCACAGGAAGGACTTCGAGCTGACCGCGCTTTTCGATGATGGGGAGGACATACCAACACCAGGATCAACAAGGCATATTACCACGGTGCGCCTCTAAGTAAGAAATACCTGCATTTCAGGCGGCCGGGATCAGCTACCCGATGGTAAACTCCTCACTGTCACTTCGTTAGCAGGAATCTCTTAAAGTTCAATCTCTGGACCTCGGATTGCTCGGTTAGCGCCCGAGAGGCCGCCTGAAATGGTTCTAAGCCGGTACGGCAAGTGTTGGCTGCCGGCAGTTTGCCTGGTCATCTTGTTGAATTGCGCGAAACACAAGCTGACTCCTGTGGCCGCGCCTTTTCCGCCCGCGCCTGCTCCAACCACGAATGTACCGGTTGCCGCTCCGCCGGCTGTGGCCGATAGCAAGCCGGAACAGGCCGCGAATAAGGTGGCACAGGTCAGGGGGCCGGGGCCGGAATTAAATCGGCTGCTCGAGCCCCCGCGGATGAGCTTCGCCCCCAGCGGTCATGTTCAGAGCGGTAATACTCGATCCATCGATAAGATTACCGTTCTGGTGGATGCCGGCACTGGCACTTTGCGCCCCGAATCTGAAGTACTCATCCGAAACGCGATGAGGGTTTTATCGGATCAGTTTCTTTTCCTGTGTCCGGACCACATGCGCGTCGGCTCCGCCGAGGACTGCCGCTTTAATACCAAAGAAGAACTCAACGATTTTTTCAGAGTTCAATTACTGGAGCAGGGCGTGGAGGCCTCCCAGGCCGGCGCGGTCACGGTCCTGATGCACGCCGACCTGACCTCCGCCGACAAGAATGCCTTTGATATCCGTGTCGTCCCAGCGGGCAATCCTTTACCCGGCGAGGAGCTTTGGCGCGTGACACCACGAAATCCAGGCGATAAAAAGTTGAAGCTGAGCGTGACGCCTAGCGCGCGGATTGTGTCGGCCGGCGACGTCCAGGGCGATCCGATACTTTTAGACCATTCTGTTTCGGTTAGTGGGGCTAATACCTTCTTCAATGATTACGGCCCAGCGCTGATCGGATGTCTGGCTGCCCTGGGGCTGCTGGCGTGGATCGCTTGGACCCTCTGGCGTCACGCGCGGCCATCGGTTCTTAGCAGCCGCTAAGCTGGATGCTGCCAAAGAGCTTCGCATGCTACTTTGACACGTGGCGTATGAACTCAGCGGTCGTGCTGTGCACATTTGGCCGGTCTGGACTCACGCGCCGGATGCGGTGGTCGAACAGTTCCAGCTTCTTCTCGCGCCCGACGAAACGGATCGCGCCGGCAGGTTCCGATTCGTTCATCTGCAGCAATCGTTCATCCTGGCGCGGGGGGCTTTGCGGGTCCTGTTGGGACGATACCTGAATACCGCTCCCGGCCGCATCCAGTTCAGCTATGGCTCGAAGGGGAAGCCGGCTCTTGCCGGGCTCAATCGTCTGCAGTTCAACGCCACGCACTCGGGCGATCTGGCTCTATTCGCATTCACCATGGATTGCGAGATCGGCGTCGACGTGGAACAGATCCGCCCGATGCCGGATATCGAGGACGTTGCCAAGCGGTTCTTTTGCGCGGAGGAGGCCGCTGAGCTGATGTCGCTTCCCGCTGGCCAACGCGAGCACAGTTTCTTTCTGTGCTGGACGCGCAAGGAGGCCTACATCAAAGCCACTGGGGATGGTTTGTCGACCCCGCTGGACGCGTTTCGCGTTACTCTTCGGCCGGGTGAGCCGGCTGCAATGGTCCACCTGGAGCGCGATCCGATCGCGGCTCAGAATTGGACGCTGCAGGATGTTAGTCCGGCCCGCGGATACGCGGCGGCATTGGCCTATCGCGACGCCCCTCGTCCGCTCGAAACATTTCCATTTTTTAACCCAAAACAATTATTGGATATCGCGTGAATTCGTGATACTCTATCCCTTCCCTTCGGCTCTGCCGATAAAAGTTTATGAGTTTCCTAGCCGACACCCTGGCCGGCCAGAGGATCACGCACGTCCTGGCCGACTCAGAAGTCACCTACATCATGCTTGCCAATGGGACGCAGATCACCATTCGCGGGCTGGTGGTAGTTGAGCCCAAAGCATCTTCGGCCGCAGAACCGTCCACCGCTGTTCGATAGCACGTGGCGCAGGTCTCCGACCTGTGTTGTATATTTACGGCTTGGAGACAATCATGTGCAAAGCCGTCCTGAAACATACCTTCGCCTTCATCGTCGCTGCTAGCCTCGCATCCGCCCAGAGCCCGCCGGCACAGGCCACCGTCACGATCGGCGGTAAGAAGCTCACCATCAATTACTCCGCGCCTTCGGTGCGCGGCCGCAAGATCTTTGTCCCCGGCGGAGTAATTTCGCACGACCCGACCTATCCGGTCTGGCGTGCCGGAGCAAACGAAGCTACCGCATTTCATACCGACGCCGACCTGGATGTCGGTGGCCTGCGGGTGCCCAAAGGCGACTACACGCTTTGGGTCCTCATCAAAGATCCCGACGCCTGGGAACTCATCATTAATAAAGAAACTGGCCAATGGGGAATGAGTTACAACGCGCCGCAGGATCTAGGCCGCGTTAAGATGACCATGAGCAAACCGCCGGCTCCCATCGAGAAGATGAAGTATACGCTTTCCGATCTCGGCGGCAATAAAGGCAAGCTCCAGTTGGACTGGGAAAATCACATCGCGTCGGTACCAATCACGGTGAAGTGATCGATTAACTCACTCACGGCGCACGGCCACGATAACCGGCTAGTTCTGCGCGGTTGAACTATTTTGCTGCTGCATCCAGGTTTAAAGTCTAATGATAAAGAGTTAGAGGAGGTCCCCGATGCGAGTGTCAGTGAGAGCGTGCGCGTGGCGGATTGCCGTTTGCTGCGCATTGAGTTTAAGCGCGTATGCCGATCCGATCCCTCAAGGTTGGGCCGCCGATAATCTTAAGCCGATCGGTTATAGCGGCCTGGACGGACGCGGCGGCGCGTTTAAGATGGCTGTCAAGCGCGTCAATGACCGCTGGTACATGTTTCTCGGCCATTTATGGCACAGCGGATGGACCATCCTGGATGTCACCGATTCCGCCAATCCAAAATTTCTGAAGTTTGTCGAAGGTCCGGCTAACACCAACACCATCCAGATGGAATTCCACGACAACATCATGGTGACCGCGCTGCAGCGCCGCCCGCCGAATTGGGGCGGCCATCCCAACGAGCCCAACGATGAGGGTGCGCTGATTTGGGATATCAGCGACCCGGTGAACTGGAAGCTGCTCTCGCACTGGAAGACCGGCGCCTATGGCATCCATCGAATCGGCTACCCCGGCGGCAAATACTTCAACGCCGCAGCGACCATGCCTGGCTATCGCGGCCAAATTCTGGTGTTTGTCGACATCAGCGATCCGAAGAATCCGAAAGAGGCCGGTCGCTGGTGGATGCAAGGTCAGAAAGATGGAGACGAGCCCGCGCGCCGCGATATCTCATTCCACGGTCCGGCGATGATCACGGCCGACGGCAAGAAGGCGTACCTCGGGTACGGTCCAGCTGCAGTGATCCTCGACATCAGCGATATTTCGAAGCCGCGGGAAATTGGCCGGCTCACGATCAGTCCACCTTTTGGCGGTCTTCCTGCTCACAGCGTGCTCCCAATTCCTGGCAAATCGGTCATGTTCATGAACGGCGAAGCGACCGGCGGAGGCGATCAACCCAATGGAGAACTGGCGTGTTCCTCTCCCCTCACTATGTCCGCCATGATCGACATCAAGGATGAGACCAAGCCCCGGCTGATGTCGATCTTTCCGCCTCCCGTGCCGCCGAAGAATGTTCCCTACACCGATTTTTGCGACAAGGGCGGCCGATTCGGTCCGCATAATACTAACCTCGAATACCACTTACCCGACGTGGAAAAGCAGGGCGACTTACTTTACCTGACTTACTTCAATGCGGGCCTGCGGCTTTACAACATCAAGGACCCGCGCCTGCCCAAGGAGGTCGGATGGTTCATTCCTCCGACGCCTGTGAAGCGCTACGGTCCGCTGCCCTACGACAAGCTGGTCAACGAAACCGAGGATGTGCTGGTGGATACGCGCGGCAACATCTACGTCACCGACAAACACTGGGGGATGTTTGTTCTTCGGGCCACCACAAAGGGACAGAATTCCAACGCGACGAGGTAATATGAGGGCTTTCCTGTTCCGATTAATGCTTTTGATAGCCGCGCCGAGCATCTGCGTTCTCGCGGACGACGCTTCCCAGATCAATGAGCTGGTTCTCGCGAACCGCATCCTTACTATGAACGGAGTTCTGGACGCCTACGGCCATGTCAGCGTGCGGAGCGAGCGCGATCCGAAACATTTCTTCTTGGCCCGCCACATTCCAGCCGGCGTGGTAACGCGCGCCGACATTACAGAATATGACTTGGATAGCAAACGCGTGGGCGGTAATTCGGACACAGGCTACACCGAGCGCTTCATTCATGGCGAGATTTATCGGGCCCGGCCGGACGTGATGGCGGTGGTGCATTGCCATTCCCCGGACGTTATTCCATTTACCGTCACCAACGTGCCCCTGCGTCCCATGATTCACATGGCGGCCTTCCTGGGCGGACCGATTCCGGTTTTTGAAATTCGGAACGCCGGCGGCATTACCGACATGCTGATCCGCAGTCCCGAGCTCGGCCGCGCGCTTGCCAAGAGCCTGGGCGACAACACCGCTGTGCTGCTGCGTGGGCATGGAGCTGTCGTTGTAGCTCCCGGGCTGCATGTCGTCGCGGGCCGCTCCTATTACTTGAGCGTGAATGCGAGGGCGCAGCAGCAAGCGATTCAGTTGGGCGGTGGTAAAGTGACTTATCTCGATCCAGGCGAGGCTCGCAAGGCTCTACCGCAGGATGGTTACGAGCGATCTTGGGAGTTGTGGAAGCAACAGGTGTCAGCAAAATGAGGCCTGCTGCGAGCCGGCACGCGACTGCAACGAGTCGGAATAAGAATGGTGGCGGATCATCGCGCCCGCTTCGGCAAGTATCTGGGCGATTCCGCGTTCGCACCGTGTTCGAAGAATTGAACCGGCGGAAAGCAATCGTCTATACGCACCCGACCCGACCTCAATGCTGCGTGGGTCTGGTGAAGGGCGTCCGGCTTCGAGCATCGAATATGCGACCGATTCCATGCGTACCATCGCGAGCCAGCTGTTCAGTGGAACGGCGTCCGGCCGGAACTTTGGGAAATTCTATTACGAGATCGCGCAGGCCAACCATACCGGCGCGCCAGCCGCGTTGATGGATCTGGTTCCATATCGAAAGTGCTGTTCGGAAACGATTATCCTTTGCGGCCGATTTCCGAGGCGGTGCAGGGCGTAGCGAAATATAGCTACTGGCTCGACTTGAGAAAGTCTCTCAGTAAAGCAATGGTCTTGTCTGGCTCTTCGATAAACGAAAAGTGACCGCTCTCTTCCATCATCACGAAACGCGCTTGCGGCAAGTACCGTTTGAACTGGACAGCATAGCGGGGCAGCGAGACGCGATCGAAGCGTCCGGCGATCACTAGAACCGGCATCTTCAGCTTCGGCAGGTCGGCTCGGAAATCGAGCGCTGTGATGTCTCAGCCGACTTTAAAATCGGCATCATCTCCGGCGACCGCATAATAAACGTCGTTGTTGCCTTCCTCTTTCGGCAGTAGAGCCGCTTTCGAGGCGTCATGAAAATAAAACAAACCGAGCGGGACGCTGTAGTAGAGTTTCTGATGCTCGGGCGCGCTCGATCGCAGTCCCTTGGCGCGGAGCCGCTGCAATTCATCCCAGATCTCCGGATACTGGTTTCGTATTTCGTAATTGCAGCTATCATCGTTGGCCTGCCACATTTCGCCGCTGTGAAATGTATCGGCTAAAATCAAGCGCTTGACCGACTGTGGATATTTGATCGCATAAGCCTGCGCCACCATTCCTCCGAAGGACTGGCCGAAAAGATTCATATTTGCGAACCCAAGCGTCCTGCGCAATCCCTCCAGATCCTCGACGTGGCGGGCGAACGTGTATTCCTTGGCCGACTTGGCCCGGTCCGACTTGCCGACGCCGAACGGATCGAAATAGATCACCTGATATCGATCGGCCAAACGAGAGAAGAACGGATGGAAGACAGCATGCGAGTCGCCGGGGCCTCCTGATATGAGAATCAGCGGCTCGCCTTGCCCTTCAGTCTCGTACCAAAGCTTGGCGCCGTTCACGGTGGCACAAGAGCCTCGCGGATGTTTCACGGCGGGCGCCTGGGCTTCGACGGCAATCGAGAGTGCCAAGCCGAGCGTTTCTGCGATCCAGAACTTCATAGCGAGTCGAGTATACTCCCCCGGTGATTCGCGATACAATTAGCCGCAAAGATGATTTCCCCACAAAACCGCCGCCGCTTCCTGCAATTTCTCGCCGGCAGTCCGTTGCTCTCGCGCGCCTGGGCGCAGCAGGCTCAGCCACCGCTGGCCAGCGCGAAAGACGCTCTCAACGTGATGGAGTTCGAAGAAATGGCGCACCGTGCTCTTCCGCCCGCGCACTGGGGTTACATGGCCAGCGGTGTCGACGACGACGCGACACTGAAAGCCAACATAGGCGCCTTCCGGCACATCCAGCTTCGCCCGCGACGTCTGGTGGACGTCTCGAAAACCGACATCCACACCGAGTTGTTCGGCGTCACATGGGATTCTCCGATCTTCATCTGTCCGGTTGGCAGTCAAAAGATGTTTCATCCGGAGGGCGAAGCCGCGGTGGCGCGCGCGGCCAATTCCAAGAAAGCTTTGCAAATTCTATCGACCGTCACTTCGACGCCAGTGGAAGAAGTTGCCAAAGCACTTGGCCGGCCGCCTTGGTATCAGCTCTACATGCCGCTGCGCTGGGACGCCACCGAGAAACTGGTGCGTCGAGTCGAAGCCGCCGGATGCCCGGTCTTAGTCTGGACCATCGATCTTCTGGGTGGTAGAAATACCGAAACGGCCACTCGCCTTGCGCGCACGGATAACAGAGACTGCTCGCTCTGCCACACGGCCGGTGTCGGCTCGATGAGCAACCGCGCCATGTTCGCGGGGATCGACGGCCCTCTGGGAATCAATCCAACGTCCGCGACATGGGAGTACGTGGAGCGCTTGAGAAAACTGACCAAGATGAAGCTGGTTTTGAAAGGCATCGAGACGCACGAAGATGCCAAGCTCGCCCGTGAGCATGGGGTCGACGGCATGGTCGTTTCGAATCACGGTGGACGCGCCGCCGAAGATCTACGGCCCACGATTGAGAGTCTGCCAGAAGTGGTGGAAACTGCGGGCGGCCAAATCCCGGTGCTGGTGGATGGCGGGTTCCGGCGCGGCACCGACGTCTACAAGGCATTGGCGCTGGGCGCGCGCGCCGTTGGAATCGGGCGTCCTTATATATATGGGCTCACCGCATTCGGGCAGCAGGGCGTCGAGCGAGTTCTCGATATTCTGCGCGCCGAACTGGAATTGACCATGCGGCAGTGCGGCACGCCGGCGATCGCGCAGATCACGCGCGCGTCCATATCTATGAACGAGGCCCGGCCATAGCAGTGGCCACGACGCTTCCCGCCCAGAAGTCCAAGCTCAACCGCAATCAGATCCGCGGATTCTGGGCCGCCTGGAGCGGGTGGTGCCTGGATGGCATGGATTCGTTCATCTATGCGCTGGTGCTAGTGCCGGCGCTACGCGATCTGCTCCCGCGATCGGGCATTCCTGCCGACACCGGATCAGTCGGCTACTACGGCGGAGTATTATTTGCGCTGTTCCTGGTCGGCTGGGGACTCTCGCTGCTGTGGGGACCGGTGGGCGACCGCTTTGGACGCGTGCGCACGCTGATGCTTACCATCCTGTGTTATTCGGTCTTCACCTTCGCGTCCGCGCTCGTCACCAATGTGTGGCAACTCGCGGCCTTCCGTTTACTCGGCGGCATCGGCATCGGCGGAGAGTGGACACTCGGTGGAACGTTCGTCGCTGAGGAATGGCCGGAGGATCGCCGCAAAATGGGCGCCGGGTTGATGCACACCGGTTACTACTTCGGCATTCTCATCGCAGGGTTGCTCAATGCCACCGTCGGCGCGCATTACGGATGGCGGGCCATGTTTGCGGTCGGCGGATTGCCGGCGCTGTTGGTGATCTTTATCCGTAAAGGGGTGCACGAGCCGAAGCGTTGGAAACCGGCCGAGTCCGCTACTCGCGCCATGGTGATGCTTT
>Ga0210386_10000964_pt1 | contig 26113 bp, 21 predicted proteins | sample IncBWH32OmetaG_FD_160091 | JGI IMG/M metagenome (GOLD analysis project Ga0210386, IMG submission 160091) | Forest soil microbial communities from Barre Woods Harvard Forest LTER site, Petersham, Massachusetts, United States - Inc-BW-H-32-O ...
CAGGCCGTCTACAGAACCGCCGCGTGGAACTGGTTATCTCCGGTGAAATCATTGGTACCTCGATCGGAACGCCGGTGGCGTCGGTTCGGTAATTGCTGCGTCGAGAGACTCATAGGGCAGGTCGGGGGACCTGCCTATTCGCCTACCACCGGCTTCCAGCTCTTGTCCGGATTGAAGCGTGTCATTTGCCGAGCCAGGGCCGCAGTTTGCGGGCCTAGGTCCTTTTCGTAAACAATCCCTTGATGGTTTACGATCAGGGTCTTCACCCCGGAAACGCCGTATTCGGCGGGCCATGCGATCAGGGCGAAGCCGCCCATCATTTCGCCCTTCACCACGTAGTCCATTGCGCCGCCCTGCGCGTCCGGCCCTTGCGCCTTCAGGATGTGGAAAAAGTAGCCGTGATATGGCACCGGCTTCTTGCCCTGTCCCTGCATGAGCACCGCGGCCGCATCGGCGAACGATTTGGGGGCCAGGTTTTGCGGCTCGCCCTCATAGTACAGGCCATCTTTCTTGCCCGGTGAACTGATGATTCGTTGGGCATACTCCAGTGTGCCATCAGCGTCGCGATCGCGCGAGGCGTATTCCATTTGCGCTTCCACATAGGCGCGGCAGACGTCGATGGCGGCGAGTTCATTGCGGCCAATGCGACGCGCCAGGATTTCAACGCGCCCACGCGCGGCGTCGAAGTACCACTGGCCGTTCTTGCGGACCAACGGCACGGGGAAAGGCCAGTTCTGATCGCCAGCGATTATGGTTGCGCGATTCGGATTATCGCGGTCCGGTTCCACCTGCAACTTAGCCCGGGCCCGTTGGGCGAATTGCGCGCGCGCGGCCTGGTCGTCGGCTGCATCGCCAGACTGCACGATGTCTTTGCCACCCGGTCCGAGCAGCTTGAGCAGGGCAGCGGTGTCGTTCTGCGCGGCCGCGTCCACGAAAGCCTTCGCGGCAGCCTGGGGCGTCGGGAAAGTCTGCGGGCTGTTCTGGGAAGCCGCCTCGCGCAGAGTCAGCGCCATCGCGACCGTGAGCAGCGAGGCTCGCAAAATCAGAGATTTCGTGTTCGACATGTCTGCCTCCTACCGTCTTCCCCCACCGCCGCCGCGCGCGGGCGCACCACCACCGCCGCCTCCTCGAAATCCTCCCGGAGAGCTTCTCGCCGCGCCCAAACTCGAATAGCCATGTTCGGCCTGAGTAGTAGCCGCCGAGCCGTGGTCCATGCCCCCGAATGCTCCGCGGTTGTTCTGTTGGGGCGAGAAACTGCGAGGAATCTCGCGATTGCCGAAGCGCTCCGTTTCCGCGGATCCACCGCGTGCACCTTCCGGAATCGAACGCGGCTCCACGCTCTGGCGTACATTACCCCGATACTGGCTGTTCAGCTCCGGGCGTGAATACGGGACGCCCGCACGGTGCGCCGCATCGTGTTGCCAGACGCCATTTCCGTGCACGTTGGCGATGTGACTGCCATTGAAGCCGTACTGATGAATGAAAGTATTGTTGACGATAATGGCATGATCACGCCAGCCTGGATGCCAGCCCCATCCGCCCCATCCATGCCAACCACCGCCAAAAAATATTCCCACATCAATACCGATGCCGAAGCCGAACCCCACTCCGCCTACGATGACGCCGCGGGACGGCCAATACCAGCGCGGATAGGGATACCAGAGCGGCGGTCCCCAGATCCACAGCGGGTCGTAGACCGGGACATAAATCACCGCCGGGTCCGCTGGCATGATTTCAATCGCCGGCTGGCCGTTGTCCGTGGTGTCGATTACGTTTTCCTGTGGTGTGGGCGCCAGTTTCCCGGCCTGCTCGGCGCGCTGCCGCATACGCTGCACCGCATCCATCACGTCCTGCTGCTGCGCAAGAAAAGCGTTGCCCAAATTAGTGGTCCAGGTAACGTCGTCATTCAAGCGCTTCAGAACATCGGGGAAGATCACCAGGGCCTGAACGCTCGGATCCCAATTCTGCTGTTGCGCAGCTTGCGTAAGAGCTGGTCCGGTGAGGCCCGGGTTCCGCTGGACCCATTGATAAGCCTCCACTACTTCCAACGGATAGGTGCTGGCCACCATGATCTGGCTAAGTAATGGGTCAGGGTAGAGCGCAATGGGCGCCACTAAGTCACTCAGTTGGTCGGGCGTGAGAACCTGGTTGGGAGGCGGAAGCGGGGGTGGTGGCGGCTGAGCTTGCGCGCCGAGAAACCCGGTTCCAAGAACCAACAGCGTGAACAACAAGACAATCGGGATTGACCGCGTTGAACGTGCACTAAAGGACTGCATGGACATGTTGACCTTTTCCCGTGACTTAAGACACTCGAAAATTAACCCGGTTACACCCTTAAAAGACGTATGTTACCTCGGAAAGGCTACATGTGAGCTAGGGACGCCTCGAAATCTAAACCTAATCAAAAGCGGATAATGGGAAATCGATGCTGGAAGTGATCTTGAAACGATTTGAGCAGCCTGATGAGGTGGGGGCTAAGAGTTGCGCGGTGGAGCACGCCGGCATGGTGCTCGCCGGGCGCGCGACAGCGGCCATGGATGACGGCCGGGTAGTCGAGATGAAGGCCGGCGATGTGTCTTACATCGCTCCGGGGCACGACAGCTGGGTAGTGGGAGATGAGCTGTACGCGTCGATTCATTTGATGGGCGCGGATGCATACGCCGACGCGAAAAAACGTTGAATCCTTCTCCGGTAAAGCACTTCAAGTCCAAACCAGACTGGGCTACGTGGCTCGAGAAGAACCATCGCAAAAGCGCCGGCTTGTGGCTTAGGATTGCGAAGAAAGGCTCGCGGTTGCGGTCGGTGTCATATCAGGAAGCGGTCGAAGTTGCGCTCTGCTATGGATGGATCGACGGTCAGAAGAGGCCTGAAAATGAAGAAGCATGGCTGCAGAGATTTGTTTCGCGTTCGAGCAAAAGCATCTGGTCGAAGATCAACCGCGAGAAAGCGCTGGCGCTGATTGCGAGCGGGGAGATGAAAGCCGCGGGGCTGGAGGCGATCGAGAATGCCAAAAAGAATGGACGCTGGGAGGCAGCCTATGATTCACCCAGCGGAGCATCCGTGCCGGCCGACTTTCAGAAGGCACTGGACGCGAATCCGCGCGCCGCTGCATTTTTCAAGACCCTTGACGGAGCGAACCGCTATGGGGTCCTGTGGCGAATTCAGACCGTGAAGAAGGCGGAGACTCGCGCCCGCAAGATCGAGCACTTTATCGGAATGCTCGAGCGGAGGGAGAAGATCCATTCCTGATCCTGATTGCCAGAGGTTTATCATCCTACGTGTCGACGGAGTGTCACGCCGGGGAGAATGTTCTCAGTGGCAATTACATTGACAAACGCTAATGAGTTGTTCTTCGCACGAGACGGCGCGCAAATTTACGCGTCGGCACTGACCCCGTCCGAGATGGCGGGGATCGATGAGGCCATTGCAGACCTACCTTCAAACAAGGCTGGAGTTCGGATACATGAACTTGCTGCCCTTAGACCATTCATGGAACTTTCAAGTACGATTGGAAGGATTGCCGCTTCTGTTCAAGGGCCTGATTCTCGTCCGGTGCGAGCAATACTATTCGACAAGACAATCCAAACAAATTGGTCATTGGGATGGCATCAAGACCGCACAATTGCTGTGAGGCGACGGCTAGATGTGGATGGTTATGGCCCTTGGACCGTCAAGGACGGGCACATCCACGTTGAACCGCCTTTTGAAATCCTTTCCGCGATGGTTACAATCCGCGCCCATCTTGACGACGTGCCAATGACCAACGCGCCGTTATTGATATCCCCCGGCTCTCACGTACTCGGCCGCATCGCGACCACTGAATTGGGCAATGTTATTCAACGGTGTGGAGTATTTGCATGTTTAGCCAATGCCGGCGACATATGGCTTTACGCAACCCCTATTCTTCATGCATCCGATGCGTCAACTGAGCCGCGTAGCCGAAGGGTCCTGCAAGTCGATTTTTCCGCGGCGCTTCTGCCTGGCGGGCTTGGGTGGTCAGGAGTGTGAACGAAATAGCATTGCAGTGAGACCCGGTCTCTGGCATGCGTCCATCGCTGTTCCTTGATGGTCGACTCCAGCCCGGTGTTTCTGCGACAAATGCAGAACTCGCGTTCTAACCGGCCGCCTGCGTCCGGACTTGAGCGCGGGTAATCTGCGCGGAAACCACCTTCCAATCGTTTCCGGCTCGCACATAGATGTCCGTGTAGCGGCACATGCCCGGTGCTCCGTCTTTTCGAGTAAACAAGCCAGTGGCTTGCACCAGCGCAGTCTCGCCGTAAATCCGCACTTTGACGTTTTCCAGTTTGTAATCGGCGAGATACGGTCCGCGCGCGGTGTGTTCTAAGAACGCCTCTTTGTCGAGAACCGTAGCTTCAGAATCGATGCACACGAAATCGTCGGCAAGATGCTGCCGATACCAGTTCACGTCTGCTTTCAACACCGCTTCGATATACTGCTCGTTCAGTTGCCGAAGCCGCGCCTGATCATGGTCTGTTGCGGTTGACATGGTTTCCCTCCTAGTCCAATGTACCTGGGCTGGATGGCCGATCGTTTCGATCCGCGCCGTAGTATTTTAGTACCGCTTGCTTATATTCGAGATATCGAATATAATCGGGTAGTGCAGAACCAGTTGCGCTCCTACAAAGCCAACGTTTTTCAGGCTCTCGCGCACCCCACCCGAATCGCCGTCATCGAAGTGTTGCGAGACGGTGAGCTCTCTGCCGGTAAGATTCAAGAACGCCTGTCGGTCGAGCAGGCCAACCTTTCTCAACATTTGGCGATCCTGCGCACCCGGCAGCTGGTCGCGAATCGGAAGGAGGGCAATCAGGTCTTTTATTCCCTGCGGCATCCCGTGCTGATCAAGGTCCTCGACATCATGCGCCGCTACTTCCAGGCCCACCTTTCCGAGACCGTACAAATGCTCCATCAGATCGAAGCCGAAGAGCGAGGCCCAGCCAGTATAGCTGTGTCGCGCAAGGAGAAATAATTGCCCGGATATCAGACGTTCCCAGATGTCGCCGCCGGTCTTCAGACCGAGCAGGAGACGCTTCTAGAATTTCATCGCAAAGGCTGGATCGCAGCCGTGAAGCGAAATGACGTGATGTTTCTGGCCAGCGATCAGCGCTATCGAGCCAAGTACATCCTCCATTTATACAACGCCAAGAATCTGAACGAAGAACAGATTGAGCTCGTTCTATCGATCCAGCAGCCGCCTTACTCCGCTGCGCAGGTAGATGAGATTCTGAGAAACCACGCTATAGTGCCAAGCTTGAAGACGTAGCTGTCGCCGTGTCTACTGGCAGCCGTTGAGGCCCTTGGTAAGGCAGATGGACGATGCCGGCGGCGGGGGTATCGGCATGCCGCGATCGGTCATCAGCTTCACCAGAGTTTTCTCGGCCTCCGGGTGAGGGATCGCGGACTGAACGCCGACACGTACGAGACCTCGCGCCCAATCGAGCGGAATCCAGGTCTTGCCGAGCAGCGCGCCGTTTACGCTATCGCGGCTGCCGCCATCGTGGGCGTCGAGCTGAGCGCCGTGGTCCACCAGAAGCTGAATCACTTCAGGCCGTCCCTTATGCGCCGCGCCGTGCAGCGACGTGCGACCTTCGTCATCTTTCACATTCGGATCGATGCCGAGATCGAGACACATCTTCACGGCTTCGATGGTTTCCTTGTCGGACCACTCGAAAGTCACACCTTCCACCCAGCCGATTCCAGACGCGACCGCCAGCGGCGTCACGTTGTGTGCCGTAAAAATCTTAGGATCCGCGCCATGCGCCAGCAGCAGTTTCATCAGCGGGATATCGCCCGACTGCGCGGCGCGCAGGAACGGCGTCGCGCCGTCCTCAAACAGCCACTGCATGGTGAAGTTGTTGCGCGTCTCGGTGCTATCGCCGACGCACTTCTTGTCGCTCGACTCGGTTCCGCAGACGCGGGCATTGACATTCGCGCCCTTGTCGATGAGCAGCTTGATGTAGTCCAGGTGATCCATATCCGGCGCGCGCACCGGATAGTCGCCGCTTTCGATATTGCGATTGTCGGTGGCCAGATAGAGTGGCGACCAGCCGCCGTTGTTGGCGATGTTCGGGTTGGCGCCGTGGTCCAGAAGATAAGCTGCCAGTTTGTAGTGCCGATTTTGAGTGGCGGTCAACAGCGCGGTCCATCCATAATGGGTTCGCTGGTTAACATCGGCGCCAGCCTCGATCAGAATCTTGGCGCATTCGAGACAATCTTCGCGGGCCGCGTAGACCAACGGAGTCAGACCGCCGCCATCCTTCTTGCGTGGAGGGCCAAAGAAGATTGCCACATCATCGCCGCCCGCCTCGCCGTCCGGCGTTTTCTTCGGAGGGCCACCGGAGACGCTGCCAGCAGCCGGGGGACCTGGCGAACCCGGTGCCGCCCCAGCGCGTGCTTTAGCTTGACCTACGGCGCCGAAGCTGGAGTTCAATCTCTGTGTGACGGTATTAGCGAGGTTGTTCCTTGAATTTCTGGTATCGGGTTCGGTGGCGGCGCTAACGTTAGCCCCGCGCGCAATCAACAACTGCACGGCAGCCGGATGCGCCTGCTCGCTGGCCCACATCAAAGCGGTGGTCCCGCGGATTTTGTCCTTGGCATTGATGTCAGCTTTGTGATCGAGTAGCACTTTGATCGCGTCCAGGTTGCCGGCGCGCGATGCCAGCATGAGTGGAGTCTCTCCCTCCGGCCCCCGCTCGTTGGGGTCGGCTCCGGCGTTCAGAAGCTTATCGATCATGGCCGGATTGCCATGGATGGAAGACAGATAAAGCGCGGTGGCGCCTTCGCGGTTGGCGAGTTTCACGTTTGCTCCCGCGCTGATCAGAAGGCCGGCCATCTCCAGATCGTCGCGATAGGCGGCCCATTGGATCGCGGTAGCTCCGTCTGCCTGGGGAGCATTCACATCGGCTTTCTGATCCAGCAAGGTTCGCAGCGAAGCCTTGTCGCCCTTCATGGCCGCATCCGCCACGGGGCTATTAGCACCATAAGCGGGTAAGCAGACAACTAGCGCTGCCATGCAAGTTGCGAGTCTAATTGTCATGCTGCTTGAACCGCGCATCTTGCCTCCCTGTTAGGTCCTATACGAGATTCGGCAAGGGGCCCGTGCTGTCGCCGATGCTGTCCTGGTGAACGCCGTAGAGATCCAGAACGCTCAGCAACATATTTCCCGACGTCACGGTCTTGCTCGGATATTTCAGGTGACGATCGCCCTTGAGCTGTCCGGACGCTCCGCCGATCAGCAAGTGCGGCACATCGTAATGAAGATGCTGATTGGAGTCGCCCATATTGCTGCCATAGAGAATCAGCGAATGATCGAGCAACGTGCCGTCGCCATCCGGAGTTTTTTTCAATTTGTCGACGAAGTAGGCCAGGCACTTGACGTGATACTGATTGATCTTCGCGTATTTCGCTATCGTATCCGGATTTTCCGCGTGGTGCGACAACCCATGGAACCCGCCATTGACGCCGCTTTCCGGATAGGAGCGGGCGGTCAGGTCGCGTGCGTAAAGCACCGTCGAAACGCGGGTAATGTCAGCCTGGAATGCCAGCGTCTGCAGGTCGAAATGCAGCTTCACATGTTCGTCGAACGATTCGGGCACGCCGGCGGGAACCACCACGCCCTCGGTGGAAACGTCGCCTAACGCTTTCTTGGCGATCTGGAGCCGCCGCTCGAGCTCACGAATGTCGGTCTCATATTCATCCAGGCGCGAGCGGTCACTCGGCGCGAGATCGCGTTTGAAGCTCGCCAGCTTGGCCGTGACGGAGTCGAGAATGCTGCGGTTTTGCTCGCGGCGAGCGATGCGTTCCGCCGCGGTGCCGCCTGCGCCGAACAAGCGCTCGAAGGCCACCTGCGGATCCAACTCCATGGGCAGCGGCTGTGTCGGTGTTGTCCAGGAAATGGTATTCGAATAAGTGCAGCTATAGCCTTCGCCGCAGTTGCTTGAATTGGCGCCCGGATCTTCAAGGGCGAGCTGTAACGACGGCAGTAGCGTTTCCTGGCCGATTTTCTGCGCGATGATTTGGTCGATGGTAGTGCCGTCGTAGATGTCCGCGCCGGTAGTCTTCTTCGGCTTATCGGCGCACAGGAACGCTGCCGCCACCCAATGGTCGGCGCCGGTCTGGCCGGGCGGGGGCTCGGCCGACTTCGACCATAAGCCGCTGGTGATGACGGTGTGCTCCCGGAACGGTTCGAGCGGTTCCAGAATCATCGGATACTTGAAATTCTTGCTGCCTGGTTCGGATTTCGGCTCGCCTGGGCCGCCGGCTTCGGGCACCCACCATCCAGGCGCCGCTCCGTGCGGAACAAAAATTCCGGTGAAGCGAGTTTTAGGGTTGGCCGCCGTCTTGCTAAGGCGAGTCTGGGCAGGAACCATCGAGTCCAGCAACGGCAAGGCCAGAGCTACCCCGGCTCCCCGAAGAACCGTGCGCCGGGTGATGTGCTTCCTGGTAATGAACATTGTGCTTCCGCTCTCCTTATTCTAAGCTTCCGCTCGCAGGCCGGGGACCTGCCCCACTGCTGCTCTGCAATTTCTGATTCATCTGAAAGGCGTCGCTCTTTACCACGCCCAGCACCAGCGATGAGAATCGATAGTTGTTAGGCTCAGCCTCGTGAACGATGGATCGAATCAGAGGCATATCATAATGCTCGGTGCCGCGCCCCAACGCGTAAATAAACAACTTCTCCGTGATCACGCGCACGAACTGAGGCGAGTACCGGAGCAGCGCTTCTCGCATACCCTTCACGCCATCCAGTCTGGAGCCGTCCACGAGCACCCCTGATGCGTCGATGGGGCTGTCTCCATCCAGGGTGCGCCACTTCCCGACCGCGTCGAAGTTCTCCATCGAAAAACCGATGGGGTCCATGATCTTGTGACAACTAGCGCACGGCTCCACTTTGCGGTGCGTCTCCATCTGCTGTCGCATCGACGGCTGGCCGGCGCCGTGAGCGTCCCCTGTTGACTTCAATTCGATCACCACACCCGGCGGTGGATCCGGCGGGCTGACACCCAGGAAAATCTGCAGGATGGTCTTGCCGCGTCCCACCGGGGAGGTTCTCTGGGGTTGCGATGATATCGTTTCTAAACTGGCTTGTCCCAGCAGTCCGCGGCGGACGTCGAACTCCGGCGTCAGTTCAACCCGGCGGAAATTGCTCCCGTAGATATTGGGGATTTCGTAGTGCTTGGCCAGCCGCTCGTTCACGAACGTATAGTTGGCGTTCAATAGATCGATCACGCTGCGATTCTCATGCACGATGCTGCCGAAGAATAATTCGGTTTCCTTGCGCATGGCCAGCCTCAGGTTGTCGTCGAAATCCGGATACAGAGCCGGCGTGGGCGCCCAGTTCTGCAGCGCGCGCAGATTCAACCACTGGCCAGTGAAATTCGTCACCAGCGCGTCTGAGCGCGAGTCTGCGAGCATCCGCTGAACTTGAGGTTCGAGCACGGCGGGCTCGTGCAGCTTGTTCTGGCTCGCCAGACTAATCAATTCATCGTCGGGAATGCTGCTCCACAGGAAGAATGACAAACGAGAAGCTAGTTCGAGGTCGCTGATGCGCCAAGTCTTCCCGGGCGCTAAGTTGGCCGGCTCAGCTTCCTTGCGGAAGACGAATTCCGGATCAGAGAGGATGCGCTGTAGCGCCCGCTCGACGCCGGTGTCGAAATTTCCGTCGTTGCGTCCCTGCTGATAGAAGCTCATCAGCATTTCTATGTCATCATTGGTCACCGGACGCCGGAAGGCATGGCGCGCCAGAGTGTTCACAATTTCCTTCGCGCAGCCCGCTTCCTCGCCTGCACTGGACGGACGGCACACGAAAATCCTCTGCCGGCTGGGTGAATCGCTGGCGCCCGCGGCTTTGAAAGGACCAAGGATCTCGAGCTTGCCCACGTGCGGGAAAAACTTGAATCCGGGCAGGCCGCCGGTCTCGATCGTGCTCCGCAGGAAGTGCTCATTCAGATCGTTGCCGGGCGCTAATTGTGTTGCGAGAAAAGTGATGCCGACGGTGTGCAGACCAGCCTTCACCTGAAAGTGGACGTCGGTGGTGCCGGCATGCACGGCCTTTCCACGCGCCAGATCTTTGTCCCAATCGTAGACATGAACTCTTTCGCCATCCACCAGCAACTCCAGCTTCTCGCCCGTGATCTCGCCGAAGGACGTGTTGTTGTCCATGAGACCTTTGTTGATGGGGAAAACCTTGAACACGTAGTCGCCGTTGGCGGGGAACTCGTGCTGCGCCACCAGCCCGCCGCGCGTTCCAAACGGCAGGCCCTCGATGTGATAATCCTGCGAAGTATCCGCCGGCACTCGATAAGTTGCCAGCGATGGCTCCGACACATCGCCGATCGCCAGGCGGCTGATCTTGGCCGCGGCCGTCGTGTAGCCTTCCAGCAGGGCAGGGGAGAGTGATAACGCGCCGGCAATATTATCGAAGCCGCGCGTCGAGTCGTCAGAGGGCAGGTACTTCGCGGGATCGATTTCAAATGCGATCAGGTCGCGGATCACGTTCGCGTATTCGGTGCGGTTGAGTCGATGGATACCGGGCGGCGGCAGACTCTTGACAGCCGTGCGATCGAGTTCATTCTCCAGCCACGCGATCATCGATTCATACGTAGCGCGGTCGGGTCTAGGCATCCCGGACGGGGGCATCATGCCGGCGCGAAGCTTGCGCACAATGATTTCCCATTCGGCGGGAGCTTTCTCGACGTGAGTGACGTCGAGGTCATCGAGTGTCAATTTGCGCGCCGGTTCGGTGCCGGCGGTTTTCGCTTTTTCGTTGTGACAAACGACGCAGTACTGATTGAGCAGGGCGCGCTCAGCGGTAGCAGATGTGACACGGGAATTCGCCGCTTGCGGCTGGCCGGAAACTACCGCCGCTAGCCACAAAATCCCGATGCCTGCCACCAGCACTGTTTTCTTGGTCATTCTCCTCTGCGCGACCTGTAAACTGCCATATCATATTATAGACCGCATACCAGTGCAATGGAAGCCAAACGCACTGATCCTTAACGAATTAATGCTATTTGGCCGACGGTTGCGGGCGGAGCGCATGCCCGGCGAGGGCCCCCGTATATTTGCCGGCTTCAACCGCGATCTGGCCGTTTACGATCACGTATTTTACGCCGGTGGCAAGCACGTCCGTATGCTCGTAAGTCGATTGGTCGGCGACCAGCGCGGGGTCGAATGCGATCACGTCCGCATAATATCCGGCGCGGAGCAGCCCGCGGCCGGCAAGATGAAGAGTCTGTGCGGTCAGTGCGCTGGAGGCGTGGATGGCGAACGGCAGGGTGACGATCTTCTTCTCGCGGACGTACAGCCGCAGTTTTCTGGGAAACGTTCCATACTTTCGGGGATGGCCTTCCGACCCATCCGAGCCGGTCATCACAAAATCCTGGCGCATGAAATTTTCGATGTCGGAGTCCTGCATATTGAACGACGCAACACCCGCGCCGCCGCCTTTGATGATTTCGAGTGCCGCTTCCACCGGCGTCTCTTTCCTCTCAGTCGCGATCGCACCCAGCTTCTTGCCGACCAACGACCTATCGCGTCCGGAGAGGATCAGCAGCGAATCAGGGCCGCCCCGCCGTTTGAGGTTCTGCGCCATCTCTTCGATCAGACGCGGGCGAACGAACAGATCACCGATTCGTTTGAGCAGCTCGGCGCTGCCTCCGACCTCAGCCCAGCGCGGCACCAACGATGCCGTGACGCTGGACCCCGAAGCCGAATAAGGATATTGATCGGCCGTTACTCGAAGTCCTTCTGCGCGCGCCTGGCGGATCAGTTCGATCACCTTCGTGCTTTGCCCCCAAACCTCCGGTCCCAGCGCTTTGATGTGCGAAATATGCACTTCGATCTTGGCTTCGCGCGCGATGCGAATAGCTTCGCCAACTGCGCCGAGCAGGCCGATGGTATACGAGTCTTCATCCCGCAGGTGACTGTCGTAGATTCCCTTGCGCGCCGCTGCTGCCTTAGCAAGCTCGATCACTTCTTCGGTAGTCGCGTAGCTGCCGGGAGCGTAATAAAGGCCCGTGGACATCCCCAGCGCGCCTTCGTCGACGCCCCGTTCCACCAGCGCCTTCATGCGGGACAATTGTTCGGAGGTCGGTGCTGCGTCGCTCATCCCCATCACCTCACGCCGCACCGTGCCTTGACCGATGTAGAGCGCCGCGTTGGTGCCGATGCCTTGCTGGGTCCACTTGTTCAGCATCGCTCCGATCCCGATTGGGCCGCCGCCGTCGTTGCCGGTGATCACCGTCGTGACGCCCTGCAGTAGATAAGCTTGGTTTGATTTGCGCGTGGCATCGGAGAGGTCTTCCATCACGTGGGCGTGCGGATCGATGAATCCGGGAGCGACCACCAGACCGCTGGCGTTGATGGTGCGCGCCGCGCGGACCCCCCGCTTGGCGGAATCACCAATAAATACGATCCGGTCGCCCCGCAGGCCGACGTCGGCCGAAACAGCCGGCGAACCGGATCCGTCGATGACCTGGCCGCCCCGGATCAAGAGATCCAATTGCTGGGAGAACGCGGCTGAGCAGGTCGCGATCGCCAGGGCGAGGAAGAAGGCTTTGCGTTTCGACATCGCGCCGGATCAACGCGCCAGCGCAACCGCCAGAAGCAGCGCCCGCTGCGTCCCGATATACGAATCCTTCGTGTCGAATGCTTCGTTCAGCGAATGAGCGGCGGTCCCCATACCTCCGCCGCCGATGGTGACTGCGGGGATATCGAGATTCATTGGGACGTTTGAGTCGGTGGAACCTTCGCGCAGCTTGCCGTCGAATCCGAAGATTTTCGAGACAGCCACGGTGGTCTGAACAATTGCGGAATCGGCCGGCGTAACTCCTGCCGGACGCAAACCGACCAGTTCCGCCGATCCGGTCACTGGACCTCGATTATTCCAGCGCCTGTTCTCCTCTTCGACCGCGTCCTTCACCGCAGCCTTGAATTTAGTGTTGACGGCTTCGAGCGAGGCCTTGTCCGACGATCGCATGTCCACCTCCATCCAGCCTTCGAACGGGATGGCGTTGACGGAGGTGCCGCCACCGACTCGACCGACGTTAAACGTGGTCTTGGGATTCGCCGGCACCTCGAAGGCGTCGATCTTGGCGATAGCCCGGCCCATAGCTTGAATGGGGTTCGCCATTCCAAATGCGCCGAAACTGTGACCGCCCGGGCCTTTGAAGGTGACGCGGTAGCGATAGCTGCCCACTCCAATATTCGTAACGCTCAGGCCAGTACCATCCACTGAGATGAATTTATCGATCTGGCCCTTCAAGCTATCGTTAAATAAATTCTTGGTCCCGCGCAGATCGCCGAGTCCTTCTTCGCCGGTATCGGCCACGAATGTGATCGTGCCCTGGGTTTTCACATCGCCTTCTTTGAGCGCGCGAATCACACCTAGCATAACCACCAGGCCGCGGCAATCATCACCAATACCCGGCCCGTGCAATACAGTGCCTTCACGCTTGACCTTGACGTCGGTTCCTTCGGGGAAGACGGTATCGAGATGCGCGGAAAAGACCAGGTTCGGGTGCGCAGCAGCGCCGGGCCGTGTACCAATCACATTGCCGGCTTTGTCGATGTGGACGTTATCGAGTTCCAATTGCTTGAAGAGCTTCGCCAGTTCCTGGCCACGCACGTCTTCTTTGAAAGGCGGCGCTGGAATTTCGCATATGCGGATCTGTTCGCCGGTGAAGTGAGATTCGTTGCGTTTCGCAGCATCGAGCGCTGCCTTGACCTCGGGCGTTTGCATCAGTTGCGCGGGATCCTGGGCAATCGCTAGAGTTGCGACAAAGACAAAAGCGAGCGACGGGTGCATAAAGACGAGCGTAACATTCTCGAAGTGGGGCGGTCCCTCTGGACCGCGGCCGACGCCCTCGTCCGCCCCTACTTATTTCTGCTTGGCCGCTTCGGCCGTCTTCTTTTCCTCGGCCCGCGCCCCCGCCAGGATATCCGCCAGCGCGTAGTTCCCTTCATGGCAGGCGTATTCGTAAACCGGACCTGTAGAAGCGCTGAATGGAAGCTCCGCGGTCCAAGGCTTGGTGAAACTAGTCGGATCGTCGACCGTGAATTTGTAGTCGATAGTGTTCGCGTCCCCGCGTCTGAAGCGTTCGATCACGTGCAGGTTCTCACTCGATCCTCGGAACCGCGTCTTGTCGGTGAAATTAGTCGTGTCGACTACTAACGTGTCACCCTCCCAATGGCCGACCGAATCGCCCATCCACTTGCGGATGTTGGCGGCGAGATGCGGGCGTCCATCCAAGGGGATCACGCGCGTTTCGTGGATCATCTCGGACTGGATCATGACGTATTGGGGAGTTTGATAGATCTGATACAGGTTGTTGTAAGGGCCGGGTAGCATGGGCGGCCCGGAAGTAGCCCAGTAAACGCAGCGCTCGGCCAAAGACCGGTCCTTCGGTTCATCGGCTGGATGTAGCCGGGCGTGCGCCCGAACCGCCTCCATCCGCTTTTGCGCCTCCGGTGTCAAAGGTGGAATTTTTCCGTCAGGCGGATCGACGATAAAGGAAGTTCGAACGGATCCGTCTACCCGTGCGAGCCTGCTTCCTCGATCGAACCACAGCTCGTTATAAGCGCGGCCGACGTCGGCTTCCGCTCCACCATCGCGCCGATCGCGATTGTTCTGCTCCAGGTTTTGTTTCTCGTACGCAGTTGCCTCTGCCTCAGTGACAGTTTGTTTTCCTTCGAATTGAGGAATACGCTCCAACGGTGTCAGCGAGGAGTTGGTCCAGACACCTTCAAGGTCGGGGTGTCCGTCGGGCGTGCGGGGAATGTTTTTCGAGACGGCTGACTTCGCCGCCGAGCGTGGGCCCTGACCATTGACCGGCGCCGGCGCCAGCATCAGCAACACCACAGCCCCGCTTGCGAAGAATCCAGCAAAAGTTCGATGGGTCATTCGAAACCTCCTAATCAGGATATCGCTCAGAACGGCACAACGCATCCGGTGAGGCTTTGGTCTTGCCTGCGATCTGTTACTTTTTGATCGCCGGGTTAACATAACCCGCGGGCGAGACGCGATCCGGGTCGGGACGGACGCTCAGACAATCCACGTGGTCGGTGATCTTGGTCCAGCCGTGAAACACGTCCGGAGGAATAACAATGATATCACCCGGCCTGACCACGCGGTGCTGATCCACTTCCAGGCGATGATATAATCGCCGCAAGGCACTGATATGTCTCTTGTCACAGGAATTCATCACATCACCGTCTGCGCCAGCGGCGCCCAGGAAGACGTCGATTTTCAGACCACGGTAGCGGGCCAACGGCTTATCAAGCAGACGGTTCTTTTTGACGGGCGCTTCGCCCATTATCATCTGTATTATTCCAACGCCAATGCCGAACCGGGCTCGGTTTACACCACCTTCCCTTATAAGCGCGTGCAGGGACGTCCCGGCTCCGGCCAGATTCAGGCTACCGCGTACACCATCCCCAAAGGCACCGCGAAGTTCTGGATCGATCATTTCAAGCGGCACAACGTCAAGCACGGCGGCGCTAAGGAGCGGTTTGGTCAGGCTTTTGTGCGCTTCGAACATCCTTCTGGATTGCAATTGGAGGTAATCGAAGACGCGGTTGATAAACGCAAAGGTTGGACCACGCCCGAAATCACGCCGGATGTGAGCATGCGCGGGTTCCATGGGCCGGTTCTGTCGGTTCGCGAAATTCCAGAGCAGGAGCGCTTTTATGTGGAGGCGCTCGGATTTCGCAAGACCGGCGAGGACGGCGCCTATCATCGCTTCGAAGTCGGCACCGGCGGCGCGGCCAAGACTCTCATTCTGGTTCACGAGCCGGACAAGCCGGCCGGGAGTTGGGGATTTGGCGCCGGGACAGGCCACCACGTCGCATTAGAGGTCGCCAACGACGATGCGCTAGCCGAGCAGAAGATTCTGTACGAAGAACTGGGCTACACCGATTGCTCGGAGATCAAAGACCGGAATTACTTCCACTCCATCTATGTCCGCTCGCCCGGCGGCATTCTCACTGAGTGCGCGGCCAACGCGCCCGGTGCATTTGCGCGAGACGAACCGTACGATCAGTTGGGCACCCATATGCTTCTGCCGCCGTGGTTTGAAGAGCGCCGCGCCGAGATCATGGCCATGCTCGAACCCATCCAGGTGCCGGAGTTCAATGGTCCTTTGACGGCGCAGCAGGCTGCGGGTCCGTCACGCCGCTCGGCGTCGTTTATTGGCAACTGATCTTGCAAACCGTGAGATCTTTACTTGCCGCGGCTTTACTTCTCCTGGCGGCGCAAGCACAGTCGCTCAGGCGTGCAGCCGGCACCGAATCGGGATTCGGAGTCTTCCAAACACGCTGTATGAGCTGTCACGGCAATCCCGCCGCAGCCGACCGTGCGCCTGATCCGTCGACCCTCCGGCAGTTCCCCCCCGAGCGTATCTATGCCGCGCTTGCCACCGGCGTGATGAAAGTGCACGCCCAAAACCTGACCGACGAAGAGAAGCGGCGCGTCGCGGAATTCATGAGTGCCCGGCCGCTCGGAAGCGCCGAGTTGGGCGACGCCAAGAACATGCCGAATCATTGCCCCGCTAATCCTGCGCTCGCCGATCCGTCCGCGGGTCCGGCCTGGAACGGATGGGCCGTCGACCTGACGAATTGGCGTTTTCAGACCGCGAAAGCCGCAGGCATCACGGCCGATCAGGTGGCGCGGCTGAAGCTCAAATGGGCCTTCGGTTATCCCAACGGCGTGTCAGCCTCCGGCCAGCCCACCATCGTGTCAGGGCGCGTGTTCGTAGGAACGGATATCGGCTATGTCTACTCTTTGGATGCCGCCACTGGATGCGTTTATTGGTCGTTCCAAGCCAACGGATTGGTGCGCAATGCGATTACGATCGGCCCGGTCGCAGGGCACGGTTCGACCAAGTATGCCGCCTACTTCGGCGACGCCCATTCCAATGTATACGCCGTCGATGCGCGGGATGGCGAACTACTGTGGATGAAGCAGGCCGATGAGCACTTCACCGCCCGGATCACGGCTGCTCCGACCCTTCACGACGGCCGCGTCTATGTTCCGGTCTCGTCGTCGGAAGAGTGGTCGGGCAGTGCGCTGGATTACCCGTGCTGCACATTCCGCGGCAGCGTCCTGGCTCTGGATGCGAATACCGGCCAACAAATCTGGAAGACCTACACCATCGCGGAAGCGCCCAAGCCAACGAAGAAAAATTCGAAGGGCGTGCAACTGTGGGCGCCGGCCGGAGGTTCGGTTTGGAATTCGCCGACCGTCGACGTCAAGCTGCATGCCATCTTTTTTGGAACTGGTGATTCTGAGACTGAACCAGCGGCGAAGACATCGGACGCGGTCATGGCATTGGACATGAACACCGGAAAAGTTCTGTGGGTATTTCAGGCGCAAGCCAACGACGCATTCATGGGTGGCTGCTCGGGCCCGAACAAGACTGAGAATTGTCCGTCGGTGCAAGGTCCTGATCTGGACATTGGAAACTCGCCGATGTTGCGCACGCTGCCTGGAGGCCGCAGGCTACTGCTCGCCGCCACCAAAGACGGGAATGTTTTCGCCCTCGATCCCGATCGCAAAGGTGCGCTGGTATGGAAGGTGAATATCGCCGACAATTCCAAGGGATTGAATGGCGTCATGTGGGGCGGGGCAGCCGACGAGCAGAACGCCTATTACGGGCTTTCTCGCGGAGGTGTGGTTGCTCTTCGTCTGACAACCGGGGAACGCTTGTGGTTCAACCCGCTGGCCCGGACTGCGGGCGCTGGCCGCAGCGGGCAATACGCGGCCCTATCCTTGATTCCAGAAGTCGTTTTCACAGGCGGATTCGACGGGATTCTGGACGGTTTGTCCACCGCAGACGGCCATATCTTATGGGAATTCGATACGGCGCGCGACTTCGACACCGTCAATAAGGTCCAGGCCAAAGGCGGGACTATGGGAGCGCCAGGTACTACGATCGCAGGCGGCATGTTGTTTGCCGGGTCGGGGTACGGAGTCTTCGGAACAGATCGACCTGGAAATGTTCTCCTTGCGTTCTCAATCGAATAGCCTTCCTGGCAGCGAGTAATGGGTTAAAACACCCCAGAATACGATTGACACCTTTCCGGAATCCGCTTAGAATGGCTCAACAGGTTGTAGTGCTATAGGCCACACGGTACTGCCGTGTCCGGTGTTAGCCAAGTTGCTTTCAGGAGGTAAAGTAGTGATGAAAATGTCCCGGTCGACGTTTCTCGGCCTATCTCTGATCACTTTGATGATTTGTTGGTTGGCTATGCCCAGCCCTGCATTAGCCCAGTCCGTGGCTGTGGCCCAGGTCAGCGGAATCGTAACCGACGCGAGCGGCGCAGCGATGGCGAACGCACAGGTCACTATGACTGAGACCGACAAAGGCTCGGTGCATAGCGCGGTTACTGAAGCTAGCGGCCAGTACGTGCTTCCCAACCTCCCGGTCGGCCCTTACACGCTCGAGGTCAAGGCCAACGGGTTCAAGGACTACGTGCGAACCGGCATTATTTTGGAGGTCAACAACAATATTCAAATCAATGTGCCGATGCAGGTCGGGTCGATTTCCGAAAGGGTCGAAGTGACCGGCACCACCAGCCTGGTTGAGACCAAAGAGACGTCGGTATCGTCGGTGATCGACGAGAAGCGCATCAACGATCTTCCGCTCAACAACCGCCAAGCCACGCAGTTGATCATGACGCTGGGCGCGGCGGTCTATGCCGACGGCGGAGACACCGGCAGCAAGACCTTCTGGAACGCCACACGTATCTCAGTCGCGGGCGGACAGGGCAACGGCACTGCTTATCTGCTGGATGGAGCTGATGCCACCGACGGCATGTCGAACGTCAACATGCCCTTCCCGTTCCCGGACGCTCTTCAAGAGTTCAGCATTGAGACCAGCGCCGTTTCATCCAGGTTCGGCACCCACCCCGGCGCCACCGTCAACGTCGTCACCAAGTCGGGGTCAAACCAGCTCCATGGAGACCTATTCGAGTACATCCGCAATGGGGATCTGGATGCTCGCAATTTCTTTTCAACCACTGGCGCCGACACGCTGAAGCGAAACCAATTCGGCGGCACCGCCGGCGGCAAGATCATCAAGGATAAACTGTTCTATTTCGGCGGATATCAGGGCACGCGCAATCGCTCCAATCCTCCGCAGTCGACCACCCACATTCCCACCGCTGCTATGCTCGCGGGGGACTTCAGCACCATCGCCGGGCCGACCTGCAATGGCGGCAAGACCATTCAACTGGTCAACCCCAACGGTGGCGCTCCCTTCGCCGGCAATCAGATTCCTGTAGGTTTGCTGAGCCCAGTGGCCGTGGCACTAACCAAGTATCTGCCGGTAAGCGCAGCAAATGGTTGCGGTCTGGTCACCTTCGGCATTCCCGCCACCGGAGACTCAAACGAATATATCGGGCGCGCCGACTACGTGATTAACGAAAAGCATACGTTGTACGGACGATATTACACCGACGTTTGGCAGAATCCTCCCGTGTTTAACGGCCAGAACGTGCTAACGACCACTTCTCCGGGCAACTTTGAACAGGCGCAGGAGGCCGCCATTGGCGATACCTACACGTTCGGCCCCGGCACGCTGAACTCGTTCCACGTCGGTTTCAACCGCATCCGCGACAATCGCGGCCCAACCAGCTTCCCCATCAATTGGACTCAACTCGGATCGCAGATGTATAGCGCGGTGCCCAACTTCCTGCTGATCTCAAGCATGACCGGCGGCTTTACCACTTTCTGCGGAACGTGCGCGCCCGGACATTTCAACAACAACAGTTATCAACTCGCCGACGACGTGGACGTGATCCGCGGACGTCATCAGATGTCTTTCGGGGTGAATCTGATTCGCATTCAGAACAACACCATCTCCGGCTTCGACGAAAACGGCGCCCCCACTTTTAATGGCTCGTTTACGGGCCTCGGCATGGGCGACTTCCTGCTTGGACGAATGAGCGACTTCATGCAAACCAACGCGACTCCCGATGACCTCCGCCAATGGGTCATGAGCATCTACGCGCAGGATAGCTTTAAGGTCTCTTCGAATTTTAGCGTCAACTTCGGCCTGCGCTGGGAGCCGACGTTCGCCGATCCCGACAAATACCTCCGCGGGACGTCATTCAGTCAATCGGCTTTCCTCGCGGGTCAACACAGCACGCTGCATCCCAATGCGCCTCCCGGCTTGTTCTTTCCGGGAGACCCTGGAATTCCGGCCGCGAACTGGAACGGGCATTATACGAATTTCGCGCCACGCCTCGGCCTGGTCTGGAACCCGCATGGCGATGGCAAGCAGACCTTGCGCGCGGGCGCGGCTCTCCTTTATGACGCAACCGAAACCTGGTTCAACGAGCGCGAAACCACCAATCCCCCGATTGGTACCAGCGTCGACGTCGCCTCGACAGGCACGTTGACGAATCCCTGGCTCGCCTACCCCGGCGGAAATCCGTTCCCAACCAACGGGAATCTCTTGTTCCCGAAATTTGGCACGTATGTCAACATGCCGCTCAACCCAGCACCCACTTATGTAACGCAGTGGAACGTCACCTATCAGCGCCAGTTCGCCGGCAGTTGGGTGGCTTCGGTAAGCTACCTGGGCAACGAGACCACCCACCTCTGGATTGCGGAGGAAAGGAACCCGTCGGAGTTTCTTGGGACCGGCGCCTGTACTATCGGCGGTGTGAATTACACGACCTGTTCCACTACCGCCAATTCCAATCAACGGCGTCTGCTCTACCTGGCGAACCCCGCGACGGGCGGCTCCTACGCCAGTATCAATACCATGGACGATGGCGCCGTCTCACATTATGAAGGGCTGCTCCTTTCGCTAACGCACCGCTTTAGCCAAAGCTTCCAGTTGAATGCCAATTTCACCGACTCCTACTGCATCTCGGACTATGATTTTGGCGCTGCTCTGGCCACCTCGACGAACTCACAAATCTTTAATCGCCATGCCGATTGGGGCCCCTGTATTTCCGACACGCGCTACAACTTCAATCTTTCCGGAGTGGCAGTGAGCGCGTTCCACACCAGCAACTCATTCGTGAACCACGTGGTAAACAACTGGCAGCTCGCGCCGCTCGTTCACGCTGCCAGCGGCCAGACCCTGAACATCACGTCCGGCAAGGACAATTCGCTGACCACTCTCAACAATGACCGTCCCAACCAGGTCTTGTCGAATGTCTACGCCACTAACCCGATTTGTTCGTCGCAGGCGATCTGCGTCCAATGGGTCAATCCCGCGGCCTTCGTGCAGAACCCGATCGGCACGTATGGCAATGTTGGACGCAATTCGGTGCGCGGTCCGGGTAACGTCACGTTCGACCTCGCGCTGAGCCGCACCTTCAAGCTCTCCGAGCGATTCACCCTGCAAGCTCGCGCCGAGGCGTTCAACATCCTGAACCACGCAAACTTTGTGGGTGCGTTTGCCCCGGCAGGTCAGCCCGCGGGCGCCACCTACGGCACGCTCAGTCAAAATTTCAGTTCGTCGAACTTCGGGCAGGTGACGGGCGCATACGACCCCCGCATTCTACAGTTCGCGATGAAGGTGATTTTCTAGAGCTTACTCATACACCGGTTCCACTTTGGAACCATTCTTGAGCGGCTTCTCGCTAGGCAGCGCTACCGCGTCGCCATCCGAGAGGCCCGAAAGGACCTGCGACTTGGTGTAGCTGGAAACGCCCACACCGATTTTGCGCCAGACCACGCGATCGCCCTGAAGCAGGTACACTCCGGTTTCTGAGCCTTCCCGCCGGATAGCTTCCTTAGGCAGAGCCAGAGCCCTCTCCACCACGGTGGCCTGAATCTCAGCGTTGATGTTGGCATTGGGAATCAAGTCGCGTTGCGGATTCTCGATCACGCAGCCTACTTCGCCCACTTGCCGCGTCCCCAGCGGAACAATCTGCGTCGGCAGCTTGTCCACCGCGCCTTTCCATTGATGACCGGGTAACGCATCCCAGGTAATGTTCACCACCTCGCCCTTGCGCACCTTGCCCAGGTCCGGTTCGTCGACATAAACAGTGACGCGTACGCGATCCAGCCTCCCGACTTTCGCCACCGGATCGCCCGCATTCACGAATGCGCCCTGCTTCAGATCGAAGTCGTAGAGTGTTCCATCTATCGGTGCGCGGATGACGCTGAGGTCCAGATTGGTGCGAGCAATCGCGGCCGTCGATTCAGCTTGCTGTACTCTTGCCCGGGCAATTTCTTTGTCGGAGCCTGTCACCAGCGCGCCCCTGTGCTCTTCCAGCGATTTAACTCTAAGCTGCAACTGCTCGACGGTTTGGCGCGCCGTGTCCAGGTCCTGTCGCGTCGCGGCCTGCTTGCCGGCCAATCGATCGAGTGTCTGATAATTCTTCTGAGCGGCTTCGAGATCCAATCTTGTCCGTGCCAGGTCGGCCTCGGTCTGCTGGCGCTCCGCGATTCGTCCGCCCTGCTCCAGCACTTGCTGCTGCGTCTGGGCTTCCTTGATGGCTGCCTGCGCCTTGGACACTTCGGCGCTCGCTACCCGCGTATCGAGCTCGATCAGAGGCTCGTCCTTGCTGACCTGCTGCCCGCGGCTCACCAGGACTTTCGTCACCACTCCAGTTCGCTCCGCTCGCACCGGCAGCCACTCGATCGGCTCCACTTTGCCGTTGGTGGGCAGCGTGCTGACCATCGTTTCGCGCGTCACCTTGGCGAAGTCTACTTCAGGCGGCGTGGTTTTTTTGAAAGCGACCCAAGCGGTGATGGCGCTAGCGCCCAACACCAGGATTACCACCCAGCTACGGCCGCGGCTCACGAGCGGGACCTCGCGCAGTAATCGAACAGGAGCTGCCATTCCGCTTGCTGGATCTCCATCGCCACCCGTTCCGAAGGCGACCCTGGCTCTTGCCGCGCCTGCTCGCAGAAGGTGACGAACGACAAAGGATCCCAGTTGGCAGCAACTCGAAATCCTGCGTCTGGGTGTCGCGCAACGATGTCTTTGGCGGCAGCCGACAACTCCCGAAACACTGGATGCGCGCCTACACAGCGAAACCAGTACGCGGAATTGCCGGCGTCCGGCTCCTGGCGATGCAGGATCGCATGCCAAAAACTCGCTTCCGGCGATTTCAAATCTTGCACGATTTCATGACATTCATCAAAGCTGGAAAAATAAAGCCACAATCCACCCAGGGCTTCTCTCGGGGCTCTCGCGTGCGGAAACAAATCCGATGCCTCTTGTCTTTTCAAACGCTGGCGCGCCAACTCCGACGAACAGCCGGCGGAAACCAATGGGATCAGCCGGTGCCCGCTCTGGTCGAGCGCGAGGATCTCTGCCACCTGTGTGCTGTATGCCTTCGAATCAAATGGCAATTACTATTTTCGCAGAATCTACTCGAGCACCACCAGCGTGTCGCCCGCCGCCACTGTATCGCCATCGATCACACGCACTTCCACCACGCGGCCGGCCCGGGATGTCTTCATCTCGTTCTGCATTTTCATCGCCTCTACTACGATCAACCCCTGGCCGATATCGACCGCATCGCCTTCCTTGACCAGCACGCGGACCACCTTCCCGGGCATAGGCGCAGCGATGCTTTGGCGACCACTCCCGCTTGCGGCTCTCGATTGCCGGCCACCGTTGCGAGGATCGCGGACTTCTACAGCGAAACGCCGGCCGCCGGTCTCCACATTCAAAACATGCGGCGTCGCGATGGCCCGAACTTCGAAACTCCGGCCCTCCAGCAAGACGGAATACACGCCGGGTTCCACTTCTTTCACGGCTTCCAAACGCTGGGGATCGACTTCGACTGGACGCCCGTCAATGAGGATCTGCCATTTCGTCATCGAAGAAAACTGCCTCGACCCTCGGCCAACCAATTGCTGGTTTCTAGTTTCTGGTTTCTGGTTGCTGGTTGGCCATTGTTGGCATCGCCGTTCTTGGAATGTGCCGCGGCGGCGGCTAGTGCAACAGCCAGTTCCAGATCCTGCGGAGGAATCGGCTTGGGGCTTCGCCGCGCGAAGAAGTCCGCCACGAAGCCGGTGTGCAGCCCACCCTTTCGAAATAACGGATCATCCATGATTTCCCGGAAGAAAGCCAGGTTGGTTTCGACGCCTGCGATGGAGTACTCGCTCAGAGCGCGCAACATACGCCGGATCGAGGAATCTCGATTTTCATCCCAAACTACGAGTTTGGCAAGCAGCGGATCGTAATCGATCGGCACCTTCCAGCCTTGATAGACTCCCGAATCGAGCCGCACTCCCGGTCCGCTGGGCTCGCGCAGTTGGACAATCTTGCCGGGGGAAGGGAAGAAGTTGTTTTCCGTATCTTCAGCGCAGATGCGGCATTCGAGCGCCGCCCCGCGCCACTGCACGCCTTCCTGTTTGAAAGGCAGCTTTTCGCCGGCGGCAATCTGTAGTTGAAGCCGGACCAGGTCGTAACCGGTCACCAGTTCGGTCACGGGATGCTCCACTTGCAGCCGCGTATTCACTTCGAGAAAATAAAAATCGCCGTGGATATCGGCCAGGAACTCCACCGTGCCCAGGCTGGTATAGCCAACCGCTCGCGCGATTCGAAGCGCGGCATCACCCATTGCGGCGCGCATTTTCGGATTCTGCGCGATGAGCGGCGACGGACACTCCTCTACGATCTTCTGATGGCGGCGTTGCAGCGAGCATTCCCGTTCGCCCAAATGGACCAGATTGCCATGCTGGTCGCCGGCAATCTGGATTTCAATGTGCCGCGGCTTGTCGATCAGCTTTTCGATGTAGACTTCGCTGTTCCGAAACGACCGCTCGGCTTCGCTCGATGCCTCGCGGATGGCGGCGTCCAGTTCGCTCTCTTTATCTACCCGCCGCATTCCCTTGCCGCCACCGCCGGCCGAGGCTTTGATCAGCACCGGATAAACCAGCTCCCGAGCCAATCTGCGCGCGGCCTCGAGATCTTTGGCCGGCTCTTCGCTGCCGGGCACGGTTGGGACGCGGGCGTCCTTGGCGAGAGCACGAGCGGCGGTTTTCGAGCCGAGCCGCCGGATGGAACCCGGCGTGGGTCCGATAAATATGATGCCCGCGGCTTCACACGCCACCGCAAAGTCGGCGTTCTCACTCAGAAAACCATAGCCGGGATGAATCGCGTCGGCGCCATGCTTTTTCGCGGCATCGATAATACGATCGATCCGCAGATAGCTCTCTGACGACGGCGCCGGCCCAATATGCTCGGCTTCGTCCGCCATGCGGACATGCAATGCCGTGCGATCGACGTCGGAAAAGACCGCCACGCTTCGGATATTCATCTCGCGGAGCGCGCGAATGATGCGCACCGCAATCTCGCCCCGGTTGGCGATGAGGATCTTACGGAACATGCACGGTGATTGTAGCAAGAGTTGACTACACTACAAATCAAGGGAGATTGGTTATATGCCGAAGACGGAAAGCGAGCCAGGCATCCAAACCCAATCCAAACACCTCCGAGGGTTGTTTGGTGGTAACGTTGGTCCAAGCCAGCTGGCTTGCGAAAATGCCGATTGCGTGCTCGAAGCTGTGCATGTTTTCAATGATCTGAATCTCGATTACGAACCGGCTATTCAGCTAAGCGGCATTAATAGCAATGGTTTTGTGCACATGGTGTCGGACTTGTGAAGCTCATGTTCCAAAACGTACATGTCGTACTCGCCACGATTGGAGTACTTTTATTGACAGGTTGTCTGGCCGATTCCGAGTTACGGCGCGAACTTCAACGACAAGGGAAGGAGCAAGGATGGGGGCTACTTAGCGTTCGGAACAATCGAAGCGATGAATTTGATTTTGCTCGCTTTGTTCGTATAGGGGACGCACCTCACTTTACCTCGTATGATCTTCACGGGTTTTCGATGTCAGCTGATGGGCTTATGGGGGCAGGCGACTATGATGGGCTAACGTCCGGCCCTCAAACAGGACCAGAAGCTGAAGCAGTTCCCCGACGGCTAGATGGCATGGCGGCCATCGACAGTCGAGGAAGGGAGCTCTGGCACAAGGCTGGGATTATGAGCTACGGCCCGTCAGCAGTTTCGCCGTCCCACAATGGGATTATTTTTCAGAGCAAGACGAGCTTGAATCTGTTGACAATGCCACAGGGAACGGTTGACGTATTACGGGGAACTCCAGGTACTG
>Ga0210386_10000965_pt1 | contig 26107 bp, 29 predicted proteins | sample IncBWH32OmetaG_FD_160091 | JGI IMG/M metagenome (GOLD analysis project Ga0210386, IMG submission 160091) | Forest soil microbial communities from Barre Woods Harvard Forest LTER site, Petersham, Massachusetts, United States - Inc-BW-H-32-O ...
GCACGAAACGCGATCGCGCGCGTGCGAGCGCCCGACGCTCTGAGAAGATCAGGATCGCCGAACCCGACGACTCGATCCGGGTAAGAGGCATACGATGAGAACCATCCGGAGGCATATCAGCTACGCCAACGTCGTGGCGTCGCTCGCGCTCGTGCTGGCGATGAGCGGTGGCGCGCTGGCTGCGACGCGCTACCTGATCGACTCGACGAAGCAGATCAACCCCAAGGTGCTGAGCGCGCTCAAGGGCAAGGCCGGGACGCGGGGGCGCACCGGTGCGAGCGGCGCGCAGGGCGCTCAGGGTCCACCCGGCGCGCAGGGCGTTCAGGGCAACCAGGGCCCGACGGGCGCGGACGGAGCGCAGGGCACGGCTGGCCCGGAAGGCGCGCGCGGTGCGGAAGGCGCGCGAGGGCCGGAAGGGCCGCGCGGGCCGGCAGGCGGAAGCGTCGGCCAGTGGGCCTTGCTCACGCTGAGCAGCAAAGTGAAACAGGTCGCGGGCTATGAAGAAGCCGCCGTCAGGACCGAGGACGGAGGCGCGACGGCGCGCCTGCGCGGCGTGCTCGAAATCACGAGCGAAGTCAAAGCAGACGAACCCGTGTTCACGGTCCCCGTGGGCTTCCGGCCGCAGAACAAGCTCGAGTTCGGCATCGGGGTGGCCGACGCGGCGGGCCACAACCATATCGGCGCACTGGTGATGTCGAGCGACGGCGTCGTCACCGATGACGAAACGCCCGCGCCGGTTGGCACCTACTACCTGCTCGACGCGATCACGTGGAATCTCGACTAGCGGCACACCTGCGTCGCGACGATCTCTGTCGGCGGGTTTGCGTTCGCGTCCGGCGGCTCGTCGGCTCCGCCGCGTCAGCGCCCGTCCAGTTCTGCGAGCAGAGCGTCGACGCGACGCGCGATCTCGTCACGCGTGGCGCGAACCTCGGCGATCGGGCGCCCGCTCGGGTCAGCGATCTCCCAGTCGACGTAGCGCTTGCCGGGAACGTACGGGCAGGCGTCGCCGCAGCCCATCGTCACGACGACGTCGGCCTGCTCCGCGAGCATGCGCGTGAGCCGGCGCGGCTTGCGCTCGGCCAAGTCGACGCCCAGCTCGCGCATCACCTCGACGACCTCGGGGTGAACGCGCTCGGCGGGCGTCGTGCCCGCCGACAGCGCACGATGCCGACCTTCGGCGGCGCGCTCGAACAGCGCGGCGCTGATCTGCGAGCGACCGGCGTTCTGAAGGCAGACGAACAGGACTGTCGCCATCGGCCTAGGACCGTGTTGCCTCGTAGTGGGGCACGACGAGCTGGGCGGCCTCGTCAGGCGTAACGTCGGGATAGAGCACGCGAATCGCGAGCACGCCGGCGATCCCGCCGATCAGCTGCGCGAGCACGAAGCCGGGCACCGACCCGGGCGCGATCCCGGCGAACGTGTCGGAGAACATGCGCCCGACGGTGATCGCCGGGTTGGCGAAGCTCGTCGAGCTCGTGAAGAAGTACGCGGCGCCGATGTACGCGCCGACCGCCGCGGGCGCGCTGCTCGTACGTTTCGTACGGGCGAGCGAGAAGATCACGAGCAGCAGACCGGCCGTTGCGATCGCCTCGGCGAGCAGGTGGCCGCCGGAGGCGCGGTGCTTCGTCGAGACGCTGATCGCCGCGCGCGCGAACATGCCGTTCGCGGCGAGCGCGCCGAGCGCGCAGCCCGCGATCTGCGCAGGGATGTAAGCGAGCGCGTCGCGCCGGCGAACGCCGCCGAAGCTCGCATCGGCGAGCGAGACGACCGGGTTGAGGTGAGCGCCCGAGACCGGGCCGACCATCAGGATGATCGCCGCCAGCCCCGCAGCGGTCGCCGCCGCGTTCTCGAACAGCTGCAGGCCGACGTCGCCCGGTGAGAGCGTCTGCGCGGCGATCCCCGAGCCGACGACGAGCGCCGCGAGGAAGGCTGAGCCGAGCAGCTCTGCGAGCAGCCTTCGCGGCAGTGGCGCAGTGCTCATCACCCACCGATCGTATTGCATTGACAAATGTTGCTTCAATAGATATATGTAGATTCATGGTCGTCGATCTGGAGCTGGCGCCGAAGCAGAAGCGCGCCGCCGGCGAGCGCTGCTGCGAGCCGGTCGTCTACCCCGACGTGCAGCGCGAGCAGGCGCTGCGCATGGCCGACGTCGCGAAGGCGCTCGGAGACCCGATCCGCCTGCAGCTCGTCGACGTGCTGCGCAAACACGCGGGCAAGGTGTGCGTTTGCGAGCTCGTCCCGCTGTTCGACGTCGCACAGCCGACGCTCTCCCATCACCTGGGGAAGCTGCGCGCGGCGGGAATCGTCGACTCCGAGCGTCGCGGGCTGTGGGCGTACTACTACGTCGTGCCGGGAGCGCTCGGCGAGCTGTCGGCGTGGCTGAGCTAGAGGCGACGGCCTGCCTCAGCCGCGGCCGGCTTCGGAGACGAGCCACGTCGATCCCGAGCGGATGAGCTTCAGCGGGGCCGCTTTTTCGGCCTGCACCTCGGCCGCTTCCTTCGACTGGGAGACGAGGTGGATGTGCACGTCCGCGAGCTTGCCCAGCCTCGCGCTGCCGCCGAAGTGCTTCAGCGTCAGGTCGACCGCCGCCGCGCACGTGGTCACACCGCTTCCGCCCGGCAGATGCTGACCGAGGTCGATGAAGCGCCGCTGGCGCGCCGCCGTGCTGAGCTTGCACAGCTTGCTCCCGTCGGCCTGCGCCGTTGCGCGGTACCACCGTTCGCCGACCTGCACCGGCGTCGGGCTGGACGAGGAGCCGCAGGCGGCGAGCGTCGCCGCCGTCGCCAGCGTTGCCGTCGAGACACCGATTGCTCTCGCCAACGTCATCCCTCCGGAACCTACTCCCCCGTCTCGCCTGAGACGAACGGTTGCAGACCTTCGCGGACCCAAGCGGGTATGTCCACCTTCGCCCACGTGTCGGTTGCGACGCAGACGTGACGCAACCGGCCGGCGACCAGCGTCTCGCCGTCGCGAACGACGTCGACCTCGGTCGTTATCGCCGTGCGCCCGAGGCGGGCGATCGAGACGACGAGTGCGAGCACGTCGTCGAAGCGCGCCGGCGCGAGGAACTTGACGTTGGTCTCGGCGACGACCGCGTCGACGCCGCGGGCGACCATCTCCTGCCACGGCCCGACGGCGACGCGCCACAGCTCTGTGAACGCGACGTCGAAATAGAGCAGGTAGTTGGCGTTGAAGACGATGCCCTGCGGGTCGCACTCGCCGTAGCGCACGCGCAGCTCGTGTCGGAACGGCTCGGGCACGGCTCGAACGCTAGCGAGCATGGGCCCGGCTGGACTCGAACCAGCGACCTACCGATTATGAGTCGGCAGCTCTGACCAACTGAGCTACGGGCCCGCACGCTCGGGCCGAGGCTCGCGCGCGGCCGGCCACGGCCGGCCAGCAGAAGCTACCAGCGAGATGTGGAATGCTCACGATCGCCGTCGACCGGACGGCGTCCGGCGTCCCTGCCGCGGGCCGAGCAGGCGTCGATCACCTCTTTTCTCAAACGAAGGGACAGCACATGGCGGAGCGCGCAGCGATCGTTACGGGGGCGTCGAGCGGGATCGGGCTGGCGATCGCCAGAGTGCTCGGCGAGGAGGGCTTCGCCGTCACGATGGCCGCGCGGCGGCCCGAGAAGCTCGAGGGCGCCGTCGCCGGGCTCGCCGCCGACGGTTTCGACGTGCACGGCGTCGCCGCGAACGTCGCCGAGGAGGCCGAGATCAAGAAGGTGCTCGACACGCACCGCGAGCGCTACGGGCGGCTCGACGTGCTCGTCAACAACGCCGGCGTCGGCATCGGCTCGACCGTCGCCGAGATCCAGACCAAGCACCTCGACATGCAGCTCGACGTCAACCTGCGCCAGATCGTCCTCTTCTACCGCGAAGCCGTCGCGATGCTGCGCGACGCCGGCGCCGAGCACCACAACGCGCTCGTCGTCAACACGTCCTCGATCTCCGGCAAGCGCGCCGAGGGCTGGCTGTCGATCTACAGCGCGACCAAGCACGCCGTCGTCGGCTGGACCGAAGCGATGAACAAGGAACTCGGCAAGGAGGGCATCAAGTCGACCGCCCTCTGCCCCGCGTTCGTCGACACGCCGATGACCGACTTTGTCAAGGAGCACGTCAAGGCCGAGGAGATGATCCGACCCGAGGACGTCGCCGAGTCGGTTCGCTACCTGCTGAAGACCTCGCCCGCGTGCGTCGTCCCCGAGATCATGTTCATCCGTCCCGGCGACACGCTGTAGCGCCGCCGCGGCGCGCGCCGCCGTACGACGACGATCTCGCCCGTCGGGTCGCGCTCGGCGCGCTCGCGCCGTTGCACGCTCGCGCGGTGGGAGACGATCGCCTCGCGCAGCTCGCCCGTCTCGGCGCTCAGCAAGCTGCCCTCGAGCTGACCGATCAAGATGCTCAGCTCGCGCCGCGTCGCGCCGCGCGCGCGGCGGCCGGCGCGCGTGAAGCGGTCCCACGCGTGCGCGAACGACACGAAATTCGTCCGCCCGCCGCGCCGGTGCGCCGCGAGCATCGGGCAGACGCCGCCCCTGCCATCCGTGTACGCGCCGACGATCACCCGCTCCGCTTCGCGCACGCCTTCGAGCATCGCCACGCGCGTCGCCACCGGCAGGCAGTCGATCGTCAGGCGCAGATCCTCGACGCGGCGGCTACGGGAGCGATGACGAATTGCCATAGGGTGTCGCTCACCGCGGGGCGCGATTTTCCTGCGGCGAGCGCGGCGTCGAACAGTAGGTCGCGCTTCTCACTTGCGCAAACGATTCCTCCCGCTGAAAGGAAACTTGCAGATGAAGCTCGGCGTGCACATCGGCTACTGGGGCCTCGGTCTGACCTCGCAAGACCAGCTCACGATCGTTCAAGAGGCCGAGCGCCTCGGCTACGACTCCGTCTGGGCCGCCGAGGCCTACGGCTCCGACACCGCCACCGTGCTCGGCTGGCTCGCCGGGCAGACGACCAAGATTCGCCTCGGCGCCGGCATCTTCCAGATGCCCGGCCGCTCCCCCGCGATGACCGCGATGACCGCCGCCACGATCGACCAGCTCTCCGACGGGCGCATGATCGTCGGCATCGGCTCCTCCGGGCCGCAAGTCGCCGAGGGCTGGCACGGGCAGCGCTTCGCCAAGCAGCTCCAGCGCACGCGCGAGTACGTCGCCGTCGTGCGCATGGCGCTCGCGCGCGAGCGCGTCGAGTTCCACGGCGAGACGCTGCAGCTGCCGCTCCCCGACGGCCCCGGCAAGGCGCTCAAGCTGACGATCTCGCCCGTGCAGGAGCGCATCCCGATCTACCTCGCCGCGATCGGCCCCAAGAACACGGCGCTCGCCGGCGAGATCGCCGACGGCTGGATCCCCACCCTCTTCTCCCCGGAGCACGTCTCCGAGCTGCGCCCGCTGCTCGAAGAAGGCGCCGCGCGCTCGGGCAAATCGCTCGACGGATTCGACATCGCGCCGACCGTCAGCCTCTGCATCAGCGACGACCTCGACGCCGCGCGCAACACGATGCGCGCGTTCGTCGCGCTCTACGTCGGCGGCATGGGCTCGCGCAAGCAGAATTTCTACAACCAGCTCGTCCAGCGCTATGGATATGAGGCCGAGGCGAAGACGATCCAGGACCTCTACCTCGAAGGCAAGCGCGAGGAGGCGATGGCCGCCGTCCCCGACTCGCTGATCGACTCCGTCTCGCTCTGCGGGCCCGCCGACGTCGTGCGCGAGCGCCTCGCCGTCTACCGCGACGCCGGCGTCGGCACGCTCGGCGTCACGCCAACCGCCTTCACCGCCGACGAGCGCCTGCAGCAGCTGCGCCTGCTCGCCGAGCTCGCCGCCTGAGGCGCACGCGCGGCGTGAGCCAAGCCGCAGCTCCGCTCGACGGCGTGCCCACCGGCGCGAGTCGACGGCTGAGAATCCTGCTCGGCGCGTTCGGCGACCCCGGGCACGCCTTCCCGATGATCGCTCTCGGCCGCGCGCTGGCCGCGCGCGGGCACGAAGTCACGCTGCAAACATGGAAGCGCTGGCGCGAGCACGTCGAGGCCGAGGGCATCGCGTTCGCGCCCGCGCCCGAGTACGACGTCTTCCCGCGCGGCCCCGAGCCGCTCGACTTCTACGAGGCCGTCGTCCACGCCGCGCGCGACACGCTCCCGCTCGTGTGCGAGCTGCGACCCGACGTCGCCGTCGCCGACATCCTCACGCTCGCCCCCGCGCTCGCCGCCGAGATCGAGCGCGTCCCCGTCGCGACGCTCGTCCCGCACGTGTATCCGCACGGCGAGCGCCACTTCCCGATCTACTCGCTCGGCGCGCGCATGCCGCGCAGCGCGCTCGGGCGCGCGCTGTGGCGCGGCGCGCAGCGGCCCGTCGACCGCGGCCTGCAGCTCGGCCGCGTCGAGCTCAACTCCACGCGCCAGCGCATCGGCCTCGCGCCGCTCGCGCACGTCCACGGCGGCATCAGCCGTCAGCTCGCGCTCGTCGCGACGTTTCCGCAACTCGAGTACCCGCGCACGTGGCCCGCCGGCGTGCATGTCGTCGGACCGCTCATGTGGGAGCCGCCGAGCGCCTACGTCGAGCTGCCCCCCGGCGACGAGCCGCTCGTGCTGATCGCGCCCTCGACCGCGCAAGACTCCGAGCACCGGCTGCTGCGCGCCGCGCTGCGCGGCCTCGCCGACGCGCCCGTGCGCGTCCTCGCGACGTGGAACCGCCGCCTGCCGCCGCGGCCGCTGCCCGTCCCCGACAACGCGCGCCTCGTCCCCTGGCTCTCCTACTTGCGCACGATGCCCCACGCCGACGTCGTCGTCTGTCACGCCGGCCACGGCACGCTCGTCCGCGCCCTCTCCTGCGGCTGCGCCGTCGTCGCCTGCCCCGCGATCGGCGACATGAGCGAGAACGCCGCCCGCCTCGACTGGGCCGGCGCCGGCGTGCGCGTGCCGCGGCGTTTTGCCACGCCGCGCGTGCTGCGGTTGGCCGTCGAGCGCGCGCTCGGCGACGACTCGATGCGAGAGCGCGCGCGCGAGCTCGCGCGGTGGGCGAACGAGCACGACTCTGGCGCGCGCGCCGCCCGACTCGTCGAGCGCCTCGCAGGCGCCGGCGAGTAGCGCCGCCTCGCGCGTGCGTCGAATCGGAGACACGCGGTTCAGCGCCGACGCAGACCAGCGCGGAGACCCGTCTGATATCACGCCGTCACCGGACAGGCGCCATACGATCGCCCGCATGCCGCGCACGACGTCGGCTGATGCGATCGAGCAGCTGCGCGCCTGCAGCAACAGCCCCTACTCGCCAGAGCCTCCCCGTCGGAGCCGCCTCGTCGACATCATCTTTGCCGCCGCCCAACGTGGAAGCCACTCGGCGCGTGTGACGCCCCATCTGTACGGCGGCCCGGACATCGACAAGACGCGCTACGAGTACGAAGCCACAGATGAATTCTGGGGTCCGTTCGCAGAGACGGTCCAATTGAACGACCTCGCTGGGCGCGACGTGCTCGACGCCGGCTGCGGCTGGGGCGGAAAGACCGTCAAGTACGCCGAGCAGGTCGGCGTCCGCTCGATCGTCGGCTTCGACCTGCCCGGCATCTTCGACCCACAGGTAGCCTGTGCATTCGCGCGCGAGCGCGGTGTCGAGGATGCATGCACCTTCCTCACCGCAACCGCCGAGCGGATGCCGCTCGACGACGAGGCATTCGACGTCGTCGTGCTCGACGACGTGTTCGAGCACGTGCGTCGGCCGGCCGCCGTCCTGGCCGAGTGCCACCGCGTGCTGCGCGCGGCGGGAATCGTTCTGATCAAGTTCCCTTCGTTCAGGATGCTGCACGCGCACCATCTCGATCGCGTGATGATCTACCCTGGGCTTCACTACGTCCTGCCGCTCAAGATCTGGGCCGCGGGGCTCAACTTCCGCCTCCTCGACGCGCAAGGCGCTCTCCGCTTCGAGCCCTTCGCCGAAGTCGTATCGACTCCTTTTCGAACCCCGTTCCATCAACGCGTCACACGCGATCTCAACGGCCAGTCCTTCGCCGATTTCAAAGCCATCGCGACACGCAGCGGATTTGAGATCGTCCAGCTGCAGATCGTGTCCGTGCCGCCGCGAGGGAGCGCACTGGTGTGGCGCGCAGAGTCGCTGCTTCGTCGAACGCTGAGCGCCTTTCCCCCTCTTCGTGAGATGCTGGGCATGACCGTCGCATTCGTCGGGCGCAAGCCAGCAAGGAGATCAGCATGAGCACCGTCGACCACGAGATGGCCTTGGCCCATTTCATCGTCTCAGACGATGTCGAGCGTTCCCGTCGCTTCTACACCGACGTGCTCGGCGGCAGCACCGTCATCTCAGGCGACGCGAATGACGAGGTGACGTACGTTGCGCTAGCCAACAGCTGGATCATCATCAACGCAGGCGGAGGTCCGACCGACGACAAGCCGACCGTCACGCTCGAGACGCCGTCCGACCAAGATCGGGTGAGCAGCTTCCTCAACATCCGAGTTGCCGACATCCACGCGGTGTACGCCGAGTGGAGCGAGCGCGGCGCCCAGTTCCTGACGCCGCCGAAGCAGCACTCGACCGAGATCCGCTGCTACATCCGCGACCCCGACGGCTACCTCATCGAGGTCGGGCAGACGACGCTCGACAGAGGGTGGCGTCCGCCGTCTTGACTTGCACTCCGGGGGTGGGACTCGAACCCACAACCTCGATCTTAACAGGATCTTGCTCTGCCGAATTGAGCTACCCCGGATCATCCACTTGGGCTACCGCGGAGATGGAGCTGATCCCGGCCTCCACCTCCGCGTGGCAATTAGAGCACAACAGGACGCACTTGCGGGCCTCGACTCGTAGCCGAGCAATGCTCCGCGCCATCCCTCCCTCGGCGACGCCAAACTGCTTCTCGCGCGGGTCCAGGTGATGAAAATGGAGCCCCGCGACGGAGCGATCGTAGCCGCATAGCATGCAGCATCCACCCGCCTCGTCGACGAGGATCTGCTTGACACGCTGGCGACGGCGCACCACGGCCTCCTGCCGACACACCCGGCAGCGAAGATACCCGCGGCTGTCACGAACGTGCTTGGTCACGCCGTGTCGCGAACAGTCAAGTGTCACCTCGGCAAGGCCGGAGGCTCGCGCCTCCAAGGTCGCCTCGCGCGGCCGAGAGCCGACCGAGCGGTGCGTCCGCAGGCCGTACTTGCGCAGCCAGTGGCGGACGGCCGCCTTGCTGCGATCGACTTCGGTCGCGATCTGCGCGATCGACATGCCCGACTCGACCATCGGCGCCAGAAGCTCCCGAGCGAGCCCGCCGCGCGCGGCATGCCTCTCGCGATTGTTCGCCCGCAGTCCATGCCGATCCACCCAGTACGCGACGGTCGATTCGTGGCGGCCGAGTCGTCTGCCGATCTCCGCGAGCGACAGTCCGTCGTCCAGCATCTGCTTCAGCGTCGTGCGATCCATGCACCGCATTGTCTACAACGTGTCGGATGGAAAAGCGAACAGGTGTTCGTATCGGGCGCGGCGCGGCGTCGGCCCGCAGGCTCAGCCCTCCCGCTCGCCGGTCTCCTCCAGCACGCGCGCGTACGCCCTGTCAAAGTCGCGTTTGACGATCGCCTTGCGCCGCGCCAGCTCGCTCACCTCGCCGTCGCGCCTGCCGCGCGCCTGCGCGATCTCGCGTTCGACGCGCGCCAGCTCGAGTTGCAGGCGCTGCGCCTCGAGCTTCGCCGGATTCGCCATCGACTCGCGCCCCGCCTCGACGACGAGCTCCGCGAGCAGCGCCTTCAGCTCGGGGTCCTCGTCGGCGCCGGCCGTAGCCGCCATCGGCTCGCGCAAGTCGATCTCGCGCAGCCGACGCGCCGCGCGGCGCAGCAGCTCGCTCGAGAAGTCGCGCTCGACGTCGACGCTCGCGAGCATCGTCGCCCCCTCCGCCGGCGCCGCGACGCACAGCGACAGGAACGCCCGCTCGGAGTCATCGCGCCCCGACATCGGCGTGAGCGCCGCGCGCGCTCCGTTCCCAGCCCGCTCGTTCGGCCGCCCGCCCGGCCTGCCTCCCGAAACACGACCCTCCCCGCGCGCTCCTTCGCGGACCGCGCGCGCGGCGATCTGCCGCTCGAACACGCTCTCCGGCACCGCCAGCCGGCTCGAGCAGATCCGCAGCAGCTCCATCCGCATCGCGCCCGGCGCGAGCTGCGCGAACACCGGCCGCAGCTCCTCGATCATCCGGTCGCGCCCCTCCGGGCTTGCGTGATCGCCGCCGTCGAGGACGCGCTCGACGCGGAAGCGCACGAACGGCACCGAGCGCTCGACCGCCGCCGCGATCGCCTCAGCGCCGTCGCGCTGGATCAGATCCGCCGGGTCCGCGCCCGCCGGCAACGGCACGACGCGCAGCTCCAGCTTGCGCTTCGCCGCGAGCCCCGACGCGCGCAGCATCGCCTCCTGCCCCGCGCTGTCCGCGTCGAGCGCCAGCAGCACCGTCTGCGCCATCCGCGACAGCTCGCCGACCTGCTCGTCCGTCAGCGCCGTCCCCATCAGGCCGACCGCGCCCCGCATCCCCGCCTGATGCAGCGCGATCACGTCCGTGTACCCCTCGCACACGATCACCGTCCCCGCGCGCGCCGCGTGCGCCCGCGCGAGATCGGCGCCGTACACGTGCATTCCCTTGTGATACACGTCGTTGTCCGACGTGTTCAAGTACTTCGGTTTCTGATCCTCGCGCATCGCGCGCGCGCCGAACCCGAGCACGCGCCCGCGCACGTCCGCCAGCGGGAACATGATCCGCGCGCGGAAGCGATCGTACGGCTGGCCGTTCTGCTTCGAGCGCTGCGCGAGCCCCGTCGCGTACAGCTCCGCCTCGCTGAACCCCCCGCGCCGCGACGCCAGCAGCACGCGGTCCCACGCGCTCGGCGCGTATCCCACGCGGAACTCGCGCAGCGCCTCCTCCCCCAATCCCCGCCCCGCCAGGTACTCGCGCGCCTTCGCCGCCTCGCTCGACTCCCACAGGCAGCGCTCGTAGTACGCCGCCGTGCGCTTCAGCAGCTCCAGCAGCCGCTCGCGCCGCTTGCGCTTCTCCGCCTCGCGCGGGTCCTCCTGCTCGCGCTGCAGCTCCACCCCGTAGCGCTCCGCCAGCAGCTCCAGCGCGCCTTTGAAGTCGACGCCCTCAGTCTCCTGCACAAACGTGAACACGTCGCCCGACGCTTGGCAACCGAAGCAGTGGTAGACCTTCTGCACCGGATCGATCCCGAACGACGGCGTGCGCTCGTCGTGGAACGGGCACAGCCCCTCCATCCGCGCCGGCCCCGCCCGACGCAGCTCCGTCCGCGCCGACACCAGCTCGACGAAGTCGACCGCGTCGCGCACGCGATCCCTCGACTCGTTCGTGTACAGCGCCACGCTCGCAACCTAGCGCGCGAACGCCTGCGGAACCTCGAGCTCCGTGAAGCGCGCGATGCAGTACCGGTCCGTCATCCCCGCCACGTAGTCCGTCACGCGCCGCGCCAGCGCGCGCTCGCGGTCAGCCGGCGCGCCGGCGCCAACCGCGCCCGCCGGCTCGCCGCCCGGCAGCTCCTGCGGATGCTCGACGTAGTGCTCGAACAGCCGCCGCACGACGCGCGCGATCCGCCGACGCTCCGCGCGCACCGCCGGCCCCAGATACACGCGCTCGAACATGAACTCGCGCAGCGCCGCCATCGCCGGGCCCGCCTCCGCGCCCTGCACGATCTCCCCCGCGCGCGCCGACTGCTCGACCATGTCGTGCACTAGCGCGTCGATCCGCTCCGAGCCGCTCGTCCCGAGCGCCGCGATCGGCCCCGCCGGCAGCTCCTCCTCGCGGAGCAGCCCCGCGCGCACCGCGTCGTCGATGTCGTGATTGATGTACGCCACCCGGTCGATCACCCGCACGATCTGCCCCTCGAGCGTCCGCGGCTGCTCCGCCCTGCTCGAATGCCGCGCGATCCCGTCGCGCACCTGCTCCGTCAAGTTCAGCCCCGCCCCGTCGCGCTCGAGATGATCGACGACGCGCAGCGAGTGCTCGTAGTGGCGGAAGTCCAGCCCGAAACGCTCTTTCACGCACTCGTCGAGCACCTCCTCGCCGATGTGCCCGAACGGCGCGTGCCCGAGGTCGTGCCCCAGCCCGATCGCCTCGACCAGATCCTCGTTCAGGCGCAGCGCCCGCGCGACCGTCCGCGAGATCGTCGTCACCTCCAGCGTGTGCGTCAGGCGCGTGCGGTAATGGTCGCCCCGCGGCGCCACGAACACCTGCGTCTTGTGCGTCAGCCGCCGAAACGCCTTGCAGTGCACGATCCGGTCGCGATCGCGCTGGAACGGCGTGCGCAGCGAGCAGTCATCCTCCTCGCGCCTGCGCCGCGCCGGGTACGAGCGCGCGGCGAGCGGCGACAGCAGCCGCTCCTCCTGCTCGGCCACGCGCTCCGCGTAGCGCGTCGCGACCGCGCTCAACCGTCCCGTTTCCAGTCCCCGCGCAGCGTCATCACGTTGACCCAGTGATGCCACCCCTTCAGCTCGCCCGGATCCTCGCTGAACACGCCCGCCGCGCCGCCCGGCGGCGACAGCCGTGCAGCCGTCGCCGAGTCGATCCGCAGGTCGACCCCGCGTTCGTGCAGCGACGCGACGTCCGACGCCTCGACCAGCCGCCGCCCGTGACCCGGCACCGCGATTACCAGCCCGTGGAAGATGTCCTGCTGCGGCGCCGCGACGACGTGATGCACCGTCCCGACCTGCGTGCCGTCGCTCGCCAGCACCGGCACGCCCTTTTCGAGCACCTCGTACGCGATCGGAAGACCCTCGTCCACGTTGTAAACGATAGCCGCGCCCCACGTGCGACAGCGCCGCGCCCGCCGCTCGCTCAGGCCGCGCCCGCCGCCGCCGGCATCAGCCGCAGGTTCGCGTGGTGCTCGAGCGTCGCCCCGATCGCGCGCTCGACCTGCGCGAGCGCCGACTCCGGCGCGTCCGGCGCCTCGTGCAGCGGCGCCGCGAACGCATCCGCCATGAACCGATACGCATGCTCGCCGAGCGCGAACGAGCCCGCCTCGCACGCCGCGCACACCACGCCGCCCGCCGCGCCCGAGAACCCGACCAAATGCTCGCGCTCGCCGCACGACGCGCACGCGCCGAGCTGAGGCGCGAGGCCCGCCGCCAGCAGCAGCTTCAGCCGAAACGCGAGCGCGCCCGCGCGCGCCGCGACCGGCGCCGCGCCCGCCGGCACCTCGCCGCCGCCCGCCTGCGCGTCGAGCAGCGCCAGCTTGCGGCACAGCAGATTGAATACGCCCGGATGCGGCTCTGAGGTCTCGAACAAGCGCCCGACGGCGTCGCACGCGCGCGCCGCCGCGTCGAGCGCGCGCGCGTCTTCGCGCAGGCGCGCGTATGCGTCGACCGTCTGCGCGCCCGTCACCGTCAGCAGCTCGCCGCGCCCTTCGTGCAGCTCGATCTTCAGCCGGAAGAACGGCTCCAAGCGACCGCCGAAGCGGCTGCGCGCGCGGCGCGCGCCCTTCGCGATCGCCCCCACGCGACCACGCGCCGGCGTGTACACGTGCAGAATCCGATCCGCCTCGCCATAGCGCATCGAGCGCAGAACGACCGCTTCGGTCTTCACCGGTCCGGGCATAGCTTTCAGTCTATGCTCGCCCGCGGCGCCGTTTGCGGGCGCGGGAGCGGCGACAATCACCGCTGCAATGGTGCCTTAAGTTGACGCTTCGCCTACGCGTCCAATCGGCGCAGCGATAGGCCATGTTCGATCCGCCGTCCGGCCCTGCCCCGAGGAGGGCTAGACCATTTGGTTCAGCTCGCGGCCGTGAGCTATGGCCTCGCGGTTCAGGTCGAAGAGAGTCAGCCTCGGATCCACCTCGTCGCGGACACGACTCCGCGTGTTTCTGAAGACGTTGCCGCTGTGATTGAAGGGGCGCTCGAAGATCGAGATCAGCAGCGAGAGCGTGGCGACGCCGACAAGGAGCAGCCAGCCGAGCGGCGAGCCCAGATAGATGTGACGGCTGAGCGCCCACTCAAGCCAGTCGCAGTGACGCGCGAGCCGCTCCCGGTCTTGAGCACAGATCCCGTCGAGCGGAAAGTCCTGCGGAAAGGAGCGCAGGCGCCGACCGAAGATCTGCATGTAGAGAGCCCGCCCGGCAGTCACGTCCTTGGCTTTTTCGATGATGCACTCGACCTCGCGGAGCAGCGTCTTGGCTCGTTCGGGATCTCTGTAAGCGTTGGCACGGATCTCGTCTGCTAGCTCATCGCGGAACTGCCACAGCCTCGACCTGAAGACGCTCGTACTGCAGGCGGGGATCACGCGCGCGACGCAGAAGCCCGCGAACAGCGCAAGCGCCACAAAGTCGATCGTCAAAAGAGCACTCATCGGACCTCCTAGCGTAGCCATATCTCAGCCATCGAGTTGAGCTTCGAGCTCGGCACACCGCCTCAGAAGCCGCAGCACCTCGCGACTCTGGACTTTCGCTCGCCGGATAAGCGCTATGTATGCGCCGCCCACCGCGATCGTGATACCGATACTGACCGACACCGTCAGAGCAACCTCCGTGTGCTTACCGGCGAACACCTTTGCGATGGGATACACCGCCTGAAGTGGGATCCATGCTGCCGCAACCCAGATTGCGGGAGCAAACCGCGCAACCGAGTTGTACCTCGCCAAGGTTCGCGCGACCTCAACTTCCTCCTTATTCATGGCGCGGCAGCCTAACGGATTCCGGTATCCAGACTATTGCTCGTGCCGGCGTCACCCCAAACACGACGGCAGCTCTCGGCCGACGCAGTTAGCGCTTCGTCTGCAGTGGTTTCAAACTGAAAACCTCCGCTATACTTTATGAAGTAATGAAGAGCATCACCGTCTACACGACCGAGCCGTGCTCCTTCTGCAACCGCGTCAAGGGGCTGCTCTCCGCGCACGGCTTCGGCTTCGCCGAGGTCAACCTCAGCAAGGACCCCGCCGGGCGCGCCGAGCTCGCGCGCCGGACCGGCATGTTGAGCTTTCCGCAAGTGCTGATCGGCGACCGCCTGCTCGGCGGCTACGCGGACGTGCAGCGCGCCGCCGACGACGGCCGCCTCGACGAGCTGTTCGCCGCCTAGCCTCAGCGCCGACGGCGCAAGCGCGGCCGCGGCTGGCAGCGCTCGCACACGTACGTCCCGCGACCGCCGACGACGAGCTTCACGATCGTCGTCCCGCACCGCACGCACGGCTCGCCCGCGCGCATGTGCACGAGGAACTCGTGCTGGAACGCCCCCCGCACGCCGTCGACGTGGCGGAAGTCGTCGATCGACGCCCCGCGCGCGTCGATCCCGGCCTGCAGCGACTCGACCACCGCGTCGCGCAACAGCGCGCACTGCGCGCGCGTCAGGCGCCCCGCCGGGCGCAGCGGGTGCACGTACGCGCGAAACAGCGCCTCGTCGGCGTAGATGTTGCCGACGCCCGCCACCTGCCGCTGGTCGAGCAGGAACGACTTGATCGGCCCGATCCGCCCGCGCGCCGCCGTGCGCAGGTACGCGCCCGTGAACGACGCGTCGAACGGCTCGACGCCGAGCCGCGCCGCGAAGAACCGCTCGAGCGCCTTCCCGCCGAACAGCAGCTCGCCCGTGCCGAAGCGACGCGGGTCGACGACGACGAGCTTGCGTCTCGCGCCGAGGTCGAAGCGCGCGCTGACGTGCGGCGGCTCCGGCTTCGGTTCGAGCAGCACCGCGCCCGTCATCCGCAGGTGCTGCACGAGGTGCACCTCGTCCGACAGATTCCACAGCAAATACTTCCCGCGCCGCCCGAGCGAGCGCACGCGGCGGCCCTGCAGCGCCGCCGCCAGCTCCTGCGGCGCGAGCGGACGCGACCAGCGCGGATCGACGATCTCGACCGCCCGCAGCGTCCGGCCCTCGACGATCGGCGCGAGCTGGCCGCGGATCGTCTCGACCTCGGGCAGCTCCGGCACGGTGAGCCAGCATAGACGTGCGCCCGCCGGCTCTATCCGACGAACGGCGTCCCCGGCAGCGCCTCGCAGTCGCGCCCGGCAAGCCAGCGCAGCACGCTCGCGCCGACGTCCGCGAGCGGTCCGTCGTGGCGCGCCCCCGCGTAGCGCCCGCCGGCCGCGCGCACCCGCGCCATCGCGCCGCTCAGCGCGAGCAGCGGCGCGTACTCGCGCGTGTGGTCGCTGCCCGCGTGCGCCGGGTCGACGCCGTGGTCGGCCGTCACGACGAGCAGATCGCCCTCGCGCAGCCCCGCCATCCAACGGCCGACGTGCTCGTCGATCTGACGCAGCGCCGCTGCAAACCCGGCGACGTCCTTGCGGTGGCCGTAGAGCTGGTCGGTCTCGATCAGGTTGACGAACACGAGCCCGTCCGCGAACGTCGCGAGCAGCTCCTCGACGCTCTGGAGCGCCTGCGCGTTCGTCGCGCCCGGATGCGAATGCGCGACGCCGACGCCCGCGAACAGGTCGTCGATCTTGCCGACGCCGTGCACGTCCACGCCGGCGTCCGCCAGCTCCTGCAGATACGTGCGCCCCGGCGGCGCCAGCGCGAGGTCGCGCCGCCCGCCGGTCCGCTCGAACGCGCCCGGCGCGCCGCCGAACGGCCGCGCGATCACCCGTCCGATCGCGTGCTCGCCGCCCATCGCCGCGCGCGCCGCCTCGCACGCTCGGTGCAGCTCCCGCGACGGCACCCGATCGACGTGCGCCGCGAGCTGCAGCACCGAGTCCTGCGACGTGTACACGATCAGCGCGCCGCTTCGCAACGACTCGGCGCCGAAGTCCTCGATCGCCGCGATCCCGTTGTACGGGCGATTGCAGATCAGCTCGCGCCCCGTCGCCGCCGTCAGCCGCGCGAGCACGTCCGGCGGGAAGCCGTCCGGGTACGTCGGCAGCGGCCGCTCGAGCACCGCGCCCATCAGCTCCCAGTGCCCCGTCGCCGAGTCCTTGCCCGGTCCCAGCGGATGCAGACGGCCGTGGATCGCCGCGTCGCGCGCCGGCTCGACGCCGCGCAGCGACACGATCGAGCCGAGGCCGAGCCGCGCAAGCGCCGGCAGCCGCAGGCCTCCGACCGCCTGCGCGACGTGCGCCAACGTGTTCGTCCCCGCGTCGCCGTAGCTCCCCGCGTCCGGCAGCGCGCCGACGCCGCACGCGTCGATCACGAGGACGAGCGCGCGCGCGTGCGCTCGTGCGGGAATCGCGTTCAACGCGACGACGCGCGCGGATGCGCGCTGAAGTACGCGTCCTTCAGGCGCTCGGCCGAAAGATGTGTGTACACCTGCGTCGTCGCAAGGTCCGCGTGCCCGAGCATCTCCTGCAGCGAGCGCAGGTCGCAGCCGCCGGCGAGCAGGTGCGTCGCGAACGAGTGGCGCAGCGTGTGCGGGCTCATCCGCTCCTGCAGTCCCGCGCCGCGCGCGTGGCCCTGGACGATCTTGTACAGCCCCTGGCGCGTCAGCCCGCCGCCGCGGCGGTTGACGAACAGCTTCAGCTCACGCTTCGCGCCGGCGCCGTCCGAGCCGGCCAGCGCCGGTCGCCCGCGCGCGACGTACGCTTCGAGCGCCGCGATCGCCTGGCGGCCGATCGGCACGAGCCGTTCCTTCGAGCCCTTGCCGCGCGCGCACAGCATTCCCTCCTCGACGTCGACGTCGCGCAGCTCCAGCCCCGTGACCTCGGAGACGCGCAGGCCGCACGCGTACATCAGCTCGAGCAGCGCGCGATCGCGCAGCGCGAGCGGCTCGGTCCCGCTCGGCTCGCGCAGCAGCCGCGCGACCTCCTGGCGCGTCAACACGCGCGGCAGGCGCTGCGTCTTGCGCGGCCCGCGCAGGTCGGCGCTCGGGTCGTGCTCGACCACCCCCTCGAGGCGCAAGTGGCGGTAGAACGAGCGTAGGCACGCGACCTTGCGCCCGAGCGTCGCCGCCGCCGAATTGCCCGCCAGCTCCGTCATGAACGCCGCGAGGTCGTTGTGCGAGGCGCGCGTCACGGCCACCTCGCGGCGCTCCAGAAAGCGCCCGAACTGCAGCAGGTCGGAGCGGTACGCTTCGAGCGTATTGCGCGAGAGTCCGCGCTCGAGCTCCAGATACGCGAGGAAGTCGAGCGTCAGCGACTCGATCTCGCCGCTCGGCGGGGGCTTGATGATCGCGGCCGTGCTCACCGCTTCAGTTTCGCGCCGCCGCACGCGCCTCCTTGGCGGTGCAACCCCGCGTTCAGCCGCGCCGGCGCCGGACGCTCAGAGCTTCAGCCGACGCGCGAGCCACAGCAGGCCGATCAGCGTCTTTGCGTCGCGGCACTCGGCGATCGCCTCGTCGAGGCGCGCGAGCGGCCAGCGCACGAGCTCGATCCGCTCGTTCTCCTCGCTGCTCGCATGCGCCTCGTACAGGTCGCTCGCCAGGTACAAGTGCACCTGCTCGTCGGTGATGCCCGCGCCGGCCCAGTAGCTGAGGATCGGCTCCCATTGGCGCGCGCCGCGCCCGATCTCCTCAGCGAGCTCGCGCTGCGCCGCCGCCAGCGGCTCCTCGCCGGCGACGTCCAAGCGTCCGGCCGGGATCTCCAGCAGCGCCGGCTCGCCGACCGCCTCGCGCGGCTGGCGCACAAGCCACACCTCGCGCTCGTCGTGCGCGACGATCGCGACCGCGCCCTGGTGGCGAACGACCTCGCGCGAGACCTCTTCGCCGTCGGCATGGCGGAAGCGCTCGATCCGCACGTCGACGATCCGCCCGCCGTAGACGGTCTCGCCGCCGATGTGCGTGAACGGCGTCCCTCCCGCGTCGCTCACGCCGCCTCGCCCGCCGCGTCGAGCTCGGCCGCGCCGATCGGCGGCGAGCCGGCCGCGGCGTCGATCAGCGCGAGCGCGACGTCGAGCATCCGCGCGAGCTCCTGCACGCCGACGCGCTCGCCCGGCTCGTGGTTGCGCTCGGTCCCGTTCGCGACGTTGACCACCTCGACGCCCTGCGCGATCAGCGCGTTCGCGTCCGACGCGCCGCCGCTGAGGATCCGCGACGGCTCATACCCGCATGCGCGCAGCGCCGCCTCCGCCGTCCGCACCGCCGGGCGCGTCGCGGCAAGGTGAAAGCCCGAGAACGTGCGCTCGACGCCGATGTCGACGTCGCACTCGCACTCCGGCAGGTTCGCCGCCTCGTGCAACCGCTCGACGACCTCGGCGACGACCGTCTCGGCGCGCTCGGCCTGCAGGCCACGCACCTCCGCAACCATCGTGCAACGTTCGGGCACGACGTTCAACGCGCCGCCGCCCTCGATCGTGCCGACGTTGACCGTCGTCGCCTCGTCGAGACGACCGATCCGCATCGCCGCGATCGCGCGCGCCGCGGCGAGGATCGCGCTGCGCCCCTGCTCCGGCCTGATCCCCGCGTGCGCGGCGGCGCCGCGGAACTCGGCCTCGATCCGAAAGTGCGTCGGCGAGTCGACCACGACCTCGCCGATCGGGCTCGCGTGGTCGAACACGTAGCCGTAGTCACAGCTCAGCTGCGCCGCGTCGAACGCGCGCGCACCGGCGAGCGAGGTCTCCTCGCCGACCGTGAACAGCAGCTCGAGATCGAGCGGCGCACCGTGTCGGTGGACGTGGCGCGCGAGCGACAGGATCACGGCGATCGCCGCCTTGTTGTCGGCGCCGAGGATCCCGTCGTTGGCGTTCTCCCAGAAGCCGTCGATCAGCACCGGCTCGATCGGCGCGAGCGGCGGGACCGTGTCGAGATGGGCGCACAGCAGCATGCAACGCGCCGCCGCCGACGCGTCCGGCGCGCCGCCTGAGCCCGCCGCGCCCGGCGCGCTCGCCGCGATCCGCGCGAGCAGGTTGCCGCACTCCGAGCCCGCGCGCGGCCCGGCGCCGTCCTCGATCACGTTCACGCCAAGCGCGCGCAGCTCGGCGATCACGCGCTCTGCGCACATCCGCTCGCGCCCGGACGGGCTCTCGATCCGGCACAGCTCGGCGAACGTGCCGTTCAGGTAGCTCAGCTCCTCTTCGGCGACGCGAGGTTTGGCCACGTCGAGCGTCACAGGACGTCTGCACGCTCGCCGACCGGCGACCGGTCCGAGCGCTCGTCCCCCGCGTCGGCGACCTCGCCGCCGCCCCGCTCGGCAGTGCGCTCCAGCGCCGCCGCGACGAACTCGCGGAACAGCGGCGCCGGGCGCTCAGGGCGGGACTTGAACTCGGGGTGGAACTGCGAGGCGACGAAGAACGGGTGCCGCTCGAGCTCGATCACCTCGACCAAACGCTCGTCGGGCGAGGTGCCCGACGCACGCAGGCCGGCCGCCTCGAGGCGCTTGCGCAGCAGGTTGTTGACCTCGTAGCGGTGGCGATGACGCTCGTAGACGACCGCCTCGCCGTCGTAAATCTCGCGGGCGCGCGAGGAGTCGTGCAGCTTGATCGGGTCGGCGCCGAGGCGCATCGTGCCGCCGAGGTTGGCGACCTCCTTCTGCTCCGGCAGCAGGTCGATCACCGGATAGGGCGTCTCGACGTCCATCTCGGTCGAGTTCGCGCCGTCCATCCCCGCGACGTGGCGCGCGAACTCGGCGACGGCGACGTGCATCCCCAGGCAGATGCCGAGATACGGGATGCGCTGCTCGCGCGCGATCCGCGCCGCGGCGATCTTGCCCTCGATCCCGCGCCCGCCGAAGCCGCCCGGGATCAAAATGCCGTCGGCGCTCTGCAAGCGCTCGCGCAGCTCCTCGCCGTCGGCGCGCTCGAGGCGCTCGGAGTCGATCCAATCGATCTCGACCGCGCTGCCCTTCGACGACGCCGCGTGGCGCAGCGCCTCGGAGACCGACAGGTAGGCGTCCTCGAGCTGCACGTACTTGCCGACGAGCGCGATCCGCACCGTCTTCGTCGCCCGCTCGGAGCGGCGGATCGACTCTTCCCAGCTCGTCAAATCCGGCGCCGGCGCCTCGATCCCGAACTGCTCGAGGATGAAGTCGTCGACGCCCTGCTCGCGGAACGTCAGCGGCACCTTGTAGATGTCGTCGACGTCGCGCGCCGAGACGATCGCCTCCATCGGCACGCTCGCGAACAGCGCGATCTTCTTGCGGATCTCCGGCGAGAGCGAGCCCTCGGAGCGGCACATCAGCATGTCCGGCGCGATCCCGATCCGCCGTAGCTCGTTGACCGAATGTTGCGTCGGCTTCGTCTTCAGCTCGCCCGCATGGCCGATGTAGGGCACGAGCGTCAGGTGGATGAACAGGCAGCGGCGGCGGCCGACGTCGACCGGGAACTGGCGGATCGCCTCGAGGAACGGCAGCGACTCGATGTCGCCGACCGTGCCGCCGATCTCGGTGATCACGAAGTCGACGTCGCTGGACTCCGCGATCAGCGCGATCCGCTGCTTGATCTCGTCGGTGATGTGCGGCACGACCTGCACCGTCCCGCCGAGGTAGTCGCCGCGACGCTCGCGGCGGATCACCGTGTCGTAGATGCCGCCCGCCGTGACGTTCGAGGCGCGGCTCGTGTTCGCGTCGGTGAAGCGCTCGTAGTGGCCGAGGTCGAGGTCGGTCTCGGCGCCGTCCTCGGTGACGAACACCTCGCCGTGCTGGTACGGCGACATCGTGCCCGGGTCGACGTTGATGTACGGATCGAACTTCTGCAGCCCAACCGTCATCCCGCGCGCGACCAGCAGCCGGCCGAGCGAAGCCGACGCGATCCCCTTTCCGAGCGAGGAGACGACGCCGCCGGTCACGAAGATGAAGCGCGTGTCGCTCGGGACCTGCGCGTGTCGCTCGGAATATTGCGTCGTCATGCGGGCCTGCCGAAGGAGTCTAGTCGGCGCAGCTGCAGAGCCCGTCCGTAGAAGTCGGAAATTGAGCGAAGCTGTCGACGGAGCTGCCGCATGCGCATCGCTCGAAATTACCGACGAGCGCGGATGGCGCTCAGGCGGCGCGACGCAGGTCGCGCGCGTGCCGCCGCGCAGCCGCGTCCTCGGCGTCGGCGCCGAGCATCCGGACGAGCTCGGAGACGACCTCGCGCTCCTCCAGTTGCACGACCGTCGTCCGCGCCTGCTCGTGCGAGGTCTGCTTGACGATCGCGAAGTGCCGCTCGCCGAGCGAGGCGATCTGCGGCAGGTGCGTGATGCACAGCACCTGGCGCGTCCGCCCCAGCTCGCGCAATCGCGCGCCGACGGCGCGCGCCGCATGACCGCCGATCCCGGCGTCGACCTCGTCGAACACAAGCGTCTCGCTCGGGCCGGCTGACCGAGCGGACTCGCGCCGCGCCCGGCCGCTCCCGGCTCCGGACTTCGCGCCACCTGCGCGTCGCGCCGCGCCGGCGTCGGCGGACGCCGCGATCAGCGCGAGCATCACGCGCGAGAGCTCGCCGCCGGAGGCGATCTCTCGCAGCGGCCCCGGCGGCACGCCCGGGTTCGCCGCGATCAGGAACTCGACCGCGTCGGCGCCCGCCGGGCCGGCCTCGCGCGGGCTCAGCGCGACGTTGAACGTCGCGTCGGGCATCGCCAGCGCCGCGAGCTGCTCGCGCACCCGAGCTTCGAGCGGCGGCGCGGCGCTCCGGCGCGCGGCGCGCAGCGCCTCGACGTGCCGATCGAGCAGCGCCTGCGCGCGCGACAGCTCCTGCTCGCTCTCCTCGAGCGCCACCTCGGCGCCCGCGATCTCCTGATGGCGCGCCCGGGTGCGCGCCGCGTGCTCGAGCACGCCCGCGATGTCGCCGCCGTGCTTTCGCATCAGCCGCTCGAGCGCGGCCAGGCGCTCTTCGACGCCGTCGAGCGTCAGCTCGCGCTCGCCCGAGCGACCGATCTCCGAGTCCTCGGCGTACGCGCGCAGCTCGCGTGCGAGGTCGTCGGCCTCGATCGCCAGCGCGCGCACGCGCTCGCCGAGCGCGTCGAGGCGCGGATCGACGCCGTCGAGCAGGTCGATCTCGGCGCCGGCGCCGGCGAGCAGCGTCGCGACGCCGGCGGTGTCCGAGGAGTCCGGCGCGAGCGCCTCGGCGCCGCCCGCAGCGGCCGAGCACAGCGCGTCGAGGCGGCGCAGCCGCTCGCGTGCGGCCACCAGCTCGTTGTGCTCCTGCTGATCGGGCGCGGCCGCGTCGATCTCCGCGAGCTCGAACTCGAGCAGATCGAGCTCCCGCTCGCGCGCGCCCGCGAGATCGCGCAGCTCCTCCGTTCGCACTCGCAGCCGCCGCGTCTCGGCGAAGCACTCGGCGCAGGCGCGCAAGCGCAACGCGTGCTCTCCTCCGCACGTCTCGTCGAGCAGCTGCAGCTGCTGGCCGGCGATCGTCAGCTTGCGGTGCTCGTGCTGGCCGTAGAACGACATCAGCATGGCGCCGACGTCGCGCAGCTCGCCGACGGTCGCCGAACGGCCATTCAGGTACGCGCGCGTGCGTCCGTCCTCGCCCACGCGCCGCGCGAGCACGATCTCTTCGGCGTCCGGCGCGATCCGTTCGGCGAGGTCCTCGGGCAGCATGACCGGCAGCTCGAACACGCCCTCGACGTAGGCCTCCTGCGCGCCGGGTCGCACGATCCCGGTGCGCGCGCGGCCGCCGAGCAGGAGATCGAGCGCGTGCGCAAGCACCGTCTTGCCGGCGCCGGTCTCGCCCGTCAGCACGTTCAGTCCCGGCGCAAGGCGCAGCTGGGCTTGCTCGATCAACAGCAGATTCTCGACGCGCAGCTCCAACAGCATGTGCGCAGGTCTAGCAGCGGCCGCCGACGGATCACGCGGGGCTGAAGTGCTTGCCCGCGCGTGACGATAAGGGAACGTAACCTTACGCGAGAGGCGACGGAGCCGGGGGCTTCAGATCTCTCTCGCCACTTCCGCCCGACGGCATGGCTGCCAGCGACCAAGACACGAAATCCGAACGGCCCGAGGCCGGCGCCGTCGCGTGCCTGTCGGAGAGCGCCCTGCGCAAGCGCCTGGCCGAGGAGGTCAGCCGCGCCGATCGTCACGGGACGCCGCTGAGCTGCTTGGTCGTGACGATCGGCAACCTCGAGGAACTCTTGCGCGAGCACGGCAGCGACCTCTACGAGGAGACGCTCCTCTACATCGCGCGAGCGCTCGGCAGCCAGGTGCGCGACTTCGACAGGATCGGGATGCCGGCCGACGGTGAGCTGCTGCTCCTGCTGCCCGGCGCCGATGGGCCGCGCGGGGAGATCGTCGCTCGCCGCGCGCTGCAGCGGCTGCGGACCATCAAGGTCGAATCCGATGGCGAGCGCCACCCGTTGAGCGTGTCGGTCGGGCTTGCCGCATGGCGCGAGGGCCTCGACGGCGCCGAGCTGCTCGAGCTGGCGCGCGCCGCCGGCCGGCGCGACATCGGCAACGGCGGCGGACTCGCGAGCTCCTCGCCGCCCGCGCTTGGACGGCCGCCCGGACCTGCATAATAAACTCGTGCTTTCCGGGTCGGAGCTGTGGCTGCTGCGCTTGATGGCAGATCGCGGCCTCGCGCTGCTCGACGCCGACGCCCTGATCATCCTGATCGAGGAGCGTGGCGAGCTGCGCGTGGCGGGCACGAGCGGGACGGTGACGGTGCGCCTGCGGATCGTGCCGGTCGAGGGGAGCGCGCTCGGCGAGCTCTACCGCGCGGGCGAGTCGCTCGCGATCGACAAGCCGCGCGGCCAGGAGGCGGCGTGGCTGCACGAACTCGGCGTCGAGGTCCGCGCCGGGCTGGTCGAGCCGCTGAGCATGGAAGGCCAGGGCGGCGGCATCGTCGTCGCGCTGCGCGCGAAGCGCGCCTTCAAGGGCCCCGACAAGGAGGCATTGAAGGCGTTCGCCACCAGCGTCGCGCAGCGGCTCGCCGCCGAGCGCTCGGTCGAGATCGAACGCCTGCGCTACGGCATGGAGGCGCGCGAGCGCGAGCGCACGCGCTGGGCGCGCGAGATTCACGACGAGAGCATTCAGGGCATGGGCGCGCTGCGGCTGCGACTCGCCAACGCTCGCGACATCGACGACCCGTCGGCGATGCGCGAGGCGGTCGACGTCGTGCTCGACGGGCTCGGCAACGAGATCGACGGCTTGCGCCACCTGATCACCGAGCTCCGCCCGGCGGCGCTCGACGACCTCGGCCTCGCGGCGGCGCTCGAGGCGCTCGCGCGCCGCGCGCAGGCGGTCGACGGCCTCGACGTCGAGGTCGACATCCAGCTCGCCCGGGACGACGGTCGCCGGCTCGACCCCGAGCTCGAGAGCACCGTCTACCGGATCGTCCAGGAGGCGCTGACGAACGTCGGTCGACACGCCGAGGCGAGCAGGGCCGTCGTTCAGATCAGCGAGCGCGGCGGCAACGTCGTCGCGTCGGTGACCGACGACGGCAAGGGCATGCCCGGCGCCGAGCGGCTGGGCCCGCGCGGCGACGGCCTCGAGGGCGGCTTCGGGATGGGCGGCATGCGCGAGCGCGCCGAGCTCGTCGGCGGCGAGCTCGAGTTCGGCCCGGCGCCCGAGCGCGGCACGCGCGTCAGCCTGACCGTCCCGCTCGCCGGCCGCCCCTCGGCCGAGGCCGTGCGCGCCGCCGAAGCGCCGCTCGACGCGGTAAGTCGCTGATCGTCGCGAGGAACAGGGCCGTCATCGGAGTGGATGCACTAGACGGTCGAGAGGCAAGCGAGCCCAGGACGCAGGGAGCGTGGCGTGCGATAGCACGCGAGCGACCGAGGACGCCGGCTCGCGCCGCGTATCGGCCGTCTAGTTGTAGTTCCCAGGAGCGTTGTTCAGTCGTGAGCCTGGGGGCTTGTGGCTGAGGCTGCCGTGTCGTCTTGTGAAGTTGTAGTGGTTGATCCAGGCTGGGAGGGCTCGGTTGCGTTCGTTGCTGTCGCTGTAGATGCGCGAGTAGGCCCACTCGGCGAGCAGGGTCTGGATGAATCGCTCGGCCTTGCCGTTAGTGCGAGGCCTTCGGGGCCGTGTCCGCAGGTGCTTGATCGAGAGCGTCATGCAGGCCCACGCGTGCGTCCTTGAGCGGTAGGCCGAGCCGTTGTCGGTCATAACTGCTTGGACGCGGATGCCGTGTCGCTCAAACCAGCTGTGTGCCCGTCTGAGGAAAGCGATCGCGGTCGTGGCGCGCTCGTTGGGCAGCACCTCGGCGTAGGCCAGCCGGCTGTAGTCATCGACACAGACGTGCACGTAGTCATAGCCGACCCGGCGTTCGTCATAGCGGCCCGGGCCCCGCCCAAGCAGAGGCTGTCCGGGTTTCTGTGTGTGAGGCCGAGGATGGTTAGTTGGGGAGTCGGTCTCCGAAGTGGATCTTGAGTCC
>Ga0210386_10000966_pt1 | contig 26106 bp, 28 predicted proteins | sample IncBWH32OmetaG_FD_160091 | JGI IMG/M metagenome (GOLD analysis project Ga0210386, IMG submission 160091) | Forest soil microbial communities from Barre Woods Harvard Forest LTER site, Petersham, Massachusetts, United States - Inc-BW-H-32-O ...
CACCGCCCGGGCCACCGTGAGCGTTGATCCGCGGCAGATTCTCGGGGTAGATATAGGGATTTGGCGAGCCACCGACGAGTCCGGCTAACCCAGCCAGTCCCTGCGTCGCCAAGGTGAGACCCAGCCCTGGAGCCGACGCGATCAGTCCCAACCCGGAGAGAAGTGCGACGTTGGTTCGCAGCTCGTAGCCGCCGAAGCCGCCGGTAAACGCGGCGACGTCCGGTTCGCTGTCGCTGATGTTGCGGATGGAGCAGAAAAGCTCTGGAGCGTAGGTGTGCAACAGGTGGGCACCAGGCTGCAGATCGGCGGCGCCACGTGCCAGGTACGGCCCGCCGCGATTGACGATGTCGGCGCCGGTGTTGGCGAAGCCGGTGGCCGCCAACAAGGCCTGATCCAGCTGGTTCTCCTGCTGGTGCACTGTGCGCGCCGTGGTGACCGCATTGTTGAGGAAGTCGAATAAATCGGGTGACGCGTTGGCATAGGTGTCGCCAAGCGTCGCTAACTGTTGAATGTCGTGGCGGATCGTTGGCATCCGTGGGTTGACATCGTCGAGGATGGCGCTGCCGTTGATGATCGACTGACCGAACTTGTCGCCTAACCCATTCAGCGCTTCTGCCGTCGCACTCAACGTCAGGTTCACCTTGACGGGGTCGACCTTCTCGGAGATCGATGTGAGCGTCTGGAAAAGAGTATTGATCTCCGTCGTCACATGCGTCGCGTCGATTACGTTGTGTGGCGTGATCCGTTGCGGCGTCGGATCTTTCGGCGAAGTGAATGACACATACTTACCGCCGAATACCGTGGTCGCCTCGAGTTTTGCATCCACGTTGGCCGGAATCAACTTCATGTAGCGCGGGTTTATGTCCAGGGTGAACTTCGCGGCCGGCCTGCCGTCGTGCTGCACCTCCGCGATGTTGGACACCCGGCCGATCTGCACCCCGTTGTAGGTGACTTTCGCGCCGGGATCCATCACCAGACCCGCCCGATCGGACAACATCGTCAGCTGTGTCTTCGGCGTGAAATCCCCGCTGTACTGCAGGTACACCAACCACAACACCAATGCGGCGGCCAACAAGACCACCACGCCGGCCACCCGGAAGGGCTCGAATGGCGGCTTGTTTACCTTTGCTTGCGGCGCTGTCATTCCGCTTACACCGTGAAGTTGAAGTTGGGATTGACGCCGTAGAGCGCCATTTCGGCCAGCAAGACAATGACATTCACCGAAACCAGTGAGAAGCGCATCGATCGTCCGACAGCCTCACCGACGCCGACGGGCCCGCCGCTGGCGTTGTAGCCGTAGTAGCAGTGGGTGAGCATCACAACCCCGGCCATGAGGATGACCTCGGCGAACGACCAGAAGACGTCGTTGGGGCGCAGGAATGTTCGGAAATAGTGCTCGTAGGTGCCGGAAGCCTGTCCATACACCACCGTCGTGATGACTTGCGGGGACAGGAACGACATGATCAAGCCCAATGAGTAGAGCGGGATGATCACCACCAGCCCGGCCACCGCCCGAGTCGAAACCAGGTACGCCATCGAGTTGATGCCCATGACTTCCAGCGCGTCGATCTCTTCGCTGATTCGCATGGCGCCCAGTTCGGCGGTGGCGCCGGCGCCGACCGTGGCCGCCAGCACGACGCCGGAGACGACGGGAGCAACCAGACGCACGTTGATCAGTGCGGCGACGAAGCCGAGCAGTGTCTGGAGTCCGATGTGGCCTAGTGACGCAAGGCCCTGGATGGCGACCAGCGAGCCGGACGACAGCGTCACGAAGGCGATGATCACCGCGGTGCCTCCGACGACAGCCATAGCACCGGTGCCCATGCCGACTTCGGCGATCAGCCGCAAAACTTCCTTGCGGTAGCGAGTCAGCGCCCAGAAAATATCGCGGCCGCCGACGAGCCCGAACCAGCCCAGCCGCCCGGCCTCGTCAAGCGGTCGGGCCGCGGTGGCACCGTAGCGACGAAGGTTCGCCGAGGCCCGCGGGAACCGCGTGCGAAGTACTTGAGTCGTACTCATCCCAAGGCCCCCGTTCCGAACCGCACACCGATGGTCGTCAGCACCACATTGACCGCGTAAAGCGCTACCACACACAGCACGACCGTCTCGTTCACGGCGGTGCCGAGACCCTTGGAACCGCCGCGCACCGTCAGCCCCCGGTAGCAGCCGACCAGGCCGGCGATCAGTCCGAAAGTCAAAGCCTTAACCGTCGCGATGACCACTTCAGGCAGGCCGGTCAGCTGCGTCAGCGTGGCGAGGTAGGCGCCGCCGGACACGTTCTGCAGGTAGACCCCGAAAAGGTAGCCGCCGACCAGGCCGACCATGCTCACCAAAGCGTTGAGCAGCATCGCGACCAGGGCGCAGGCCAAAACCCGCGGCAGCACCAAGCGGTGGATGGGGTCGATGCCGAGCACCTCCATCGCGTCGATCTCCTCGCGGATGGTCCGCGCGCCCAAGTCGGCACAGATGGCGGTGGCCGCCGCGCCGGCGATCACCAGCACAGTCACGATCGGGCCGATCTGGGTGACCACAGCGATTCCGGCGCCCGCCCCCGAGATGTCGGCGGCGCCGAACTGGATCAGAAGGATGTTGAACGTGAAGATGAAAAGCACCGTGACGGGGATCGAGACCGCCATGGTTGGCAGGATCGCGACTCTGATGATGAACCAGCACTGCAGGATGAACTCGCGCCATTGAAACGGCGGGCGGAACAACGCCTTTCCGGTGAGGACACACATCCGGAAGAAGCCACCGATGAGGACCAGCGGGGGACCTAGCTGGTCGCGAACGTAATCCGTTAGCCGTGGCTGCGTCGTCGTCACCGGAGCCCCCCTAAGACGGAACCGCGTGACTCGCGGCGCTGCGGCGGATGATGTCGCACGCCTCCTCCTTGCCCCGTCCCTAGGTGTGTGACGTCCGTCTCCCTACTGGTAGGTAGTAAGACAGACCACAGGACTGTACCCGATGGGCTCACGGGCTTGCATAGCATCCGCGTTATTAGCCTTTCGTCAATTTGACCTGCGAGTTCTTCGTTATGTCAGCTTCACTCCACCCTTGTTGGATCTGTTGAGGCGTAAGCGCTTTGAGGGGCATCGGGAGCACCGTAGCGTGCCCGCAATTCGGTCTTCAGCACCTTCCCCGCGGGGTTGCGCGGCAGCGCGTCGACGATCTCCAGGCCCTTGGGGTGCTTGTAGCGCGCCAGTCGCTCGTTGAGGAACTCGTCGAGATCTTCGAGGCTGAGTTTGTTCTCCTGGCCGCTGGCCGCGACCGCCGCGATGGCGATCGGAACCTCCCCCCACTTCTGGTGTGGACGGCCGATGACGGCGACTTCGACGATCTCGGGGTGGCCGGCGAGGACGTTTTCGACTTCGGCGCAGTAGATGTTCTCTCCGCCGGAGATGATCATGTCCTTCTTGCGGTCGACCACCCAGACGTAACCGTCCTCGTCCATCCGGACCAGGTCACCGGAGTGGAACCAGCCGCCCTCGAACGCCTCGGCGGTGGCCGCCGGGTTGTTCCAGTAGCCACTCATCAATGTCGGCGCGCGATAGACGATTTCACCGACCTCGCCGACGGGCACGTCGTTCATGTTCTCGTCGACCACGCGGGCGGCCACCGTCGGAATCACCTTGCCGACCGAGCCGCGCTTTCTGATCGCGTCTTCGCCGAGCAACATGCAAGTGACCGGCGACATTTCTGTCTGGCCGAAGGCGGCCAGGATCTGCGTGCCGGGGAAGGTTTCCGACATCTGTCGCAGCAGCGTGTCCGATGCCGGCGCCGCACCCCACGACATCACCCGCAGTTTCACGTCGCGCGGATTAGCCTGCTGCGCATTGCATACCGCCTGCCACTGCGCGGGCACCAGAAAGATCCCGGTGACCTTCTCCGCGGCCAGCACGTCGAGCAGGTGCCCGGGGTCGAATGCGCCCAGCGGATGGATGACCGTGGGGATCCCGAGCAACATTCCGGGCAGCAGGTTGCCGACTCCGGCGATGTGGAAGAACGGGACGCCGATGAAGCCGACGTCGTCGACGTCGACGCCATGCGTATAAAGACCCGTCATCGTCTGGCCGGTCAGGTTGGTGTGGGTCAGCACGGCGCCCTTCGGCCGCCCGGTGGTGCCCGAGGTGTACATGATCAAGGCCGGCGAGTCGTCGGGGACATCCACCGATTCGGCTGGATCACCGGGCTCGTGCACCAGGTCCTCGTAGCCGAGCAGATCCTCGTCGGCAGCGTCGCCGGCGACCACGACGGTGTTCAGCACCGAGGTGATTTTGCGGGCACCGCGGCCCACGCCGGCCAGGACGGATTCAGTGATCATCACCCGGGCCTCGCAGTCGTCGACCAGGAAGGCGATCTCGGCCGGTGTCAGCCGGAAGTTGATCGGAACGGCAATGGCCCCGATCATGTTGGCCGCCAGCACCGACTCGACGAACTCAGTCCGGTTCAGCATCAGGATCATCACCCGGTCGCCAAAACCGACTCCTCGTCGGCTCAGGGCACCGGCCAGCGCGGCGACGCGACGGCGAAGCTCGGCCCAGGTGACGGTGCTGCCCAGGAATCGCAACGCCGGACCATCCGGCTGCATTAATGCGTGCCGTTCGAGTTGATTGACCCAGTTCTGCCGACGCGCCAGATACGGCTGCTGCGGAGCGCCGGCGCCATCATGAGGCTGGTAGGCCTGGTGGCCTGTCAACTCTGCGGTCAACTAGTCGATTCCTTTCTCGCCGCTACCTCTTGCCTCGAGTTGATATTTGATAAAACTTGGTGTTGTCTAGATCACATTATGGTCTTGGCGGCGCGAAGACAACCCCGGTGACTTTCCTGAGTTCACCTGCTTCTGCGCGGCTTTCCGCCCAACGCGAGTCCCGGTTGCCGCTGCGCCGCGCGCAGCTGTCCGACGAGGTCGCGGGTCATTTGCGGGCCGCCATCATGTCGGGCGCGCTGCGACCGGGGACGTTCATCCGGCTCGACGAAACCGCGGCCAAACTCGGCGTCAGCGTCACGCCGGTGCGCGAGGCCTTGCTGAAGTTGCGTGGCGAGGGCATGGTGCAACTCGAGCCGCACCGAGGCCACGTGGTCCTGGCGCTGACCCGGCAGGACATCGACGACATCTTCTGGCTGCAGGCGACCATCGCCAAGGAGCTTGCCGCCACGGCGGCCCAGCACATCACCGATGCCGAGATCGACGATCTCGAAGGCGTCACCGAGGCGATGGCTGCCGCCGTTGCCGCCGCGGACACCGAGGCGATCGCGGCGACCGAGTTCGCATTTCACCGGGCCTTCAACCAGGCCGCGGGGCGAATCAAACTGGCCTGGTTCTTGCTGCACGTGGCCCGTTACATGCCGTTGATGGTCTACGCCGCCGATCCGGAATGGGGTGCGGCGGCCATCGAGAATCACCGCCAGTTGATCGCCGCGCTGCGCTGCCGCGACACCGCCGCGGTCGTCGAGCACACCCACTGGCAATTCACCGACGGCGCGCGCCGGCTCACCGAGACGCTGGACCACAGCGGGATCTGGGGCTAGACCTGATCGCCCGCTGACAACTCCTCGGCACGCTTCTTTACGTTTTCGGCGAGGTACTCCAAGACGTTGCCAACCAGCGTCTTGACCATTGGAGCGGGTATCGGCATCGACGGCTCCACGTCCATGTCGACCGTCAACAGCGATGTCGCCCCGGTCTCCACGACGCTGAACAACTGCTCCTGCTTTTTGAACAAATTGCCCTGCTGCATCACGGTCTGAATTTGATTCGGGTTCGGGTAGTAGACCGCTTGGATCAACGAGTCCTCGATCGCTTCATATTTAGCATCGAGCCGTAACTGGCTGGGACGTCCGTCGTCGTAGCGGGCCAGCACCCACAGTCCTTTTATCTCTTGGTTCCACTGCGGGTAGGACTCGAAGTCGGCGACGATGGCCAGAATCGAGGCCGCGTCGGCGGCAACCTCAACGGTCTTGCTCACAAACGGCATTGGCCGAGCATATCGAGGGCCGCGCGGCGCCCTAACCGACGCAGGCCGTCGACAGCAGCTCCCGGATGGCCTCCGGGATCGGTACTGGCCGGCGGCCGGTGCGATCAATGTAGACGTGCACCCAGTGCCCGAGCGCCGCGATCTTCTGCTCTTCTGCGTCTTCTGGGGCGGCCGATCCTTCGGCCGCCCGGAAGATGCCGAGGCGATAAGTGACGCTGCTGCGCCCCAACCTGGTGATTGCCAGCCCGACGACCAGCCGTTCCGGGAAATGCAGTTCGGAGAAGTAGCGGCAGCCCGATTCGGCGACGATGCCCTGCGCCGCCATGGTGACCGGGTCGATGGCGACATTCGTGTTGATCCAGCCGTTGATCGCGGTGTCGAAAAGCTGGTAATAAACCGCATTGTTCAAGTGCCCGAACATGTCGTTGTCGGCCCATCGAGTGAGCACCGGCCAGAGCACCGGAAAGTCGCGGCTGGTGAGCCCGTCCGAGTCGGGCGGACCCGCAGAAAACGGAGTCATGGTGGTATTCGACCACGCGAGACTCGTTTGATTACCAGTAGCGCATGGCATGCCGAAACAGATCCGCCAGAACCGGTTTGCTCATCTCTCGCGGAGCGTTCTGTAACAGGCGCTGCTGAGGGTGGGCGCCCTCGGTCAGGGCGACCACGTCATCTTCGGTGTAGCCCACGCCACCGAGTCCATTCGGCATGCCCACCGCCCGCATGATGCGGATGAGTTCGTTGGCGAGCACCTCGCCCGCATCATTCGCGCTGGCGCCTTGGGTGTCGGCGCCGAGCAGCCGTGCGCCCTCCAAGTGCCGCTCCGGACTCGCCTCCGCTGTGAAGTGAAACGACGACGGTGCATTGAGGATGACGGCCATGCCATGCGGCACGAGCGGCTCGTTGGTCGGGTAGCCCGAGGGGCGGAAGTCACGTACCAGCCCCGCCACCGCGTAGGCCATGCCGTGTGGGGCGTGAACGCCCGCGTTGCCGAAGGCGATGCCGGCAAGCGTTGCAGCCCACATCATCTGCTCGCGGGCCTCGGTGTCGGCGGCGTCGTGCACCGCACGCTCCAAAAACTGCCCCAGCAGGCGCAGCGCCTCACGGCAGCCCAAATCGCTCCACGGGTTAGCACCCTGACTCATGGGCCGCAGGCTCGGCCGTTCGGGAGCGCGCCGCCGGACGTAGGGCCGCGCGGTGTAGGACTCCAAAGCATGCGACAGCACATCGAGTCCTGCCGCGGCGACGACCTCGGGGGGCAGACTCGCGGTGCAGTCGGGGTCGACGAGCGCTTCGGTGGGACGCAGCGCGTGCGACGCGATGCCCGTCTTCGCCTTCAACGACAGCAGGTCGAAGATCGTGATGCCGGTTACCTCGCTGCCGGTGCCCGCCGTGGTGGGGCATGCGATATGCGGCTTGAGCGGACCCGGTACGGGTTTGCCCTCGCCGATGGGCGCGTTGACGTAGGTCAGGAAGTCAGCGGGATAGGTGGCGTACAGATTGGCGGCCTTGCACGTGTCGATGACAGAGCCGCCACCCAGCGAGACGTAGCCATCCGGGTTCAACTCTTGCGCGAAACGGGCCCCGTCCCGGAAAGATTCATCGGTGGGCTCCACATGCACGTCGGAATAGGCGATTACGTCCAGTCCGGCCGCGACAAGCGAGTTGTGTGTCTTGGCGAAGATGGGCAGTTTGGCCACGCCGGCGTCGGTGAACAACGCCACCCGCCGCAGCCCGAGCGCGCGGGCTCTGTCTCCCACCTCCGCCAGGCAACCGCGCCCGAAGGTGACCCGCGACGCGTCGACAGTGAAGGCTCCGTCGCAGTCCTCTGCACCAATTGGGAGATCGCAGCACGCCATTCGTCCTCCTGAGCCGGTCGCGACGGCAATCTACCGCACGCGGCCAAAAGTGGCCGCGCAGTTACCGGCACCGCTCACGCACCGTCCCAAACGCGGCGGAGTGCGCGCCCCTGCAGGGCGAACAATTCCTCGGAAACCGACCAATCCGGCAGCAGCGAATCGAAGCCGTGGCAGGTGCGTGGAAACACGTGTAGCTCGGTGGAAACCCCGGCGCGAATCAGCCGTAGCGCATAGTCGAGCGCTTCGTCGCGAAACGGATCGATCTCCGCGCACGTGATCAAAGCAGTTGGCAGAGCAGCCAATCGGTCTCGCCGGGCCGGCACGGCGGCCGCTGAGGCAGCGTCGGGGCCCAGGTAATAACGCCACATCAGATCCGCTGCCTCGCCGTCGAATGCGGGGCTGGTGCAGAACTCGGCCTTCGACGCGGTTTCCCGATCGTCCAGCACCGGCTGGTGCAGAAGCTGGAAGACAACCGCCGGCAGTGAGCCGTCGGCGGCACCGTGACCCAGGCACGCCGCCAGGGTCGCACCGGCGCTGCTGCCCCCCACCGCCAAGCGCGCCGGGTCGACGCCCAATTCCGTCGCATTGGCCGTCACCCATCGCAGCACGGCACTCGCGTCGTCAAGGGCGGCCGGATATCGATGCTCCGGGGCCAGCCGGTAGTCGACCGACACCACGGTGCAGCGGCCGCGTCGGGCGAGCTCCACGCACTGCCGATGATCGGTGTCCAGGTTTCCCAGAGCGAAGCCGCCGGCGTGGCAGTAGACGATCGCCGGCGCCGAATCCGCTTCGGCGCCAGAGTAGATGCGCACTGCCACGCCGCCGGATTCGGCCACCACGGTGTCCTCGACGATCCGCACGCCTTGCAGGTCAGTGTGTTCGGCGGCCTCCCGGCGGCGCTGGTTGAACGGTTCGCGCATGAGTTGAATCGAGTCGAGCGAAAAGTCGGTCCGCGCCGTGGCAATTACGCGCAGGGCGGGATCCAACCGCTCAAAGCCATCCAATCCGTCCGGTTCCGTCATCGAGTGCCCTGGTCCACCGCCATCGAGGCGTCGGGCACAGACTCGGCTCGGGCCTGAAAGGTGAAGTCAGCGGCCTTGAACCGCCGCGTCACCGGCGCCTTCATTGGATTTTCAGGCATTGGCCGCCATCGATGACGAGTTCCGAACCGGTGATGAAGGAAGCCTGGTCGGAGACCAGGAAGGCGACCGCGTCGGCTACCTCGGACGGCTGGCCGATCCGCCCGCTAACCGACGTTGCCGCCAGCCGCGTCTGGGTCTCGTCGTCGAGCATCGGGGTCGCGATCGGTCCGGGAAACACCGCGTTGACCCGAATGCCCGCCGACGCAAGTTCAGCCGCGGCGGCCTGGGTCAGGCCGCGCAGCGCCCACTTGGACGAGCCGTACGCGATGTGGTTCGGGAACGGCCGGATCGCGCCGGTGCTGCAGGTGTTGACGATGGCGGCACCGGTCGCGGCGCCCAACCGATCGACCGTCGCCTTGATGCCCAGGAAGGCGCCCAGACAGTTGACCCGCCAAGCCTTTTCGAATCCTTCGATCGACTCGTCGGCGATCGAGGCGCGGTGCAGCACGCCGGCGTTGTTGACCAGGGTGCTCAACGATCCGAACTTCCCGACGGTGGTGGCAACCGCCTCCCGCCAGCCGGACGTCGACGTCACGTCGAGCGGAATCGCGATCACCGCGTCATCGCCGAGACCGTCGACCGCGGTGCCGAGTTCGGTGGCGCTGACGTCGCAGGCTGCAACAAAGAACCCGTCGGCGCGCAGCCGTTGGGTAATGGCCCAGCCCTGGCCGCGGGCGGCTCCGGTTACCAGAGCGACACGCTGGTCGGTCGTCACGATGTCGGGACCTCCGGGCGGTCACCGAGCCCCGTGCTGGTGATGAACCGGCATCGCCGGCGACGGAATCGCCACCGTCGGCCGTCGCGGCTCACCTCGTCGTCGAACAGCGCGGGCCGCAGCTGCAGCGTGCCGGCTTCGACGAGCAGCACCTGGGAGCGCGCGGTAGCCGTGTCGCCGATTATGTCGATGCTCGACACTCCGGTCAGGTGCAGGCCGCGCGGCGCGGACTCGAACATGGCGCGGATCTGGTCGCGTCCGCTGAATTCCCGGCCGAACACTACGAACTCGCCATCGTCGGTGAAGAGGTCTAGGCATCGGTCGATGTCGTCGGTGTCGAGAGCCAACGCATAGCAGGCCAACAGGTCGCGGATGGCACCGTCGTCATCGGCGCGATTGTCGGTCACTGGTAGCTACCCGCGGGTGGCCTGCCGGTGGGTGCATCGCGCGCGGTCGCTTCCTTCAGGCCTGCCGCGGCACCGCGCCGCAACGCCTGGGATTCCGACGCCAGGGTGATCATCTGAAAACCCAGTTGTGCCATCGCGTGACCGACTTTGCCATCCCCGGCATGGATGCCGGACACCAATCCGGCGGCGGACGCGGCGCGCTCGATGTCGGCGATCGCGTCCCGCACGGCCGACTGAGACGTTGCCTTGGTCACTTCGACGCCCATCGAGATCGCCAGATCGGCGGGTCCGACGTAGATCCCGGAAAGCCCAGGTACAGAGCATATTTCATTGACATCGGTAAGCGCCGCGGCGGTTTCGATCATGGCGAACACGCTGACGCGGGACTCCAGCGCGCCGGTGTCATAGCCCAGGCTGGCCCGCAGCGGGCCGAAGCTTCGCACACCGGCGGGCCGGTATCGGGTCGCGGCCACGGCGGCGGCTGCCTGCTCGGCCGATTCGATCATCGCGACGATGATGGCGTCGGCGCCCGCGTCGAGCACCCGCCCGATCGGCGCCGGGTCGACAGAGGGCAGCCGCACGGCCGTGCCGATCGGCACGTGTTCGAGGCGGCGCAGGATGTTGGCGATGTCGGCGTCGTCGAGGTAGCCGTGTTGGGCGTCAAAGCCCACATAGTCGTATCCGGCCCGGGCGAATTCCTCCGGCCCGATCGACGTCGGCCCGGTGATCCAGCCGCCCCACACGGGTTTTCCGCGGGCCAGCGCCCGCTGCAGGTGGCTTGCCGTCATGCCGCACCCGATTCGGTGATCGCGATTTTCACCCGTCCGGGCTCCGGCCGGCAGGCCAGTTCGAATGCGGCCTGAACGTCGTCGATGCCGAAAGTGTGAGTCAGATACGTTGCCAGCAGCCCGGGATGCTCAGCGGCGAATTTGCTGGCAAGGTCCAGCATCCGTCGACGATCAAGTGTCACACCGGATTTCAGCGTCAGGTTGTTGCGCAGCATTGTGCGCATGCTGATCGGATAGCTGTCGTCGTCGGTGACCCCGAAGTAGAAGACGGTGCCACCGGGACCGGCGGCTTCGATCGCGTGGTTGAGGGTCGCCACCTGATGACCGACGGCCTCGATCACGATGTCCGGCCGGTCCTCGCGAGCCAGCTGACTCACCCATCGGTCGCTGGTGGCCCGCACAGAAGTGTCGACGCCGAACTTTGCGGCGATGCCCGTGCGGTCGACCGGGTCGATACCGGTGACGTGCCGCGCGCCTGCCGCTTTGGCCGCCCACGAGAACAGCAGGCCGATGGAGCCCTGCCCGATGATGCCGACATGCCGGCCGTCGAGCGCGGGCAGCTGCTCGACGGCGTAGAGCACACAGGCCAACGGTTGCAGGCCGATGGCCTGCGCGGGGGTGAGCGCCGGATCGTACGGCGCCACCTGGTCGCCGTCGGTCACCACACGCTCCATCAACCCGTCGAACGCGGATGCCCAACCCACCACCCGATCACCGGGCCGGTGCTCGGGGTGGCGGCTGGCGATGACCTCCCCGACAACCTCATGGATCGGGAAGCCATCTTTTTCGGGGCCGCTGCGTCCGTCGTCACCCGGAAGTGGGCCGCGCACACCGCGAAATGCCGGCATGTCGCTGCCGCAGACCCCGGCGGCCACGAACCGCAACAGCACCTGGCGATCGCCGAGGCACTCGGGTGTCTTCTCGGGGATCGACGTCTTCTCGAATTGATACGGCGCGACGATCCGGTAGGACCACACGTCAGACCTCCACCGGCAGGCTGCTCCAGCCCCATTGAAAGCTCGACGGCGGCCGGAATGCGGACTCTTCGATGATCCGGTAGTCCCGTACGCGCCGCAGCCATTCTTCGATCATGATGGCTATTTCGAGACGAGCGACGTGGTAACCCAGACAGAAGTGCTGGCCCCGGCCGAAGGCGAGCGAGCGTTGGATGGGCCGGTTCCAGATGAATTCGTCTGGTTGCGGGTACTCGCGCTCATCGCGGTTGGCCGACGCGAGCAGGGAGATGACCCGCTGGCCCGGCTCGATGGTGGTGTCGTGGATGGTGAACGGCTTGCGCGCGGTTCGGGCGAACCACTGGGCGGGCGCGCAGTAGCGAATCATCTCCTCGCGGGCGACCGGCACGTTGGCTTTGGCGTCTGCTCGCACCGCGGCGAGTTGGTCGGGATGACGCAGCAGCTCCCACAACCCGTGGGCCACGATCTTGGGCACGGTTTCGGTCCCGCCGATGAACACGCACAACATCTGGGTGGCAACTTCGGCGTCGTCGAGCGCGCGGTCGTCGGGTAGCCGGTAGCCCATCAGCCCGTCCACCACTGGTAACGGGTCGTCCGACGTGTTGGTGCGTCGCTTCTTCACCGACGGGATCAGGTAGTCCAGGTAGTTTGGCCGCGACTGCGCGGTGTCGACGCCGCTACCGGGTTCGGCGAGGCTGCCCGCGTTGACCGAGGCGAGCACCTCCGATGCTAAATCAACTGGTATACCTAGGAATTCACACACCACGGATGCCGCGACGATTCCGCCGTACTCCTGGGTGAGGTCGAACGTCCCGCGGGGTAACAGCTGGTCGAGGCGCTCGTTGACCAGTTCGCGAATCCGGGTTTCCAGTTGCGCGGCGGCTCTCGGCCGGAACGGCTTGCTGTGAGCTTGGCGGACGCCGTCGTAGATCGGCGCATCGAAGACCGCGTGAAAAGGCAGTGGAGTCAACGGCGGGTCGGCGACCGGCCCGTCGTTGTGGTGGGCCAGAGTCGAGGCGGGTGGCAGGGTGCCCTCCGAGGCGACGAACGTTCCGTCGACGACCGCCAGCACATCCCAGATATCGTCGAACCGCGACAACGCGAAGGTATCCCACTTGTCCAGGTAGTAGACCGGGTGGTGCTCGCGCAATATCCGGTAGTACGGCAGCGGGTCCGCCATCACCGCCGGGTCGAACGGATCGTACGAGAAATCTTGCAGTGCAGTCGCTTTCATTGCAACGGGGAAGGCGGTAGAGCTTGCAGTATCGAATCTTCCCAGCCGTCGCGAAGTGCCGGGGCGACGCTCATCCAGGTGACGATCTCGGCCGGCGGGTTGTCCTTCCACGACGGATAGTGCTCGGCGAAGCATTCCCAACCACCGTCGAGCGCCCAGTAGTGGATGACCTCGTTGTAGCGAAAGGTGGTGGTGAAAGAACCCAGCCAGCGTTTGCCGGTGCGTTCCGACCACGGCACGTAGAGCCGCTCCAGCTCGCGGATGTAGTCGTCTTGCCGACCCGGTTTGGTCTGCATGATTTCTTGAATCACCACCGACGCACTGAAATTGGCCTCGCGCAATTGGGCGAGCGTCTTGTTGCTCGGTCCCGGGTACACGATTCGCCCCTCCCCCGAGGCGCCGATGTCGGCGAGGAATGCCGACCATTTCCCGGCAGCCGCCTCGTGGCTGCCGCCGCGTGCCTGCGCCGCCCCGATGCGGGCATAGTCGGCGAACGCGTCGATCTCCCAGATGATGGTGACCTGCGGCCAGTGTCCGTTGTACGGGGTGGTTTCCCACAGGCAGAACAACCGGGCGCCCAGTTCTTCCATCATCGGCTGGTAGGTGTCGACGAATACCGCGGTGAAGCGGTCGCTTGTTCCAGAGCCAAGCGCGATCGTCTCGTGCAGGTAGAGCAGCGTATGGCTGTGGTACTTCCGCATCAGCCGACCGGGATCAGTTCGGAATCGACCGGTAGACAGGCCTTCATGTCGCTGCGCAGCGTCTCGGTGGGGCCGACCGTAGCCGAAACGCCGGCCGCGGTCAGGGCGTGACGTTTGAATGCGCGCGCAGCGGCGCTCAGCACATGCTGCACGGTAATCGTCCGGTGCCCGACGGCTAACGGCCAACCGTCGTGCCAGAGCGTCACTTCCGTCAGCCAGCGGTCCAGCGCGGTGAGCACCTCCTGGCGAATTCGTGTATCCGAAGCGAACATCTCCGCGCTGACGGCTAGGCCGCGTGCCGCACATCCGGTACTGGCGGGTGGGATCTGCGAATCGAGTTCGGCGGCTTGCATTCCCAGGATCTGCAATGGTCGGGTATCGCACTGCTGCGGTAAGAGCACGCTGACCTCCCAACCGGCCCGCACCCGGTCGTACAGCCATCCCCCGACGGAGCACACCACATCGGCGGGATTGGAAGCGACAACGTCGAGGCGATATTTGAAGGTCCTCATCGCATCCGTTGCGAGTGAGTGATCTCTAGTGGTCACGCGACTCGCCCCCCTTCTCGGGGTTGTTCCGCAGCTGGGTGGCTGCGTCCCTTCCGCGCTTCGCGGCCACCTGCCCGGCCAGGCCGGGTCTCACGGTCGGCTCCACGCTTGACGGCGGCCCTGACTGGGCCGACGGCGCTATCACCCGTGGCGGGCACTTCGTAGCGCGCGAGGTTGATCGCGGCGTTGTCGTCGCGTTGATGGGTGGCCCCGCAGCCCCCGTCAACGGGGTCACAGGTCCAGTGTTGGGCCCAGCCGATGTTCTGCACACGCCCGCAGGTGTGGCAGGTTTTCGAGGACGGATACCAGCGGTCGGCAACGGTGAGATGTGATCCGTACCAACGGGTTTTGTAGCCCAATTGGCGGCGGGGCTCACCCAGTGCCGAGTCTGAGAGGCCACGGCGGCGGGCGCGTGCACCAGTCGGGCCTTTTTGCCGAAGCATCCCGGCCGCATCCAGACCTTCGACCACGATCTCGCCGTGGGTCTTGGCGAGACGAGTGGTCAAGCAATGGATGTGATAACCGCGTATGTCGGCGACCCGGCGATAAAGCCGGGAAATCTGTTGTGCCGTTTCGATATAACGGCGAGAACCGCGGCTGCGACGGGACTTTCGCCGTGACAGGTGACGCAGTTCTTTCAATGCCGTCTCCAACGGCCTCGGGTTCAGGACCCGCTCGACGACCTCACCGGTGTTGTCGGCGATGGTGGCGAGCACCCGGACCCCGACATCGACCCCGACACGTGAATCAGGGATGGCGACACGGGGCTGTGGGCGTTGCACCAGAACGCGGAACGCCGCGACCAGCCGGGCTCCCTTGCGCGATACGGTGACCGCCAGAATCCGGGCCTTGCCCTTGGCCAGCAGACGTTGCAGACGGCGGGTGTTCTCATGCACTCGCACGCACCCAATCCTGGGCAGGGTGACATGTCGCCGGTCAGATTCGATGCGGATGGCGCCGGTTGTGAAGGTGACCCGGTCACGATCGCGGCCCTTCCTCGCGAATCTGGGGAAGCCCACCCGCTTCCCAGCACGCTTCCCCGACCTGGACTGTTGCCAATTCCAGTAGGCTTCCACGGCCGCCCGGATGCCATCAGCGAACGCTTCTTTGGAGATCGCCGGCCACCACACCTCGCCAGCCTCGGCGTCAATGCACTCGTTGTCCTTCACCCGGTTCCAGCGGGCCCGCATCCCGATAAACGACGGCTTGTCGGTTTCCACACCGGTGGCCCGGTAGGCGCCGATGTCGGATTTGAGGGTGCGCACCGCCCAGTTGCGGGCGTACCGCCGGCCCCCGAACTGCCGCCGCAGACACGCGGCCTGCTCGGGTGTGCAGTCCAAGGCAAACTGGAACGCCTGCACCGTCCAGCCCGCAGAGACCTCGAACTTCGCCATCAGGTGAGCCGACCTACCTTCCGCGCCGGGACCGCCAACAGCCCAGCGCGGAACCAGCCATACGCGGTCACTCGAGCAACACCGTCGCGCTCCGCCCACGTCGACAAATTCATACACCCGTTCCTACAAAACACCACCGACAACGACCGACCACTCAACCCGCAACAGTTAGCATCCCTTAAGCAGATCGAACGTCCCACCGGTTCCGGGGCTCATCCGTCCCGACCGACCCAGCGTGACACTTCTACGTCAATCTGTAAAGCCTCGATCGGGTCACAAGGGGCGCCGTGCCGCCAGTTCGGCAAGAACTTCGTCGGTGTGCGCACCAAGCTGCGGCGCGGTGGACCGCGGCGCCCACGGCGTGCCGTGGAAATCCGCCGGTGTCGCAACCATCGGCACAACCGCGCGCGTGTCCCCTCCGGCGGGCACGTCGACCACGCCGCCGGCGGCGTGGAATTGCTCGTCGGCGACGACATCCTCGATCGTGTTGACCGGCGACCAGAAGAAATCCGGTTCGCCCGCGAAGATCTCCGCCCATTGGTCAAGGGGCTTGGTGGCAAAGATCTGGTCCAGCTCGGCAATCAGCTCGACACCGTTGACGGCGCGTGACCGCGCGGACGAGAAGCGCGGATCGGTCAACCAGTCGGCGCGGCCGACGGCTCGGCACAACGGCGGCCAGTGCCGCTCGGCCTCCAGCCCCACAATCCAGAACCGCCGGCCATCCCCTGCGGCGTAGTTGTTCATGCACGGGTTGCCCATCGTCTCCCGTTGGCCGACGGCGATGGGCTGACCCGCCATCAGGTAGGTGTTCAGGTCGAAGCTCACCGTGTAGGCACCCTGCCGATACAGCGAGGTCGTCACCAGCTGCCCTGAACCGGTTCGGTCCCGGGCCACCAACGCCGCGCAGATTGCCGCCGCCAGCGTCATGCCGGCGCTGTGATCGCCCATGCCGCCGCGCTGAAACGGCGGCGTGTCACCGGGCCGGGTCAGCAGATGGGCCACCCCGGCGCGCGACCAGAACGCCGCGATGTCGTAGGCCGCCCGGTCGGCGTCGGGCCCGGTTTCGCCGTAGCCGGTGATCAGCCCGTAGACAAGCCGCGGGTTGTCCGGAGCCACCGACACGAAGTCAATCCCAAGCCGTTGCAACGCGCCGGGGCGGACGTTGGTCACGAACACGTCGGCGCCGCTGATCAATTCGAGAGCGGTGGCACGGCCACTGTCGGTGGTGAGGTCGAGGACGACGCTGCGCTTCGAGCGGTTGTCCATCTCGAATGGCGGGCTGATGTCGATATCGAGGCCCAACATCCTGCCGAACATCCGCCCGGGGTCGCCGGTCGGCGGCTCGATTTTGACCACGTCCGCACCCCAATCGGCGAGGATGCCACCCGCCGCGGGGCCAGCCACCCAGACGCCGAGCTCCACGATTTTGATGCCTTCCATCGGTCCGGCCATGCCCGGCATCCTCTCACCGATGCCGTGCCCCGCGATGCCAGTTGATGCCGCTATACGCTGACCACCAGGATGAGCACGACGGACCGGGAGGCTTTGTGAGTCTGGTCGCCGGGCGCGGGCCGTTCAGCAACGAGCCCGCCGGGTGGTTTTCACCCGAGTTGCCCTCCGATGTCGTCTATGTCGAACCCCATCCCCGGCGCGTTCAGGCTGTCCGCGGCGGGAGCATGGTGATCGACACCGAGCGAGCGCTGTTGGTGCACCGGCGAAATCACCCGCTCAGCTATGCATTTCGCGCTGACGAGGTGCATGGTCTGCCCGGTGAGCCGGTTCCAGAGGCGCCCGGATTCGTCCGCGTGCCGTGGGACGCGGTGGACACCTGGATCGAAGAGGGACGCACGCTGGTGCACTACCCGCCGAACCCGTACCACCGCGTCGACTGCCGCCCCGCCACGCGTCGGCTGCGCGTCACGATCGCCGGGACCACGCTGGTGGACACCGACGACACCGTGATCGTGTTCGAGACGGCGCTGGAACCTCGCCTGTACGTCGATCCGTCGCACGTGCACACCGACCTGCTGCGGCAAACGGACACTTCGACGTATTGCAATTACAAAGGCGTCGCGACCTATTGGTCCGCCCTGGTCGGCGACGCGAAAGTCGAGGACGTGGCGTGGAGCTACCACGACCCGCCACCGGAAAGCCTGCCCATCAAAGGATTTCTCAGCTTCGACGCCACCCGCGCTGAAGTTCTTGCCGAACTTCCTGATTCGGTGGCGCCTCAAGACCTCGGCGGCGAATAGTTGGGGCGGCCGAGCCCCAGCGCGTGCTCGGCGATCATGTTGCGGAACACCTCCAGGGTGCCGCCGTAGATACCGGTCGGCGAGGCCAGCCGGAAAATGTATTCGGCGCCACCGTCGTCGGCGGCTCCGTTGGTGTCGACCGGCAACGCCGACGCGGCACCCAGCACGTCCATCAGCTCCGGCGCGACGTCGCGCATGGTCTGTGCGTTCGCCACCCGCCCGAACATTCCCGGGGTGCTCAGCGCCGCCTCCGTGCGAGCGATACTGCGGCCCAGCCGATACGCGACCGACGTGTCGTCGAGCAGCCGACGCCCGTCGGCGCCCGGTTGGGCGACCAACGCGGCGATCCTGTCGATCGCCTCGGCCATCAGGGTCACGTGTTCGCTCATCACTGCGATTCTCTGCAGGCCGTCGTCACCGCCGTCAACGGTGCCGTGCTCGACGTCGAGCGCCGCCCGCAGCACCGCCCACCCGCCGTTGACGTCACCGATCCGGTATTTGTCGTCGACCCGCACGTCGCTGTAGTAGACGACGTTGGTCCGGTCGCCGTCGATGGTGCGGATGGGCTGGATCTCGACGCCCGGCGAGTCCAGCGGCACCAGGAACATGGTCAGGTTCTTGTGCTTCGGCGCGTCCGGATCGGTGTTGGTGAGCAGGAAGACGTATTTGGCGTTGTGGGCATTGGAGGTAAACATCTTGGAGCCGTTGACAACCCAGCATCCGCCGTCGCGAACCGCGCGGGTCTTGCACGTCGCCACATCGGAGCCGCCCTCCGGCTCGGTGTAACCCAGGCACAGCCGGATATGGCCGGAGAGCACCCCGGGCAGCACCTCATCGGCGAGCTCGGCGGATCCGAATTGCTGCACCTTCCGGGCCACCATGGCGGTGGTACCCCAGTGGAACCACGGGGTGTGCGCGCGGCCGATCTCCAAATCCCAGATCCGCCGGCGCAGCGAGCCGAAGCCGCCTTCCGATGCGTCCTTCCAGTCGGCGGCCAAATAGCCCTCGGCACCGAACGCCAGATGCACACCCGCGTCGAAATTCTCCCCGGTTTCCCGGTCGCGTCGGCGCACCTCGTCGGTGACGTGGACGCCGAGGAACGCCCGCAACCGATCACGGAATTCCTGGTCTTCCGTGGAGAGTTCGACGACGGAAAAGTCCATGACGGCTACAGCCGCGCCTCGGTTTTGATGGCGTTGTCGGTGGTGCGCAACGGGCGAATCATCGCCTCCTGCGCGAACGAGGCGATCAGCTCACCCTCTTGCGTGTGCACGGCGCCGCGGACATAGGACATGCCCGCGCCGACCTGGGTGCTCTCGTGCGTGTACAACAGCCAGCCCGCCCATGACACCGGCTCGTGGAAGCTCACCGTCACCGTCAGCGGCGCGGTGGACACGGTCAAATGCGACTGGCTGGTGCCGATGCCTTCGTGGGCACGCATCGTGGTCGAGATGCCCAGATGCCCAGTGAAATACGCGATCAGCGCCTTCGCCAAATCGTCGCGGGTCGGGATCGGGTCGTAGCGCAGCCAGGCGTACAGCTCCGGCGGCCCGACTTCGTCGGGGCTGTTGATATCGACCACGTCGACCAGCCGGAGCTCCCGCCCGACCATCGGCATCGGCGAGAAGTTCGCATCCGCGGGCGCCACCACATCGGGACGGGGCAGCTGGTGGCGGATGACATCGGCCGACGGCACATCGGCGAACGCGGTGACGGTGATGCAGCGTCGGCCGTTCTGTTGCACGCCGACGACCGCGGTGGCGGTGGAGCGGCCCTCGTGGACGACGTCGATGTCGAATTCAACGGGCTGCCCGACCATGACAGCGCGCGAGAACACCGCGTGCACCGACCGAACCGACTTGTCCGCAAACCTTTTGGCCGCCGCGACGATCGCTTGGGCCAACACCTGCGTGCCTTCCACCACCTGCCGTTCGTCGTCGCCGGCGATCCCGGTGTCGCCGCTGAACTGGTCAGGCGCTTTCGCGCGCACATCGAACAAGTCGAGCAAGCCGGTAACCGACCAATGCGTCTGCTTAGATTCCGTGGTCACTCAGCGAGCGTGACATTTCCACCGAATCTTGTAAAGGCTTACCCGCCGCACACTCGATCTCAGCCGGCATCGATCACCAGAGTCTGGAATCGCTCGATCGTGTCGATGACGTGCGCCAGGCTGTCGCCCGGCAACCCCACCTGCAGCCAGGTGACGCCGAGCGCGGCCAGCTTCTCCATGCCGGTCAGGTAGGCGTCCGCGTTGAAGTCGTCGCGTGCCGGGCTGCCACCGTCGAAATTGGTGAAGACCACGTCGAACTTCGACCAGTCCCGGCCGGCTTCGTCAACACGGCGACGCAGGTCGGCGATGCCGTCGGCGAGCACTTCGAGCGAGTCGATGCTCGCGGTGCGAGCAGTCTGGGCCAGGGCGGGAGGCGCGGGGAACGGACACCACCCGTCGCCCTTGTGCGCGACGCGCCGCCGCGCGGCCCCGGTGTTTCCACCGACCCAGATCGGCGGATGGGGCTCGCTCACCGGTCGGGGGTGGGCGGTGATCCCGGTGGCGGTGAAGTGCTTCCCCTCGTACGAGACGTCATCGGTGGTCCAGATGGCCCGGATCACGTCCAGGGCTTCATCGAACAGCTCGGCCCGTTGCTCGTAGTCAACGCCCAGGGCGGCGAACTCCCGCTTGAGATAGCCGACTCCGACCGCGAGGGTGAATCGGCCGCCGGACAGCAAATCCAGCGACGCACCAGACTTGGCTACTAGGAACGGATTTCGATAAGGCAACACCACAATGTTCGGAATCAGCCGCAACGTGGTGGTCCGAGCCGCGGCGAACCCCAGAGTCACAAACGGGTCCAGTGCGTCGTGTCCGCCGGCCTCGAGCCAGCGCTGCGTCGGAGCGGGGTGGTCGGTCAAACCGAAGCCACCGAAGCCGGCTGATTCCGCTGCCACCGCTACCGCGGCGATGCCGTCACCGCTGACCAGTTCCGGGTTGTACGGGTGGCTATGCATGGGGTGGGTGATGGTGAAATGCATCTGCCGCTTTCTTTAGCCGAGCGCCGAGAAGTATCCCTGCGAAATTACTGCGTGACACTTATACGATAATCTGTAAAGTTAGCCGGGCGGTCGCCCGGTCGGATCGAGCGCCACAGGGAGGTGACGCAGTTGGGCGTTGTGACCACGAGTTCGGAAACCGCCTTCGCTCGATCGCCCGAGACCATCTACGACTTCGTCGCGAACCCGGTGAATTGGACCAAGACCTCCTACAAACACGCGGCGATCGCACGAGAATTGGATGCGGTCGATGACGGCAACCACTGATAGCACTGAGGGGCTGACGCCACTGGCCACCGGCTTCTGTTTCGGTGAAGGCCCGCGCTGGTTCGAGGGGCTGCTGTGGTTCTCCGACATGCTCGGCGAGGCCGTGCACACCGTCGACCCGGGTGGCTCGCTGACCACCTTGCCATTGCCTGGGCATTCGCCCTCGGGCCTGGGATTCCGGCCGGACGGCTCACTGCTGATCGTGTCGACCGAGAACCGGCAGCTGTTGCGCTACGACGGTGAGAGTGTCATCACGATCGCCGATCTGAGCGACGTCGCACCGGCCGACCTCGGCGACATGGTCGTCGACCACCTCGGACGCGCCTACATCGGGTCGCAGGCCTTCCAGGGCGGCGTCATCGTGTGCGTCGATCCGGACAACAGCGTGCGGGTGGTCGCGCAAGATCTCGACTTCCCGAACGGTATGGCGATCACGGCCGACCATCAGACCCTGATCGTCGCGGAGTCGATCGGCCGGCGACTGAGCGCGTTCCGCATCGGCGGCGACGGCGGGCTGTCGGATCGACGGGTGTTCGCCGATGGTCTCGACGGCCCGCCCGACGGCATCAGTCTCGACGCCGATGGCGGCGTGTGGACGGCGATGACGCTGGCGCACCAGTTCGAGCGCATCGTCGAGGGCGGCCCCAGCGGACAAGTCACTCATCGCATCGACATCGGCGACCGCGCCGCGATCGCCTGCATGCTCGGCGGCTCCGCGGGGCGCACGTTGTTCATGTTGTCGAGCACCGACGCCTTTCCCAAGCGGTTGATCGGTACCCGGCTGTCTCGGCTCGACACGGTGATCGTGGATACTCCCGGCGCCGGCCTGCCCTGAAAGGTGAACGATGACCGATTCCTACTACGAGGTGATCGATCACGCCGACCCGTCCGGCGAAAAGTTCCGTGCCACAGACCTGGTGAGAAGCACGTGGTCGGCGGCGCTACAACATGCCGCGCCGGTGTCGGCGCTGTTGGTCCGGGCGCTCGAGCGCTGCGCTGCACGCGACGACACCCGGCTGAGCCGGGTCGTGATCGACTTGCTGGGTCCGGTTCCGGCCGAAGGTGATTTGTGGGTTCGCTCGCAAGTCGAGCGGCCCGGCAAGCAGATCGAGCTGATCAGCGCCGAGATGCTGGCGCTGGGTCCCGACGGTCGGCCCCGGCCGACAGCCCGGGCCAGCGGATGGCGGCTGCAGCAGCTCGATACCGCCGAGTTGATCCATGCGGCCGAACCGCTGCCGCGTCCGGTTAGCGAGGGCCGCAGCCGCAATCTCGAAAAGGATTGGGACCGTAACTATGTGCACAGCCTGGACTGGCGCTGGCTGACCGAACCCCTGAACGATGGTCCGGGAGAATCCTGGATCAAGCCGACGGTAAACCTGGTCAACGGCGAGGTGATGACGCCGTTGGAGCGGCTGTTCGCGGTGGCCGACTGCGCCAATGGCATCGGTTCCAAACTCGACATCCGCAAGTGGACGTTCCTGAACAACGACCTCGTCGTCCACGTGCACCGCATTCCCGACGGCGACTGGATCGGCATCCGTGCGGAAACCAATTACGGGCCAGACGGTATCGGTACGACGGTGGGCACCCTGTTCGACGAGACCGGAGCTGTGGGCAGCATCCAGCAGTCGGTGTTGGTGCGCCGACGGCCGCGGTCTTAGACCAGCGCCGAGATCGACACTAGCGCAGTTTTTTTCGTGGTTTTTCACGCTAACGTCGATCTCGACGCTAGTTGGGTCTAGGCTCCTTCGCCGATGTCGATGCGGGAATCGGCGGGATGACGTCGACGACGCGCAGATGCGTCCGGGGCGAGGCGAGCACCGTCGCGATCAGACATCCAATGTCGCCGGGTTTTATCCCGCTGCCGGTCGATCGGATGATCGAGGCTCGCACGCCGGTTCCGACGAATTCGGCGTCCAGGCCGGCCACCCAGGCTTCGAGCATCCGATCCGCCGTCGCCGGCGACGGCCCGACCAGACTGGGACTGATCAGCACGACGTCACCGCATTGGTTGTCGATCATCTGCGGGACGACTCGTGCCGCAAGGTGCTGCGCGCCAACCCAGGAACCGTTGGTGAGGCCCGCGGCGCTGACCAACACGTCGACCGACCCGATCAAGTAGTCGGCGGACTCGACGAACCGATCGATGGAGGGCGGATCGGCCAGGTCCAGGTAGGCGGCGAAGGCCGCCACGCCGTCGGCGCGGAGACGGGCCGCGAATCGCTCACAGATGGCGGTCCGACGGGTTCCCATCAACACCAGATCCCCGCCGGCCGCCAACCGCGCCGCGGTCGCAAGCGCGACGGACGACGAGGCTTCGGTGATGACAATTGCTCTGGAGGCCCTGCATTGACTCACGATGGACGCCGATCGGCGGCGATGCGACGGGCCCCGGCTAAGATTCGATGGTCAGCTACCTGGCGTGGGGGCGATGAGGCCCTGGCGAGGGACCTAGACAGTGACACCAAAACAGCGTGACACTTAGGCCAAATTTTGTAAAGTTTGGGGTATGGAGCAGACGCCGACCATCGAAGGCGACACCTCGACGCAGCAGCGGATCCTTGCCGCCACCGCTGAGGTCCTCGGCCGCAACGGCAAACGCAAACTCAGCCTGTCCGACGTTGCTATCCAGGCGGGGGTGTCGAGGCCGACGCTCTACAGGTGGTTCGCCTCGAAAGAGGAACTGCTCTCGGCGTTCTCCCGCTACGAGCGACAGAGCTTCGAAAGCGGCATGAGCCGGGCGACAGCCGGCCTCAGAGGTCCCGACAAGCTCGACGCGGCACTGCGGTTCATCGTCGAGTACCAGCATTCCTACACGGGCGTGCGGATGGTCGATATCGAACCCGAGCACGTCATCACCCAGTTCTCAAACGTCATCCCGCAGATGCGGGACGGTCTGCAGCGGCTGATACCCGGTCCCAACGCCGCGGTGAAGGCGGCAACCGCGATCCGGGTGGCGTTTTCGCACTACATGATCCGCAGTGACGACGCCGATCAGTTCTTGGCCCAACTGCGCCACGCGGTGGGCATCAAGGCCCCCGATTGATCAGTCGAACAGCACCGCGGCATTGAGGTAGCCGGTCGGGTCGAAGGCCGCCTTGAGCGTTCGCATCGCCGCGATATCGGCGGCCTCGCGGGACATGCCGACGTACCTGCGTTTGCGGCTGCCGATCCCGTGTTCGGAGCTGACGTTGCCCCCGCATGCTGCGATCAGGTCCATCATCGCCGCGTACAGATCGCGTTCCTGCTTCTCGCCACAACGCAGCACGTTGAGATGCAGGTTGCCCTCCCCGATGTGCCCGAACAGCACGCCGACGGCGTCGGGTGCGTGGCGCCGCAGTAACGCGTCCGCGTCGTGGGCGAACGTCGCGACCGCCGACAGCGGCAGCGAGACGTCGAACTTCAGCGGCGGCCCGTAGACACCAAGGACCTCGGCCAACGATTCCCGCACCCGCCAAAGCCGTTGTTGCGCGGCCACATCAACGCCGACCGCCGGCTCGCCACAGGTGCCCACCCCCTCCAGAGCGTCGGCGAGCCGCTCAGTCTGGTCGTGATCGGATGCCAGTTCCACCAACAGCAACCAGTCACCGCGCACCGGCGCGGCCAGGCCCAGATGCTCCTCCGTCAGCGCGCTGGCCCGGCCGTCGATCAATTCCAGGGCGGCGATGCCGTCCAGGTCGCGAAACAGGCGGGCCGCCTCGACCAGCGCGTCGAGGTCATCGAAGCCACACACCGCCGTCACTCGATGCGGCGGATCCGGGTGTAGCCGCAGATCGAGCGCGGTGATCACGCCCAGCGTCCCCTCGGCACCGACGAACAGCGCCGGCAGGTCATAGCCGGTGTTGTCCGCCCGCACCCGGGAATGCCGGCGTACCACCGACCCGTCGGGCAAAGCGACGTCCAGACCAATCACCTGCTCGCCCATGTTGCCGTACCGCACGGTGCGCAACCCGCCGGCGTTGGTCGAGGCCATCCCCCCGACGGTGGCGCTGTCGCGCGCTGCCAGGTCAACCCCGAACACCAAGCCGGCCGCGGCCGCCGCGTGCTGCACCGCGGCCAATGTGGCCCCTGCCCCGGCCTCGACGCGGCGTTCGATCGTGTCGACATCACTTATGGCGCAAAGCCGCTCGGTCGACAACAGCAGATCGTCGTGCTCGGGAACGGTGCCGGCCACCAACGAGGTACGACCGCCCTGGACGGTCACGTAGGTCCCAGCGTCTCGGCAGACCCGCAGCACCTCGGCGACTTCGTTCGCCGAGCCCGGACGAACCAGGGCGCTGGCCCGCCCGCGGTAACGGCCGGTGTGGTCGACGCTGCGGCCGGCCAGCACATCGGGGTCGGTGCTGACATGCCTCGGTCCCACCACCGATGACACGGTTTGCAGCACACTCGAGGCCATGGCGACGGTGTATCACACGCCCGGCGACGATGCAGATCCCGCCCGGGGGGCGCCGCGAGTGATGCAGGATAAGTAGCCGTGAGCATGCAACGTGAGGATGTCTGGTTCAACTCGGGCAGCGACCGGATCAACGCTTGGCTGTATCGGCCGACGGGCAACGGCGACGCGCCGCTGCTGGTGATGGCGCACGGACTGGGCGCGGTGCGCACGATGCGGCTGGACGCCTACGCCGAGCGCTTCAGCGCCGCCGGCTACGCCTGCCTGGTGTTCGACTATCGCAACTTCGGCGACAGCGAGGGCGAGCCGCGTCAATTACTCGATATCAGCATGCAATTGCAGGACTGGACCGTTGCCGTGGCGTATGCCAAGACGCTGGCGGGAATCGATCGCAACCGAATCGGTT
>Ga0210386_10000968_pt1 | contig 26082 bp, 23 predicted proteins | sample IncBWH32OmetaG_FD_160091 | JGI IMG/M metagenome (GOLD analysis project Ga0210386, IMG submission 160091) | Forest soil microbial communities from Barre Woods Harvard Forest LTER site, Petersham, Massachusetts, United States - Inc-BW-H-32-O ...
CAGAACAGAAGTGCAACACTTGGCCCGATTGCTCCAAGGGGAATGAAATTTCGGGTGAGACATAGGTGCCGCAATATGGATCCCTTTGCAGCGCCACCGGGGTTAGCTTCTCGTGCGGCTGAGGCATGGGTGAAGCACCCGAAGTTCCCAACGCCTTGGCCAGCAGCTTGCGCATCATCCACGCCAGCCCTCGACTTACCCACCGATCGATTTGCTGTTGTAAACTCACCCGCTCGACGCTTCCTAGCGGCCATCATGCCTCAGCTTCCCCCGCAATGTTCTTCCCATTCCCAATTAATGGGAAAAACCAGGCGGGCCGAAGCCGTTAAATTATTACCCTATGCGCAGAATGGTCGACGATGGTCCGCGCAATAGGTGGAGTGTAGTCAACACGGAAAAGCGGTGTCAACCAAAGAACCCGGTTATTTTAAGAGTAGATACCTTGGAAATACTGTAGTTACCTCAAATAGAGAAACAAAAGCCATGCAATCATTTCATAATAAATGACTTATTTTATAGATAGGTTATTTCGGGGAGAAAGGGCAGAAAATCGAGTTTTCAGTCAAAAGGCCCTGAAACGGGCTTAAGATTTCGCCGGTATACAATCCGTCCCCAGATAAGGTCGCAAAACTTCCGGGATTAGCACGGAACCGTCCGCCTGCTGATAATTTTCCATGATCGCGAGCCAAGTGCGCCCTACCGCCAGGCCGGAACCGTTCAGCGTGTGTAGGAATTCGCTTTTGCCGCCCTTAGGCTTAAAGCGAATGCCGGACCGGCGCGCCTGAAACGCTTCCGTGTTGGAGCAGGAAGAAATTTCCATAAACTCATTGGCCGAGGGCAGCCACACCTCGATGTCATATGTTTTGGAAGAGGCAAAACCCATGTCGCCCGTGCAAAGGCCCATGACGCGGTAGTGCAAGCCGAGCTTTTGAAGAATCTGTTCGGCGTTGGAGACGAGCGATTCGAGTTCGTGGTAACTCTGCTCGGGGCGAGTGAACTTAAACATTTCCACTTTTTGGAATTGGTGTTGCCGCTTCAGGCCGCGAGTGTCTTTGCCCGCAGCGCCAGCTTCGGATCGGAAGCACGCGGTCCACGCGCAAAGTTTGATAGGCAACTGGTCGGCTTCGAGTGTTTCGTCGCGGTAAAAGCTGGTGAGTTCCACTTCAGATGTTGGGGTGAGCCATAGATCCGTGCCTTCGAGATGGAACATGTCAGCCGCAAACTTGGGTAACTGGCCTACACCAGTAAGCGCGGCAGTGTTCACGATAAATGGCGGAAGAACTTCGGTGTAGCCATTCGCTGCGTGGGTGTCCAGGAAGAATGCGGCTAATGCGCGTTCGAGACGCGCGCCCAGGCCGAGGTAGATTGCAAAGCGCGTTCCGGCAATTTTCGCCGCACGCTGAAAATCGAGAATACCGGCGTTTTCGGCGATTTCCCAGTGCGGACGCGGCTGGAAATCGAATTTTGGAGGAGTCCCCCAACGGCGCGCTTCAACATTAGCGGAGGCATCGTGTCCGACCGGAACAGAACTGTGCGGGCGATTGGGCACAGTCAACATGAAATCCGAAAGCTTAGCATCGAGCTCAGTGATACGCTCGTCGGCTTGCTTGATATCTTCCGAGACTTGTTTCATCTCGGCCAAGAGCGCGGAGGCATCTTGTCCGGCCTTTTTCATGCGCGGGATTTCTTCGCTGGCTTTATTGCGCTTGGCTTTCAATCCCTCAGCGAAGGTAATGCGTTCGCGGCGTTCCTGGTCGATGACGCGAAAATGGGCAAAGTCGATTTTGACGCCGCGATCGACGGCCATCTTTTCAAATTCTTCGATATGCTCGCGAAAATATCCAAGTTCATGCATCGCAATAGAATACATGAAGAGAGTTACGAGTTAACAGTTGAGAGTTGAGAGAGAGGAAAAAAACTCTTAACTCTGAACTGTTAACTCTTAACTTCGCGGCCTATACAGGCGCATTTTGGCCTAACACGGAGCGTGCTAGCATAAATTGGAGTCCAACCATGACTGATCTGGTCCAGACCGAAGCTTCCTTCGCAAAACCTGCGCGACGCATGCCCGCTGACTTCGCTTTCATTCGCTTGAAAGTAGAAGGGGCTGTCGCGCGACTCACGCTGCAGCGGCCGGAACATAATTTATTGAATGAGCAGATGCTGCGCGAATTGGCGGACGGCATTGGGTTTATTGCCGAAAATGGCGCGATGAAGATGATCATCCTGGATGCCGCAGGGAAACTTTTTTGCGCTGGCGTGGATATCGGCGAGTACACGGCAGAGCGCGCTTTTTCCATGCTGGATGCGTTTCATGCCGCGTGCATCGCGATGGTGGAAGCGCCACAGCCTGTGCTGGTGATCGTCGATGGCGCGGCGATTGGCGGGGGCGCGGAGCTTGTGGCGTATGGAGATTTGGTGGTGGCCACGCCGCGCGCGCGATTTGCCCTGCCGGAAATTACGATAGGCATGTTTCCTCCGCTGGCTTCGACCATGTTTCCGCATATTGTCGGACCAAAGCGGGCGCTCGAACTGGTGTTGACGGGAGAAGCCATTACCGCTGAACGAGCGCGCGATCTGGGTCTGGTGAATCGCCTGGTTCCTGAGGCGCAGCTGCAAACAGCAGTGAATGAATTGATCGGAAAGATTACGGCACAATCCGGCGCCGTCTTGGGCATGGCCAAGCGAGCGGTGGTCGGCGGTATGGGAATGTCGCTGCGAGACTCGCTGCAAAACTCGATGAAGATCTTTCTGAACGAATTGTACCGCCTTGAAGATTCGCAGGAAGGTCTGCGCGCGCTGCTTGAAAAACGCAAGCCACAGTGGAAGAATCGATAGGTACACTGGACGCGTCTCCCCGCCGCGCGGGAGATAGGTATGGACGATCCTCAAAACACACCCGATCCGAATCCCACTGAAGAACGCCATGACGCTGGATTGCTGCCTGGAGCGATGCCGCTCGCTGAACCTGTTCTCGATCTGACACCTAAACCGGCGCCGCAACAGGAAGCGGTGCCTGACAGACGCGCGGAAGTCGTTGCCCTGTATGCGGAAGTAACGGAACGAAAACGCGGATTCCGAAATAATTTATTCGTGCTGCTCGGGCTTACGCTCACAGCTTTTATTTTGTCCGCATGGATTCTGGTGCGCGTTGACTCACCGTTCGGCATGTTTTCCACCGGGCCTCAGGAAGTAGTTCGCGCTCAGCTTCTTGCTCTCGACCACGGTGAACTGCGTCCTGCTTACGACATGTTTTCACCGCGATACCGGGGACAAGTTTCCTTTGATACCTGGCATCAATTGTTTATTACTCATTGGCGAATGTTTCATGCGGACGTCGTACGGTCGGAAACTCCCGCGCAAAGCGGCGGGGGCGTGATGCTGGTAATTTATCTGCATGGAGCGGATGACAAGGATTACCGCGCGCGCTTTACGTTAATCCACACCGATGGGCGCTGGTGGATCGACGATGTCCATTGGGAGCAGGAGCCGGACGAGCGTGAACTAAACCGCACCTGATTTTTCTTGCGTTCGTTTCGGATCATGCTGCGGGGATCGCCACGGACGATTAAGTTAAATAGACTTGGCCTACCAGAGTTGCCACCAGGATAGACGCAAAAAGGAAAAGGACTGCGGCCACCAGCAGGCGCGCTTCGCTGCGCTGCATGGAAATTTTCCCGGTGGAAAACTTCTTAGTTCGCACAGCCACCATTCCGTGCAAGCCTATGAGGAGCAGCACGAAAGTAAGCTTAATATGCAGCCACGGCGCATGCATGTAGTAGGAAGCATTGGTCGAGATCAAGCCCAGGCCCGCGAGAATGGTGAGCAAGGCGCCGGGATCCGCAAGGCCTCGCAGGTAGATGCGCTCAAGGCGCGATAGCGCTTGCTTCGCATCCTCCGATGTCTCCTGCGTATGGCGAGTGAGCGCCATCGAAGTTACGAGCAAACCGCTTATCCAAAACACCAAACCAAAAACATGTCCGACCAGTAGCGCTGGAAGCACAGTGATTACCCCCGCGGCAGTCTAACAGGGTGTTGAAAAAAGCGGAAAGCGGATTCTTATTTGAAAGTTGCGAGGGACGAATGTATATATCCTTCCCACGACCGAGTGCCCTCTCCGTCCCGAAAGCACGGGACGGAGAGGGCACTACGAAAACCGTATTGCATTAGCATTGTTTTCGTAGCAGCCGCCCGTTTTCAGGGCGAGCGACTTTCTGCATGTGCAATTCAATTTGTGTCACCACGGCAAAGCGCCCCGTGTTGACACTCGTCATGCAGCAACATAGACTGCTTTTGACATTTAGCAGGTTTGGGAAGTGGGGAAGGCCGTGCAAATCGGCCACGGTCCCGCCACTGTGATCGGCGAAAACGCCGTAAGTCAGGACACCCTCTCAAACCGCAGCAGCCCTCACCCTTCGCGAGAAAGGGTTTGGACTTTAAGCGCCTCGTGTTTCTCGCGAGGCTTTTTTATTTTTGTGACCATAAATTTGGATTCATGCTATTGCAAAACACAATTCGGACAGCCGAAATGTCCGGCGCGGTTTTTTGGAAACGCAGCCTCTCTGGTGTTGGAGCGCTAATTTTAGTGCTCCTCCTTGGTCCATTCAGTGTTGCTTTCGCGGGGCAAGCGAGCCCATCGGGACGAGAACTAAAGGACGAAGTGGGGAGACGCGTGCTGGTTCCCCAGGAAGTGAATCGCATTGTTTCACTTGCGCCGAATCTGACGGAAATTGTTTTTGCGTTGGGCGAAGGAAATCATTTGGCGGGTGACACCGATTATTGCGATTACCCGACAGAGGCCGTGCGGAAGCCGCACGTCGGCGGCCCTGTGAATCCAAATTTAGAAGTGGTTGTGTCGCTCATGCCGGATCTTATCCTTGCGTCAAAATCGATTAATCGACTCGAAACCGTGAATGCCCTGGATCATATTGGATTGCCCGTCTACGTGACGGATCCTCATTCGGTGGAAGGCATGATTGCTTCTGTGGAGCACATTGGCAGCGCAATCGGCGTCGATAAATCCGCAAGTGTGCTGGCCGAAAATCTGCGTGCGCGGCTGGCCGAAATAAATCACCGCGTTTCCGGCGCAGCGCTGCGCCGCGTGCTTTTTGTTGTTTGGACCGATCCGCTGATTTCCGTGGGACGCGATACGTTTATTGCCGATGCGATGCTCCGCGCGGGTGGTCGCTCCGTGGTGGATACCAGCGTCGAGTGGCCGCACGTGAGCATGGAAGAAATGGTGAAGCTGCAACCGGATTTTCTGGTGTTTGCCAACTCCCACACGGGCGATGCGCCGCACAATATTGAAACGCTTCGCACACTTCCCGGATGGAGAAGTCTTAACGCAATACAGCAGGGTAACGTCATCGTGATCAGTGACTCGATCAATCGCCCTGCGCCGCGAATGGTGGACGCAATCGAGCAACTGGCGCGCGCGCTCCATCCCGAAGCGTTTGCTTCGCAGACTGTGCGGCCTCGCGATACCATCATCGCCACTACAAATTCGCATTTCGAAGAGGCTTGCATTTGCACCCACTAACTCTCAGGCGATTGCTCTGGACATGCGGAGGTCTCGCCATGTTGCTGCTGGCAAGCGTGGTGCTCGCGCTGAAGCTGGGCGCTGTCCCCGTCTCTGTAACGGAACTCGTTTGGGATCTCGGCCGCATTGCGTTGGGCCGGGCAAATGAATTGCCGAGCGAATACAGGATGATTGTTTTTGATTTGCGACTGCCGCGCATTTTGCTGGGCATTCTGGTGGGCGCAGCGCTTTCCGTAGCGGGCGCGAGTTTCCAGGCTCTCTTGCGCAATCCGCTGGCGGATCCATATGTGTTGGGAGTTTCGAGCGGCGCGGCGCTGGGTTCGATTCTCGCGCTAATCATTGCGCCGGGATTGGCGCTGACCACGCCGATTGGCGCATTTATCGCGGCCATTGCGACGATTGCAGGCGTTTATTTTCTCAGCCGCCGCGAAGGCCAATTGGACAGTACAACTCTTCTGCTCTGCGGCATTATCTGTGCATCATTTTTTTCGGCGATCATCATGTTTCTGATGACGACACTTGCCGGACGTGACCTTCGGGGAATGGCATTCTGGTTGATGGGAGATTTGTCGACTCCGATCTCCGCTGGGATGCAATGGATTTTCACCGTGGGCCTGATTGCCGGGATTGGAGCAATTTACAGCACGTCCGCGGATTTGAATTTGCTGCTCACAGGTGAACGCGAAGCCGCGCACCTGGGTGTGGACGTGACGCGCGTGAAACTCGTCGTTTATGTCTCCGCTTCCCTGCTGACGGCGCTCGCTGTTTCCTCGAGCGGCGCGATAGGCTACGTGGGCCTGCTAATTCCGCATATCGTGAGATTAATTTTTGGTTCGGATTACCGGTTGCTGATTCCGGCGTCAGCGCTGTGCGGCGCGATTGCCATTGTGCTGGCCGATACGCTGGCTCGCACGATTGTGCCTCCCACGGAATTGCCGGTTGGAGCGATGACCGCCATGGCGGGAGCACCTGTATTTATTTATTTGCTGCGGAGAGGATTGCGTTGAACACGCCGGACACATTCGCGCAATTCTCAAACGGGTCCGATGAAAGATCGAAACGCGAACAGACTGTGCGGCTCAATGTTGAGCAGGCGAGCTACGCGTACTCCACTTCCTCTCAATCTGTTCCGACTTTTACTTTGGGCATGACCAGTTTTCAGGCGCGCGAGCGGGAGATTGTCGCGATCCTTGGGCCGAATGCGAGCGGTAAGTCCACTTTGCTGCGACTGATTGCGGGAACGATTGCACCGCTTTCGGGGCGCGTCGAACTCGACGGCGAAGAAACCAGCAGGCTCGATATCCGATCGCGGGCGCAGCGGATCGCGATGGTGCATCAGGAAAGCCCTGTCGTGTATCCTGCGCTGGCTGGAGATTTTGTGCTGCAGGGCCGCTACCCCTACGGTCGCGCGCTACGTTTTGCGAATCGCGAAGACATTGAGATTGCACGCAATGCTCTTTCGCAAGTGGGCGGCGAGCATCTGGCGAAGCGCACAATCGTAGAATTGTCTGGCGGCGAAAAGCAGCGCGTGATTTTGGCTCGGGCGCTCGCGCAACAGCCCCGGCTGATTCTGCTGGATGAACCCACTCTGCATTTGGATATTGGCGCACAGGTGGAATTGCTGGAACGACTGCGCCAACTTGCACAGGAAAATCGTTATACCGTGGTCGTTGTCACGCATGAACTTGGACTCGCGGCGGAATTCGCGGACCAAGTGGTATTGCTGCAGCACGGGCGCTGTCTGCGCGTTGGGTCGCCCGCCGCTGTGTATCAAAAAGAATTACTCGAGCAGGTGTTCGATGCGCCGCTCGATGTGGAACTCGGTCCCGCGGGAAGGCCGCGCGTGAATTTGCGCGCTCGACGGGGCGAGGATATTTCGTGATGAAGACATAAAACCAGTTGCACAGGCTTCAGCCTGTGGGTTTTCTGCCCAGTGCTACAACAGGAAAAATCCGCAGGCTGAAGCCTGTGCTACTTTTCACCCGAAGCAATACGGTTTACTGGCCATGCCAGGGCCGCAGCGCTTCACCACAATAACCGTAGACTCCGTGCCGGGAAGACGGTGAAAAACCGTCGCCGCCGCGCGACTGTAAGGCGGGAGAAATTCCGCGCGTGCCACTGCCCTTTTCCATGGGGCGGGAAGGGCGCGCGGTGTAAGTCCGCTGAGCCAGGAGACCGACGGAGTCCGCAACCGCTAAGCCGGAAACGATCCCGGATATGCGGACAACCTAACTCCCGCGCGAGACGGGAGAGGAGGCTTTTCTGATGCGTTTCTCCGTTCGTGTTTTATTTTTTCTTTTGTTCGTCGGCTTCTTCACAATCATTTTTACTCCGCCTGGCTTACTGGCTCAATCGCAAACGGCGAAAATTTCCGGCGTGATCACCGATCCGCATGGTGCCGCAATTGCCGGAGCGCGCGTCAGCGCTGAATCTGCTTCCCCAGGAAGCGCGGCAGCAAGTGTCGTTTCCGCGAATGATGGGCAATTTTCGCTAATACTTGTGCCAGGCAAGTATCGCCTGACGATTGCGCGCGATTCATTTGCAACAGCCGAGCAAGAAATTAATGTAACGTCTGGTGAAAGCCACGAGGTCGAAGTGCGACTCGCGCTGGAGCCACTGTCTTCAAAAGTAGTGGTCACCGCGCAGGCCTTGCCGCTGGACGCCGATTCCTCCCCCGCGCCGCTAACGATTCTTACACGCGAAGACATTAATCATCGCGTGGCCAACTCACTGCCAAATTTATTGGCGACACAGCCGGGTTTTAGTCTCGGTCGCACAGGAGCGGAAGGCGGAACGGCTTCCCTGTTCCTGGATGGCGGAAATTCAAATTACACAAAAGTGCTGGTCGACGGCGTTCCTGCGAATACGCCAGGCGGCCTGATCGACTATTCCAATTTCACGGTCGAAAATATAGACAAAATTGAAATCGTGCACGGCGCTGAAAGCGCGCTCTACGGTTCGGACGCCATGGACGGCGTGGTTCAGATTTTTACGCATCGCGGAACGACGCGCATCCCCGAATTTACCGCGTATGCGGATGGCGGAAACTTTGCCACCGGCCACGGCGGCGCTGAACTTTCGGGCCTGCTCGGCCGCTTCGATTATTCCGCGGGAGTTTCAGACCTGGAAACAAGCGGGCAAGGCCCGAATGATGCGTTTCGCAATCGAACGATTTCCGGAAATTTCGGCTGGCGTCTTTCCGACACCGCGCGCATCGGTCTCTCTCTTAGAGACAATGACAGCGAAGCGGGCACGCCCGGGCAGACTGTCTTGCAACCGGCTAACCTCACGGACACAATCTCACTGCACAATTTCGGCGCGGGTTTGCACGCGGAATTTACATCGGGCTCGCACTGGCATCACCAGCTGAGCGGCAATGAAACATATTTCCGGGAATTCAATTTCGATCCATTTTTCCAAACGTTCTATCAATACAATCGCGCCGCCTTCTCTGGCGAGTCCACCTACCTTATCCGTGGATTCGCGTTTACCGCCGGATATGAATACGAAGTTGAAAACGGATTTCTCAGTTTCATCGATATGCACACACGGCGAAACAATCAGTCAGGTTTTCTCGATGCGCGCTGGCAGCCATTCGCACGACTGACTCTCAATGCAGGAGGACGCGCGGAAGATAACTCCGCCTACGGAACTCGAGTTGTGCCTCGCGCAGGTGCATCCTACGTGTTGCGGACCGCCCAGGGCGTGTTCGGCGATACGCGCATGCACGCCACATACGGGGACGGGATTGTGGAGCCGCGTTTCGATCAATCCTTCGGAGACGATCCGTGTTTCCCGGGCAACCCCGCTCTTTCGCCCGAACAGAGCCGCACGATTCACGCGGGCGTGGACCAAAAACTGGCATCTGACCGCGTCCGCTTCAGCGCCGATTATTTCGACAGCCGTTTTCATAACATCATCAGTTTCATCAATAGCCCGTCCACGGGAGCCTGCCCTTTTGGAATGGGGACTTATTTCAACACCAATCTGGCGCGCGCACGCGGCGCGAATTTCTCCGGCGAAGCGCGCATCACACGCTGGCTGAGCGGCAGCGCGAGTTACACTTACGACTCGACACGCACGCTTTCCGCGCCTACGGATCCCGCGAACATCGATCCAAACTATCTGATTGGCAGCCGGTTGCTGCGTCGACCGGTGAATTCCGGAAACGTGATGCTCAATGCAAACTACTGGCGGATGAATTGGAATGTGTCAGGATATTTCACTGGGCAACGCTACGACTACAATTTTCCGACGCAGATTATTGACCCCGGCTATGCGTTGCTGAATCTCGCGGCCACTTACAATGTCACGCACGGCTTCAGCATTTACGGACGCATCGCGAATCTCGCCAACAAACAATATCAGGAGGCGTACGGTTTTCCCGCGCTGGGGCGTGAGTTTCGCATCGGCGTGAAATACACGACGCGCAATGAGTAACGCACGCGTGCCGGAAGATGTGCTTTTCTGCTGGAGCGGCGGAAAAGACAGTGCGATGGCGCTGCACGCGTTGCGGGCGGCGGGCGATTGCCACATCGCGGCGCTACTCACGACCGTTACCGAGCAGTACGATCGCATCAGTATGCACGGGGTGCGCCGCACATTGCTCGAGCGGCAGGCCGAATCTATTGGCCTGCCGCTTCATCCAATATTAATCCCTCCGCAGTGCGTCAATGCAACGTATGAGCAGCGCATGAAAGAAGCGCTCGCACAACATTTTGCGGAGGGCGTACGGCGCGTGGCATTCGGGGATATTTTCCTCGAAGACCTACGCGTTTACCGCGAGAAAAATCTCGCTCAGGTCAATATGACCGCAATATTTCCGATCTGGAAACGAGACACGAGGGAACTTGCGCGGGAATTCATGAGCATGGGCTTCCGCGCGATTACCGTTTGTGTCGATCCTCGCGTCCTCGACGTCTCGTTTGCAGGGCGTGAGTTGGACGCATCCTTCTTCGCCGATTTGCCTCCTGGCGTGGACCCCTGCGGCGAGAACGGCGAATTCCATACTTTTGTTTTCGATGGTCCCATTTTCACGTCGCCCATCGCAATTCAGGTCGGCGAAAAAGTTATGCGGGATGGATTTTGCTTTTGCGATTTATCGCCGAGCACCTCTCCGAGTTCACCAATATTCATGGAAAACGACCGGCGCGCAAGATAGATATTTCTTGCGCTGGCCTCAATGAGATGATACATAGCCAATAAGATTCCCTGTTTATCCCGGCGGAAATCTATCTGATTGCAATTTGCCCTTGCACCAAAAGCTGAAATCTTCCCATGCACATCAACAGCAACTTTTCTCATGGTCTGCAGCGAGCCCCGACATCTGCCCGTGCTCAAAAATCAAGTCAGCGTCCAGTCGTTAGGGAGTGTTGAAAGAATAGATTCTCTTGAGAGATGACATGAAGACAATTACAGGTGTTGCATTTTTGCTGGCAGTTTCAATCACGCTTACGGCGTGCAAAGGAAACGAAACCACCTCGGCTCCTGCGAGCGCGCCTCCTGTGGCCCAGTCTGCGCCGCCAATGATTTTGACGGCGACTGTTCCGCTTGAGGGAGTCAAGGGACGTTTCGATCATTTCGCTTCCGGCAAAGGCAAAGTTTTTGTCTCGGCTCTCGGAAACAATACTGTCGAAGTCATCGATCTTTTCCAGGGAGCCCTGGCCCACACGATTACGGGAGTGCCAAATCCACAGGGAGTGACCTTTTCTCCAGAGGCGAACAAACTGTTCGTGGCCAGCGAAAAAGGAAAGGTCTACATCTACGACGGTGACTCCTACAAACTCCTCGGCACTCTGGATTTTGAGGGCGGTGCGGACAACATGCGCTATGACGAAGCGACCAAGCGCGTCTATGTGGGCTGCGGAGATAGCGAGAAGAACGCGGCAATCGCAGCAATCGATGCGACGACCAACAAGCGTCTCGACGAAGATTATAAACTCGGCGGCGAACCTGAATCCTTCCAGCTGGAAAAAAATGGCCCAAATATTTATGTGAACGTGCCGGATTTAAAACAGATTGTGGTCATCAACCGCACCACGAAAGAACTCACACGATGGCCTCTAACCGTGGGGCAAAATTTTCCCATGTCACTCGATGAATCCAATCATCGCGTAATTGTAGGCACGCGAGAGCCGGCAACGCTTACGGTTTTGGATACGAATACAGGAAAAGTGGTCGCCTCCATTCCCACCGTGCAGGACACGGACGATCTGTATTACAGCTCCGAGCGCAAGCGTGTGTACGTGCCGGGACGCGCAGGCGAAATTTGGGTTTACCAGCAGACTGATCCCGATCACTACAACGTGATCGCCAAGGTTCCTACCGCAGTAGGCGCCGGAACGGCTGGATACTTTGGCAGACAGGGAAAAGGATTTGACCGTTTCTATCTGGCGGTTTCGGCAAGCGCCAGTTCGAGTGCCGAAGTCCGAATTTACACACTGGGTGACTGATTCAATGGTTTAACTAAGAAGGGAAAATCACAATGCAACCTAAGAATAAAGCGGCTATTTCAGCAACCGTAACAGGCATCGCGCTCTCTCTTTTGCTCGGAGCGTTCGCGCGTGCCCTGCCTGCGGATCCCGGTGCGTCCGGCTATCGGATACTTAAAACAATCACGACGGGTGGCACGGAAGGGTGGGATTACATCACGGTGGACAGCGACGCGCGGCTTGCATACATCGGACGCGAAAACCACGTCGACGTCGTGAATATGGATACAGGAAAAGTTGTCGGCAAAGTGGCGGGTCTGGAAGGAACTTCCGGATTATTGCCCCTCCCGGAATTCGGCCGGGGTTACGCGATGAGCGGCGATGCTGGCGCTGTTGTGATCGTTGATCTAAAAACACTGGCGAAAATTGGTACGGTGAAGGCGGGGAAAGATCCCGATTCGTTTACTTACGAGCCCGTTACGAAGCGTGTTTTTGTCATGAACAGCAGCAGCGCTAACGCCACGGCAATAAATGCCAAGGAAGGCACTGTCGCGGGTACGATTGCGCTTGGAGGACAGCCCGAGGCCGCCGTGTCCGATGGCAAAGGGAAAGTGTACGTCAACATCACGGACAAGGATGAAATCGTTGAGGTTGATGCGGAAACCATGAAGGTGACGCATCGCTGGCCGCTCGCGCCGGGCACCGGTCCCTCGGGCATAGCGATGGACAGAAAAAATCGGCGGCTTTTTTCCACCTGCGATAACCAGAAAATGGTAATCATGAATGCGGATACTGGCAAGGTGGTTGCCTCGCTACGCACGGGAGCAGGCACGGATGGCGCTGGCTTCGACCCAGATTCCGGGAATGCTTTTGCATCTGCCGGAGGATCGGGAACCCTGACGATCATTCACGAAGATTCCCCTGACAGTTTCAAAGTATTGGAAGAACTTGATACGCAGTCGGGCGCACGGACGATGACAGTGGATATGAAAACACACAATGTTCTGCTCGTAACGGCGAGGCACGGACACGGTTCGACGCACAACATGGTGCTGCCGAATACTTTTGTCGTGCTTGTCGTGGGAAAATAATTCGGTTACGTAGATTTTAAGTAGCACAGGCTTCAGCCTGTGGCGTTAGTCCTTGTAGCGCCGGCGTCTCGCCGGCGGTTTTTGCGCTGCGTTGCGATAGCTGAAAGCTGCCGGCGAAACGCCAGCGCTACAAAAAATCAGTGCGTCATCGCGTAGATCACGTAATTCACGCCGATACGCATTCCCAAGTCGGAAAATTTTTGAGGATAGCCGGGTTCATTCGACCACTCCCACGAATCGCCAATATCGGAATTGAATGAAATCGCGACCATCACGCGGCCATGATCGTCGTAGATCCCCCGCCAGTGCGCGTCAACGCCGTCAAGCTTGTAACCCACGCGCAAATGTTCCGCGCCCGTAATCCGGTAACGATCATCAAGGTCAAACATGGTGTGAAAAATCGGATCGTTGTTCGGAATTTCCACGATGGGGCGATCGGGAAAAGCTTTTTTAATGCGTTCCTCGAACACCTGCCACTCAACTGTTCCGTGAAAATCGTCGGCCATGAAAAATCCGCCGCGCAGCAAATAATCGCGCAGCTTCAGCATCTGCTTGTCGGTCGGTCCCCATTCGCCCACTTGCACGGCATACAGGAATGGCCAGTTGTAAACTTCATCGCCGTCGTCAAGATTCACGCACTCTTCCACCGAGCGCGTGTGAATGCGCGTGAGGCGGCGAACCGCCTGAGAAAATGCGCGATCGGCCGGCGGATAGTCCTGAGTCCACAAGGAGAGGCCTTTGCGCCAGTCACCATCGAAGCGGCCGCGATAGCCGTCATTCCATCCGGGCGGGTACATCATTCGCGCAAATGCAAATTCAGTTTTTTCCTGATAGTCGGCAGGAACCGGAGGACTGCCGTATTCAACGGAAGGATATTCACGGAAAGGGGCCTGATAAGCGTACGCCACGCTCACCAGAGCGAACGCGCATCCCATCAGCCACCAAGCTTTTATGATTCGCATCGCCCGGTCCCTTCCAAAGGATAACACGGCTTCGTGGCGTGGTTTAAGTAGCACAGGCTTCAGCTTATGGGGTTTGGTCCTTGCAAGGACGAAATTCCACAGGCTGAAGCCTGCGCTACTTAAACTCGTGACTCACTCATGTTGCCGCGCACGCGCACCGGTGCGATAATTCGGGCTTACACAAGAGAGACGCTCCGCGAGTGGAGACTCTTCAGGGGGAACGCGATGGGAGTGCGAGATGCTTGGGTGGAGAAAAGACTGAAGGAAACGGCGGCGGCGAACGGGACACGCAACGTGTCGCAGATGCATTATGCGCGCCAGGGCGTTGTTACCGAGGAAATGGAATTTGTCGCGCGGCGCGAAAAGATTGAGCCGGAGCTGGTCCGCAGCGAGATTGCGCGCGGCCGCGCGATTATCCCCGCGAATATTCATCACAAGGCGCTGGAGCCGATGGGCATCGGCATCGCCTTCAAGTGCAAAATTAATTCCAACATCGGAAATTCCGCGACGACTTCGCACATTGATGAAGAGCTGAAAAAGCTGCACCACTCGGTGCACTACGGCGCGGACACGGTGATGGACCTGTCGACGGGCGGCGATATTCCGTCGATTCGCAAGGCGATTATTGCGGCGTCGCCGGTGCCGATCGGCACGGTGCCGATATACGAAGCGCTGTCGCGCGTGAAGCGCACGGAAGATCTCAGCATCGGGCTGATGCTGGAAGTGATCGAAGAGCAGGCCGAGCAGGGCGTGGATTACATGACGATTCACGCGGGCGTGCTGCGCGAATTTGTGCCGCTGGTGCGCAACCGCATCACGGGAATCGTGAGCCGCGGCGGCGCGCTGCTGGCGCACTGGATGAACACGCACAAGAAAGAAAATTTCCTGTACGAGAATTTTGACGCGATCACCAAGATTTTCAAGAAGCACGATGTGAGTTATTCGCTGGGCGATGGCCTCAGGCCCGGCTGTCTTGCGGACGCGAGCGACGCGGCGCAATTCGCGGAACTGAAAGTGCTGGGCGAGTTGACGACGAAAGCCTGGGAGCACGACGTGCAAGTGATGATCGAAGGGCCGGGCCACGTGCCGATGGATCAGATCGAGATGCAGGTGAAAAAAGAAATGGAGCTGTGCCACGAAGCTCCGTTCTACACGCTGGGTCCTTTGGTGATCGACATTGCGCCGGGCTACGACCACATCACGAGCGCGATTGGAGCGGCGATGGTGGGCTGGCATGGCGCGTCGATGCTGTGCTATGTGACGCCGAAAGAACATTTGGGATTGCCGAACGCGGAAGACGTGAAGCAGGGCGTGATCGCCTACAAGATTGCGGCGCACGCGGCGGACGTCGCGCGGCACAGGCCCGGCGCACGCGACCGCGACGACGCTTTGTCGTACGCGCGTTTTCTTTTTGACTGGAACAAGCAGTTTGAGTTGTCGCTCGATCCCGCAACGGCCAAAGCGATGCACGACGAAACTTTGCCCGATGACTTTTACAAGGATGCAAAATTCTGCTCAATGTGCGGCCCGAAATTCTGCTCGATGAACGTGACGCAGCTGGCCGAGTCGGCCGGCGGACAGGATCAATCCGAACGCCAGCAGAAATTCGTAGAGTTGCTGGCGAAAATCGAGAAGTAGCGCGAATAGTATTTGCCGGGCTTTGAGTAGCACAGGCTTCAGCCTGTGGAATTTCGTCCTTGCAAGGACTAAAACCCACAGGCTGAAGCCTGTGCTACTTAATCCCAAACCGAATTCCAATGCCGGAATCCTCACACAACGAAGCGCTGCGCGAAGAATTCAATCGCTGGGCCGAAGCCGGCCGTGGCGAAGGCATGGAGGAGGGCCACCTCCCAATTGTCCTGCCCTTGCTCGATCGAATGAAGTTAAGCGCGGATGAAAATATTCTCGACGCAGGATGTGGCGCGGGCTGGCTCGTGCGTTTGCTCGCTGAGCGCGTCCCCGAAGGCCGCGTAATTGGCATGGACATTTCTGACGAAATGGTTCGGCGCGCGCGACGCAACTATGTCGACATCGAAAACGCCATGTTCGTGGTTGGCGCGGCCGACGAAATCCCGTGGGACGCAAATTTTTTCACGCACGTGATTTCCGTCGAGTCCGCATATTACTGGCCTGACCCCGTGCGAGGGCTGCAAGAAATTTACCGCGTGCTGCGTGAGGGCGGCACAGCCTGGATTCTGATCAATTATTACCGCGATAATCCGCATTCTCATCAGTGGGGCAACGTGCTCGCGACGCCCACGCACTTGATGAGCGCCGAAGAATGGGAGACGTTATTTCGTCACGTTGGCTTCACCCACGTTTCGAACAGTCAAATCCCCGATCCAACGCCGGTCCCGGAGTCTTACTCGGGTCGTTGGTTCAAAGATGCGGCCCAGATGCGCGAGTTCCGCAAGGCAGGTGCACTACTCGTCCAAGGGACGAAATAAAGTCACTTCGTAAGAAACTCTTCTTCGTGTTTGACTCGCCTTGCCGTGCGTGGATATACTCCCCCTTCCGAACCAAGTAGAGGAGACCCATGGGCGTTCTGGATCAGCGGTTTGAAAAGAACTTCATGATTTCTTCCGTGGACTATGTGTTCAATTGGGCGCGCAAGTCCGCCATCTGGCCGCTGACGTTTGGCCTGGCCTGTTGCGCGATTGAGATGATCGCTTCGACCACGTCGCGGTTTGACATCGCGCGATTCGGTGCAGAAGTGTTTCGTCCCTCGCCGCGGCAGTCTGACTTGATGATCGTCGCCGGAACTGTGACGCTGAAGATGGCGCCGGTCCTGAAGCGCGTGTGGGATCAGATGCCCGACCCCAAGTGGTGCATCTCCATGGGCGCCTGCTCCAGCGTGGGAGGGCCATTTAACGCCTATTCCGTGCTGCAGGGCGTTGACCGGATCGTTCCGGTGGATGTGTATGTTGTCGGCTGCCCGCCTCGACCGGAAGGGCTGATTTACGCGTTGCTGAAGCTCCAGGACAAGATAGACCAGATGTCACTGGCGAAGCGCCCCACGGAAATTCGCCTGCACCCGGGCATGGCTGAAGATTTTAAGCGCAACGTGATGGTCGCGCAGACCCCGTCGCCGCGATAGAGGCCACAGGCTGCTGTAGCCCGCCTCATAAGAGGCGGGGATTTAGGCTGTGTAACAGCAAGGTTTAAGCGCCGCGCAGGAATGAATTGACAATTGTGCCAGGGCATCAGAGAAGCGTCGCCTCTAAAGAGGCGAGCTACAAAGTCCAGCCAAAAAAGGCCAGTTACGAAGAATGAGGAGTTAGCAGATGGGTTTTGTTCGTGCGGCAAGAAAAGACGAAATACCGGCAGGGGCGATCCGCGAGTTCCAAGTCGATGGCCTGACAGTTGCTATCGCCAACGTCGGAGACAAGTTCTATGCTATAAACAACACGTGCCTGCACCGTGGCGGCCCTCTTGGTCAGGGAGAACTGCACGGCGTGGCTGTCACGTGCCCATGGCATGGATGGCAATATGATGTGACCACAGGAAAACTCACCATGAATCCGGCAGTAGCCGTAAAGACCTATGTGATCGAGGTAAGGGGCGAGGACCTTTGGATTGAGGCAAGCTAAACAAGAAATCCTCTGGATGCAGCCTTCCTTTCTAAGTTATTTAACAGTAAGGAGTTAGTAATAGCTGGAACTGTAACTCTCGCGCATATCTTTTTTTGCGCCCGTTTTTCTAGAATTTGCGTCTAATTGTGTGTAGGCACCATGAATCACGGGTTGACCCCCAAAACGGGAAAACCCAGAAATGTATGAATTTTTGCACAACGGGCGAGGTCCCGTGTATAGTGTCCGACCGACTCAAATCTCGGAGAACAATAATCATTCGGAGGCTGCCCGGTTTGACGACCATTCGCCCGCCGGCCAAGAGGGGATATTGGATTTTTTCGGTTAACCCTCATCATTATCATTGGGATACGCTGTTCGTTAAGGGTAAGGAAATGTGGAGAGGGGCAGGGAATCGAGCCGACGCCAATCGCGCGCTGAAACAGGTGCGCAAGGGTGACCGGGTCCTGTGCTACCACTCCGCGCCTGAACGGGCTCTGTATGCGATCGCGGAAGTTACGCGCGATCCATATCCAGACCCGCATGACCGCGAATCCAAGATGATGGTTGCGGACTTGCGCGCGATGGAGCGCTTGCCGCGCCAGATCACCCTGGACGAACTCAGGACCAATCAATCCGTGCGCAAAGTAAAGTTCCTGAAGAGCGTGCGGCTGATCATTTCGCAGGTCACGGAAGAGGAGTACCAGGAGATTCTGCGAATGGCGGGGATCGTGGCAACTCCGGGCCTGCCTCTGCCATAATTTTTGTTTCTTGGCTGACGCCTCTGGCAACCCCCTCTTCAAATGGGGTTGCCATTTTTTCTTTGCAGGGTCATCTTCCCGCAGTTCCATAACTTAGTTCAAACCGTGTGTTACTTTTGTTGAGACTCAACAATGCCAGAGCTTCCAGAAGTTGAAACCGTTGTGCGCGGGCTGCGATCTTCATTGCCAGGACGCAGGATCGATGAAGTGCGCTTTGGCAAAACAGATTTCGTGGACGATCCCGTTTTAATTTCTGAACGCATTCCCGGATTAAAAATTTCGGGAGTTGAGCGTCTGGGCAAATTCATTTGCATCGAGCTTGGCGCTGAATCTGTTTCTGAGAATTCAGAGGCAGGTCATTGCCTCATTATTCATTTAGGGATGACCGGGCAACTGACTGTCGCGCATTCCAGTGAACCTTTTAAACTTCACACGCATGTTTTTTTCGGGCTCGATGATGGCCGCGAGTTGCGGTACACGGATATTCGGCGCTTTGGGAGGATGCTCACCATTCCGGCGTCACAATTCGCGGAATTCAAGAGCCGCCTGGGGAAAGAGCCGCTGGAAATTGGCGCGGAGGAATTTTGCGCTGATTTTAGTTCGCGACGCGCGCGCCTGAAGGCGCTGCTTCTCGACCAAAGTGTTTTGTGTGGCGTCGGAAATATTTATGCGGATGAGAGCCTGTTCCGAGCGGGCCTGCATCCCGCTCGCATTGCGGAAAAATTGAAAAAGGATCAGTTGCTGGCCCTGCGCGCGGCCCTGCGCGATGTGTTGGAAGAGGCAATCGTGTCTCGCGGCTCATCGATTTCCGACTACCGCGATTCCGAGGGGAAGCGGGGGAATTTTCAGCTGAAGCATCGCGTATATCGGCGCGATGGAAAACCATGCGTTGTCTGCAAGTCAATCATCCGCTGGATGATCGTCGCTGGGCGGAGCACTCACTTTTGTCCCACCTGCCAGCCTGCGGGGCGCATTCGCAAGGCGTCAAAAAAGACCGCGAAACTAAAGCCCCGCGTCAAATCAAAAAATAAGAAATCTAAATAAATTAATAGAAAATAACCGTAGCAGTTCTTGTAATTTTCTCTTATTTTTTATGCCTGTGAATCCGTATATGTCCGCGGTTCCGGGATTCATTTCAAGGTGAAGCGAAGAAGTGGAGGAGATTTTGCGGGCTGTCATTCAGCGTGTGACCCGGGCCAGCGTTACGGTCGAAGGGCGCATTTCAGGAGAAATTGGCTCCGGCCTTATGATATTGCTCGGCGTAGGGCGAAGCGATACATCGAAATCCGCCGCGTATCTGGCGGAGAAAATTGCCAACCTGCGCGTTTTTTCCGACGAGGCAGGGAAGATGAATCTTTCTTTGCTGGACACTGCTGGGGCAGCGCTGGTGGTTTCTCAATTCACACTTTTCGGCGATACGAGTGGAGGCCGCAGGCCGTCTTACATTCAGGCCGCTCCTCCGGAAGAAGCGGTTCGCCTGTATGAGGAATTTGTCAGCGCTCTACGCGCACTTACTATCAGGGTGGAAACGGGAATTTTTCAGGCGCACATGCAGGTGGAGCTGGTCAACGACGGGCCTGTCACTCTTTTGCTGGACACCGAGAAATAGATTGATGGTCGCGGGTCTGGAAATGGCGCGCAATCGCATGGAGTATCTCGAAATAATCTGATTAAAAATATATCGGGGTGCGATACAATATGACTGTGTCCAGCGGAGCGATGACGGCGGCGGAGTTTCGGGCGCTCGCGGAATTCCGATATCAAATCCGGTTATTTCTGAATGGCAGCGAAGAAGCCGCGCGCAACGCGGATCTCGAGCCGCAGCAATATATGCTGATGCTGGCCTTGCGCGGACTTCCATCAGGTGTTGAGCCGAGCATCCGAGAGCTGGCCGAGCGCATGCAGTTGCGGCATCACTCGGTCGTGGAGCTGGTGGACCGGCTTGAAAAGAGGTTGCTGCTACGCCGAGAACGCGCAAAGGCCGACCGGCGACAAGTGCTTTTGCACTTAACTCCGCGCGGGGAAAGAATTCTTACCAAGCTTGCCAAGCAGCGCATTTCGGAACTACGAACTTCCGCGCCGGCGCTGGTTCGCGCGCTGACTGCCGTTATCAAGTCGACCCAGGGCAATAAGGGCGAGAGGCGTTAGGACATTTGAAGTGAAAAGTTGACGACTTGAAGAGACTGTGTGGGAACTGCACAAATTGGAACCGCAGTGGCCAAACAGGCTCCGGAAAAAAGTACTTCTTATCATCCCGAGCGAAACGAGGGATCTGCTTTTCTTTTCGGTTTCCAAGAAAAAGCAGATTCCTCGGGCAAACACCGCCCTTCGGAATGACAAAGTGCGAGTTTTTCCGTGGCGTGTAAAGACGCACTCCTTTTGCAGAACCAATGTCGCGGCACAATCCACGAACCACAATGATTCTGCAATTCGTAATCAGGCTCCGAGGGGCTCGAACATGAAATGCTTATCAGGAGGCTACTGCTTGTGAAATTGTTTTCTCGAATGGGTAAACCAGAGGAGAGCCTTGCTGCTCCCATTCGATTCCGTTTAGGCTTCATTTCGTTGTTGGCCTCCGTTGTAGGCATCATCGCTGGATTGTCCGCGTTCGTGCTTTTCAAGCTGATTGGATTCATCACAAATATTGCCTTCTTTGGCGTCTGGTCGTTCCAATTCCGCAGCGCTGCGGAAAATCAGCGTGGTATCTGGGTCATCTTGATTCCCGTTATTGGCGGCCTGCTGATCGGGCTCATGGCAAAATACGGATCGCCGAAGATCCGAGGCCATGGCATTCCCGAAGCGATGGAAGCTGTTCTGGTTTCCAAAAGCCGCATCGAGGCGAAAGTCGCAATTTTAAAACCCATCTCCGCTGCCATCGGGATTGGCACGGGCGGCCCGTTCGGCGCGGAGGGACCGATCATCCAAACGGGAGGAGCGCTCGGTTCGCTCGTTGGGCAACTGGTTTCGACCACGGCCTCGGAGCGAAAAGTTTTGCTGGCCTGCGGCGCGGGAGCGGGCCTTGCGGCCATGTTCAATGCGCCGATCACTGGAGCGCTGCTGGCCATTGAACTTTTACTTTTTGAATTTCAGGCGCGCTCGTTCATTCCCTTGATGCTGGCAAGCGCGCTCGCTGTCGCTGTTCGATTGCGTTTGTTTGGCGACGAGACCATGTTTCAGGTCGGCTCTTTTAACTATGACCTTATACATGGAGTTCCTTTTTATCTGCTGCTTGGACTTATTTGCGGATTTGCCGCCATCGGTTTTGCTTCGGCATTAAAGCGCCTGGAAGATTTTTTCGACCACATGAAAAAGCCGCCGGCCGTATTTCATCCTGCCATGGGCGCATTGGGGTTGGGCATCGTCGGCTACTTTTTCCCGCGCGTGTTTGGCCCTGGCTACGCGACCATCCTGGACGTGTTGAACGTGCGGATGGCGCTGACGGCCGTAGTGCTGCTTTTGATTTTCAAGGCCTTCGTCGTTTTGCTGTCGCTTGGCTCGGGCACCTCAGGGGGCACGCTGGCTCCCATGTTCATGCTGAGCGCGGCGATCGGCAGCACGTTCGCGATGGGGGTGAATTATTTAATTCCGAGCGCGCATCTATCCGTTGGCGCCTATTCTGTGGCCGCCATGGGAGCGCTATTGTGCGCATGCGCGCGTGCTCCGTTCACGTTTCTGGTTTGCGCGATTGAAACGACGCATGATTTTCATGCCGTCGCCCCGGTCATTCTGGTTTGCATTGTCGCCGATGCGGTCGCGGTGCGTTACATGCCGCACTCGATCATGACGGAAAAACTGGCCAAGATGGGTTTCGGCGCGGGCCAGGATTACGAATCGAATTCGCTGAAACAACTGAGAGTTGCTGACGTTATGGTTCGCGACGTGGTAACCGTTCTGCCCGAGGAAACTGTTCGTCGCGCTGCTGACCGGTTTTCGAGCGGCGATTTAAAAAATTCGCGGCACCATGCGCTGCCTATCGTGGATTCCGCAGGGCGCTTGCAAGGCCTTGTGACCCAGGGAGATTTGTTAAGGGCGCTGCAATTCGATCCGGAGGGAAAAATCAGCGTGCTTGAAGCGGGAGCGCGCTCGCTCGTGGTTGCGCATGCGGACGAGCGCGTATTCGATGCGGTGACAAAAATGCTGGAAAATAATATTGGCCGCTTGCCTGTGGTGGACCGCGCCGATCCGCAAAAAATGGTTGGATATATGAATCGCGCGAACGTGATGGGTTCGTGGCGCGGCCACCTGCATGCAGAATCGGTGCGCGAACACGGCTGGCTGAAAAATTTACGGTCGATTTCCGACTTCAGAGGAAATGGCGGCGTCACGGTTGGCCGCGTTGAATCCCTTACGGACGCGGAGCTTCTGCTTACGCCAAATACGGATTCGGACGAACCTGCCGATATTTATTTGCTGAGCGCGCCGGTGCGCGGAGTGCTGCTGGGGGATCGAGTGCGCGTGAGTTATAGGAAAAACAAAGGGCAAAAAGTTGCTGTGCGCATTGAGGAGCTTTCCAGCAGGCAGTAAATTTTAGCAGCACAGGCTTCAGCCTGTTATCTTTTGAATTTCTACTGGTTGCAAAAATCAAAAGAAGACAGGCTGAAGCCTGTCCTACTAAAACCCGCCGCCACCGCCGCCACCGAATCCGCCGCCTGATGATCCGCCACCGCCGAAGCCTGAGCCGCCGCTGCTGCGTGGGGCGGAAGCCATGATTGAGCTTGCGCTCATTGTCATATGATCGAGGCTGTTGACGAACATAATGGGATAGAAGCCGCCGCTCGAATAATTTCCCTGATACCACGAGGGAGGCTGCGAATAAATATTCTGGAACGCGCCGACCCATTTCTTTTCGACGCCCAGGGCCATGGCGAACGGCAAAAATTTCTCGAAGGTTTCCGGAGTCTGGCTGACGCGGCTCATGTGATCGGATTCCACATGTGTCAGAAAATCTTCGAAACCCAGAACTCCCGCAAGGGCCTTCGCGCCGGTCGCCGTGCGCGCGGGCATGAACCAGCCAAAACCGGCAATGATTCCCGCGGAAAAAATTGCAGCTACAAAAAACGGAGCCGGCGCCATCCCCATTTTTTGCGACATCGCACTGCCCATGAAAAAGAGCAGCACACCCGCGACGATGGCGCCTGTGATGAATCCTCCGCGTACGTAGTCGGGTCGATGCTGGAAATAGCCGTGCTGCATCAGTTCATCGAAAATATTGTTTTTGATCGTGGGCAAATTTCTGTAAAAAACATTTTGCAGGCTGGAAAGATCCACGTCCGTTAGCGCACCGTTAGAAAAAATTCCCCCTAGTAGAGCAAGCTCGTGTGCTTTCAAGCCAGGCCATTCCGCTAAACCCTTTTTCAAATGAAAAGTGTAATCTTTGGTATGCAGGAGCATTCCTGCGATTCCCGCTTTTTCTTTTTCTTCAATGACGATGTAGCCGCGCACGGCGAGGTCCACGATGGTTGCCGTGATGTCGCGCATGGCGGCTTGTTCATCGACCAGAGTGCCGGCTTCCGCCGGAGTCAATCCATCCGGGGGCTCGTACTGTACGGCGACAGAACCTATGCGTGGGTCGCGTCCGCGTGTCGACCAGAGCCAGAACATAATGAAAAAAACTAGAATGGGAAGAAAAAGGGGCCAATTGCTTTCAAAGAATTGTCCAATTAAATCGCCTGTCCCGGGCTCTTTCACAAACCCCTTATCAAAGGCTACTGCGACCGTCAGCCCTTCGTGAAACGACAGTGGCCGGTCCATGGATACTTCAACGGTGCTGCCAGAAGTCGAAGCCTCGCCACCATGTGCCGTCGAGCCGAAGGAGCCAGTGAACACATTGGTGCGAACGCCGGTTACGCCGGGAGGCAGGAGGATTTGCGCGCTGGCATCGTGAACCGGGACATCCCACTCATCGCCTGTGACATTCCAGTAGAGTTCATCGTGATCTTCAAAAAATTTCAGGCCATTGCGGACCTTATAACGCAGATGGATAGTGCGATCCACGTCGGTGGCATCGTCAACGTAGATTTTCCATTTCAGGTAGTGGCCTTGCCGCGAGGACTCGACTTTCAGAGGTTGTCCCGCGTCATCCGTCGCATCTTCGAGCTTCACAAAAAGCGAATAGTTGAATCCCTGCGGAGTAACGTATTCGACGGGGATAGTGCGGTACAGGCCGTGCCACACGCCGATGAAATTCACATCGATGGTTTCGTTCACTTCGAGCGAGGCGTCTTGCTGAATGAAAATCTCGGCAGAAAATTTTTCGATCTTAAGCTCGCGCGCGGAAGCCGGCGACGCAAACGCAAGCGCAAGTACGAACAGCAGGATTGCTGCCATGCATGTGCGTCGCACGCGCAAATATCCGAACACATCGGCGCCTTCAGCGCGATTTACTGCGATCTCCGTCTTATTTTTCATTGGTGCTACGCGCCTGTCGCGCCGAAGCTGACCTTCGGCACTTCACGCTCGGCGGGAGCGCTGATCTGGAAGAATTCGCGTTCTTTGAAGTTGCCCATTCCGGCCACGATGTTGGAAGGGAATTGCTCGATCATGGTGTTGAAATCGCGCACGACGGCGTTGTAGTAGCGGCGCGCATTCTGCAGGGTGTCTTCAATCTGATTGAGCGTGCCCTGCAATTGCGTGAAGCTTTCGACAGCGCGAAGTTGCGGATAGGCTTCGGCGAGAGCAAAGACTTGACGCAGCGCTCCGGTCAAAGCACCTTCGGCTTCGCCCTTGGCTGCCGGGCCTTGCGCGGACATGGCCTGATTTCGCGCGGCGACGACGCCCTCGAGCGTGCCTTTTTCGTGTGCGGCATAACCCTTCACGGTCTCCACAATGTTGGGAATCAGGTCATAGCGGCGTTTGAGTTGCACGTCGATATCGGACCACGCGTTGTCACACTGCACTTTCAAACGCACCAGACCGTTGTACGTGAACATGAGGTACAACACCACGGCTACAACTAGAACGACCAGGCCAATTAACATGGAATATCCTTTCGCAATCGGCGAGCGGGCGGCCGATGCTTTACGCAACTATAAGAGACCTCTTAAATGCAGTAAAGAAGCGCGTGGATTCGGTGTGCGAGAATCGCCGTGTATCGACTTAGGGTAAATTTAAGTCCTTTATTTGAAGTCAGATGGAGAGGGGTGCCTATTTTTTGGCGTGGAGCGGGGTTGGGAATTCTTTCAGCGAGTTTTCGATGCTGATTTTCATGCTGTCCGGTTTTCCGACAAAGTTTCCGGTAATCGAAGGATGTGCGAAATAGAGAATGGTCCCGGTCTGTGCGTCGACCACGGAGATACCCAGCTTGGCATAGTTTCGCGTGTAGCCAATGCCGCTCAGGACCACGAACGTTTTCATTCCCGCGGTTGGGACAATGCCATTGGCCCGAACGAAGACAAGCGCATCCGCATTTGAGGCCGGCGTGAAGTTTGTCACTTCATCCCCCAGTGTGAATCGTCCCTTGCGAACATCTTTCGGTTTTTTCTTCAGCAGGATTTCCACCTGATCGTAACGAGTTTGCAGGTTGGAAAGGGCATATTTGAGGTTGGGGTTTTCTGCAGGGGAATCAAAAGCGGCTGAGCCTTGTGTGACGTTGAACCCCTTGCCGGAAAGAATTTCCATCAGCTCGACGGAAAGCCCCCCTTCGAAGGATTTCGCTTCCTCAACCAGAGGTTCCTGGCCTTTCATTCCGGATTTGACGAGGGTCGCCGCGGGAGGCATGATGACGATATTC
>Ga0210386_10000973_pt1 | contig 26011 bp, 28 predicted proteins | sample IncBWH32OmetaG_FD_160091 | JGI IMG/M metagenome (GOLD analysis project Ga0210386, IMG submission 160091) | Forest soil microbial communities from Barre Woods Harvard Forest LTER site, Petersham, Massachusetts, United States - Inc-BW-H-32-O ...
CGTCCCGCGCGGTGATCAAGCATCGCCGCCGTCGCGGCGAGCGCATCACGATATTGCTCCGGCGTCCACAGACCGGAGCGCGCGGTGAGGACGTCGCCAAGATACTCAGTCAATCCTTCGTAGACCCACAACAGGTCGCCGATCATCGGCTCCTGGTAGTTCTTCGTCGCGAGTCCGGCGGGACGCCGGTATTTCCCATTCCACGAGTGCGTGAATTCGTGGGGGAGCAGTCCCGCGTCGAGCAAATGATCCTCCGGATCGAGCAGCGTGCGCTCGCCCGTGCTGTTGTCGCTGGACTCGTGGTGCTCCAGTCCGTGATGCCCGACTTGATCGCTGAGTGTGTAGAGGAAGTGGTACTGCCGGTAATGATGCGCACCGAACAGCGCGTCTGCCTCCGCCACAAGCTTGCGGTATGCGGCAATATCTTGTGGCGACATCGCGATATCAGATTCGGCGTCGCCCGCCAGGTCCAGGTAATGCGCGGGCATTTCGCCCGCGGGGACCAACTCAATCTCCTTGTAGTGAACACCGGCGATCAGCGGGGAATCCACCAGCGTAGTCAGCGAAACGGGATTGAACTCTACTTCATTGCCGCTTGATCGTGCCGCAGTCAGCGCAGTTCCGTACTTCCATCCGTCTGGCAAGCGCGCCGAAGCCGCGACTCGGACGGCGTCGGAGGCCTGCCCGGCCGGATACAGCACCACCTGGTTCCAGTTGAGATCGAGAAGATTGCTTGAGGCGGCCGGCCCTCCGCCGCCGGCGCTGTCGGCAGAGATCAGATCGAAGCTGGCTTCCACCTCGCTGACACCGGCCGGCACGGTGACGTGGAAGGAATACATCTCCACTGGATCACGGTGCCAGGCCAGCTCCTGCCCACCAGCCCGAAAGTGCAATCCGGCCACGTTTGCGATCGGGCCACTCGGCCGATGATTGCCGGGAATCCACTTTGGATACGCAAACACGGCGTCGCCTGGGGAGACAGGAATCGTCATGACCGCGTGAAACAGATTGCGGGGCGCGTCGGTCAGGTCGACCGAAAGGTGAATCGCACTGTTGGGATCGGCGGCGAAGCAAGCGGCGGAAAGAAAAAGGCACAACAAAACAGATCGGCGCACGATAGAGGCTCTCCGGAAAAGCAAGCCGAGAGCTTAAAGGAGACGCGCCATGACGGGCAAGGGCGCGCTCGCCGGTTCTTCATGTGTCGGATCGAGAAATGTTATGTGCGAGAAAGCTTGTGGCGATACCGAACCAGCGCGCCGGCCAAACCAGTCGCGAACAGAATGATGGTGCTTGGCTCCGGGACTTCAGCAGGCGGTCCACCGCACTCCGCGCCGCTTCCCTTCTTCTTGTTGCCAGAAGATCCGGTGCCCGTGCTTGAGATCCCGCCAGTGCCGCTTCCCTTTTTCGTCTTCCCCGGCTCGCAAGTGGGCAGCGGGGGCGGATACAGCGAGAGCAGACCGCCGTTGTTGGCAATGAGTCCGTATGCAGGCACGGTAGGCCCGATGTAGGGCAAGCTCGGATGTGTCAGCGATGAATCGAAATTTACCGGATCCGGAATCGCCATGCCGCCATTCACTTTCATCGGCTCTTCCATCTTCGCGATCGATGGCTCGTGCGGCGACGTTTCCTGCTTGGCCGTTTCCGAAACCTGGTTGCCGCAGCGCGTGCGCACCGTCATCTTGCCGTCGGTAATTACTTTTTCGCCGCGATGGAGCATCACCTTCTTGGTGGTCCAGTAAACGTGGCCGGCGATGCGATACGAGACATAAACAGTGCGGTCGGCGGCCAGTTCCACCACGCGCGCGCGGCGAAAATCGAATCCGCGATAGTGCGATGCCAGCACCGGATCGCGCTCGAAAGCCTGCTCGAGCTCCTTGGGATCGTGTACGCCTCCAGGAACGAGCGAGTACGGATACACCGGGCGCATGGGCTTCGCGGGCAGCTCGCGGGAATCGGTGTCGAGAGTCGCGGCCAGTGCCAGGTCGCGGCGAACGTCGGCACTCTTCCACTGGGCCGGCGGATGCAAAATCAGCGACGAACGAAGGTACGAACTGAAGTCGAACGGAAGCAGAGCGGCCCCGGCTATTCCGCCAAGCACGAAGACCGTCGCAAGCAACATGCGACGGAGCAAACGATTGCGGCGGTGGCGGCGCGTGGAACGGCGGCGCCGTACGTGCACACGGGGGGCATTAGGGTCGTTCACAACCACTCCTACCTACAACTTTAGGGTCTGCTGGGTTTCGAAGCCGGGGGAATAGCTCCACCTGCTTCAGTGCAGTTACGATTCCACTCGTCTCAGCTTAATGGGACTGAAAATACAAGGGAATGGCTCGTAAGTGCCGAACACCATATCACAACAGTGAAGGCAATTGCACCGCGGATGGGACATTCTTTGGTCGGTTTCCCGTTTCGAACCAAGCTCTTAGCTTGCAGTCAATGCCATAGCCCCGATAAAATATCGTTTCCTTTAACTCAGCAGCACAAACTGGAGTTCACGTGAAGGCAAAGCCGCGGATTCTTGTGACCGGCGCGGGTGGATTCATCGGTCACCATCTGGTCAAGCGTTTGAAAAATGATGGATTTTGGGTGCGCGGGGTGGATCTCAAACCCGCCGACTACGAGGCAAGTCCTGCGGACGAGTTCGCCCTTCTCGACCTGCGCCTGTGGGAGAATTGCCTGAAGGCCACCAAGGACATTAACCAGGTCTATAACCTTGCGGCTGACATGGGCGGCATCGGCTACATCACTGCCAACCACGCCGACATCGCGCGCAATAACATTCTGATTAACACTCATATGATCGACGCCAGCCGGTTGAATGGCGCGTCACGTTTCCTGTTTTCGTCATCCGCTTGCGTCTATCCCCAGTATCGGCAGAAGGATCCAGATGTCACGCCCTTGAAGGAACTCGACGCGATTCCCGCCGATCCCGAGCCCGGCTATGGCTGGGAGAAGCTCTTTGCCGAAGAACTCTGTCGTTATTACAAAAAAGATTACGGCTTCGAGACGCGCATCGTCCGGTTTCATAACGTTTACGGACCCCTCGGAACCTACGAGGGCGGCAAGGAGAAAGCGCCCGCCGCGATTTCGCGCAAGGTCGCGCTGGCCGAAGACGGTGGCGAGATCGAAGTCTGGGGCGACGGCCAGCAGACCCGTTCGTTTATGTATGTGGACGACTGCGTCGAAGGCTTGATCCGCCTGATGGCCAGCGACTTTTCCCAGCCGTTGAATCTCGGAACTGACCGCCTGGTGACCATCAACGAATTGATCGATCTGGTCTCGGCGATCGCCGGCAAGAAGTTGAAAAAGCGTCACGACCCTTCCAAGCCGCAGGGCGTCCGCGGCCGTAATAGCGACAATACATTGTTAAACCAGGTGCTGGGATGGGAACCCGCTATCGATCTCGAGGAAGGACTCGGCATCACATATAAGTGGATCGAAAGTGAGTTGCGGAAAGCCGGGCGGCTTCCGGCCGTGGAAGCCAGGCAGATGGCAGGTTGAAGCGTCAAGTCTCGCCATCGAGCAGTTATGCTGCAGTGGAGTTCTCGGCAGTCGATTGATTCCCTTCAGTTCATGATCGGCAGTCAACGACCGAAATGCGTTCGAGGAGCGCCCATAGATTCCTGAGCAATGTCGGATTTTTCCCAAATCACGGTCGACGAGGTTCGCAATTACTGGGACCGCCGTCCCTGCAACATCCGCCACTCGACGAAGCCCGTCGGCACGCGCGAGTACTTCGACGAAGTCGAGGCGCGGAAGTATCTCGTGGAACCGCACATTCCGCGCTTCGCGCAATTCGAACGCTGGCGCGGAAAGAAAGTTCTCGAGATTGGCTGTGGCATCGGCACCGACACCGTGAACTTCGCCCGCAATGGCGCGCAAGTCACGGCGGTCGACCTGTCTCCGCAATCGCTGGAACTCGCTCGCAAGCGCGTGGAGGTTTATGGGTTGCAGGACCAGGTCCGCTTCTATTCCGGCAGTGCCGAAGAGCTGAGTTCACTCGTTCCGGTCGAACCCTACGACTTGATTTATTCCTTCGGCGTAATCCATCACACGCCGCATCCCGAGCGCGTGGTGGACCAGATGCGTCACTATGCCAAGCCCGGCACAACCGTCAAGCTGATGGTCTACTATCGGCATTCCTGGAAGGTCTTTTGGATCCTGATGGGCTACGGCAAAGGACAATTCTGGCGCCTCAAGGAACTCGTCGCCGAACACTCCGAGGCGCAAACCGGCTGCCCCGTCACTTATATCTACACACGCGAAGAAGGACGCAAGTTGATCGAATCCTCCGGCTTCAAGGCCACCGACATTTTTGTGGACCACATTTTCCCCTACCGTATTCCCCAGTACGTGAAGTATGAGTACGTCAAAGATTGGCCGTGGAGCTGGACTCCCAACCCCGCGTTCCACTGGATGGAGCGGCACTTTGGCTGGCACTTGTGCCTGACCGCTGAGGCCCGCCAATGAGCATCAAAGCTTGCGTGATTGGCCTGGGCAAACTGGGCTCGCCGCTCGCTGCGTGTCTGGCTGCCAAGGGCCTTACTGTCGTCGGCGTCGATAGCGATCCGCGAAAGATTGAAGCGATCAACCAAGGCAAAGCACCGGTGAATGAACCGGGCCTCGGCGAGATGATCGGCCAGGCGCAGGGGCGGCTGACGGCCACCTCCGACATACAGCAGGCCGTCGCGCAGACCGACATTACGTTCATCGTCGTTTCTACACCGAGCGATCCGGCCGGTGGATTTTCTCTTCGCTACGTGGAGCCGGTTTGTCAGGCCATTGCGCGGACGCTGGCGAAGAAAGCTGACTATCATCTCGTGTGCCTGACCAGCACGGTCATGCCCGGAACAACGGGCGGTCCGGTTCGCGAGATGCTCGAGAAGGCGAGCGGCAAGCGCGTGGGCGCGGATTTCGGCCTCTGCTACTCGCCGGAATTCATCGCGCTCGGCAGCGTGATTCGCGACTTCCTGAATCCTGACATGCTGTTGATTGGCGAGTCCGACACGCGGGCTGGCGACACGCTCGCGTCCCTGTACGCGCAGGTCTGCCAAAACAAGCCGGCGGTGGCGCGCATGGCGTTCGTGAACGCCGAGGTCACCAAGCTCGCGGTGAACACCTACGTCACCACCAAGATCAGCTACGCGAACATGCTGGCGCGCATCTGCGAGCGGCTGCCCGGAGCGAACGTGGACGTCATAACCTCGGCGCTCGGACTCGACACCAGAATTGGCCCGAAGTACCTCAAGGGTGCCGTGAGCTACGGCGGTCCCTGCTTTCCGCGCGATAATCTCGCCCTGGCGCAGCTGGCGCAGCAACTGGGCGTTCCACCCGATCTCGCGCAGACCGTCGATCGTTTCAACCGCTCGCAGATCTTGTGGCTCGCCGATCTGGTGCAGCACCGAACCGAAAAGACCGCCGGAATCCTGGGCCTCACCTACAAAGCTGGAACAGATGTGGTGGAACAGGCCGCTGGTTTTCTTCTGGCGAAAGAGCTCGCCTCGCGCGGTGTGCAGGTCGTCGCATTCGATCCTGCATACGGCAAGAATTCACCGCCGGTGTCTCATGAAAACCTGCGCTTCGCCAAGAACGCCGCCGAGTGTATCGAGTCCTCGGACGTCGTGGTTCTCGCCACGTCCTGGCCGGAGTTCGACTCGATCCCCCGCCAGCAATGGCTGAGCAGCAATCATCGACCGCGAACTATCATCGACTGCTGGCGCACCTTGAAATTCCTGCACGACGAGCCCGGCGTGCACTATCTCGGCCTCGGACTCGGCGAGGGCTTTGTATGAGCACGGCGTCATCAAGCGCAACGCTCACGCTCTTTGCAACGCCCAAGCGCTTTCAAGGCCACATCGGCACCATCCAGCGCAACGCAATCACGAGTTGGACGCGGCTCAATCCCAGGCCAGAGATTATTCTCTTCGGGACGGAAGAGGGCACTGCCGAAATCGCCCGCGCACTCGGCCTTCGGTACGTACCCAGCGTGAAGACCAACCAGTGGGGAACACCGCTCGTCAGCGACCTGTTCGGACAGGCCGAGGCGGTCAGCAGCGGCTCGGCTCTCTGCTACGTGAACGCTGACATCCTTTTATTCGACGACTTTCCGCAGGCAATCGCTCGCGTCTCGGCCTGGAGCGATCATTTCCTGATGGTGGGACGCCGCACCGATGTTGACATTACCGGGCCGGTCGATTTCGCCGGGGATTGGGACACGCAGATCCGCAGGCGCGCTCAGAGCGAGGGCAAGCTTCAGATCGCGCGCAGCGTCGACTACTTCGCGTTTTCTCGCGGACTGTATCCGGAGATGCCGGCCCTCGCCATCGGCCGATTCTGGTGGGACAACTGGCTCCTTTGGAAAGCGCGTTCGCTCGGCGCCAGGGTGGTCGATGCCTCCAAGGCCGTAATGGTGATCCATCAGAATCACGACTACTCGCACACGGCCTACGGCCCCAGCAAAGAAGAGATGATGGCCAGCGAAGAATGCATCCTGAACGCCCGCCTCACCTGCGAACAGAACCCCGGTGATTACGACGAAGGCTTCTTCTGGCGTTACGCGTATACGATCGACGATGCGACCTACAAGCTGACACCCGACGGAATTCGCACCAATCCTCGCCGCCTGTGGAAGCAATTCAAGCGTTACTCTTCGCGGCCGCTCGGGATGGTGAAGTTAGCTCGACGTGCCCTCTCTGCCACGCCTCGCCCCGCAACGCCCAAAAACGCTGTTCCGAGGAATTCGTAGATGGGCAGCGTGCAGCGTCTTTTCGGCAAGCTCGGCGGAAAGAAGAAATCCCAAGCGCCGACGCCTCTGGCCGAAGGACTTCCCTACCCTGTGCAGGTCCGGCGCCGAGTCTATGAGGAGGAACGCGTCCGCAAGCGCGGCGGACTCCAAGTGTTCGATACGCCGGAAGCCCTCGCGCTGAACGACGCGCGCATGACGCATCTCGAATCGCTCGGCCTCGGCCTGGCGGGCAAACGCGTTCTTGATGTCGGCGCCGGAGTTGGCCACCTCGCCGTGCGCCTGGAAAAGATGGGCTGCTCGGTCGTCTGCGTCGAGGGTCGCCCGGAAAACGTAGAGAGCCTGCGCCAACGGTATCCGCAATTTGAGGCGCACGTCGGAAACGTGCAAGCGGAGCCGCTCACGCACCGGCCAAGTAGACGTCGTCTTCTCCTACGGCTTGCTTTACCATCTCGAGAATCCCTTGCAGTCTCTGCGCAACATGGCCGCTGCCGGCAGCGACATGCTGCTCCTCGAGACGATCATCTGTGACCACAACCTGCCCATCGTCCGCATCGACGACGAAAGCAAAGACTTCAATCAGGCGCTGGCGGGGATCGCTTGCCGCCCGTCGCCACATTATGTCGTGTCGGCCTGAGTCGCGTCGGTTTCCCGTACGTCTACGCGCCTATCACTCCGCCGGTTCACGAAGACTTCCGCTTCGAATGGAAGAACAATCTCGACTGCTCCCGCGACGGTCACAATCTGCGCTGCATGTTTGTCGCTTCGCGCAAGGAACTCCACAACCCTAAACTGGTTTCGCTGTTGGCCGAGTAGCGGCGCGGTACACTCTTTCCCGTGGCGAGCACGCCTTCTTCCCAATCCGCCGCTAATTCCGGCCCTGACAGTCAAGCGTGGCCGACCATTTCCCTCGTCACGCCCGTCTTCAACTCGGCCCGCTACCTCGACACGACCATTCGCTCGGTCCTTAGCCAGAATTACCCAAATCTTGAGTACATCATTGTCGACGGCGGATCGACCGACGGCAGCGTCGACATCATCCGTGGCTACGAATCTAATCTCCATGCCTGGATCAGCGAGCCCGATCACGGCATGTACGACGCCATCAACAAAGGTTTCGCCCGCTCCTCCGGCGAATGTATGGGCTGGATCAGCGCGACCGATCTGCTGCATGCCGGATCATTGTTTGTTGTGGGCGGCGTCTTTCGAACGTTCCCCGAGGTTGAGTGGATTACCGGACGCCCCACCGGATTCAATGACGACGGCATGGCGGTGGAATTCCTGAAGCTGCGGCAGTGGTCCCGCTTCCCCTTCCTTGCGGGAGCGAATCGTTATATCCAGCAGGAGTCGACGTTCTGGCGGCGTAGTTTGTGGGATCGCGCCGGTGGCAGAGTCGACGACTCACGGCGCAGCGCCAGCGACTTCGAACTCTGGGTGCGCTTCTTCCGTTACGCGAAGCTTTATCCGGTCGACGCCCTGATCGGCGGCTTCCGCTCGCATCCCGACTCACTCGGCCTGCAGAATCTGGAAGAATGCCATAGCATCCAGGACGAGATTATCGAAAACGAGTTGGCGACGATGAAAGACGTCGACGCGATTCGCGCGTTTCGGGCCCTCGGCAAGCGCATGTTGCGCACACCCGCGTTAGAGAAGCTCTGGAGCAAGCTGGTGATCGGCGCGCTGCGGAAATGGCCCGGCGCAGGAGCCGCGCCCGTTATTCGTTATCGTCGCGATCGCTGGGTGATGGAAGCGCGTGTATAGCGCTTGCGTAGCGCCGGCATCTTGCCGGCATTTCTGAACCGCCAAGCTCTCTCTACTTGATCTTCGCGAAGTCCTCGACCACGAACACCTGTCCATGACGCTCGGCGATTCCAATGCCGACCGAATCCATGTCGCCATCAAGGATATTCGCCCGATGATTGGGCGACTTCATAAACTGTTCGTGCGCGCCTGCCGCACTCGTCGATTGCACAATGTTCTCTGAGATCCAGCTGAACCGCGCGCCCGCCTTGGTCGCGCGCGACGCCAGCGACGGCTCGCCCGGCAACGTGTGTGAGACCGAATCCTGCCGCGCCATCTCCTGCGCGTGCCGCTGAGCCGCATCGGCGAGCGCCTCATTCCAACGCAGCGCCGGTAAACCTTGCGCCCGGCGCTCATGATTCACTGAGTCCAACAAAACTCGCTCCGCGCCCGCAGAAGCCGGCTGCGCCCAGGCCGCAGAGAGCAGAACCAAACACACGAGCGATGCCAATACTGCTCGCAGATAAAGTGTTCGCATACTGTTTTGACCGTTCACGAAATACTAACCCGGTGCTCCCGAAATTGTTCCGACCGTCGGTCCCTGTACCACGGCGTATAATTCTGCCCTCATCGAGGCAAAGTCATGTCGTTAAGCCGTCGTGAATTTGCGCGCACCGTGGCTGGCGTTGCGGCCGGAACCATTCTTGCGGCTGCGGACGGGACGTCAGCGCCGATCCCTCCCGCAACCGAGCCGTTTCCGCTCTCCGTGATGCTCTGGACCATCTATCGCGATCTTCCCTTCGAACAACGCCTGGAAAAAGTCGCCCAGGCTGGCTACCACGCGGTCGAGTTGGTGGGCGAATTCAAAGACTGGTCTGATCAGGACTTCCGCAATGTCGACCGCAAGAAGCGCGAACTCAGCCTGACCTTCGACGCCACCTCCGGCCTTCACGCCAGCCTCTGCGATCCCTCGAAGCGAGATGAGTTTCTCTCCGAAGTGCGCGCGATCCTGCCCGTCATGGAAAAGTTGCAGTGCAACAGGCTGATTGTTCTGACTGGAAACAAGGTCCCGGGCCTCTCGCCTCAGGAGCACCATGCGAGCTGCGTGGAAGGATTGAAGAAAGCCGCTGATTTGGCGGCCGCCAAAAATGTGCAGATACTGCTCGAGAACATCGACCCGGAGGAAAACCCGAAATATTTTCTGACTTCGGTCGCGGAGGGGTTTGAGATCGTTCGCGAAATCAACTCTCCGCACGTGAGGTTTCTCTACGACTTCTTTCACGAGCAGATCTCGGAGGGCAACCTGATCGAGAAGTTGGAGAAGAACATCGACTTCGTCGGGCTCGTGCACATCGCCGACGTCCCGGGCCGCCACGAGCCCGGGACCGGTGAAATCCACTACCCCAACATTTACCGGAAGCTCGCCCAGCTTAAGTACGATCGATACGTCGCGATGGAGTTCCTGCCGACCGGCGACCCCGTGACAAGCCTGAGCGCTGCGCGCGAAGAGGTGCTGAAGTCCGTCGCCTCGTGATGGATTGTCCGAATCCGAATTCGGCGGCTCTCAGACCCGGAAAAAGTCCCCGCGCCAGCTCGTGATGGACTTCTTGATGTCCGCCTTGGAGAGCTGTTTCGCCAAAGCGGCCTGCACCAGCCCCGGCACCTCGGCATCGGAGGCGAACCGCAAAGCGATCAGCTGCCCCTCGCTCAACTCGCAGATCCGCGAACGCAACGGCTCGGCGATCAGCTCATTGAGGCGCAGCCGCTCTTCCAGCCGAATCAGCCGGTCCTGCACACGTAGTGCGTACATGCGCGCCCTCAGCGTGACGATCACCAGGGCAAGGCTCAGCAGCACAAGCCATGCGGAGAACCAATTGGGTCGCTGCGCCGCGTGAACGATGGCGGCGATGACGCTAAGCCCGACCACGGGCAGCGCAAAGAAATGAAACAATGGATCGAAACGGCGGTGAGTGGCGAGACTCTGCGGCGGAAGAGCGGGCATATCCAATTCTCCTCAGGGAAGGCGTGACCTTCGCAACTGTGAACACTCAGTAAGGGGCACTCAGGAAAATAGTCAAACAGCCCCGCGACAGCGTCAAGCCAATCGCGGCCCGCGAGATGAGGTCGGACATTTCCCTTGCCGGATTTCCCGTAAGTTTTTGGAAACATGGTGGAGCTGACCGGGATCGAACCGGTGGCCTCCTCGTTGCGAACGAGGCGCTCTCCCAGCTGAGCTACAGCCCCACAGAAAGGATGAAACGCAGGATCGACTCTGATTTTAACAGTGATCCCGCGGTTCGACCAAACCAAGAAATCCATCACCTGCGCCGCTTTCGCACTTAAAACACAGACAAGCCGCAAGCTGGCGCGCCCCTGTAAACGACTTCGTGGCAGCTCCTGTCGAACGTGGGTCCTGGCCTTTGCGACCTCGGAACACCGGCTTTGGCTGTACCCCCGTCTATAATGAAGAGGTGAGCTCTCAAGATTCGGTCCGGCAAGTGGCCTCGGCGGATTTCCCGACTCGCTGGGGCAAATTTCGTATTTACGGCTTCGAGGGGACGTTCGGACAAGACCCCGACCGCCGCAAGGAAGACGCCGTCGCGCTGGTGATGGGCGACGTCACCTCCACTCCGCCCCTGGTGCGCATTCATTCACAGTGCTTGACCGGCGACGTCTTTGGGTCGCTGCGCTGCGATTGCCGCCAGCAACTCGAAATGGCTCTTTCCATGATCGCTGATGCGGGCGCGGGCGTTCTGGTGTACGAGCAGCAAGAGGGCCGCGGCATCGGCCTCATGGCTAAATTGCAGGCCTACGAACTGCAAGACGCCGGACTCGACACAGTCGAAGCCAATGAGCGTCTCGGCTTCAAGGCCGATCACCGGCAGTTCGCGCTGCCCGCGGAGATTCTCAAGTCTCTGGGAATCCGCGAAGTGCGCCTGCTTTCCAACAACCCCGACAAAGTGGCTGCCCTCGAACAAGCGGGCGTCGCCGTAGTCGAGCGCGTTCCCTGCGAGGTCGCTCCCAATCCGCATGCCGAAGATTATCTGAAGACGAAAAAAGAAAAGCTAGGTCACCTGTTCACGTCTCGCTAACGACGGAAGTCCATGTTCCTCTCTTGCTCCTCGCAATGACCGCGTGTATAAATCCGGTCACCGGATGACCTTGCCACCCAAGCGGACTCTGACAGTGTCGGTACTCCTGTCTCTCGGCATGGCCTTTTACTTTTTCGGATTGCTGCTGCCCCAGGTCCGCGCGGGAATGCGCCTGCAGAATCGAGCTGGCGGATATTTCTGCGGAAATGATCTCTATCCGATCTGGCTCACGACTGGAGAATTGCTGGCTCACCGGACCAATCCCTACACGCCAGCGATGGAGCACCGCATCGAGACGGGACTCTATGCGCGGCCATTGGATCGCTCCAATTCGGTCGATGCGGGCGTGAACTATCGCGGATTCTCCTATCCCCTCTACGCCGATGTCCTGGCCATCCCCCTCACGCTGGTCTCGTTCAGAAGCGTTCAGATCGTCTTATTGGCCTCCTTCCCGATCCTCATCATCCTCAGCGTGCGATGGTGGGCCATCGGAATGGGAGCGTCGTTCTCTCGCGTTGAGTTGATCGGCGCCGCCCTGCTCACGCTCTTCAGCGTGCAAGTTATGGAGGGAGTGTGGGCGCTGCAGCCGACTATCCTGGTGGGTGTGCTTCTTGGAGTCGCAGTTGCCGCTCTGCGGCGCAGTCATCTGCTCACTGCAGGGATTTCGATCGCTCTATGCTCGATCAAGCCTCAACTGATCGCCCTGCTTGTGCTGTGGCTTTTGTTGTGGACATGCAGCGACTGGGTTCGCCGGCGACGGCTGCTTTTCGCACTCACAGTGAGCGGGCTCGTCCTGCTGGTCTTGAGCGAAATCTGGCTACCACGATGGTGGATGGGTTGGTGGCAGCAGCTGCCCAACTATCGGCTTTACGACAGCCCGGCGCTCGCCGAACTGGTCTTCGGCAAAATCATCGGACGCGCGATGACGGTGGGAATTCTCGCGTTAGCCGCGCTGGCCGCATTCCGCTGGAGGAACGCCACCGCAGACTCGGCTCAGTTTTCGCTTCTCATTGCTCTTTTTCTCGCCGCCAGTGTCGTCTTTATTTCGAGCAGCATTGCCGTTTACGATCAGTTCTTGCTTCTGCCGGCCGTGCTTCAGGTGTGGATCAATCGGCAAACCATCCAGCGAAATCGAACCGTGCGATTCGCAACGCTCCTATTGGCGGCCGCGTTTCTCTGGCAATGGATCGCCGCTCCTGTGGTCGCCATCATCTATGGAATCGCGCCTTCGTTCATCTCTCCCGGTGTCGTCATTCTCCCGCTCATCACGGCTGCATCGTTCCCTTTGGTGCTGCTCGCGGTACTCTGCATCCTGGTGCTGCTACGCTTACGCGAAACGAAGTCTAAAACGAATGCCGCTCTCGTCGACCAACCAGCCTAGACATGGAGGGTGCGCCTCAGTTTCGTCCGGTTCTTCGCGGGCAGGTTGCTTACGGCCGATCGGGCCAGCGCGAGGTAGACGTTTCGCACCTCGGGCAAGCGTTGCAGAGCTTTCAAATTCTTTTCGAGAGTCGCCACATCGCCGCGGATAAGCGGCCCGCTGAACGCGTGCTCCGGTCCGCGCTCCGCATAGTTGGCTAGCGTCTGACGGATGATGGGAAGCATTTTGCTGCGAGCGTTTTCCCTCGAAATTCCCGCCAACTCCGCGGCTCGCTCTGCCGTCACCCATAGCGACAGCAATAAGGGAGAAGCAAAGGCTCCCCATGCGTGATAAGCGGGTTTCCGTCTCTTATCGATGTCGAATGATTCCCCGCCTAGCGCCTTCACGATACGCCGGGCGGCCTGAACGGCTAGGCCGTCTCCTTCCACCGCAAAGGGCACGCCCGCGAGCTCGGGAACAACGCTGGCCACAAATGTCATCATCGGATGCACCGACGCCACCGCCGCCCCGCGTCTTTGGAGAGATCGCAATTCCCTGCTACTCAGCGCGCCGCTGGAATGAAAAACGACTTTACGTCTCCATTCCCCAAAACCCACGAGCGTCTCGGCGCAATGGCGAATCTCGCGGTCCGGAACAAGAAGCCATACAACATCCGACTGAATCGGATCCTTGCCGACCGTCACCACCCGCGCTCCAACTCTTCTCGCCAACGACTGCGCTCGCCGCTGCGAAGAGCGACTCCCGCGCCCGACAACCTCAGTCACGCGATATCCTGCCTTACTCAAGGAAACTGCCAGCGCACTGCCCAGGCTGCCCGCGCCGACGATCGCGATACTTGGTTTCTTCACGCCTTTCCTTGTCATCGCCCGAAGCATAACAGCGCACACAAACACTGAGAAGTTGAGGCGAAACGTTGCGCAAATCGATCGGCGCCCTCTCGAACCTTCCCGGTCTCTCTCGCCCGGAATCCGCGCCCCGTCCCGTATATTGTTGGCATGGCCAAATCCGCACGCTCTCGTAAGGCAACTCCCTCCCGAAAGCACAAAACCAAAATCAAGAGAAAGACTGCGCGCATCCTGTCCCGCAAGCTTGTTTACAAGGGCCCGGTTTTCTGGATCACCTCCGACCGCGTCGAGGAACCATCCGGCGTTCGCGTTCTCCGCGAAGTCGTCCGCCACACCGGCTCCGTTGTGGTGCTGGCTACGACAGACGGCCCTCGCGAACCCTTTGTGCTGCTCGAGCGGCAATATCGCCACGCGGCCGACGACTATCTTTGGGAGCTTCCCGCCGGCCGCATCGACAAAGGCGAAAGGGTCCTCGCCGCCGCCAAGCGCGAATTGCTGGAAGAAACCGGCTACACCGCGCGCTCGTGGAAGCGCATCCTGAACTTCTACGCCAGCCCCGGATTCGTCGCTGAAACCATGACCGTCTTCTGGGCACGCGGACTGACGCCTGGCCCTGCCCAACCGGAGGAAGACGAAGTCATCGAGCAGCACCTCGTCCCACTCTCGAAGGCGGCGAACATGGTCCTCCGCGGCACCATCCGCGACGCCAAAACCATCTCCTCCATCCTCTGGCTTTCCCTTCACCAAAAGAGGACAAAAGTCACATAAACAATGGTTTGGGTGACCTGTCTCCTTGACAGCCCCCCACCCCCGCCGCACAATGTCGGCAGAATTCGGCCGGTGGACCCGTAGGCGAGCCCCGGGAGTGATTGGAGTGTAAGCTGCCGGCCGGAGGGGGCGAACGTGGAACGCATGAAAGGTACGGTCAAGTGGTTCAATAACGCGAAAGGCTACGGTTTCATCGGTCGGGACGATGGGCCGGATGTTTTTGTCCACTACAGCGCGATTACCGCAGAAGGCTATAAGAGCCTCCAGGAAGGTGATGTAGTGGAGTTCGAAATTACGCAAGGTCAGAAAGGACCTCAGGCGGCGAACGTCAGCAAACCTTCTTAGTGACGTTTGATTTTTGTAATCCTCATCCTCTCTTCTGACCGCGAAGATGCCTGCTCCCTGCAGGTGATTCGGAACCGCGCCTCCCGTCTCGGCGTGGCAGGAGAACTGTTCTTCCTCGACGTGCCTGCCTTCCTCTTCTCCCCTACCTTCGTTAATCTGTATCTTTCATGGACAACAAGGCCATCGCCAACCTGCTGTTCGAAACCGCCGACCTGCTCGAGATCGACGGCCAGGATTCTTTTCGGATCCGTTCCTATCGCAACGCCGCCCAGGCGATCGAGAACCTGCCCCAGCGCATCGTCGACCTGCTGCCTGACCCAAAGAAGATTCTCGAGATCCCCGGTATCGGCAAGGGCATGCTCACGAACCTTCAAGAGCTGTTCAAGAATGGTTTTCTCACTGTTCATCGCGATCTGATCCAGAAATATCACCCGTCCATGCTCGAGCTGTTGAAGATCCAGGGCCTCGGTCCGAAGACCATCGCGCTCATCTGGAGCGCCTACAAGGTCTCGGACGTGGATGGTGTCGAGAAACTCGCACGCGAAGGAAAGATCCGCGAACTGCCGCGCATGGGCGAGAAGCACGAGCAGAAGCTGCTGAAAGCGATCGAATCGTATCGGCGCATTGGCGGACGCTACCAGATCGATCACGCCGAGACCGAAGCCGAAAAACTCAAGGCCTACATTTCCCAATTGCCCGGCGTCGACCAGATTACCCCCGCCGGCTCGCTTCGCCGCGGACGCGAAACTGTCGGCGACCTCGACATCCTCGTCACCGGCACCTGCTGTGCTGATGACGCCCAACGCGCTGCCGCCATTCAGCACATCGCCAAGTACCCGCCGCTGATGGAAGTGATTGCCAGCGGCGACAACAAAATCAGTTTCCGCTTGCGTAGCGGCATGCAGGTCGATGTTCGCTTGCTGCCGCCCGAATCCTTCGGCGCGGCCATGCAGTACTTCACCGGGTCGAAGGCGCACAACGTCGCTCTGCGACAGCGTGCGCTCAAGATGGGCTACACGCTCAGCGAGTACAGCCTCGCCGACCTGAAGACCGAAGCGCCCGTCGCTGGAAAAACGGAAGAGGAAATCTACGCCAAGCTCAACATGGATTATGTTCCGCCCGAGATGCGAGAGAACCTCGGCGAGCTTGACCTCGCCGTAGCGCACGCCCTGCCGCAACTGATCACCGCCGCCGACATTCAGGGCGACGTCCACATGCACACCGTCGAGACCGACGGCAAGAACACCATCGAGGAGATGGCCGAGGCCGCCAAGAAACACGGCTACAAATACATCGCCATCACCGATCACTCGAAGAATCTCGCCTTTGCCAACGGCCTCGACGACCCTCGCGCCCTCGCGCACATCCAACGCATCCGCGAAGTTAGCGATCGCATGGAAGGCATCAAGATCTTCGCTGGAATCGAAGTGGACATCCTCGGAGAAGGCGACCTTGATCTCTCCGACGATGTCCTCGCGCAAATGGACCTCGTCATCGCGAGCGTCCATTCTCAGTTCAATCAGGAAAGCAGCCAGATGACAGACCGCCTGCTCAAGGCCATCGAGAATCCGAACACCTCGATCCTCGGCCATCCCACCGGCCGCCAGCTCCTTCGCCGCGATGCCTATCCCTTCGACATGGACGCAATCCTCCGATCAGCGGCTAAGCACAAAGTCGCAATGGAGCTCAACGCATACCCCGATCGACTGGATCTCAACGACGTTCATCTGCGCCAGGCCAAGCAGCACGACGTCAAGATCGTCATCAACACCGACTCGCATCACACTTCGCACATGGACAAGATCCGTTTCGGCATCTTGCAGGCGCGGCGTGCCTGGCTCACCAAAGACGACGTCCTCAACACGCTGCCGCCTGACAAATTTGCGAAAGCAATGAAGAAGGCTTGGTAAGCCTGCTCAAAAACAATTTCTGGTTAACCTCGATATCACCCAGGGGAAGAAGGCCCGGTAAACGCCATCAGACCGACTCTGCACGCGAGTGACCGAATGCATCCCTGGCTTCGAGGTCTCCGCTTTTCTTTGAGCCCTTTGCGGCCCGTCTTTGCGCTCTTTGCGGCTAAAGTCTTTCCTCTGCGCTCTCTGCGAACTTTCTCTGCACGCTCTGCGTTTTAAGATTTCTCCCACGCGCAGCTCGGCACTCGTAACTCAAGCGTATTTTGAGATTCGTAGTCAGCGAAGCCCCGCACATGAGCGAAACGCCCCGGACTCACATCGAGTCTCAGGACGTTCGTCGAACAGCCCTCCCCCGAGATGCCGTTCGCGCACAAGATTAAGTGATCCCACTCATCTTCAAAATGACGCGAATCACTCTCCCTTGTGCCGTCGCTCACAAATTCTGCTCGAATTTGTGAATTTTACAGACTCGAATGAAGCACCAGCGAACCGGCTTTATTGACATCCACGAGTGGCACTACGAAATGCGGGTGGCGACCGAGTTCGCCACCGTAGTCGGCGATTATCGATACAACGACCGCTGGAGCACCCTCTCGCTCGCGCACGTGGCGCAGCAGACCGAAGATCTTAAGAGTTGGCTGCCGCGTTTTTGAGGCTGTCGATAGCAGCGAAGTCACAGTCGGCTCGCAAGAGTCCGACGTAAAGTCAGGACCCGGTAAGAGCCCTCACCGGCGCGAAACAGGTCGGCACCAGTTTGGACAAAACCGAGGCGTTTATAGAATTCGATGGCATGGTTGTTCGCTTCGTGGACTTGAAGCCAAATTGTTTCTGACTTCATCCGCTTGGCAAATGACAACACGTCTTCCATCAGCCTCTTGCCTAACCCGCTCCCGTGAAATCGGTAGAAGATGTAGAGCCGCTTTAGTTCAAAAGAAGAAAACGAATTCGCACCTTCATCAGAAACTACCAAGGCATATCCCACGGGACATTTCCCAGCAACTGTCTCGGCAATCCATGCTCGGATACGAGTTTCAGACAGCATTCGATTGAAGTCACTTGGCGACAACTCGGCGGCCACATACGTAACCAGATCATGGCCGTCGGTCATCCCGGCATATGTTTCCAGGATGGTGCCTTGCGCGACAAGGGAAAGTGCTTCTTCGTCGCCGGGTCTACAAAGTCTTGTGGTGAATTCCATCTTTCTTGTAATTCCGGCGTCCGAGTCGGAGCGCGCGGTCCTTCAGGAACACAACCATCGACAAAGACACCCAGCATTCACGCGAAGCATCCACAGATTCTCATATGGGTCTGGGATTTTCTGGTCGCAGTATAGATTTTCGATTTCTTCGAGCGCAACGGCTTTCCGAGTTGGTGATAAATCTTAGTGCCCTATCGACAAGTGCACCGGCGCCGAGCGGTCGGGTGGACCGGGAAGGTTCCCGCCAGGGCACTTGCGATAGGGGGATTTGGACGAAGCCGGTGGCGTTTGCGGCGGACGCGGGGGGAGCTTATGGGATTTGCTTTGGGGTTTCGAAGTTTGTTCGTGTGCACGATGAACGGATGGGCAGTGTAAGTAAGAGAGATTGGAGTTTGTGGGGTAAGTGGAGCGGGATCGGTGGGGGGGTTTTTGGTAAGAGTAGAGGGTAGATCAGGTTGGGCGGCGACGAGTAGAGACACGACGAGCATCAGAGCGAAGGCTCTGGCTGGAGAGAGCGGAATGGGTAGTGGGTCAGGAAGAGTCAAGGGTGGGACTCCTGATCGTGAGTTGGGAAAGCGCCCATGGCGAGAGTCTTTCCACGATGAGCATGGGAATGGCGCAGTTTGGACAACGGAAGCAACCGGGCTGGGCGGGAGAGGAATGAGTCAGTGCGGGGGCATGAGGTTTTGGGTTGTCCAGCAGCAAACGATGACAGCGGGGTAAGAGGGTGGCGCGACAGCGATTGGCGAGGAATCCGAAGGAACGGATACGGACAAAGCCGCGGGGCAGAACATGCAGTAGGAAACGTCGCAGGAACTCGTGCGCAGAGAGCGTCATCTTCTTTTTGTTATTTCCGTGGGCGTAATCCTTCCAGCGAAAGGTGACCTGGTCGTGCGTGAAAGCCACGAGACGGTGGTTGGTAATGGCGACCCGATGGGTGTAGCGAGCGAGATAGCCCAGCACATGCTGGGGACCGCCGAAAGGCGGCTTGGCATAGACGACCCAGTTCTGCCGGAACAGGGGACGCAGGAAGGAACGGAAGGCTTGCTCATTTTCGAGAGGCTGGAGAGATCCCGCAAAAACAAGTTGCCGTTGGCGGAATCGGCGTTTTAAACCGGCGACGAACTTCCCACGGAACACCCGACTGAGTACGCTCACGGGCAGGAAGAAGGGATAGCGGGGATGGATCCACTGCGTAGCTTCGGACGAAAGCCCTCCAGCTGGGATCAGGCAGTGAACGTGCGGATGATGAAGCAGGTTCTGACCCCAGGTATGCAGGACGGAAAGGAATCCAATCTCGGCTCCGAGGTGACGAGGATCACGAGCTATCTCTTGCAAGGTCTCGGCACTGGCGCGGAATAAGAGGTCATAGAGGATCTGTTTGTTCTGTAGCACCAGGTGCGAGAGTTGGTGTGGCAGGGTGAAGACCACGTGGACATAAGCCACGGACAAAAGCTCATCCTGACGAGTCGCGATCCAGTGATCGCGAGCCCCGCACTGACACTTGGGACAGTGGCGATTGCGACAGCTGTTATAGGAGATGGCGCGATAGCCGCAGCCAGGACACAGGTCGCGATGCCCGCCCAGTGCCGCAGTGCGACAGCGTGCGATGGCGTGCAGGACTTTCCGGTGGGTCCAGTGGATCCAGCGGCAGTGGTTCTCGATGAAGCGATTGCCTTGTGCGCGAACGATATCGGCCACCTCCAGGGGTGGCCGAGTCATTTTTTCTTGAGCCTCCGGGAACGAGGGACGCAGTCGAGATTGGAGACTTCCAGGGTATCGAGCGGATTGGGGACGGCCTGCAGATGCTTGGGAGACAGGTGCAGGTAGACCAGGGTGTGCTCCAGTCGGGAGTGTCCGAGTAGCACCTGAATGGTGCGCAGATCGGCGCCCGCTTCCAGTAGATGAGAGGCGCAGCTATGGCGCAAGCTGTGCGGAGACAAGTGTCTGGTGATGCCCGCGGCTCGGGCCGCGTCCCGACAGGCTAACCAGATGATGTTGGGACTGATGGGCACGTCAGCGCGCCGACCCTTCACCGTACCGGGAAACAGAAAGGTCGCGGGCTTCATCCAGCGCCAGTAGACGCGCAAGGTTTCCAGCAGCTTGAGACTCAAGGGGACCTCGCGGTCACGGCGACCCTTGCCCTGGCGAATGCGAATCATCATGCGTTGGCTGTCGACGTCGAGACGGCACAGTTCGGCTCGCCGGATGGCGGTGGAGTACAGGGTCATGAGCAGAGTGCGGTGATAGAGGTTCCGAGCAGAGTCAATCAGCCGGGCCACCTCTTCGGGGCTGAGCACGGTGGGGAGTCGCTGGGGGCGTTTCGGGAAAGGAATGCACTCGGCCAGATAGTGCCGTCGCAGAGTTTTGACGAACAAGAAACGCAAGGCGGACACATACTGGCTGACGGTCGCCGGAGCCAGCTTCTTCACTTGGAACAGATGGGCCTGATACTGCCGGATTTGCTCGGGCCCGAGCTTGTCGGGCGACTGGTGAAAGTGCTCCGCGAACTCGCCGACGATCCGGACGTAGGTTTTTGCGGTACGATGGGAGTAATTACGGCGCTGGAGTTCTTCCAGCATCTTTTTGCGAAGTTGGGTCACAGGGACCTCCTTAATTTCTGTGACCCAACCTTATCTCAACCTCTCCTAACCGCTGATCACGAGCACGCGGCAGCGTCCGCCGCGCCAGCGGCTTCGTGCAAATCACGATTTCGCAGCCTCCCGTGGCGAGCAGTCGCGGAGTTTTGGTGAATCGCCTGCCTGTTAACAGCAATTAGCCACATGGCGGTGGCAGGTGCGTATTCGGTATACAGTGCAGCTATGAACCCCCACGAATCGGCGTTCGTCGAGGCTTTCATCGTCAAGCCACATCGAGAACGAACATTGGAACTTCTTGCCAGTTTCAAGAACCGACACAAATTCACCGGCAAGTTTGCCCATCATGGTCGCGATTACATAATTCCTGGATGTATCCGTCCGATTGAACCGCGATACCCGCACCCGCCAGAGATCGCAGACATTCTGCGAGCGATGGGCGCGCCCGAATCTTGCCATGTCATTGGTGGCCAGTGCGACGGCGAGGACATGGAATTGCTCACTGCCCTGAAAGAAATCGTTGGCTACGGGACGGGCGTTGTGCTTTCGTGCATTCCAGGCAAACTTGCCTACTTCGAGGGTGAGATACGAGAATGGTTCTTGCTCGTTCGGAAGTGAGGGGTTTTGAGTGCAATCGCTGATTGCGACAATCATGGGCGTATCATCATGATTTATGGTTCGCCGCACTGTGGCCGCCATCGTCGGTCTATTGTTGTTTTCCGCCATATTGGTGCCGGGAACGGCTGCACAGAAGAGTCTCGGACAGCCGGGCACACCTGCCAAAAGTTGCTCCAGTCTGCACGCGGGAATCCGCGCACAGATCATTCCCCCCTACACAGAGACTCCAAGTGTGATGGTCTCATTCCTTTTGCTGAATGATTCGGACGCGCCGATTGATGTTGAAGCCGGATCGTGGAGCATAGTTATAAACGGAAGCGAGCTAAAGAACTCGGGCGAAATATTCGGCAATGGACCGATGCCCGTCGGCGGCTACCACATCCTAAAGCCGGGCGAGTCATACGAATTGGCGAAGTCGCTTCCAATCGTGGAGTACTTCCTTTCAAATGGCGAACATGAAGTGAGTTGGAAGGGAACTGGGTTCCACAGCCCCACAATCACTGTCACGATCAATCCGACGTCGCGCTAACTGGTCGGCCAGTTGTTGAAAAATCCCCGATTGCACTTATTGTCACGAAAAAAGGCGAATGAAAAGCGCAAGCTTGCGCAAACGCCTTCCATGAGAAGGCCGGTCGGAGTCAAGTCGATTCTCGTCTGGCTTCATTGAACAACGTTTTTTCTCCCGCCGAGTAGCCACTGTCGCCATGCTTCCATTCGCACTCTCGAGGAGCGATGGTTTCGCTCGGTGCATGTTGGGCGTTCTCGGTTCAGCCGGTGCTGCAACCTGATTAGCGACCTCTCGTTTCACTTAAGCGTGGAACGTGGGCCTGGCGTTAGACGCAGTCACCGGAACTCGGCTTTGGGCTTTTGTCTTTTCTCTTCCTGGAACGATTTTGATTTTGTCTTTGCTTTTTGTTTCACGCGGCGGCAGTTACGATCGCTCGACTGCTGCTGTTGTGTAATGGCTCGTATACTTCTCCACTCACCCACAGGTGATGTAGTAGCACTGCCAGTTTTCTCGCGGTCGCCACAATGGCTCGCTTCTTGCCGTTCCTCCCACCGCGCTCTGCCAGTTTCAGCCCCCAGCGCCTGAGATCGCAGTCCACCCCGAATGGCCCCAGAATGTGCTGCGCTCCTTGCACCAGCAGCGTGCGCAGATACGGATCTCCTTCTTTACTAATGTGCATCTGCGGTTCGCTCCGGCCGGAGTTTCTGCGTCCGGGCTGCAGTCCCAGATAGCAGCCTACGTCGCGGCTCTTACGAAAACGATGTGGATCTTCCAGCGTGAGCAAGAAGGTCACCGCGATCAGCGTGCCCACTCCTTTGATCTGTTTCAGCAGCGCCACCTGGGGATAACTCTCTTGCGCTAACTTCTCGATGCGCTCGTTGTACTCACGAATCTGCTCGCTCAGCTCTGCGATCGCCGACAGCAACGGCTCCAGTGCCCGTTGCAGTTCCGGGCTGAGCCCTTCCACTTTCTCCGGATTCATGTTGCGCACATTGCATCCGCGCAGCCGCTCGCCATAAGACTTCGCCAGTCCGCGAGCCGTGTTGACCAGCCCCGTGCGCGCCCGCACCAGTCCGGCTCGTGCCCGAATCATCATTAGATCCGCTTGCGCCTGCGCGTTGCGATGCTTCACCGGACACAGCAACTGGGGATCGATTCGGGCCAGCCGTGCCAAAGTCTGCGCATCCAGCCGATCGTCCTTCTTGCGGCTCTCCCCGATTAGACGCACCTTGCGCGCATTCGCCACGATCACTTCGTGCCCCAATTCGCCGAGCAAGCGACTGATCCAGGGCGAATGCGTCCCCGTCTCCAGCGCGATCCGGCTGCCCGGCATGGCACCGAAGACTTCCCCCAATGCTTTCGCATGGGTGCGCACTCTCTGCTCCAGCTGTACCTGGCCGGCTTCATCTAACACGCAGTACCAGCTATTGCGGTCTCCCAGATCCAATCCGATGGTCAGTTTCTGTTGGGAAATATTCCTGCTCTGCTTCGCCACGGCGGTGCTAACCTTCTTCATTGCCGGTCTCCTTTTATCTCTTGTGCCTCGGAGCACGTCGATAACTTGGGAGCGTACACCGCATCCCGCCCGGAGACCGGCCTTCTCATCCCATCTGATTACTTCATCTATCAGTTCACCCACCTCAAGTTGCGGAGAAAGTGAGCAATTATGAACAGTCAAGCCACGACTGCTAGGCCTATGGTTGCCAACGGGCGTCCTTGAAGACATCCGCATAGCACAATCGTTGCCGTTCTACGGAGGACATTACACATGACAACAAGAATCGTTATTGCCATCAGCCTGCTTTGCTGTATAGCTCTTTGCATTAACCTTGACGCTCAGGCAGGCGGCGACGTCGCCGACCAGATCACGCAACTACAGCAGGAGTCCAGAGATGCGCAAATGAAAAACGACGCTTCATGGGCTCAGCAGCATCTGGCCGACGGATTCGTCGCCGGGAACAGCTGGGGAGATTGGGAAACCAAAGAGGGCTTCATCAAGGATTTGCAGAACAAGACAAACAAGTGGAAGAGCGGCAACATCACCGACGTGAAGGTGGCAAGCTTTGGCCCGAACGCCGCCGTGTCACATTACACGTTCACCTACGATGCCGAACTCCAAGGCAAGCACCGGGCGCGAACCGTCATCTGCAGCGACACCTGGGTCAATGATTCCGGCACATGGAAAACGGCTTCGACCCACTGCTCGCTGGTAAAGGGCGAATAGCGGCGACAGCCACAACCAAGGCTGGCCGCGAGGTCGGCCTTTTTCTTTCGTAGTCGCTAAATGGGCACCCTGAATCTGTAGTTGACGAAAAATCTTCAACAACAATCAGCACATTCCCGCGCCCAGAATCACATCGTCTCTCCTGTCCGAGAGTCGCCAGAGTGGGGCACGACGGACGCTGCTCTTCGGCTGACGAACGGCAAGAACTGTGAAGTTGAAACTCCGATCTCCGGTGGTTAGAATCCCCGCATGCGCGGAAGCGATAAAGTTCACAAGGATTTGAGCGAAGCGCTGAAGGCGGAGCTCACAGCCATCAATCAGTATTTCCTCCACGGCAAGATGTGCGACAACTGGGGCTATTTCAGGCTAGGGGCGCACTACCGCAAAGAGTCCATCGAGGAAATGGTTCATGCCGAGAAACTGATTGATCGGATTCTGTTCCTGGACGGAACTCCGAACATGACCGACATCGGCAAAATCAACGTTGGCACGAACGTCAAAGCGCAGTTTGAGAGTGACCTGGCGCTTGAGATGCATGCCGTCAAGCATCTGAACGGAGCTATCAAGATCGCTACCGAGGTCGGGGATAACGCCTCCCGTACACTCTTCGAGGACATTCTCGTGGACGAAGAGGAGCACGTCGATTACCTAGAGGGTCAGCTGCACGCCATCGCGGAAATGGGCATCGAAAACTATCTTGCACAACAGCTTCACCGCGGCGAAGAAGAAAAGGAATAGCAAGACCCGTCCGCCCATTTGTCTACTGGCGAGCCACGTCGTTATGCCACCACGGTCCCTTGAGCCTGTGTGATTTCCCCTGCAGGCGCGTAAAATCGGGTCGAGACATCCCTATGCCCGACGACCCGACTCCCCCGCTCCAGCCCACCTCCTCGCTCCCGGCCGAACTGGCGCCCACGGCTCCTGCGTCCGCCGGAGCTGCATCCGCGCCACCCGCCGCCCCTCCGGAGCCCGCCCGTCCGCCCGCGCTCGACCTCGGCCCCGGCGTCGGCATCAACGTCACCCAGGACATGGCCGCCCCCGAGCGCAAGCTGCCACCGATAAAAATTCTTCTCTACGCCATCGGAGGCCTGGCCGTCGTCCTCATCGTCTGGGGCTTCATCGGCCGTGCGAAGCCGCAGGGCGCAGGCTCCGTCGACAACATCGCCGCCGTCGAGATCCCCGGCCAGAACTCGATGCTGGTGGCCGTCACCGTCACCCTGCATAACAGCGGCGAGAAGCCGCTCTGGATCCATACCATTCAGGGCAAGCTGAAAACGCCTTCCGACGAATACTCCGACGACGCCGCGTCCGCCGTCGACTTCGACCGCTACTTCCAAGCCTTCCCCGATCTCAAGCAGGGCTCCCAGGCCGCGCTCATGCCGGAAACAAAGATCCTTCCGGGCAACGACGCCCACGGGACCGTGATCGTCAGCTTTCCGGTCACGAAGGACGTCTTCGACAAGCGGCAATCCGTTAGCGTCGTCGTCCAGCCCTACGACCAGCCCCTGCCCGTCACGCTAACGAAATAAGGATGGAGAGACGGGCGTCCCTGCCCGTCGATTTGTCGCACTACGCACGACGTCAACCTGGCTGCCGACTATTGCTTCTTCTGAATTCCCCTGCGCCGCACCAGATGTGTATTCGCGGTGGGATTGATATCGTCGTACTTGAGGAAGCTGATCGAGCCGCCCACTTCAAGTACGCTGATCGCCACCTGGTGGTAATCGGAGATGCCGTGCTCGCGCATCGCCCGCTCCAATTCATCCATGCTGACGTGCTCCTTCGCCATGTGCGACTCGATGATCTGTCCATCATGGATCAGCATGCTCGGTTGTCCCTGGACGAATTTGCGGAAGCGGCGATTCACGCCAGATAGATTCGCGACCAGGTAGTTGAGGATCAAGAGAACCGTCGCCGCCACCATGCCGCCAACCAGCGACGTGTCCGGGCCGGTCATCGCGTTCTGCACGGAGTTGCTGAGGAGAAGCAGCAGCGTCAGGTCAAACGGAGTCATCTGCCCGACCTCGCGCTTGCCGCTCA
>Ga0210386_10000977_pt1 | contig 25928 bp, 21 predicted proteins | sample IncBWH32OmetaG_FD_160091 | JGI IMG/M metagenome (GOLD analysis project Ga0210386, IMG submission 160091) | Forest soil microbial communities from Barre Woods Harvard Forest LTER site, Petersham, Massachusetts, United States - Inc-BW-H-32-O ...
TCCAAAAGACCTTTTCCAGATTTGCTCATAGAGCAAAAAGAATAATCTTTTTTTTAAATCTTATTTGCCTGGGAAAAATCCTTCACCCACAATTGCTGGAACAGGATTCCAACATAAACAATCTGGTAGCAGAGAATGAACGAAAAATAGATAATCCAAGCTATGCGTTTTTCATTTCTTTCCAAATTAGTTTTTGTCCCGAATGAACAAGGAGAGCTTGCAAGCTTGGATCAGACCGCTGCAATCCCCTTAGAGGTCCTTGCTGATATGCCTTCTGCAGATTATGGGTCGGCAATGATTCAAATGCTTTTGACCTTTATTACAATTCTTGTTTTATTGGTCGCTTCCTTTTGGTTTATACGAAGACTTATTCAAAACCGGCTACAAAAAGGAGTGGGAGACCAAGAAATCCATATCTTGGAAAAAAGGATGATTAGCCCGAAAACGATGCTCTATCTCATCGAAGTCGACAACAAAAAAATTCTTCTGGCTGAATCTCATCTTGAGGTCCGCAAACTCGAAACTTTTTCGCTGCCTTTAGATTCCTAGCTATTTTTCAGGTGATTTGCGTTGCTTCATCCCTATCCGAACAACAGAATAAACCGCAGCTCCTAAAAAAAAGCAATAAATCCAAAGAAAAAAGCCTGTCGGATAAGTCATATAACAAACCATTAAACTAGCTAATAAAAGAAGAATCCCCCCAATGGCCATGATTCCTCCAGTAAGAAAAAACTCCAAAAAAATTAAAAATAATCCCGTAACAGCAAGAGAAAGAACGAAAAACATATTTTTTAATCCAGTGATTGAACAGCTATAAAGCAGCAGTCCATTTGCGCAATTCTAATCCTCTCCTCTTTATCAATAAAGGGTATTTCTGTAAAACACTTAAAAAAATATTGCCAAAAACAAATTATGATATTTTTTTTATTTTTATCATTGAATATGAAAAAAAAATTCAAGCCAGGATCAAATCATGCTTAAGTATAGTTCTAAGTATTGACAAAAACCTCTCGCGTTCGGACTATCTAAAAAAGATACAATTATAGAGTTCGACCATGTTTAACAGTCATTTTTTTCTTAACTGCATTTTCTTTTGTCTAATCATATTCTCTAGCACTGCATACGCCGCAGCGATTTCTTGGGTGGCTCAAAATCCAAATAATGACATGAACAATTCGGCCAATTGGAATCCTAGTACGATTCCTGGGAGCAGCGACAACGCGATCTTCAATAGCAACATTTTTGCTATCGATACCAATCCCACCGAAAATTTTTCAGCTTTTTCTGTTTCTACTTTCAACTTTCCTTTCAACGCGTCGATCTTTGATTTTAACTTTAACAATCAAAAACTGACTTTTAACGGAGCTGGGATTACAGGCTCCAATACGAATCCTTCTATCACAGTCACTAACACTAACAATAGTTCTTTTCCTGGAGATCTCGTTTCTTTCATTGGAGGAACAGGGACTTCGGGCAGCTCCCTTATCACAATTTCAAATAGCGGTACTTTAACAGGGAATCAATCTGGTGCATTTGTCGGGCCAATCAATTCCAATCTCCATTCTGATGGGTCATTTATCATTGCTAATGGTGGAATTATTACCGCAAGCAATACGGGGAATGATAGCACAAATGGTACAGGCAATAATGGGGCCGCAAATACTGGAGCTAGCCAATTGCAATTTGACCAATCATTTAGCGCAGGAGACAACGTCGCTATCTCACTCTTAAACAGAGGGACTTTTAGCGGAACGAACACTGTCCAAGGCGATGCTGTTGCGATTATCAATGGTAGTCAATTTATATCTTCAGGGCCGTTCCAAATTGGAGACAACTTTGACTGTGAAGTGCAAAATTTTGGCAATGATAGTAGTTTTGGTGTCGGCCTTAGTAACATAGGCCAAATGAATGCTGCTCAGATGATCTTGCAGACTACTGCAACGGTTGGCAATGATTGCACAATTACTGTTTCGAATAATGGGATTAACTCTTCCCAAACAACCAATTTCCCTGATTTTATTGGATATCTCAATGACCAACAGTTTTTTGTAGGAGATGTTTTTCAAGCAGGCGACAATTTAAACGTAACGGTTAGCAACACCGGTACGGATACTAGCAACGGATATGGAGGATACCAAGTCGCAGTGATCAACTCCAATTCTGGAACAACGGGTAATCAAATCCTCTTTCAACAAGGATGTACACTGGGAGATCATGCAGCCATTAACATAACTAACAGCGGAACCTATAGCGGCGCCAATACAAACGGGGGTTCTACTATAGCAGGCATGAACCTTCAACAGATCGCCATCGGTAATAGCACAGCGCCAGGAACCTTCAACTTTGTTGCTGGTGATTATTTTAACCTAAGCGCCTCCAATAGCGGCATTGATAGCAGCCATGGAACTGGAGGCAATGCTATAGGAGATGTTTCCTCAGATCAGATTACATTTTTTGCTCCTGCATCTCTTGGTAACTACGCAAATATGACGATCACTAATAGTGGGATTTTTAGCGGCAATGCATCTACTATGTATGTGAATGTCGGTTCTGCCGGCGCCTCACAACTAAATTGCGTAAGTAGCCTTTCCGTGGGTGATAATTTTACGCTTAGCGTCAGTAATTCGGGGACGAACACAGGCAGCGGCATAGGTGGCTATTTCATTGGAGATCTCATAGACGGCCAACAAGTCACCTTTCAAAATAATTTTATCATTGGAAATAATGCCTCCCTTACGATTTCAAATAGCGGATCGAATTCCTCTAATACAACCACCAACAACCAAGTAGGCAGCTTCATGGGTTATGGCAAGCAATTGTTGGCGAAAAATCTATTTCAAATTGGTGACGATTTTTTTTTAGAAATTACAAACTCCGGATTTGATGATAGCATAGGACCTGGTGGAAATTTTGTTGGTTTTATGAATAATAATACCGCGGATAATTCCGCTTCTCAAGTTCATCTCGCTAATGGCGGCATTGTAGGAGACCTCGCATCGATCACGTTATCAAATACAGGAACTTATCAAGGTAGCAATACGACGTCGGCAAATTTGATAGGGGTTTTTGCAGGACAACAATTATATTCTGTGAGCGATTTTCATGCCGGAAATAATTTTACGTTAACCGTATCTAACGCAGGCACTGATAATGCAGAGGAACAAAACAACAATAGTGTAGGAACCGTTGGTAGCTCTCAAGTCCAATTTGACGGCGTTTGTGTCATTGGCAATAATGCCTCGATTTCCCTCACCAATAATGGGACAAATAACGATCCGACAGGAATTTTTAACAATATTGGGGTAATCAATGGCTCCCAGTTATTGGTGAACGGGAATTTCACTGCGGGAACAATTTTGAATATTAGTGCAAATAATAAAGTCATAAACGAAAACGACCCCAGCAATTTTGTTGGATATCTTAGCGCTTCCCAACTTGTTTTTAATGAAAGCTGCACACTCAATAATGGATCCATTATCAGCGCCTTCAATTCCGGTACCGTAGGAAACTCGCAAATCATATTTGGGCAAGGGTTCAATGTGGCAAGCGGCAGCGTAACCATCCAGGCTATCAATCAAGGTACAATTGGCTCATTTGGAATTGATATTCAAGGAAGCAATACGGGAGGTAGTGCGAACATCGTGCTCAGCAATAGTTCGCTTAATATCGGAACAACACTTTCCACCTTCACTGTTGCCAGCCTTGGCGGCGATAGCACTAGTATTGTCCAGTCTCAACCACAGTTAATTATCAATACCGAAGCTTCAACACAATCTCAATTTTCTGGAGTCATCCAAAATTTCCCAGCGACTATGTCTCAATTAGTAAAAAGAGGGGCAGGTACGCAAATATTATCAGGAGATAGTACTTATACGGGGTCCACTACAGTGGAAGCGGGAGCTTTGATCATGAACGGATCTCTCGTTTCAGATGTCCAGGTCAATGCCAGTGGAACATTGGGCGGGTCTGGAACCTTTGCCGGAAGCATCATCAACGCAGGATCAATCGCTCCAGGACGGAGCATTGGGACGATGACTATTTTAGGAGATTTTACCAATAACGGAGGGAGTTATGATTTGGAAGTGGGGGCCAATACTTCAAGCGATCGAATCGATGTAAGTGGAACCTCTACGATCAATGGAGGAACCGTCTATTTAAGTTCTCCTGATGGACAATATACATTCCAACAACCTTATACAATCTTACATACAGCCAATCTAAGTGGTATCTATTCCGAGGTATTACCTCTCTCTCCTTCGCTCCATCCGATCTTGAACTCCGATTTACATAACATCTATGTGACTCTCGAAACAGCGATCATCCAGGTAGCTCAGACCCCTAATCAGGTAGCTGTGGCAAACCGGCTAGATGGGATTGTGAGTCCAAATGCAAACCAAACACTCCTTCTAAGCCAAATGGTCGATTTAACTCCCACTAATGCTCAAGAAGCTTTAGACAGTTTATCTGGATATCAGCATACGGACGATTTTTGGACGACTCAAGTGATCAATCGACAATTTATCAGACGATTATATGATCCTATTCGTTGCATTGTCACGGATGGAGGCATCTCTTGCGCCAATCCTTGCGATCGTTGCACCAACCCTGATTGGACGTTCTGGGTGGAGGGCGGCGGAGGCTATTCAAGTTTGAGAGAAAATCGAAACGCGCATGGTTTTCATATGAACAGCGCACAAGTCACGATGGGATTTCAAAAGACCTGTTGTTCCATTTTAACAGGAGGGATTGCAGGATCCTATGAGTATGATCATCTCCATTATCTTGATGGAGGATCGGGAAAAAATAATACGTGGTTAGTGGGGCTTTATGGCCTTTGTCGGCCAAGAAATTTTTATGGACTTGTTGATGTGAGCTACGGACAAAGCATCGACGGGATCCATCGGGCAATTTCTGTAGGTTCTCTCTCATATAAAGCTCGTAGTAAACCCAGAATTTCTCAAGGGACTGTTTATGGGGAATTTGGAGGAGATTTACATGAGGGATGTCTTCTTGTGCAGCCCTTCGCAGGAATTGAAGTGGGAGCTGTTCATCGAAACAGCCTAAAGGAAAAGGAATCGCACGGCTGGGCTCTTTCCATTCGACATAAACAGTGGACCACGACAACCTCTCGTTTAGGAATGCACTTGACCATGAATGGACTATCCAAACATACGGATATCTCTCTTAGTTTAGATGTCGCTTGGAATAGGCTGTTATCCTGTCACAAAAACGCGATCAGAGGGGAATTTATCAACTTTGGAAGCGCCTATCAAATTCAAGGAGTGAATTTAGGGAGAGATAGCATTGACTATGCCTTAACCCTTTCCGCCTGTTTTACAAGTAAGCTCAGAACCTATCTTGAATTCAGCGGAGAGTCCTGGCAAAATCTTACCACAAGCAACGGGGTGCTCGGTCTGACAGTTAACTGGTAACTTTTGAAGCATCCCCTTTGAGGAAAAATATTCACAAGTATTTTTCAATAAAGCTTGTGATGCAATCAACTGTGTAATCGATATGTTCATCCGTATGCGCACTCGACAAAAACCAAGCCTCTTGAGACCCTGGAGGGATGTAAATTTTTCTCTCAAAAAGATAACGGAAAAAGGCAGCAAACATCTCTTCGTTAAGCTCTTTTAAGTCCTCTTTGCTTTGTACTTTTTTGGGCCCGAAAAAAAGAGTAAACAAAGATCCCACGCATTGTATGCAGCCAGCGCCATTTTTTTTAGCGATTGCTTCTCGAACCGGCTGCACTAAACGTTCTGTTTTTGCAAACAAACTTTCATAAAATCCAGGTTTTTCAATAAGAGAGATTGTTTCAAAACCTGCTCGCATAGCAACTGGGTTGCCAGATAGCGTCCCCGCTTGATATACCTGACCTAAAGGAGCCAAGTGATCCATGATCTCCTTTTTGCCGCCTACCGCGGCTGCAGGAAAACCGCCCCCAATTACTTTTCCAAAACAGGTTAAATCAGGCTGAATGTTATATAAATGAGAAGCCCCTTTGAGTCCCACACGAAATCCGGTGATTACTTCATCAAAAATAAGGAGCGCTCCAACCTGTTTCGTCTCTTCTCTGAGCGTCTCTAAAAAGCCCGGCTCTGGCGGGACAACACCCATATTGCCGGCCACTGGCTCGACAATCACTGCCGCTACCTGAGAGGCCTGCGGGTTAGTTCTAAAAAAAGAACGGATGGTTGAAGTATCGTTATAATGAAATAAAATCGTATCCGCAATGACCCCTAAATTGACCCCTTTTGACGTAGCCAAAGGATTTAAACTTGCAGCGCCAGAACCCGCTTGCACTAAAAGAGCATCATGATGGCCATGATAATTGCCAATAAATTTAATGATTTTTGGCCGTTCTGTATAGCCTCTAGCAATCCGGATCGCTGTCATCGTAGCTTCTGTTCCGGAAGAGACGAATCGAATTTTATCAACTGAGGGGAAAAACTGCACAATTTTAGAAGCAAGCTTTTGCTCAATCTCCGTTGCAATTCCAAAAGAAGAACCCATCGCTATTTGCTCAGAAGCAGCTTTGACAATAGCCGGATGGGCATGGCCTAAAATCATCGGCCCCCAGCTCAGGCAATAATCGATAAACACATTCCCATCAACATCGCAGATCTGATCTCCAGCTCCCGATTCTACAATAAGAGGTGCTATCCCAAGACCTTTAAATGCCCGTACAGGAGAGTTGACTCCTCCAGGAATAACAGAACAGGCTGTTTGATAAATGATCTCTGAACGGCTTCGCTGCATTTTTTTTCTCTTAAATTTGGGATCGATTATAAATAAGAAAATATTTCCTTACAAGCAAAAATATTTCATCAACATTTAACAGTTTTTCGCGTATAATTATGTATACAGGAAATTAGAGACCAAAGATGAACTTTACATTTTTAAATATTCCCGTTTTTATTCAACCTACTTTTTGGTTATTTCTTCTCATTTTTTGTTTTAACCCGCAAGCCACTATTTCACAAATGTCTCTATTGGCTTGCGTGTGCGGCCTTTCTCTTTTATTTCATGAATATGGACACGCCCTAGCCGCAAAAAAATTGGGACGCGATCCCAAAATTACCTTGGAAGATTTTGGGGGCTACGCTTCCTATTCGGGTTACGGTCTGACAGATACACATCATTTTGTCATTACACTTTGCGGACCGCTTTTTACAGGACTGCTGATCGCTCTTTCTTATTATCTTTTACATATCCGATTTTTCACTCTCTATGAAATCAACTATTTTCTCTACTGTATGAAAGAGCTTAATACCTATTGGCTAATTGTAAACTTAGCTCCCCTGCACCCTCTGGATGGAGGAAAATTAACCGAATATCTTCTGAAAAAAATATGTAAAGAGGAATTAGGCCATCAAATCAGTCTTGTCTTAGGAAATGTCGTCGCTATCCTTGGCCTGGTTTATTTTATTTTTCATGGAAATTATTTATTTGCTTACCTTTTTCTATTTCATGGATGGAAAAATTTTCAAAATACGACTGCTTATGCCAAGAAAAAGCCTACAGATTTTCAGCTCTACAATCAAGCTCTGCAAGCTATAGAAAAGGAAGAAAAAGAAAAGGCAAAAGGGATTTTCAAAAAGCTTTATCGTTCAAAAGAAACTAGCATTCAAATCCGCTCTTCTGAAGGGTTGGCAGGCCTTTTGGAGGGCGAAGGAAAACAAAAAGAGGCTTATGAACTATTGTCAAAAGTAGATCCTCATCAGCTCACTCGAGGAAAATGGCTGCTTTGCAAATTAGCCTATTCGCAAAAAAATTATTCACTAGTTGGAAAATTTGCTCGAGAAATTTACGATTCACATCCAACCTTCGAGACGGCCCTTTTAAACGCCAAGACATTTTCTCAACTGAGCGATCCTGACTATGCGCTCGGTTGGTTAAACACGGCTTTACAATTTAAAACAGAGCAAACAATTAGCTTGGACAGCCTGCTAAAAGATCCTGCATTTGAACCTATTCAAAACCATCCGCAGTTTCAAAAAATGTTTGAGCTAGAACAGGTGTAACTCTGCGCGACATAAAAAAGTGTTCACACTAAAAAATCGGCAATATCAATCACCCGATAAAATTAAGTCAACTTTTTATGCTCCAAATGCAAAAAACATGATAATGAGCATTTTTTAATAAATTATTAGGATTTTAGAGAAAAAGAACAACTCTTTACAAAAAGAGCTCTATATAGGTAAATTTAAGGACAAAAAACCCTCGGAAACCCATGTCGACGACCCCTGAATACCACCAGCACGAAGAATTCCAAAATAGAAGCCGTAAACTTGCCGAAATCAGAGCATTAGGGATCGACCCCTATCCTCCCAAATACCTTCCTACAAAAAAGGCAGATGAGCTAGTTTCAGAAATGGAAGGAAAGGATATAGGACATTCTGAGGAAGCGGCTGAGGGAAAAACGTCTCAGGCTACTGTTTCCGGACGAATTGTACTATTTCGTGCGATGGGGAAAAATGCATTTGCTCACTTGCAAGATGAAACAGGACGGATCCAGGTCATGTTCAACCGAGATCAAACGCAAGTACAAGATTTACAAGCCACTCCTGATCTAACGCCTCTTAAATTCATCGAAAAAAAGTTAGATCTTGGTGACATTATCGGGGTCGAGGGATATTTATTTCGAACGCAGCGAGGCGAACTTACTTTATTTGCTAAAAAAGTCACCTTGCTTTGCAAATCCCTTCTTCCGCTCCCCGACAAACACAGCGGCCTTGCAGATAAAGGCGTTTTGTACCGCAAACGATGGCTCGATCTCATCACCAATCCGGAATCACTGGGCCTTTTTCGCTGCCGATCTAAAATTCTTCTTTCGATTCGAAAATATTTTGAAGAATCTGGTTTTGAAGAAGTAGAGACGCCAGTATTGCAAAATACCTACGGCGGAGCTCAGGCAAAACCATTTACAACGCATCTCAATGCGCTCGATCAAAACATGTTTCTTCGGATCTCTCTTGAAATCCCTCTTAAAAAGCTCATCGTTGGCGGACTGGAAAAAATTTATGAGATAGGAAAAGTGTTTCGCAACGAAGGGATCGACCGCACTCACAATCCAGAATTCACCATGCTCGAAGCTTACGCCTCCGGCTGGGATTACATCGATATGATGGCTTTTACAGAAGGGCTATTTGAAACGATCGCTCTAACTCTTTTTGGCGATACCAAAATCCGCTTTACTCCAGATGGGGAAGCGACAGCGCAAGTCATCGATCTCAAAGCTCCTTGGAAGCGACTCACGATGAAAGAAGCAATTGAAATTTATGGAAATCTTTCAGTGGATCAACTCTCCGACGCTGAAATCAAAGTCATCCTTCTAAAAGAATCCCATCTCGATCCCAAAAATGTAAAACAAGCACGCCGGGGCGCTTTGATCGCCATGCTATTTGAAGAATTTGCAGAAAAGCATCTTATTCAACCGCATCACATCATTGACCATCCGATCGAAACAACCCCTCTTTGCAAGCTCCATCGGAATCCTGCATGCCGCACACAAGGCCTTGTGGAAAGATTTGAGTCATTCATCTTAGGCCGGGAAATGTGCAATTCCTATTCAGAACTCAATGACCCGGAACTTCAACGTCAGCTTCTTTTAGAACAAGCCGAGAAAAAAGCGGCGGGAGACCTAGAAGCAAATCCTCTCGATGAAGAATTTATTGAAGCCATCTGTCAAGGAATGCCGCCTACCGGAGGCGTTGGCATCGGCATCGACCGGCTGGTGATGTTGTTCACAACAGCCGAATCGATCCGCGATGTGATTTTTTTTCCTCTCATGCGGCCTGAAGACAATTAATAAAACCGACGTGTGTCGAATGCCGGCGTTTTCCGTATCGACAATCTAATACATCCATAGTAAAAGGAAAAATGGGGAAAAGATCCCCCTATTTTTACTAAGGGAGCCCAAATCCATGGATAAAACCAGTGGTCTATTAAAATTTTTTCAATCGATTTGCCGATTTAATTTTGGAGATTTCGAAAAAGAAGAATTTAAAAAATTTCTTAGAATGGGAGTCATCTTCGCTTTGATGATCGGTGTATATTGGACGCTTCGCCCTCTTAAAGATGCAGTATTCATCCAACTAGTAGATAAGTTTCAGCTCCCCTTCGCAAAAACGGCTTCCGTCATTGCCCTTTTACCTTTGGTCATGTTCTACACAAAATTACTTGAAAAGTTTTCAAGAGAAAAAATGCTTGTGATTTTGCCTCTTTTTTATGGCATTGCCGTATTTGTTTTCAGCTTCCTTATGCTAAAATTTCAAGCGCCTGCAGAAGATATCTCTAACCGCCCCTTTTTTTTTCTCATTTCCAGTAGAGCCCTTGGGTATCTTTTTTACTTATTCGTAGAAAGTTTTGGATCTTTAGTGATTGCTCTTTTTTGGGCCTTTGCCACGGATACAACAAAAGCGGAATCCGCAAAAAGAGGCTTTCCTCTTGTCGTCGCAGTTGGACAAATGGGAGGCATCATCTTTCCTTACGGTATCGGAGGGTTGCCACATCGTTTAGGGCTCACCACTGACGCCTTATCCATGATGTGCTTAGGTGTGTTCATTTTACTTATCATTCCTATGGTCCGATATTTTTTACGGGCCACGCCAAGCCATTTACTTGCCTCTTTTCATGGAAAAAACGAACAAACACAGGAAGAAAAACAAGAACCTGGCTTTTTAGAAGGTTTGAAATTGCTTCTCAATAACCGCTATCTTTTAGGAATTTTTGCTGCTAATTTCATCTATGAAGTCGTAGTGACTATCTTTGATTTTAACTTTAAAATATCCGCAAGCTCTCTTTATTCCGGAGTCGCCCTCAGTAATTACTTAAGTATTTACGGCTCCAGCGTTAACGTCGTCTCTTTGCTCTGTTTGCTTCTCGGGATCAGCAACGTCACTCGTTTTTTAGGGGTCGGCGTTGCCCTCGCAGCCATGCCGATTATCGTCGGATGCGCCCTGTTGGGATTTTTAAGCTTAAATTCACTGACTTTTCTTTTTGGCTTAATGGTAGGATCAAAAGCGATCAACTATGCGCTAAATGGCCCTGCTTTAAAACAGCTTTATATCCCCACAACACCCGATGTGAAATTCAAAGCGCAAGCATGGATAGAAACGTTTGGCTCAAGATCTTCTAAGCAGGCAGGATCGATCTTTAATATGTCTCTATCGCCGCTGCAATCCTCTTTTGGATCTCTTGCAGGAAAATCCTACTACCTCACCTTAAGCGGCATCCTCTGCTTTCCCTTACTTGGCCTTTGGCTCCTTGTCGCTATTTTCTTAGGAAGACGTTTTCGAAAAGCCATCAAAGAAAATACTGTCATTTGTTAATGATGGCGCAAAAAATAAGGAGCTCCGTTCCTTAACCTCAGGCAAAGGGCCAAGGCCCTTTGCAAACCCATTTTTTTTCATTTTTTCAATTAAAAAAATAAAAAAACATTCTATTTTTTTTTAAGGGAGTCCCCATTCAAATGCTCCCGTATAAATTGACATCCATGCGGGGTGAGATAAAGCATAAAACTATCGCTTTTTTTGATAAAATTCGCTTGGGCCAGATGCTTTACAATATTTTTTAAAGCAGTTTCTTTCAGGCCCACAGCTTTTGCAATCACGCGAGAATCCATTTCTTGTAAAGGATCTCCATTGCTGAGAGCCGTCTGATATAATTGTAAAAGAAACCGTTCGTCAGGAGTCATACTTTTTTGGTTCATGATTTTTTCTTTAGCCTAGCGCCGTTGGGAGTGTCTTCAATTAAAAATCCTTCCGCATCAATTTTTTCTCGTAGCGTATCGCTAAGACGCCAATTTTTCAAATGGCGAGCCTCTTCTCTTTGTTCTAAAAGATCCATCAAATGCTGAGGAATTTCTTTTTTTTGTTTATGAAAGGGAAAAACAGCCAAAACTTGATCCCAATCTGTAAGCATTTGTAAAAGCAGCTCCGCCTCTATTTGCCCAATTTTATTTTTGTCGATTAAAGCGTTCGTCTCGCGAATTAAATCAAACAAGACTGCCAAAGCTGCTGAAATATTGAGATCATCTGCAAGAGCCGCTTTAAACCGCTCTTCTGCCGCCGGAATCAAATGAGTAGTTAAAGCTTGTTCATGGATTGTTTGCAAACGTAGAATAAAATCCTCGATCCGCTGCAAACTGGCCCTTGCTGCATCCAGCCCTGCAAAGGTAAAATTGAGCTGCGTCCGATAATGGGTCGATAAGAGGAGATAGCGGACTTCAGCTCCCGTATATCCTTTATTCAATAAGTCCCGCAGCGTATAAAAATTGCCCAGGCTTTTGGACATCTTTTTATGATCGACCAATAAATGCTCTACATGCACCCAATGATGGACAAAACGGCATCCGGAAAAACATTCCGATTGAGCGATTTCATTTTCGTGATGGGGAAACATATTATCGACACCGCCGCAATGGATATCGATCGTTTTTCCAAGCAGATTGATCGCCATGGCGGAGCATTCAATATGCCAGCCAGGACGTCCGGGGCCAAAAGGACTATCCCAAAAGATTTCTCCGTCGCGAAGAGGATCATAACTTTTCCATAACACAAAATCAGCCGCATTTTCTTTTTCATATTCATCTGCTTCATTATCGCCAGATGCATTGCATTTTAATTCGCTAAGCTGCAAATGGGAAAGACGTCCGTAAGGGGCAAAAGAACGAATAGAAAAATAAATGCTCCCATTTTCGCTTCTATACGCATGGCCTGTCTTGCAAAGCTGCTCAATCATCCGAATCATGTCCGCAATATAATCTGTCGCAGCTGGATAAAACTCTACAGGCTGAATGGATAAAGCATGGAGATCTTCAAAAAATGCCTTTCGATAAGGCTCAACATACTGTTTAAGAGAAATATTTTTCGCAATGGCTCCCCGGATTGTTTTATCGTCAATATCCGTCAAATTCATTGCCTGCTCGACTGAGAAGCCAAAAAAACGTAAAGAGCGTCGCAATAAATCCTCAAATACATACGTACGAAAATTCCCAATGTGGGCAAAATCATAAATAGTAGGCCCGCAAGTATACATGCGAAGGGTCTTTCCATCGTGAGGAGTGACCCGTTTTTTGTCTCGCGTTTCTGTATTATAAAGATAAAAATCCATAAATTAAGCCATTAAAGTTTGTAAGCGTCGATAGTCCGTTTTTCCTGTGCCCATTAAAGGAATTTCATCCGTTTTTTTAACCGAGGAAATTTTAATCAGACGACTAAAACCAGCCTGGATCAACATTTGGTTTACTTCTTCCTTTTCTAAAGGAACAGTCGAAAAAAGAACCAAATCGGGCTGCCCCGACGTTTTTTCATTCACACAAAGAGCAATCGAAAGCGTATCTGTTGAAATTTTTCCCATACGGAGTAATTCAGCTCCGATCACCGATTCAATCGCGCCGAGGCTAATCATTTCTCCGCCAATTTTTGTAAAACGTTTAAGACGGCCCGATAAAATAAGATTCCCCTCTGGATCTTGATATCCAATGTCGCCTGTCCGGTACCACTTCTTTCCGTCGATCTCAATAAAAGCGCTGCGGGGATTGCCCAAATAGCCCGCAAAAACATTCGGGCCTGACACTAAAATTTCCCCTTCGGATCCTGGAGGTAACAAGCTTTGCGTTTCTAAATGAATCGTACAAATTTCCACATCAGGCAATGGCCGTCCCACCCCTTTGGGAGGTAAGTTAGGTCTTATCAAGGAGACGATAGGTGAGCACTCCGTAAGCCCATAACCCTCGATAAGCTTGGCTCCAGTCCCTAATTGCTGGACCCTCTCATAGAGCTCAGGCGGCGCTTTTTCTGCGCCTGAAACAAACAGCCGCACAGTGCGCAGCTGCTCTGGTTTTGCCGCATGAAATAACCCTTTTAAAAAACTAGGAGCTCCGCAAAATATAGTCACTTGCCAACGCGACGTCCCTTCCGCTAGAGCAAAACTATCCGTCGGATCGGGGTAAAGTGCAAATCGCATCCCTGAGACAATAGGGAAAATCCCCGCTACAGAATAGCCAAAGGAATGAAAAGGCGGTAAAATTCCATAAAGAACATCCGTACTTCTGCAGTCAATACATAGCATTGCTGAGCGCTGATTGGATAAAATATTTTTATGAGATAAAGGAACTCCTTTTGGATTCGATTCTGTGCCGCTTGTAAATAAAATAACGCAAGGTTCATCTTCGTGAATTCGGTTTATTTGGTAGGCTTTTAAAACCATAGATACAGGCATACGGGATAAACTTGCGCCTTTTAATTTTGTTTTCAGTGATAAATTTTTTCGGATATCTTCTAAAAAACAAAACTTTTCAACGACTTTTCCAAAATCGACATGCGGCACTTTTTCCAAAAAACGCCAAGAGCTTAAAACCATACCCACATTTGTAATGGAGACCATCTCATCTAAATAACGAGGCCCCAAAGTCCAATTCAACATCACAGGCGTTTTGCCTGCCATCTGCAAGGCCAAAATACAAATATACGCCCCAATGGAAGAAGGAAGAAGGATTCCAACGTGCTCATCAGGTACTTGCTGAAAATGGGCCGCCAATACCAATACCGACTGCTTTAACTTCTGATAGCTCAAAACCCCGGAAACATCATCTCCGCAGGCAGAAAACCCCCGCATTCTTTCACAAGCACGTAAAAAAGCTTCCGGCAACGTCCTTCCTATAGGGAGCGCAGGATCGGGCCGCCCTTTTTCACCGGGCCAAGAAAAAGAGTTTTTCCTTTGGACGGGCTCAGAACTTTTGTGCCCTCCTGCTGCAATTTCTAATACATTTTGAACGGTGATTAATTCTTCGGGATGAAGATCTTGCACATCATAATTTTGAGACAGATAAGCAATCAGCTCGGCAATATTTAAAGAATCCATCCCCAAATCAGCTGCCAAACTTTTCTCAGGAGTCAACTCTAATGAGGAACCGCCCAAAATATGGGTAATTTCAGAAAAAATCTTTTTTTGAATTTCTGGAGGAACCACAGCATGATTTGTTTCTTTGATCTTGGTTTCAGGTGGTTTCATCTCTGGGATTTGTTTTTTCCAAAAGCTATATGAAACCAGCTTTAAAGGTTCTTCCTCCGCTAAAACGCCTCTCTCTTCTGGATAGCGGTTATACCATTTTTCAAGGTATTGGTTGAAAGCGACGCGGCTGCCTGTTTTAGGAAAATCTTTTGGATCCAGTTCGCACTCGATCAAGATCTCGCGTCTTGGCAAAAAGAAAATCCCATTTTTGAGAACTGCCTTGAGCGCATATTTGAAGCTTTGAGCCAAAGAAAGGGATTTGCCTTCAAATGCCCTAGAAAACAAACTGCCCCATAGGCCCGTTGTCCGAATCAACATTACATGGACATTGGGACACTCTTGAACAATCGCATGAGCTCCTGAAGCACCTCCCAATATTTCTCGACCAGAATATTTAAGCCTTCCGGCTGGATAGACAATAAAATTCTCGCCCCGCTTCAATCCTTCAGCTACCTGCTTTAATGATTTTTCCGCTTGATAGACTTTATATTGATTGACAGAAGTATCAAAATTAGGTACTGAAACCGCCTTTGTGAGGTTCATTAAAAATTTTAAAGGTCCCATCCGATAAATGTATTCAATCACCAAAGGCCGCATCCTATATTTCGGCCAAAAATAAGAAAACAAAAGAGGCGGATCCATATGCGCAGGATGGTTTGGAAGAAATAAAATTCCACCCTCTAACTTCGCCTCCAAAGCTTCCAAACATCCCTTTGTCTTCACTCGATAGCGCAAAGAAAAAATGGCCCGGGCTAAAAAGGCGATGAATGACCAAAATGCATAAGACATAGAGAGGCTCCTTACGTTCAATGTCCCGAGTATACTATTTTTACTGTTCATCTTGTTTTCAGCCAGATTTTTCTTTTACGCTGCTTCCACCTCTAAATTTCTATTTATACCCTTTCCAGAATCGCTTTTCTTGGGGGCCTTTGAGAGCTAAATTATGTAGAGCTCTTTTTTTGTAATTACTTAATTACTAAAATTTTAAAATAAAACGCTTTTCCATCTCGACTTTTATCGAAAAATTTCTTATATAGATTGTAAACCTTTTGCAAGGAGAGCCACCATGCGCGCCGAAGATTCTCTCAATCCCATTTCCCGTCAAATACCCCAGGGGGAAGATGCCGCTACCAAGCGAATGAACGTAACACAAAACCTCACAGCTTCCGATGTAGCTGGGGGCACAATGCCTCTTGTAGGAAAATGGGCGGAAATCGCAAAAGAGGCAAAGACGACCAGCTCTTCGCATACATTTCAGCCTAACGCAAAAGGAAAACCGTTTTCCCATGCTGCCACTACAGCGTCTAAAGTATGTTCTTCCATTTTTAGACGATCCGCTGAAATGCTCGGAGTCAATAGCAGGATTACCTCTCCTGAGCATCAGGCCGAACCTAAAAAAAGAAAACACTAAGAACTGTTTAAAATCAATTTTTGGGACGCTGTCCCAAGCCCTGTCAAAGGACTTCGTCCTTTGAAATCCTTGTCATTTTTTAAATTCTATTCTGACTTGATTGTTTTTCTCATGTCATGAGAAAAGCAATCAAGTCTATAATTTAAATTACTAGGATTTCAAAGGACGAAGTCCTTTGACAGGGCTTGGGACAGGGTCCCAATAGGCAGATAAACTTTTGGTCTTCAAACTAACGTTGGATGAAGTCAGGAACATAATCGATAGAAAGAGAGACGTTGTCGATTTGAAAAAGTGGATGAATATCCATTTTTAGCCCTTCATCCCATTTTGCAAGCATCTCTTGAGCTGTCATACAATTAGAACTCTCGTTTGCAAAGTGAGCTTGTTTTAAAGGAAGACTGACAATTTTTGATTTTTCAAAAAAAAGTCCAATCGACTGTTTTGGAAACTCTTGGGACCAGATTGATTCCAGCTGATCAAAGTGAGTGTAGGATAAACGTTTTAATGCGCTTTGAATATCCGTTTTTCGATATAAAGCCATATCCAAAGTATTGGGGATATTCCAATCATTTTTTCCTCTGCGATGATCCCAGGCAAAGGCGTTTTGACCAATCGAAAAAGCGGGCGGAACAGCTTGATCTTGATCTTTTGTAGAACAATGGGTGATATTTTCTCCTAATTGTAAATAAAAACCATAGGCATTCGTTCTTTGCATCAAGTGCATACAAGTGGTTAAATCTACAAAATCTTTCACAACCAAATCATCCACTGCAAATAGAATATATTTGGCAGGCGACGCAGCAAGGGTTTTTAGTAAAAAAGGTTTAAAATCTTTTTTATTTGAAGAAAGCCATTGCACTTTTGGAAATGTAAATTGGAGTTCTTGATATCCTTTCTCATATCGTTCATCGCAGCCCCAATACATCACTGAAATCTGTGAAAACCCAGAAACGTATCGTACAACGGACTCTAAAAGCGAGTACAACGCAAGAGGACTATCCTGAGAGAAAATAAGGAGGTCGGTTAAATCGGAATGGATTTCTGTATGGGGAAATTGGGTAAGCGGCTGAAAAGATGTAAGAGATTGCTGAGGCAAACATTTGCGCTCAGATCCAAAACCAGCTTCGTTTGAAAAAACAAAAGGATCTGAAAAATATTTGACTCTTCCACTCGATAACTTATCCATTGAAAACAAATAGTTTTTTTTAGAAAAAAAATCTTCCAAGGGAACCTGTTTAAAAAGCGCTGCATAAAAGGCTGTCAATCCTTGGGTTTCTTCCATCTTGTATTCCGGATAGAGAAGAGAGTGTGAACGAGCCATCCATACATCCGGGTTTTGAAAAGCCTCATTTAAACGGGTTAATATTCCTTCTTCAACAAGCCAGTCTTTTGCCTCGAGAGGAATCACAATCTCCCGATCAGGGCAGTTTTCTATTGCACGATACAAAGAGGCAGAAAATCCCAAACGAGTATCATTGCGTATTAACAAAACTCGATCACTTTGCGCTGCATTCAGAATATAATTGTTAATCGTCTCATAGGTCTCATCTGTAGAAGCATCATCGACGACAATCACCCGATATGGTTCATAGTCTTGCATAAAAATAGATTTAAGAGAGCGCTCACACCATAGAGCTTGATTGGATGCATAGACAACAAAAGTAAAAGAACATCTTTTTGTGCAGGGAAATTCTAATTCAGGATGGATATCCATTTTGGAAAAAACTTTTTGTTTTAAATCCAAAACAAAAGTTCCCTCACCCATGCGGAATCCAAAATACCCAACAACTGCAATAGTTAAAAAAAACAAAAATCTATTCATGGTTGCTCTCTTTCAGTGGGAAAGAGGACAAAGGAACATAAGGAGAAAAAGAGCGAATGATCTGTTCAGAGTAAGAAAGCATCTCAGCCTCTTCTTGTAATGGCAAATGTTTTGTATTCACAATATATAAAATATCGGGAATGAATTGAAAATGGTGCCGCGCTAATTCTAAAAGAGGGAGCATGATGGCAAGATCCGCTCTCGCTGGTAAAAAGTTTCCCTGAAAGGTAAAATCCGCTTCTTTAATTTGTTTAAAAAGGCCCGCATAAAACGTCTGGACGTGAGATGCGGCAAATGGGTACCCTCTAAACCCTTTTCCTTCCCACTCCTCTTTATTGAAAGGAGCGCAAATTCCTAATTCGTAGGTTGGAAATTCGCGATGCTGCCCATAGGTCATCCAAAGGTCCGGATCTGCATAGTATTCATTCAATCGATCGAGAACCCATTCGTGAGCCAGCCAATCGTCCCCTCCTACCCATACAATGATTTCATGATCCAAACATTGCCGAATAAGAGAAGATAAATTCGCCAATTCTCCTAAATGGATTTTGTTTTGCACCAATGTAACTTTTTGAATCTGGCCGCTTTCTTGAAGAAGATCGCGAACTAACTCGACGCTTCCATCATTTGATGCATCATCGATATAAATAAGTCGATAATTTTCATAATGCTGTGAAAAAATAGAACGGAGTGTCCTTTCTACTGAAGCGCCGTTATTAAAACCCACGACACAAACTGTAAAAAAGCGGCTTTGCAAAGGATAGTGGGTCGGATTAAAATGGTTATCTAAAAAAGATTCTTTATGATTTACAGCAAAAGGAGAATGCATCCGGCGCGATTGGCCAACAGCAAAAGCTGCTGCGTAAAGAGCCATCAAAAAAAAGGAGGCAAGAATAATTTTTTTCATTCTTGCCAATTTTTATCAGAAATCGCGTTACCTGCAAGAACTTTTATCCCAACTACTCAAATGCAACGCCTTCAATACGATAAAAAACTTTATAAGATCCCCCACTAAGAACGGAGCAATACCGAGCAAAAAGGCAGATTTTATGCCGACAAAGGTGCTCAAATAACCAGCTCCTAGCAAATAAATGATTCCATTGCCTACCACCATTGCAAAACCTGCTGCAAATAATGTTCTTTTGCCCTCTTTTTCAACAAGATATCCGGTAACATAGCTGGCCATCAAATACCCAATCAAATAGCCACCTGTTGGACCAAAAAAAGCGGCAATACCCACCGCTCCCGAAGAGAGCACAGGAAACCCAATCGCCGTTTGAACCAATAAGCAAAATACAGTCGCAAATCCTTTCTTACTGCCCAACAAAAGGCTCAAAAATAAAATGCAAAAATTTTGAACGGTGATTGGAACAGGGCTGAAAAAAAGAGGAATAGAAATTTTACTGCAAAGCCCCAGCAAAATACTACAGGATATAACCAGCAGTCCATCTTTTAAAAGACGATACGATTTGCTTTCAAGAGCGTGAGTCGTAGCAACGTTCATCATAAAGCACCTATAAATGTGTTGTTCAAAAGTTTATTCCAATCAAAACAAGGGGAAGTGAACTCGAGATCGGCATGCGTCGACCATCCAGGAATCGAAGAGATTAAAGTAGCTCCCTTTTTTTTCAAATAACAAAACTTGTCATGATCAGCGCTAATCACTCTTCCCTCGGAAAATTTTCGATGAATAGCTAAATGTTTCATTAGCGTCTTATAGCGGACGGCAAAGGTATTTGTAGTAGAAGGAGTCGTTCTCCAATGACAAGAAGGGCTCGCAAATATTTTTGATTCCAAAGTGTCATACGAGGGGGAAAAATATTTATCTTGGTGGTCATAAAGAGTCACATAATCGATTCCCGGCAGCTGAAACCCCTCCAACAAAATATCAACCCACCCTTCCCTATGCAGATAATCATCTTCCACAAAATAAAGAATAGTCTCAGGATCCATTTTCATCCTTTCTGCATAATTCAAAACATACAAAAAAGAACTCGTCTCGCTCCCCCCTTGAAACTCCACTACTTGCGAGCTCTGATCCAAAAAATGATCCTCCCGTTTCCCTTGAGCTACATCTAAAAAATAGGTCACATTGACTTTTTGAGATGGTAGCGTAGCTAAAAAATTTAAATAACATTTTTTTCGACTAAATTCATCAAGTCTCTTTTTATGCCCGCTAATTGAGGAATGAAGACAATGTCTTGAAAAAATTTCTATAGACCCTAAAGGAACACGTAGACTTGATTTAGGTAGACAGGAAAAATTGTTTTTTTTTCTCAGCGAAAACACATTCAATTCTTTGTAAATAATCACTTTTGGGACTCTGTCCCAAACCCTGCCAAAGGACTCTGTCCTTATGGAATCCTATGGATTTTACTACAAAATAGATTGAGATGCATAGAAAAATAATGAAATCTCAAATTTTGCAAAAAGTATTTTTTACTTGTTTTTCTCTTATCAGGTCTTATAATGCTCCTGCTTAAAAGAGGTTTAAGTAAACAAAACATTTGATTTTTTTATATTTTTCAGATAAAAAAATACAATTTTTCAAAAAATAAAAGGAAAATATTATGGCAACAATCCACTCCCAAAAAAACATATGCCCATCTTTTCTTCGAACAGGTTCACCTATTGTTGAAGACAGAAAACACCCAATCGAATATGACAAAAAAGAAAAGATTTCCCTATTAGGATCCTCTTTACGTTCTTTAGCCGAAACAGTTGTTCGAGCAGTTATAGGCTGCATCGCGCTGATCGGATATTTTATGACTTTTGGCCGCTGGGAACAAGCCAAAGATTTTAGCGTAAAACAAATAGAAAAAGCAATGCAGGCTATAGACAATGCTTGTCTCTGCTTCCGTGCTATTTTTTCTTCAAATAAATCCCCCACGCCCAAAGAAAAAATGGAAAAGCCCACAACCATTCAAATAAATGCTTTGCAAGCACAGAAGAATCTGGATGAGAAAATAGAAACAATTCCAAACTCAAAAGGAAAAGAGGAGGAGATCACTTATAAAAGGCCGATCATAAATGTGATAGAAATAGAAGAGGATTTTGTTGAAGACTCTTCTTCTAGTATAGATACCCTTGGAAAACTGGAATGGACCATCCATAAAGAAGAAGAAATTCCTAATAAATTACAAAAACAATTTGATCGAGCCCAAGATCAAGCCGCTAAAGAGCCAGATAAAGATTTCAAATGGTTGACTCCTCCGGCTGATTTTGAAGGACAGACTCATCTAGACCTTATAGGTGGCTATGAAATAGGCGTTTGTCATTTTATCGGCAGAAGACCGACCATGGAAGATAACCATCTGATCACTTCTTTTGACTTGTCTATCCCAGGAAAATCTTATCCAGTGTTATTATACGGAATTTTTGATGGACACGCCGGCGATAAAGCAGCTGACCATGCCAAAAGGGAACTACAAAATACATTACAAGAAACGCTCTCTCATTTTTGCTCCAATGGATTAACCAATGGGGCCATTTGGAATGCTTTAAAAATCACTTGTGTGAAACTGAATGAAGCCTTTAAAGGTCCAAATGCAGGAACGACAGCTGTCATTTCTATGATTTTGGATGATAAATTATGGACTGCCAATGTAGGCGATTCAAGAGCCATTTTAGACAACGGCATTCAGCTGAGTGAAGATCAAAAACCAACAAATCATTATTATTTTAAAGGAATTAGGAAACGAGGGAACTGGGTCATAGGGAATCGAATCAACGGAATACTTGCAACAGCTAGAGCAATAGGAGATCGAGACATAGGCAATATTAGCGCTAGACCCAAAATCACAATGTATCCTCTCTCAGAGATTCAATCAAAAGGGTGCTTGGTCTTGTGTTGCGATGGAATTTATGATGTATCTAGCACTAGACAAATCGCAGATGGCGTTGCAACTCATCCGCATGAAGACGCCGATGAATTAGCTAAAAGCATTGTTTATTCAGCCTATCAAGCCAAATCTCTAGATAACCTTTCCGCCTTAGTCGTGAAACTCTAAAAAAACAGCCCTCTTCTTTTTCAAAAAGAAGAGGGCTTTCTTCAAAAATAAAAGGATTTCAAAGGACGAACGTCCTTTGACAGGGCTTTTGTTCGGGACAGCGTCCCATAAAATATTGAGATAGTTACTTTTCTTATTTTCTACCTTTCCCAAGCGTTTCAAAAAGAAACCAGACTCTTCTTTCGGCTTCATCTATAAAAATTTCTAAAATGCTGCAAGTGGCAACATCCTCATGTTTTTCACACACTTTGTGAGCGGCGCGCATGTGGGAAATATACTGTTTATTATCATGCATCAGATGTTGAAGCATTTTTTCAGGTTCTAAAAAAGCTTCATCGTCATCTTTGATGTTTTGCAAGCGACTGATATGGCCGATAGAACAGATTGTTGTACCGCCTAATTTACGCACTCGTTCAGCTAGAGGATCAATCATGGCAAAAATTTGATCTGCCTGTTCATCAAAAAGCAGGTGATAATCACGAAAGTGGCTGCCTGACATATGCCAATGAAAATTTTTGGATTTCACATATAAAGCGAATGCATCGGCAACTAATGGATTAAGACTTACCATAATTTCCTTACGGCCTTTTTCCTGAAGATCGCTTGGCGTTGACAGCTTTGCAGCCACTTTCGTTTTATTCATTGACTTTTCCAATTTTAAGAATTTGATATAGAGAGCTGATTGTCGACGCTTGTTACGCCTGGAACAGCTTCCACTAATCTAACAACTTTACGACTTTCTTCTCTGTTTGCAACAGTTCCAGTCAATGTAACAACACCGTTATTCGTAGTGACTGATATCATTCTAGCACTTGCCGATAAAGAATTATCAGCCATGAGGCTTTTTTTGACGCTCGCTGTAATATGCCAATCAGATGGTTGTGATTGCATCTGCTGATTTCTATCGGAACAATCATGAGAATTTTTATTGTTGGAATTACTTGAATTGCTATGACATGAGACGCACAAGATGCAAATTGCCGGTATGAACAGAATTTTTTTCACGATATCCTCCAAAATAAATTTAGTTCAAATAACCTAAACATGCTGTTAAAAAGCACATTTTCGACCTTCTTTGCAACCTACAATAAGAAAATAGATTTGTAAATAAAAATTAGGAAACGACAAAGATTAAGAGCCTTACAATTCTCCGGAACAAAAACAACAGGATCTCAAAGGACGAACGTCCTTTGACAGGGCGTGGGACAGCTGTCCCACAAAAAAACGAAAATTATAAAATTTTAAGAACTTGGGATAAAATAGTTTTCCCTTCTTGGTGGGTCACTTTTTCGTGAGCTTCTAAAAGAGGAACCCACACTCCGTCCTGAATTTCTTTTTTCTGGAGCTCTATAGAACCGGAAACCTCTGCAATAAAATAAAAAACTCTTTTTGCAATTCGGCGGCCCTCGAGAGTAAATTGGTAATGCTCCATCAAAGGTTCTTCTTGCAAGTAGCGCACCACATCTAGATTCGTCTCTTCTTTTAATTCTCGCTCGGCGGCTTCTTTGGGTTTTTCACTATTTTCAGCATGCCCCTTGGGAAAACCCCAATATCTCCCATGCCGATGCTGGATCAAAAAGACTTCCCACTGGCCCTCCCGATACATGAGAGGAACAACACCAAAAGATTCATCGCGATGTAATACAGATTTTTGTCTCATAGGCGGTAAGCCGAAAATACAAGTGTGGAATTATGACCTCCAAACCCAAACGAGTTAGAAAGAGCTACATCCACTGTATGGTGTTTAAAATGGTTGGGAATTACATCAAAATCCCCTAGGCCGGGATCTGGGTGTTCGAAATTAATCGTAGGATGCAATTTATGAGTTCGAATCGCCTGAATCGTTGCAATCGCTTCGATGCCGCCGGCAGCTCCAAGACAGTGGCCAATCATCGATTTTGTGCCGTTGATTTTAATAGAATTGGCATGATCTCCAAAAACGGTGCGGATCGCTCGGATTTCACACATATCGCCCGCTAAGGTCGATGTAGCATGGGCATTGATGTAATTGATCCGCTCTTTAGAGACGTGGGCATCTTTCATCGCTTGCTCCATGCAAGAACCGACTCCCAGGCCATCTTCGCGAGGATCCGTCATATGATGGGCATCGCAGTTAATCGCTCCACCCAAATACTCCGCATAAATCGGAGCTCCCCGGGCAAGGGCGTGCTCCAAACTCTCTAAAAGTAAAACTCCTGATCCTTCTCCCATAACGAACCCGTCGCGGGCTTGATCCCAAGGACGGGAGGCTCGGGTAGGATCTTCATTGCGGGTAGAAAGGGCTTTACAAGCAACAAAACCGGCAAGGCCGATGGGGTTAATGGGCGCTTCAGAACCGCCACACAGCATCAAGTCCGCATGTCCTTGACGAATTTGCTCAGCTGCTGCATGAATGCAGTAATTTGAAGTGGCGCAAGCAGTTGAGATGGAATAGTTGGGCCCCATAAAGCCCAAATCTATGGCTAAAAGGGCTCCTCCCATGTTCGTGATAATAAAAGGGACAAAAAAGGGAGTAAGACGTTTAAAACCTTTTGTAAGGAGCGTTTCGACTCCCTCATAAAAGCAGCTCATTCCCCCCATTCCGGAGCCGACAATCACACCGCAGCGAGATTTATCTAGAGAGGAAAGCGCCTCTTGAGAGAGGTTTCCACTTTCAAGGGCTTTTTTTCCAGCAACCATGGCGTAGCGGATAAAGGGATCGACGCGGCGAGCTTGTTTTTTATCTATATAATCGCCTGTTTCGAAATTGCGAACGGCGCCAGCAAAGCGGGTAGGGTATTCCGAGCAAGGAAATTCTTCAATGGGAACAATCCCACTTTTCCCAGCTAATAACTGTTCATAAAAATGCTCGACGTCCGTTCCAAAACAAGAAACGAGACCCATACCAGTCACTACAATTCGTTTTTTCGCCATTGATGCTCCTCTATCGCTCAGTTCCAATTTATGCTTAGCAGAAACTTCCACGTGGGTTGAGTACAACATGTTAACAAAATTATTTTCTTGAAATAAGGGAAAACCCCCCTCTCAGAAAAACTATAATAACAGATTCCACGGCTAGGAACAATGTGTAAAAAAAATTCGACAAAACAACCCCGAAATTCGACAAACCCGGGTTTTATAGGTCCGCTTCTACTGAGCCAGCTTTTGTTATATCTATATTCAGATCCACTAATTTACTGTCGTCCCAAAGCCTTTCAAGAGAATATATTCCCCGAAGGCTCGGCATAAAAATATGAATGACAATTTCCGAACAATCAATCACCACCCAATCTCCATTTTGAAGACCTTCCGTGTGAAAGGGTGTTTCCCCCTTACCCTTCAATTCTGCAACAATCGCCTTTGCTATCGCAGTAACGTGGCGGTCGACATTTCCTTCAGCAATCAAAAGATAATCTGTGATGCTTGAAAGACCTCTAACATCAAGAGCTAAAATATTAGATCCCTTTTTGTCATAAATCACTTGTGCTATTTCGTTTAAACGTTCCAGAGGATTTTTGCCCATAATAAAAAAATGAATCTAGTTTTTAGCCAATAATTTCAGCAGAAGTATACTTGATTTCGATCAATGTAGTCTAGAGTTTTTGCAGGTACCAAATGCCCGCAATAAAGCTTTTTTTTTATCCTATGCCGAATATCGGTGCTAGAAATATCCATATTTTTCGTCCAG
>Ga0210386_10000983_pt1 | contig 25851 bp, 19 predicted proteins | sample IncBWH32OmetaG_FD_160091 | JGI IMG/M metagenome (GOLD analysis project Ga0210386, IMG submission 160091) | Forest soil microbial communities from Barre Woods Harvard Forest LTER site, Petersham, Massachusetts, United States - Inc-BW-H-32-O ...
AGAGCGCGGCGCGCTGCCGCGCCGCGCTCCCCGGGCCGGACGCCAAACAAGCCGCCTGGGCCGAGATGTTCGGCCCAGACCCGTCCCGCTACCTGCTGGCCGGGATCGCCGAGGGGTTCTGGCAGGCCGATCAGGCCGACCAGCTGGCCGATTACCTGCCCCGCTACTTCACCGCCCTCGGCGACCTCGCCGCGCGCGACGACCCGGCCACCGCCCGGGTGCTGGTCCGGCACGGGTTCCCGCTGTATGCCGTGGCGCCCGCGATTCTGCGGGCGGGTGAGGACTGCCTGGCCGGCGCCGAGCTCCCCGCCTCGCTGCACCGGCTGCTGGCCGACCAGCTCGATGACCTCCGCCGCGCCCTGCAGGTCCGCTCTAGCGCGGCCTAGCATTCCAGCCGGCTGGGAAGCCGCTCAAGATGGGGGGTCAGCGAGGTTCGAAAAGGGACGGCTCTTGTCCGGTACCCGGGAAGGGATATGACCACAAGCAGCCCGCCGGCCGGTCACCGGCGAGGTAGGCGAGTAGCGGCTCGCGCACCAGACGCTCGGGTATCGCGCCGAGCCTGTCAATCGCGGTGGCCAGCGGCACCATCTCGACGGCCCGGACGTCGCCCTCGGGATCAGGCGAGGATACCGGGCCGGCCCCCAGGGCGGCGGTCACGCCGTCGCCCTGACCGTCGAAGACGTGCACGATCGCGTGCGCGCGGGTCTCGTCCGGCACCAGGTAATGGACGGTGTAAGCGTGCGCCACGTCCCCGGCGTAGGCCAGCCCTGTCTCCTCGCGGAGCTCGCGGGCCAGTGCGCTGTGCACGGTCTCTCCCGGTTCGACCTTGCCGCCGGGCACCGCCCACCGAAGGACGGGGTCGCTGGGCACTGCCTGGCGCACCAAAACGAGGCCGGTCCCGCTCTCGTCGCGCACAAGCGCGTTGACAATCACGTATGCCGGCAACAAGCCCGGCAGCTCGCAGGCCTCTTTCTCAATCACGCGGCATGACCCGCCGCCTGCACCGGATCTCATCCACGACACCCAGCATGGCCCAAGCCCGGCCGCCCGGGCTTGCCAGATCACGAAACCACACCGAGCCAAGTAACAAACTGTCGCTGGAGTGCCAGGACTCCATTTGCGGCTTCCAGTGCCGTAGTCGTTCCGTTATGTCGCGGGAGCGAGCCACCTCGGCAAGGCCTGCTTCACGTGGCGGAGCAGAGGCTCTCAACGGCCGGAACGACCGTAGCTGTCGCGTCCGATTCAGGGTGACGACGGCAAACATGCTGGCCTGCGCTTCGCCAAGTGGACCTGGACACTCAGTCTGTCAACCGTCCAGCTCTATGTGGCGGTTTCATCCTGGCAAAAGCGCGAGACGGTGGGCGGCCAGCTGGCCGTGGGGTGCATCGGGTAATGAGGCCGGCCGCAACTGTTGCTGGCCTGATGCTGCCGGGCTTCGGCCATGCTGTGACGGGGCCGTCTCATCTCACTGCCGTTCTAACCCCAGCCCTTAATTTCCGCCATTATCTGTCAGCATCTTTGCGCAGCCGCCATGTTGTTCCGGGTGGTGAGGGTGTCGGGGTGGTCCGGGCCGAGCACCCGCTCCCGGTCGGGCAGCAGCTCCCGGAACAGGCGCAGCGCCCCCGCCGCGTCGCCGCCGCGGCCGGTCCAGGCCGCGATGTTGTTCCGGGTGGTGAGGGTGTCGGGGTGGTCCGGGCCGAGCACCTGGCGGCCCGGCGGGCCGCCAGGGGCGGGAGTTTCCGGGGGCGGGCCGGTGCCGCCCCCGGGCGGGCTCAGCCGAGGGTGGCGGTGAAGATACCGCCCTTGGCCAGGCTGATCTTGCCGCCGCCGCACAGGTCCGGCACGGTGACCGACCTCTGGTAGACCAGCGGGCTGGACTGGTCGCCGCTGGATACCGCTGGTCGCTGGTGATCTGGTAGGTCTGGGCCGACAGGGGCACGGTCAGCGTGCTATCCGAGGAAGTGGCCTGGACACGCGGCTGACCGCGAAGGTGACCTGGGCGGCCGAGACCGTAGCCGCCGGGGCGGGACTGACACGGCCTCCCGTGCAGGGAAATGCGGTCGGCCCGGTCCTGTGCCCTCGCCGGCGGCCCTGTCCGGGCCGACGTCATGTAGCTGGCGCGGCGGGTGCCCGGCTGGCGGGGCCGGGCACCTGCCTGAGGGTGACGGTCAGCCGGTCATGGCCGGCTGGGCGCAGAGTTCACCTGTGGCACGCCGGTCCCGCGTGCTGGGGGCGGCCTGGGCCGCCCCCAGCACTTTGATGCCAGATCAGCCCAGGGCAGAGCACTGGCCGCTGGACTTCCCGCTGACCTTGTTCGCCTGGCCGTTGTCGACCGGCGGCGGGTTGTTCCCCGAGCAGGCCAGCGACCCGACGATCGTGTTACCCGAGACGACGGACGGGCCGTGGTTGCCGGTCAGCGACACCGAGCCGTTGATCGTCGACCCGGACAGGCCCAGGCTGACCGCGCCGCCGGCGCTAATCCCGCCAGTCAGCGTCGAGCTGACCACCGACAGGCCGCCTCCGGAATTGACGGTGATCGCACCGTTCTGCGACGCGTCCGGGCCGATGCACACGAACTGGCCCTTGCCCACCACGATCTGCCCGGTGTGGCTCCCGGTGATCGACGTGGTGCACCCGCCGACTGTGATCGACAGCTGCGCCGTCGCGGTCTGCCGCGGGCTGGATGAGTCTGCGGCCTGGATCGTGAGCGAGTACGTGCCCGCCTCAGCCGGGGTGCCGGAGATCGTCCCGGATGAGGAGAGCGACAGGCCGGGCGGCAGCGACCCGGCGCTCACCGACCACGAGTACGGCGGGGTGCCGCCGGTGGCGGCCAGTGTCGCCGAGTACGCCGAGCCGAGCGTCGCGCCGGGCAGGCTGGTCGTGGTCACCTCCAGCGGCGCTGGTGTCACCGTCCAGGTGAACGACGCGGACCCGGAGGCGCCGGTGGTGTCGGTAGCGGTGACCGTGATGCTGCTGGTCCCGGCGCTGGTCGGGGTGCCGGAGATCAGGCCGCCGGAGGAACTGATCGACAGCCCGGGCGGCAGCCCGGTCGCGCTGTAGGTCAGGGTCTGCCCGCCGGCCGAGTCGGTGGCCTGGATCTGCAGGCTGACCGCGGTCCCCACGGTGGAGGTCTGGTTGCCGGGGTTAGTCACCGTGACGGTGTTGCTGGAGGTGTAGCTGATCGTCACCAACGGTGTGCCGGTGGTGTCCACGCCGGTACTGCCATCGGGCGCAAGCGACGAGCCGCCCCCGCCGCCGCCGCCACTGGAGCTCAAGCCGTCGCCGCCGCCGCCACCACCGTAGTAGCCGCCGCCGCCGCCACCGCCACCACCGTCAAGGTCGGTGCCGCCCGTGCCGCCGGGGCCGCCCTGACCGAACGCGCCGGCCTGACCGCCCGGGCCGCCTGGGCTGCCCGCGCCGCCGGTGCCGCCCTGGGTGGAGGTACCTGCGCCGCCGCCGCTGCCGCCGGCGCCGCCAGAATCGATACCGGTCTGCCCCTGGCCTCCCGGGCTCCCTGCCGGGCCGCCGGGGCCACCGTTGGAGTCTAGGGCGCCGCCCCCGCCGCCGCCGCCGGCGGCGGCCACCAGCCGCGAGTTCAGCGAGTCGGCGCTGCCGCCGGTGACGCAGCTCGACCCGCACGACGTTGTGCGCACGTCCGAGGCGCCGCCCCCGCCGCCGCCGCTGCTATTGTCTGCGGACCCCCCTGCGGCGCCGCCGTTCCAGCCGCCGACCGCACCGTTGCCCGGGCCACCGACCTCGACGTACAAGGTGCTGGCTTGTGGCGTAACGGTGGCGCTCGCCGTGCCCCCCGCTCCCCCGGTCGCCCCGGTGATGGCTGCCGACCCGGCGGCGCCGGTTGCGCCCGGCGCGCCGACCGCGGTGATCTGCACGCTGGAGACCCCCGCTGGCACGGTGAACGTCTGCTCGGCGCCGGTGTAGGCATAGGTGCATGTGACCGTGCTGCCGGACTGGGTGCAGTTCGCGGGGAGCGCGGCTGGTGCGGCGCTGGCCATCCCGGCCGGGATGACGGCCGCGGCCAGGGCCAGCCCGGCCACCGGCGCCGCGCGCGCCAGCCGGCCAGCAGGCCAGGACAAGAAGGTAGATCGGTGCATCGGAGGGCTCCTCCCAGGCGGGACCAGGGCAGGCACGCGGCCAGCATCCCCGGCGGGCCCGGCCAGGACGCCCGCGCGCCCAGGAACTCAGGCCAGCTCCGGCTAGCAGCCGACCGCGGCGCGCCTCCCCCTCGCCGCCATTGCGGACAAAACATGCGGAGCACGGGAATCCCGAGGGGGCCTTCCGTCCCGCCTTAGGGCGCCACACAACCGCCCGCCGGCGCCAGGCCGGGAACGCCTGGCACGGTCCCCACCGCTGCCGCCTGCAGGTCAGGCAGACGCAGCCGGTCATCACCCGCTCCCTGCACTGCCACCATCAGCCCGGACGCGGTGGTTGTACATCATCCTCAGCGGGTGATAACTGCCCCTGCCAGACGAGGCGGCAGGGCACATGCGCGCGGCCCCGGGGCCATCGGCCGGCGGCAGATGAGCTATCGCAGAAAGGCCGGGCGAGTCACGGCCTCGGGAGGGTCACGTTCCCCGCAGCATGGCGAGCGCGTTACCGCAGAAAACGCCCCCGCTTGCTGCGATACGAGTCCCGCTTGACGGCAGCCGGTCAGGGCTCGTCGACGACCTTGACCTTCCAGGCGCACTGCATAACCGGGGCAAACCGGGCCGCTAGCTGAAAATTCAACATCGACTAGAAGCGATCGCAGGTAGCAGCGTCCCGCAGCTTGACATAAGCGGTGTTCCCGGCGTTATCGCCCTCATCCGGCAAGCGAAACGCTAACTCCAGCGAGCGGGCCTGACTGCAAAGATCTGCAGCCTGCCCGCAGGTGCGGCCTGCGCTGCTGCGTCAAAGGCCGAAGCCACTAATCGCCAGTGCGAGGCCGAATGACGGCTTCGGTTAGGTCATTAATTATCCGACCGACACCATCGTCGATCAGCGCCGCTCTAATGCGCCGCCGGAGTGCCTGGAAAGCTAGGTCCGAAGGAAGCTCGACTGCTTGGGCGACGTCCTCGGCGCGCTCGGCTAGGTTCACTAGCTGCTGATGCTCAGGTGAGGTCTGGTCGTACAGAGGTATCGGCAGTTGAAAGATGTACTTATCAAAGTCACGCGGGTTGTGCTCGCCACGTCCTTGCAAGGGTCTGACGAGCTGAGTGAGGACGTCGCTGTTGAGAATCGCCGTCAGGTACCGTGCCTCGTCTATGCCGGAGACGGGGGCCCAATATAGCTTGTGCTCGATGACAGCCCGTGGATCGTTTACCCGTGCTGCGGCGAGATACATGCCGGAGGCCGTGTACACCACACGGTTAACCGGGGCGGGGAATTGGTCCCTCAGTCCGTGCCTGAAGTCGAGCCTTTCAATTAGGGTCAGATCGCTTTTCTTATTTTCTTCCCAAAGCACGTCTGCTTGTTGCCACCAGGCGGCCAGGCCAGGGTGGTAACGGATCTGCTCCTTATCTCCGCCCAGCAAGGTCGTGCCGTCCAACGGGATAACTGCAAGTTTGGGTTCCTGCAAGCGGTAGGGGAGGACCGTCTCCCCAAGGTACAGGGACCGCAGGAACATGGCTTCGACAGTGCTGCTAACAGGCGGCAAGTCACGCCACGGCCGTTTCTCGCTCGCAGTGCGCTGGCTGCGTACTCGCTGCCGTCCCGCACCCGCGCCAAGCTTGGACGTCGGCGCCGCCTCCACCATGAACAGGAAGCGCGGAAATACGGTCGCTCCCGCGGCGAAGCGCGATCGGTACGGCGAGCCGGAGGTGGACTGTGCTGCGGGCTCAGCTACCGCGCGGGTGAGATACTTCGATGCCACCTCGCGTGAAGCGTTCTCGACCGGCAACCGCCCGGACCATATCTCTGCTGGCAGTGTCAGAGGAGTCGCAACGTCGGTCATGCGCTGTCCGAACACGACGGCTGCCGGCACCGGGAAAAACGATGGCTTGATTGCATGCAGGTCCCATGGTCGTTCGAATGCGAGGCGCACCCGCTCAACTGGCGCTGGCTCGGAGGCTCGTGGACCGCGACCGCCCCTGCCAGATCGCAGGCGACGCAAGGCGGGAGTCGCAGAGGGGAAGCTGCCGGAACGGAATCCCTCGAACTGCCGCCGCGATAGGACCGCTAGCGGCATTACGAAGCCAAAGTGTCCTTCATCGCGCAGGTACAGCTCTGTGCAACGCGCCACGAATAGGCCTGAGAGATCTTGATGAGTCGCCACTCCTGGACCCATCCACAGACTCCGGCCCTCACTCATAGCGCGGAAGGAGCGCTGCATTGGTCCAGTCATGTAGCGGTAAGCGAGCCAGGGCGGGTTCCCAATCAGAGTGTCTACGCGATTGTCAACCTGCGATAGCCAAACCGGCCGAACAAGGTTGCGGACGTAGTAGCCCCAAATATGGTCCAACCCTTGGTCGTGCAATCGGCACATCGTCTCGAACGTTTCCTGAAGGACTGCCTGGTCGTCGGGGTGCACGCCGAGGCGGTCGAAGGTCGGGGCTAGCGACGGCATCTCGGCGTCGGGATCATCCCGTTCTGATGCCACGTCGGCCATCTCCGAGACGACCTGGTCGAAACGACCAGCGTCTGCAACCAGCCGATCGGGAAAGTTCAGGTCTTCATGCTCCGCGGGAATGCTCAGCCCGTGAGGAGTGAGGAAAGTCTGTTCTTGTCCCCATTGCACGCTGTCGCCCAAGTAGACGGGCACGGCAAACGGGGGCCTATCGTCGGCCTGGAGGCGTTCCATGCCGATCGCCAGCAGGTAGGTGACGCGGGCAAAGGTGACCGCCACCGGATGTACGTCGACGCCTACCACCGAACGCGTGACGCCCACGATGGCCTCAGCGTTGGTCATGCCCGCCTCGCCCGCGGCGGCCAGGTGGCGGCGGACCGCGTGGAAGATAAAGGTCCCTGACCCGCAGCCTGGATCGAGCACGCGCTGTTTGAGCGGTTCTGTGATGACCGTGGATACGATCTCGTCGGCCAGCCAGTCGGGTGTGTAGTACTCGCCGAGCCTGTGCCGCTGCTCTGTGCTGATCACCGACTCGTATAGGACTTTCATCACGTCATGCTCGACGTGTTCCCAGGCGAACTTGACAAGGTGCCGCGCGAGGGTCCTGACGAACTGCGCGCCCCCAGGCACCTCGACTACCCAGTCAAAGAAGTCTTGTTCGACGACACCAGCAATCTGGGCGTCCCTAAAGAGTCCGCCCCGCACGAGGACCGCCGCGGCCACCGATGGGTCCGTGGGATCGATACCCACCAGAGCATGGCTGATGATCTCGGCGGTCGTTACAAGCAGGGTGTGCTCGATGAACAGCCGGTCCTCGTCAGTGAAAGCAGTACCGAGCGCGGTGGTCAGCAGCTTTGCCCATAGCTGCCGCTTGAGCTTCACCGCCGGCAAGTCGCGGTGCGCCTCGTAAAGGACCGTGAGATCCAGGATGTCCACCGCATGTCCCGGACTATCGGCGCCGAGGCGGGTTCTTATCTCCTGGGGGGTCGGCGTTATCTTCTCGGTTGTGTAGAGCGCGCCTTCCAGCCAGGCACACAAGCCCTCGACGTCGGGTGAGCTGGCGTCAACAAAGAAGCTGGACGCGGGCACCAGGGCCTCACCGGCCAGGTGGTAAAGATGCCACTCCGCGCCATCGGTAAGGACGCCGAGGTAGCGCTGCTGGAGGGTGGCCGCACGTGAGCGGACGTACCCGGCAAGCTGCTCAACGGCCTCAACACGGACATTTCCTACCCGCAGGTCGCGCTTTACCTCGAAAACGGTGAAGCCTACTTCGACGTCGATACGACGCCGCAGCCCGGCAGGCGACTCAAGACGATGTCGTGAAGCTTGTCATCACCGAGATCAAGAGGCCCGGCGGCCAAAAGCATGTGAAGGTCGCTCTGGACGTTCGCCTCTGTCCGTCCGATGCGACGGTCAGCGAGTCGTCGCACCAGTTCACGAACTTCGGAAGTCGGCAGCGGCACAAGTAAGTTTCTATCGGAAAGAGCGGCCGGAGGCACTCGGCCTCGGTGAATTGCCTGCAGCTCTACCGGCTGAGGGCTGCCTCAGCTGGCGGGCTCGGTATCCGCACGCCGGGCCGCTGCGCGGCCAGCCGATCCAGACCTGGCCCGCGGTCACTGTCCGCGGACCGGGGGAAGACGAACATACAGATCGCCCATAGACGGTGTCACGGCCCGTCATTAGACGTCGGCCGACTCGCTACCTTGCACTTGTGACAGCGCCGGGAGTCCGGTGCCATATACGGTTCTGGGGCATGAGGGCACAAGAGGGCACGTTCCGGGGCCTGATGACCCAGGACCGCCAGTTCCGGGTTCCGCTATACCAGCGCCACTATCGCTGGCGCACAGATCAGCAACGCGATCTCTGGGAGGACATCCTCGAGCAGTACCACGCGGTCGCCAGCCCGGACAGCGACGTGCCGCGCCACTTCATCGGCAGCGTGGTGGCTGTCGAGGCCGAGCCCGACCCATTGCATGATTTCCGCGACTTTCGCATCGTGGACGGCCAGCAGCGCCTCACCACCCTTTCGGTCGCCATCGCCGCGCTGCGAGACGTCGCTGCCGAGGACGAGCCCTCGCAGTTCGACCGCCTCAACGCGAAATACCTGGTCAACACCACGGAGCCTAAAGCCTCGAAACGATGGGCCCGGCTGGTGCCAGGTGAGGAGGACGAGCAGGCCTACTGGACCGTGCTGACCGACCCCGCCAACGCCTCCGGGCACACCGCCATCGGCAACGCGTACCGCTTCTTCCTCAAGCACATCACTGCGCTGCGCGACGACGGCGACCTGCAGACAGAGCGCCTGGCCACCACGATCGGCGACCGGCTCTCGCTCGTATTCGTCACCGTCAATGAGGGCGAACGCCCACACAAGATCTTCGAGTCCATCAACGCCACCGGCGTGGGCCTTAGCCAATCCGACCTGCTGCGCAACTATCTCTTCATGGCGCTCGGACAACGCTCGAACAATGTCTACGCACGGTACTGGCGGCCGCTCGAGCGCGCGTTGGGAACCGAGGGCCTGGAAGGGCTCGTCCGTGACGACTTGCAGGCATCGGGCGAGTTCGTCAGGCAAAACGAGGTCTACCGAACTGCGCGGGGCCAGCTCGAACCCAAGGCCAGCGACCTTGACGCACTCGAGCAGCACGTCAAGTCGCTCGCCAGGCGCGGAGAGTACTACGCTCTTTTCCTCCAGCCTTCAGACCCGCACGGCGCCGCGGGGCAGCTAGGGCTTTCCTCCAGAGCCCTGCGCCACCTCGCCTTCCTGCGCGCCTGGGGCGCAAGCACGGCGTACCCGCTACTGCTGCATCTCTACAACGAGGTTGACGCCAGCCGCGCCACCCACCAGCAGGCCGAGTCGTGCCTGGAAGCGATCGAGTCGTTCATCGTTCGCCGCTACCTGGCCGCCGTACCGACCAACGTGCTCAACCGCCTGTTCATCCAGCTGATCACCGCGCTGCCCCGCGGCGAGCCGATCGACGTCGCACTGCGACGCGAACTGTCGCGGGACGATCGATGGCCCGATGACGACCAGGTCCGTGAGGGCGTCGCCACTGTCCACTACTTCGCCCACGGCCGCGCTCACCAGCAGCGTTTGGTCCTGCAGCGCCTCGAGTCCCACCTGCGCGCGGAAGTGGACCTGGACTTCGATAGCGCCAACTTGTCGATCGAGCACATCATGCCCCAAACACTCAGCCCCGAGTGGAAGGAGCAACTGTCCGACAATGGACACGATCCCCAAGAGGTCTTCGACCGGCTCGGACACACGCTCGGCAATCTCACGTTGACGGCCTGGAACTCCAGGCTCTCCAACCTGCTCTTCGAGCGCAAGCAGGAGATCCTCAGCGCCTCCGAGCTCAAGCTCAACGAGGCGCTCGCCAGCGCCACCCAGTGGGACGTCAGGGAGATCGAACAGCGCAGCAGCGCGTTGGCCGACGCCGCCAACGCCCTGTGGTCGGCCCCGATCCCGGGCATCGTCACCCCCCACTACGGGTTCGACTGGGCGCGCGTCGACCAGGCGGTCAACGCCCTGCCGGCGGGCAGCTGGACCTCCTACGGCGACCTCGCCGAGCTCGTTGGCACCGCCGCCCAGCCGACCGCCAACCACGTCGCCAGGGATCCCGATCTGGCGTACGCCTACCGGGCCCTCAACGGGGACGGCTCCGTCAGCTTCAACTTTCACTGGCACGACGACTCCGACACCCGCGACCCGATGGAGGTGCTGATCGGCGAAGGCGTCGAGTTCGACGAGAACGGGTGCGCCAGCCAGGCACAGCGACTCCGCCCCGCCGAACTCGAGGCGCTACTGGACCCAGAACCGCCCGCCGTCAGGGAAACCGGATCGTGAGACGGCTAGGCGGGCCTACCGAAGCTGCGTGAGGCGCTGGCCGCGTGGCCTGGGTCGACATACCGGTTACGTCACACCCACCGGAGTCGTCGACGCAGTCCCACGGCGCCAGCATGTCGAGGATCACCCGGTCGAAGTCCGCCAGCCCGTGATCGTCACGGGGCGGCCGAACTCGCCGACCACCAGTTGCCAGGGGTGCGAGAAGGTGGGCGAGGTCGTCATGCTCAAGGAGGTACTCGCCGACGGCGAGCGCGCCCTGATCATCTCGCAGGCCGACGAGGAGCGCGTGGTCCGGCTGGTCGAGCCGCTGCTGCACCAGCCGGTGCGGGCGACTCGCTGCTGCTGGAGCCCCGGCCCGGGTACGTGTACGAGCGCATCCCAAGGCCGAGATCGAAGAGCTCATCCTGGAGGAAGTGCCGGACATCTCCTACAACGACATCGGCGGCCTTTCCGGGCACATCGAGCAGATAAGGGACGCCATCGAGCTGCCCTACCTGCACGCCGACCTGTTCCAGGATCACGAGCTCAAGCCGCCCAAGGGGGTCCTGCAAGACGCTGATCGCCAAGGCGGTGGCCAACTCGCTGGCCAAGCAGGTCGCGGAGGTCCTGTACTTCAAGGCCTTCAACTCCGGGGCGATGATCGAGAACATTGTTCTCCAGACCCGCCGCGCCGTCGATCTCGCTCAGCAGCTGAGGCACGATCGTGTTCTCCCAGGTCGGAGGACACGCCCGAGCCGCGGGTGCGTAAGATTGAGTGCATCTCGTCGAAGAACACGATGACCGGCATGCCCTCGCTACCCTCCTCCCGGGCTCGCTGGAAGACCAGCCAGATGTGCCGCTCGGCCTCGCCGACGTACTTGTTCAGCAGCTCGCGGCCCTTGATGTTGAGGAATACCTGCTGGTAGAGCCGTCCGGTCGGCAAAACGGTGTCGAAACCGCCTCGGGAGGTTAGGGAAAGCCCGTGTATAGGTAATGTCTTAATAACGGTTAGGAGGAGGTGAGGGTGTGGCTACCAGAGACGACAGCGGGCGTGCTTCACGGCACGACGATGAGGTGAAGAGCCTTACCGCACAGGTCTCCTTCCTCGATGAGGAAATCGCCGTGCTCCGGCGCAGGCTGATCCCCCTCTTGGCCGGGGCGGCGCGGGCCGGGCCTGAAAAGGCCGACGGCCCCCTGTTGGCGCAGGAGGCCGTCGTGGTGGTTAAGACCCTTGGTGGAGGTCCTCGTTGATTACTGTAGTACCCGATCTCGCCGTTCTGATACGGCGCCGTCATCCCAGCCTGGCCCGGGCTCCTCGCCTGAGACCCGCCTGACCAGCGGAGCAGGGGATGCTACCCGGTCCGGGGCCCGCAGGAGTACGGGCCGCCATCGTCGTGCCCGGCCGCCTCCGGCGGCTGCCGAATAGACGCCGGCAGATCCTCAGCGCCGGGCCGGCGGGCTTCATGCCGCAGTCTCCGCACTTCGATGCGGGTCCCGGTGATCGCGGTGGTGCTGTTTGCGCTGTCCGGCGGGCCACGATCACCGCAGCCGATAAGGGGCGTTCAGCGAGGGCGAGATCATGGGCATCGTAGAGACCTTGGCGGGCCTATTCCACAGGAAGCCTGGCAGGGACGGTATGTGGGACTTCCTGGGCAAGTGGGCCATCAGCAGGACCCAGGTAAAACTCGAGCAGGTTCACAACGACGGGACCCAGAAGCTGATCCCTTTGCTCCAGCCCGGCACGGTGGTGATTGAGCGCGGCCGCGGCTGGACCAGGGAGATCCGCGTGTCAGAGGCGTCCCGGCCTGCCACAGAGCTCAATACGGTCATTTTCCAGTCGCCGATCCCGCCGCTACCTGCCGACGGGCTGTCACCGGGCCCCCGGCCCGAACTGTCACCGGCCCCCCGGCCCGAGCTGGGACCCGCAGCCGATCCCTGCTGACGAGCGAGCAATATTGTGGCCCGGGCCAAGCAGATGGTCATCAAGGAGTTCCTAGACACCGGGCAGAAGGCGGGCGGGTTGCTCACCTGCTGGCCGCGTGCGTCGATGAGTTCAGCAAGAAGAGGATCTGCCCAACACCACCAACCCGGACGACTTGGCCCGGATCTCCGGCGAGAAGGGCGAGCGCATCGTCTAAATCAGGACGCTGGTCTCCGGCAAGACCGGCACCGAGGCGGGCCGCTCGATCGACACCGTGGCGAACACCGGGCAGTACCTGTGAGGGGGCCCGGCCTGCCTGCGCGTGCCAGGCTGGGGACTGCTTAGTACGCAACAGCCGGTGAGTTCGCGGGTACGCCGACGGCTCCGATGAAGGATCTTCAGTCCCGCTGAACCTTCGGCTGACCGGGTGATAACCCCGGTGTATCGCCCGGCCTATGCGCCCCACGTGACACCAAAGGGAAGAAGAGTTGACAGTCATATGCCAGAGAGTTAAACTCTTCAATACATGGTCTCTTATGCCATGAGTCCAACTCTCCTGGAGGTTACATGATCATCGTGCACGTGAACAAGTCCTGGCCGTTCGTCCAGGAGGGCCGCATGGATGAGGCCGAGGCGGTGCTGGGCGTCTGGCCGATCGCGGAGGACAAGCTGGCGGCATACGGCGATGTGCTGCTGGCGGTCTTCGACAACATCGTCGTGGCGGCCTACGACATCGAGGATCACACGCGAGACGAGGACAAGAAGGTCACCTTCATCGGCAACAAGTCGCAGGCCTGGGCCCATCTGGTGGGCCAGCCCAACCCCGGCACGCATTGGGGCCGCCAGGGGGATGCCTGGCCGGTGCGCTATGTCGATACTGCCATCGTCACAGGTGGCGACGTCTCCGTCGAGAGCACCCACGAGGGCCGCCGGGCCGTCGTCGACGGCTTCACGTTCCTGGTCGGCGCCGACCTCAACGCCACGGTGATCGTTCCCGCCGGGCGCGCTGTGACCGTGCGCGCGGCCTAGTCTCAGGCGAACTCGGGCCCGCCGCAGAGAGGCGGGCCCGAGTTCGGCTTCAGGCGTGCCGATCGCCGGCTCCCATTTGCGTCCCGCAGGGGGCGCGCGGAAGGGCAGTATGCTGCCGGCGATCGAGCCGCGCCCTCCACCGTGAACACGAGCGCGCCGCCCCTCTCTAGTCCCGGCCCAGGAACCTCCGGTAGCGGTCGAATACGGGCGACCCGTCACGCAATGCCTGCCGGGGAACGTACAACCGCCAGGCCGTAGCAACCATGTCGGCCGCCCAGACCCTGCCGACTCCGAAGATTTCGGCGCCCGGAGTCTCCAGCTGGTCAAGTAGTTCCATCTGCTCCTCGCTGAGGTCCGCGAAGAACATGAGACAGTACTCGGCCAGGTCCCGCACGTCCTCTTCAGTGAGCGTCTGCGTGAGCGGCCAGTCCACGAGCTTGCCGCTGTAGTACGTCCCGGACCACTGGCGGTTTCCGGCCTCCCCGAAGGCTTCCCACCACGAATACGACGGCCCCTCTTCGGGCGCCGGATCCGGGAGCAGCGAGATCAGCTCGTACAAGTGACGAAGATCAGGATCATTCAGGTCGGCCCGGCTGCGGTCACTGAGTCCATCCGGCATGGGCACATGTTAGGACCAGATACCGAGTTGGGCTCTCCGGCCACGTCAGCAGTCCGGTCAGCCCGTGGGGGAGGAGAGCCGGGGGACGTCGTGATTGATGACGTACGCCGACCGAGCCGGGCGTCAGCCTTCTATCAGAGATAATGTGCGGGAGTGGGGTCCGTCGCGGGCGTCATTTCCGCAGGGCGCCCCGCTTGTTATCAGGGATAATGGGCCATTGCTGCTGGCATCTTCAGCCAGCCTGTCTACCTCAACCGTGTACGGTTTCTGTCTTCAGGAAGTGCTTGTACCGAGTCTCGCTAAGGGCCCCTACTGGGTCGGCTCGTCAGGGGCCGCCGCCGAGCTAGGGGATAAGGTCGCTTGACGGCGGCCGAGCTGACGGCTAAACCGGCGTGATCACCCTGACGGAGGCCTCGACGCGGCCACCGATCGGGATCACGACGGCAGTCCACGTGCCGCTTGATGGGGCCCTGAGGTGGGCAGGTGACTGCTTGTAGTGGCCGCCATAGCCACGGAACCCGTTCAGGTCTCCTTGTTCGAGCTTGCGCAGATTCGAGTCGTCTGCGAGATACACATCTGACTCGACCCCGCGTAGTACTACCTCGACCATCGCCCCGTTGCCTAGATGACCGAGCGGGAACTTCAGAAACTGCATGAGGCCTCCTAACCTCGTCGAAGCGGACAGCTAGGAGAATTACAGCACTGTAATTCTATTCTACCTGCGGTAATGCTACCCGAAGCGGACACCTCCGCCTGGAGGCCCAAGGAGAGGCCCTGCGCGCGTCCATAGGCCCGGGCGAGCTCGCGGGACGAACGTAGGTCCTACCGTGGATTCTTGAGAACGGACATTCTCAGGAGCAGGCTCCCGCATGACTCCTGAGAACACAGCCAGCATGGGTAGCCCAAGCGGGCAATCGATTCCTGAGAACGCGGAGCTGCCCGGCGACCATGCCCTTCCTGACTAGGAGTAGCCCGCCCTTGGGCGCCGCGCCAAGCAAGCCCCTCGATTCACGGATTGAGTATGATCCACGAATCGGCAGGCGGTGCCCTACAGTCTGTGCGTGGAATTCAAACTACTGGCCGACCGACCAGTATCGGTGTGGACTGCCGCAGTCGACGCGAAGGCACACCAGGTCCACCCGCCGGTTACGGAGCGTTCTCTGCGCGAGTCATTCGACGTGCTCAGCTGGGACACTGAGTTTCGTGGCGTGGGGTTGGGCCGGTTGCCGGCAATCCTCGCCGCAGGCGTGGACGTCGAGCCCACGACTGCCCCAATCTTCGTTTCGGACTTCGACAAGGCGTGGGAGTACGGGGGCTGGCCGAAGGTAGTGATGGCGTTCGATGGAACGCACCTCGAGCGCACATACCGTGAGGTCATCATTTCGGACACGGCTGCCGACGAGATCAACCGACTCATGGTCGACTACCCCACCCGAGTCGAGGATCTCGCTGGCGAGCGCCTTTGGCTGACCAGGTTTCCAAAGACGGATACACGAGCTACGTCCGCCTACGAGCGCGAGTTCGCGCGCTGGATACCGGGTGATCCTTTCGTTGCGCTCCTCGCGGTGTTCGTGTTCGTGCCAGAGGGCGACTACTAACCCGTAGTTCCCCCTGGTCGCGAGCCAACATAGGCCTTGACCAGGTAAAACGACCTCAGCTCATGACTACATAGTCATGTAATTTTCATGACCAAGGGCTCTACCACCTGGTACAACGCGTTGACCAATCGGCTTGGGGGGAACTTCGGACTAACGGCTGGGCGAAGCTTGGCGTGCCGGCTGACCGTCATCGGCGTCTGGCCTCGCGTTTGCGGCGGGCGGCGCGGATCTCGGTGTCGGCGACCTTGTCGGCGAGCAGGGTGTAGACCTGGGTGGTCTCGGTGGAGGCGTGGCCCAGGCGGCGGCGGACGACCTCGATGGAGACGCCGCTGTTGATCAGCTCGGTGGCGTGCGCGTGGCGGAGCTGATGGATGCCGATCTCGGTGCCTGCGGCGGCGCAGTACTTCTTCCACCGGTTGTGCGCCGCGTCGTAGGACAGCGGGCCGCCCCGGCCGTTGATGCTGGCGCGGAACAGCGGGCCCGAGGCGTACCCGGACCGGGCCAGGTAGAGCTTGAGCAGCGTGACGTAGCCGCGGTCGTCGAGCAGCACGGTGCGGACGGTGCCGCCCTTGCCGTGGAGGCGGGCGTGCTCGTCGTCCGGGCGCAGGTCCAGGTCCTCGACGTACATCCCGCAGACCTCCGAGGCGCGGGCGCCGCACGCGTAGGCGGTCTCGAACAGCACCCGATCCCGCAGCACGCCGACCGGCACGTCCTTGCGCGGCCGCCGGGAGCAGATCGCATCCAGCACCGCCGCGACGTCGGCGGCGGCCGCCGGCCGGGGCAGTGTCCTGGCGACCTCGATGGTGTCGATGCGGTCAAGGGGGCTTGCGTCCAGCAGCTCGTGCCGGACGGCCCACTTGCAGAACGAGGCGACCGCGGCGCGCTTGCGCTTGCGGGTCGCCGGGGCCTGCCCGGCGATCTCGCCGAGGAACGCCCGGACCGGCGCCGCGGTCAGCCCGGCGATGTCGCCGTCGTGGTGGGCGGCGAACCCGGTCAGGTCGCCGCGGTACGCGCGGATCGTGTTCCGCGGCTTGTTCGCGTTCGCCAGGTCGGTGAGGAAGTCGTCGATGTGCAGGGCGAGCAGGTGCCCGGGCAGCACATCCCGGACGGCCCGGTCCGCCCGCATGCCCGCAGTTGCCGGATAACCGGGAACCGGGCCGCGCCGCCGCGGCGGCGTTCGCGCAGGTGGCATCCCGCCATGGTAGGCGATGTTGCCCGATAACGAAGGTTATCACGCAACCATTGCCGGCATAGGCCCTCAAGCCTCCCGACGTCCGGCGCCGTCGGTCAGCGCAAGATCTCGCGGAGGTTACGGCCGAGGCGGTCGAGGGCGTGCACGGCGGTGCCGCTATGGCCGGGCGTAGCCGGGCAGCCCCTGCCGTAGCGTCCGGCCAGGGGGCAGACCTCCCCCGTGACGGGTGATGCCCACTCGCGGGGATCAGGCGCATGGTTGGAGCGTGGGGAGCGGGTCATGACCAGCTGCGCCTGCCTTACCGGAGGCGGCAGCGGCGGAGACCGTATACGCGTGTTCCCGGCAGGGCGCCGGGAAAGTCTTGTGCTGTTTTGAGGCGGGACCGAAAGCCCTGCCGGATTCTCGTGCCCTGTACGTTTTGTCCGCGATTGCGGCGGGGGGAAGGCGCGCCGCGGTCGGCTGCTGGCCTGAGCTGGCCTGAGTTCCTGGGCGCGCGGGTGTCCGGGCCGGGCCTGCCGGGGATGCTGGCCGCGTGCCCGCCCGGGTCCCGCCAGGAAGGACTACCTGATGAACCGACCAGCCTTCTTGTCCCTGCCTGCCCGTCGCTTGGCGCGCGCCGCGCCGGTGGCGGCCGGGCTGGCCCTGGCTGCGGCCGTTATCCCGGCTGGCGCCGCCGCGGCGCTGCCGTCGAACTGCTCGCAGTCGGGCGCCACGGTCACCTGTACCTTCGCCACCCCGGGGACCGGCCAGTCGTTCACCGTCCCGGCCGGGGTGTCCTCGCTGTCGGTGACGCTGTACGGCGGCGTGGGCGGGACTAACTTCAACGGGGATCAGCCCGGCGGCGACGGTGCCGGGGTGACCGCGGACCTGAGCACCAGCCCAGGTGCCCTGCTGGGCATCGATGTGGGCGGGGCTGGCGGCGGCGGAACGACTTTTCCCGAGCCTGGCGGCGTCAACGGCGGCGGCTCCGGTCGCTTCAGCGGCGGCGGGGGCGGCGCCACGGACGTGACCTCGGGCGGCACGGACCTGCTGGTCGCAGGCGGCGGCGGCGGCGCGGGAGCCAACAAGGAGGGCGAGAGCACCTGCATATCCGGCGGCGAAGCCCTGTCCGGCGGGGCTGGCGGCAACGCGGACACGAACGGCTCACCCGGGCAGGGCCTCACGAGCGGCAGCTTCACCCTGAACGGCGGCAGCGGGGGCCTGGCGGGCACCACGGCCGGCGCCGGGGCTGGCGGCCCGGGCGGCACAACCTCCGGCACCGATCCGTGCGGGGGGTTCGGTAGTGCAGGCCAGTCCGGCGCCGGAGGGTCGGGCAGCACCGGCGGGAGCGGGGGAAACAGCACCGGCGGCGGCGGTGGCGGCGGCTACTTCGGCGGCGGTGCCGGCGGAGGCGGCGCCAGCGAGTTCGCCCTAAGCACGGGTAGCACCCTCACCATGGGATACGCGGGCGGTGGCGGCGGGGCGTCGTACCGCAGCGGCTCCGGGGTCAGCGGCTCTTCGGTGACCGACACGGGGAACTCGGGCCAGGTCAACGGGGGTAACGGGGAGGCGATCATCAGCTACCAGGGGCCCATCACGACCACGACGACCACGCTCGCCTCCTCGGCTAACCCGTCGGTGGCCGGGCAGGCGGTGACCTATACCGCTACGGTCAGCCCGGCGCCCGACGGCGGCACGGTGGCGTTCACTGACAGCGGCACCGTGATCACCGGGTGCGGCACCCAGCCGGTGAATACCAGCACCGGGGAGGCCACCTGCCAGGTGACCTACACCAGCGTGGGCGCGCACTCGATTACCGCCGCCTACTCCGGCGACGCCTCGTTCGGGGCCAGCACCTCGGCGCTGACCCAGACCGTCAACCAGGCGGCCACCACCACCGCGGTATCGTCGTCGGCGAACCCGTCGACGGCCGGGCAGTCGGTAACGTTCACCGCCACGGTCACCGCGAACCCGCCGGGGGCCGGGACACCCACCGGCACGGTCACGTTCGCCGACGGCAGCACGACGCTCGGCACCGCGACGCTGAACGGCAGCGGGACGGCGGCGATCAGCACCTCGGCGCTGGCGCCCGGCAGCCATAACATCACCGCCAGCTACGGCGGTGATGCGAACTTCACCGGCAGCACCTCGGCGGCGCTGACCCAGACCGTCAGCGAGGTGGCCACCGCCACGACGGTCACGTCGTCGGCGAACCCGTCGGCGGCCGGCGGGCAGGTCACCTACACCGCCACCATCAGCCCGGCGCCGGATGGCGGCACGGTGGCGTTCACCGACGGCACCACCACCATCGCCGGGTGCGGCGCCCAGCCGGTGAACACCGGCACCGGCACCGCCACCTGCCAGGTCACCTACGCCACCGCGGGCACCCACGCGATCACCGCCGCCTACTCCGGCGACGCCACGTACGCGGCCAGCACCTCGGCGCCGCTGACCCAGACGGTCAACAAGATCACCACGGCCACCACGCTGTCCGCCGCGCCGAACCCGTCGAGGACCGGGACCCAGGTCACCTACACCGCCACCATCAGCCCGGCACCCGCCGGCGGCACGGTGGCGTTCACCGACAACGGCTCGCCCGTCGCCGGCTGCTCGGCGGTGCCGGTATCGGCAGGCACGGCCACCTGCACCACCACCCCGGGCACCACCGGCGCGCACAACATCACGGCCGCCTACTCCGGGACCGGCGCGTTCGCGGCCAGCACCTCAACGACCGTGACCCAGGTCGTGACCAGCACCCCGTGCGCGTCGCTGGCCGGCTGCAACCTGTCCGGCCTCAACCTGACCGGCGCCCAGCTAGCCCGGGCCAACCTGACCGGCGCCAACCTCAACGGCGCCAACCTGACCGGCGCCAACCTGACCGGCGCCACCATCACCGCGACCACCAACTTCAACAAGGTGACCTGGTCCAACACCACCTGCCCGGACGGCACCAACAGCAACGCCGACGGAGGAACCTGCACCGGTCACCTCTGACAGCAAGCGAACCAGAAGGCCGTAACCACCGCGCGCCAGGACCTCAGCCCCCCAGCCCCCACCGGGGACTTGAGGTCCTGGCGCCGGCAGGACCGGGATGTCGCCGTCCCGGCCTCCTCACGCGCCGAAATCCGCCAGTCCCGCCCCCTATGGCTGGCCGTCGCCGCACCGGCGCCGGAGGCCAGCCGGCCAGGTTCTCGCAGAACCCCCGCAGGACGCCACTCAGCGCCGAAGATTCCATGCCACAGATCTCTGAAGATCACAGGACAGGGTGCGCGTTATCAGAGATAATGGGCCATTATCTCTGATAACTGATGACTCAGCGGGTCATCCTCGGCGGGGTGCGTCCTATGTGATGATCTTCGCCGGGTACGACAGCGCGCCTGGCACATCAGGCTGCGCGCTCTGAGCTGTCGTCAACGGCAGCGAGGCACCGGGCCATGACCTGCGCTCGTTTTTCGGCGCGGTCAGCCTGGCCGCCGTCCCCGCGCTGCGACCCTGGGCGGCGGCCCTGCCGGTGAGACGGACTAGGGATACTCCCTAGGGATTTTGCTCTTGGCTGAAGCGATAGTGGACCTGTCCGCACGGATCACTTCACATTGACAGGGAGTCACTAATGAGCATTCAGTCCCCTCTTCCGGGCCAGGAGGTCTCCCGGCCGCAGGGCCCGCACCCCCGGCCGGGCGGTGGCCAGTCCAGGTGCCGTACCTGGGCCGTGGTGGCCGGCACGAGCGCGGTGGTCGCGCTGGGCCTGCTGATGCCCGCCGCCGCCAGCGCCGCGACGGCCCGCCATCCGGTGCCCGCCACGGCGTGGGCGCTGCCAGGTGGCGGCACGTCCACCGCGCCCGGCGGCTCGCTGCTCGGCGGCCACCACCGGCTGCCGGGGGCGGATAAGGCCACGCAGCTCCACATGACGTTCGTCAACAAGACCGGCCAGACGCTGGACCTGACCAATGCCGCGCACAGCGGCACGGGCACGACCTGGCAGAATCGGGCGGCGACGACTCTTGCGCCCGGCGCCACCGGCACCGCCTCGGTGTATTCGGCCGGTGACGCGCAGATCGACCTCACCTACACCGGCGCGAGCGACAGCACCGTGTTCAAGCTGCACGGCATCACGCCGCTGCTGGGCGACAACAGCGCCTCGGGATCCTCGTCCTCGGCCAGCTACACCGTGGCAGCCAAGGCCGGCTCGGGCTACAACCCGACCGACAACTACACCATCGAGCCGGGCGGCACCTTCAACTACACCGGCCAGACCGTGCAGTACACCGTCCCGGTCGGCGTGACCCAGCTGAAGATCGAGGCGATCGGCGGCGGGACCAAGTGGGTCGCCTCGGCCACCGACCCGACCGGCGGGGCTGACGTCACCGGGACCGCGCAGGTGACGCCGGGCGAAACGCTGCTGATCGGCGTGGCAGGCTACGGCGGCGAGTCCTCCAAGTACGCAGGCGGCTGGGGGATGACCTACAACGGCAGCAACTACAGCGGCGGCGACGTCGAGGAGGCCGGCGACCAGCTGAACTCCCAGGCCGGGGGCGGGGCCACCGTCGTGGTCGACTCCGGCTCCGGCGCCGTGATCGTGGTGGCCGGCGGGGGCGGCGGGGACGGCGACGTGGCCACCGACTGCGACACAGGGCACCAGGGCGGGTCCGGCGGCCAGGGCGGCTCCTGGACCGGCGGTAACGGCACCCCGTTCCCCGGCGGCGGCGGCCAGGCCGGCGCGAACACCACCAGCCAGGGGCAGGCGTCCACCGCCGCTGACGACTGCGCCGGCGGCGCCGGCGGCGGCGGCGTCCTGGGCGGCCTGGCCGGCGTTGACGGCGCCGGGGCCGGCGGCGGCGCCGGATCCTCCGCGGCTGCGGGGCTCACCGGCGCCTCCATCACCTCGGCCGACGCCAGCAGCGGCTTCCAAAACGGCGAGGTCATCATCAACGCGGCCAGCTGACCAGCCAGGATACGAAGACACGTAACCTCCGCAGAGGGCGCTCCCCGCCGGCCAGCACCGGCCCGCGGGGAGCGCCCTTCTCGCGTCCACCCGGGCACGCAAGAACAGTGTTCCCAGCACCGCCGTCCTGCGGGTTTTCGCGATCACCGGCATCGACCCCATGATCCCCAACTTCACCAGCTTGGCCGAGGCCCTCGCGCAAACGGGCCGCCGCGACCATCAACCCGGACTCGCCCGCGAGCTGATCACACCCGAGGCCCGCTATGGCAACCTGCGGAGCCGGCGGGCGTCGACGACGTCGACGACGATCAACGTGCGGCCATCGTCGAGGTAAAACAGGCCGAGCTTCGGGGTCGGGAAGTACCAGAGGATCCCTTTGCGGGTCAGCCGCCCGTAGTTTAACCCTGTCGACGCCATCCGCTCCATCGCGTCGAGGGCGTCGCGGGCCGCGGCGGGCATGTACTCGGCAAGCTGCTCGAGCGCGCTCTTGGTCCCCACGTGAGCCGGCGAGGCTGGCGGGCCACGTCACCGGGTGCGGCGGTTTCGGATACGCTTCTCGATCCGATCACGCGCGGCAGCCTGGTCGACAGGCTGGATCTTGCCGCTCTGCAGGTCGGCAACGACCAGCTCCAGGCGCTCCCGCCGGCCGTCCATCTCTAGCAGGGCCTCGGCCTCGTCGAGGACCCAGTCGTCTTCGACAGGTTGGGACATGACCTGAGAATATCACCAGGCCCCGCCGGACTCCGGCTCACCACGGGACCGCGCGGGCGCGATGCCGGACACCCCGGAATGACCATTACCTCTGATAGCGTCCGGCCATGGGAACGGTGCGCCGCCTCGCCGCGGCCGCCGGTGACGTCACCCTCGGCCGGGCCGCCGAGGCCTACCTGGCCACCTTGTACGGCGCCGAGCAGGCCAGCACCCGCCGGACCTACGGGCGGGTCCTGCGCTGGGTCGTGGCCGAGTTCGGCGCCGACACCGGGCCCGGTGAGGTCGACCCGGAACGGTTCGCCGGGTGGTTCACCGCCCGGTGGGCGGACCGGGCGCCGTCGACGTGGAACGTCTCGCTGGACGCCGTCCGGTCCGCCGCGGCGTACTGGCAGCGGCAGGGCTGGCTCACCGCCGACCCGTCGCGAATGCTCGAGCGCCGCAAGCCACGGCCGGACCGGGCCCGCGCCCTGTCCCGGGCCGAGGTCGAGCAGCTGCTCACCCGCGAGGACATCAACCTGCGGGAGCGCACCCTGTGGCGGATGCTCTACGAGACCGCCGCCCGCTCGGCCGAGCTCCTCGCGCTCGACGTCGAGGACCTGGACCTGCCCAACCGACGGGCCAGGGTCCGCCGCAAAGGCGGCGCGATCGACGTCATCGTCTGGCAGACCGGCACCGCCCGGCTCCTGCCCCGCCTGCTCAAGGGCCGCACGGCCGGACCCGTGTTCGTCACCGCGCGCAGGGCCCGGGTGCAGCTGCCCGGCGCCGATCTCGACCCCTCCGGCCGCGGCCGGCTGTCCTACCAGCAGGCTGCCGCGCTGTTCTCCCAGGCCTCCGGCGGCGCGACACTGCACCAGCTCCGCCATTCCGCGCTGACGCACGACGCGGAAGTCGGCACCGGAACGCCCATGCTGATGGCCCGCTCCGGTCACACATCGGCCCGGTCACTAGCCAAGTACGCACGCGTGTCCGCCGAGGCCCTGGCCCGCCACCAGGCAGAGCGCGACCCGGCCCGGCGCCGGTAGCGCAGATCGCGAACCCGCTAGCTGTGCTGGGAAGAAACACGTCACCAGCCCGAGGAGAGATCTAATGTCCGCTGAATCCAGCCTGACCGCCGTGGCCGTCGTCAGGGCCCTGCTCAACGAGGACACGGAGGGCCTGGCCGTCCTGCTGCCAGACGGCCTCCCCGAGCCCGGCCGCGAGCTCATGGCCAGCCTGGCCAGCCTGACAGTCCTCTCGGCCAAGGTTGCCGCCCGGGCCGAGGGCATCACGGAAGGCGAGTACCTGGACAGAATCATCCGGCTCTGGACGGACGGGCAGGTGGCCGGGCTGGCCGGCGGGCCAGTGCTGCCGCGGGTGGTCGATGAGCTGTACGCGCGGGCGGAGGGGAACCCGTTTTTCACCGAGCAGCTGGTGGCCGCGACCCTGGCCGACGCGTCGGAGGGCGGTTTGCTGCAGGCCCCGGCAGGGCTGCCGGCCCGGCTGGCGGAACTGCTGGCGGCCCGGGCGGGCCGCTGCGCCGGTAACGCACGCGCGGTGCTAGCGGGACTGGCGGTGGCGGGTCGGCCGCTGGCCGAGGAGCCGCTGGCCGCGGTCACCGGCCTGGACGCGGAGGCGGTGCGTGGCGGGCTGCGGGAGCTGGCCGCGGGCAGGCTGCTGGCCGAGGACACCTCTGGGGGCGAGTACCGGCCCCGGCATGCGCTGCTGGCCGAGGCGGTGGCCGCCGGGCTGCTGCCCGGCGAACGGGCCGCGCTGCACGGGGCCATCGCGCGGGCGCTGGCGGCGACCGGCGACGACCGAGTCGCGGAGGTGGCCGGGCACTGGCAGGCGGCCGGGAATCCGGCCGCCGAACTGCCCGCCCGGATCGCGGCCGCCGAGGCCGCCGAGCGGGTATTCGGCTACGCCGAGGCCGCGGCGCACTGGCAACGGGCCATCGAGCTGGGCCAGGCACGGCCCGGCGCGGGCGGCGGGATTGGCGCGATGGGCGCGGGCGGCGCGGTTGGTGCCGGCGACGCGGGCGGCGTCGGCGTGCCGCAGGGGATCGACGTGCCACAGATGTACGTCCGGGCCATCGACACGCTTGATTGGTCTGGCGCGGGCGTGCGCGCCGAGAGGGTCGCCGAGGAGGCCTTCCGGCGGTTCGCCGGTCACTGCGACCCGGCGACCGCGGCGGCCGTCTGCCACCGCGCCGGGCGCTGGCGGGCGACCGTCGCGCCTGACGCCGGGCTGGCCCTGATCGAGGAGGCGCTGCGGCTGTTCGAGCAGGCTCCGCCGTCAGCCGATCAGGCCGAGGCGTGGCTCGATTACGCCGACATGTTCTTGTGGTCCGCCGGGGGATGGTCCGATGGCACCCTCCCCGCGCCGAACCGGGCGCTGAAGGTCGCCGAAGCGACCGGCGCCACGGCTCTGATTCCCGTGTGCTGGCCAGGATCGCCGCGAGCGAGTTCCGGCGCGGTCAGGTCGAGGAAGGTTTCGCGGTCCTGGGGCGGGGGTGGGCCCTGGCCCGGGCCAACGACGACGCCAGCGCCCTGGTGTGGCTGGCCGCGAACGAAAGCGACGCGCTGCTCAAGCTGGCCAAGTTCGCGAGTGCCGCCGAGGTGGCGCTGCGCGCCCTTGGACCCGCCCGGCAAGCGGGCCTGCAGGCCTCGTGGCGGGCCACCATCCTGGCTTCTAACGCTTCTGAAGCGCTGCTGGCCGGCGGGCGCACGGCCGAGGCCGCGGCGCTGATCGGCCCGCTGATCACCGGGCCGCCGGACCGCGATAGCTGGCTGGTGCACCTGGCGCGGGCCGACATCGACCTACTGCGCGGCGATACCGACGCCGCCGCCGCGCGGCGCCGGCTGACCGACGCCATCCCCGCCCGTCTGGGCTACTACGTCGACTACGCTCGCGAGTCCGCGCAGCGGGCCACGGAGCTGGCGGTGTGGGCGGGACGCCCCGGCGACGCCTTGGAGGAGGTCCGGCGGGTTCTCGGGCTGTTCAAGGTCTCGGACCTGGCCATCTTCTGCGGGCGGCTGCTGGCGACGGGCATGCGGGCCTGCGCCGACCTGGCCGAACAGGCCCGGGCACGCCGCGACGAACCCGCCGCCCAGGCCGCCGTGACCGCATACGACAGCATCAAGGCCGACTTCGAGGACTTCCTGACCCACGAGCTTGACGGCGGACCGCCGCCGACCGTCACCGAAGACCTCGGACCCGCCTGGGGCTACCACGTCTGGGACCTCGGCCTGGCCGAGGACAACCTGGTCAGCGACGTCGCCGCCGCCGAGATGACATGGACCCAGGACCACCGCTGATGACCCGAGATTCCCGCCGTGCCCGTCGGCGCGGTTTCTGTCGGGCGTTCCCAAGGTGCTAGTGGACCTAGTACGGCGTGGCTCGAAAGTTTGACACGGTCCGCGGCACGGCTGACACTTGGCCGTGGCCTGGCGACGTCCGGTGGTAATCGCAAGCATGGCGGCCGCCAGCCTGTTCG
>Ga0210386_10000984_pt1 | contig 25843 bp, 17 predicted proteins | sample IncBWH32OmetaG_FD_160091 | JGI IMG/M metagenome (GOLD analysis project Ga0210386, IMG submission 160091) | Forest soil microbial communities from Barre Woods Harvard Forest LTER site, Petersham, Massachusetts, United States - Inc-BW-H-32-O ...
GCGAGGCTCCCGAACAGCTCTGCCATTTTGACGAAGGTGCTGGCCTGCTCAGTTCTCAATATCTAGCTACACCAACACGCTCGCCGAGTCGCGGTCTATCGTGTGAACAAGGAAACGCTTCGGCCGCCGATCCATGCGACCATTTCTCGTGCCGAACCTGGAGACGAGCGACACGGCAGACCCACGGCTCGGCACGCGAATCGCTCTAACGTGGCCTTGGAGTTCACCAACGTCAGTAGCTTCGTTAGTATTGTCAGGTCGTTCGGGAGCCTCGCCCCACCAAATTTGTGTCGCCGGTTCACCCTTTCGGGTACCCGCGCGTGATCCATTCGTGCGATGCGCCCAGGCTAGCCGTGGACTGCGATTCCGTTATGTTGGTTGTATCATGGATGAGCAACCTGGAACTTATCGTCGCCAATTCTTAGCCAGATCATTCAAGATGACGGCTCTGCTTGCTCTTGGATCCATCTCGGCGATTCGGCGAGTTTTGGCGCAGGCAAGGAATATGAAACAACCTGAGACCGCTCTCTTCAAAGACGACGGCGTAATTCCGAACAATCGGCTGCACCTGCTTTTGTATCGGGGAGTTCTGCCGACCGGTGGGGAAGACCCAGCGACGCGAGTCGTGCAACTGTTCGCGGCCAATAATTGGACCAACTCATGGCGAAACGGTATCTATCCGTTTCATCATTATCACAGCACCAGCCACGAAGTATTGGGCGTGTATCGTGGTTCAGTGACGGTGCGGCTTGGCGGAGAACAAGGGAAAGATTTTAACGTGCGCGCCGGCGACGTGATTGTCATTCCCGCCGGCGTTGGGCATAAAAACCTTGGCTCTAGCGACGATTTCGGTGTGGTCGGCGCTTACCCTGACGGCCGGGACTGGGATTTATTGACGGGTAAGCCGGGCGAACGTCCCCAAGCGGATCGGAATATTGCGTCGCTACCTATCCCTGATAATGACCCCGTGTTTGGAGCGGAGGGACCGTTGCGTGGGATCTGGGGAGCGTGAAGGCTATCGCCAATTGTACCGCGGGACAGAGTATTACCGAAGGTTTTCAGGAGTCGTCGTCGGCTTCGTTCATGAAAGTAATCAGTCGGTCAGTAATTAGTTCGGAAGTCCCCCGGGTCAGCCGCGAACTCTCAGTACTGATTACTGAATTACTGATTACTTTTCGTGGCAGCGTTTCTATTAGACTTCGCTTTTTGCGATGTCACCCTTTTGGTTTGTTCGTGGCTTCGGGCGAGACCTTAGCAGTGTTAGTTCGGGTCCATTCGTGGTCAGTAATTCGCTGTACGAATACATAACAGACGGGGACCAGAAAGATCCCGAGCACCGTTGCGCAAGTCATACCGAAGACTACCGCGGTTCCCATGACGCCTCGCGCAGCGGCGCCCGAGCCGCTCGACAACATCAAAGGAACACAACCAACAATAAACGCCAGCGACGTCATCAGGATCGGGCGTAAACGGAGTCTGGACGCTTCCAGAGCAGCTTCGATCGTCGGTTTCCCTTGTTCTCGCCGTAGTTTAGCGAACTCGACAATCAGAATCGCGTTCTTTGCCGCTAGACCGATTAGCATTACCAGGCCGATCTGGACATAAACGTTATTGTCATAGCCGCGGACCAGCACCCCAATGAAAGTTCCAAGTACGACTAACGGCGTACACAACAGAACCGCAAACGGTAACGCCCAGCTTTCATACTGGGCCGCCAGCAACAGAAACACGAAGATGATGGCCATACCAAAAATGATACCGGCTTCACCTTCCGATTTCTTTTCCTGGTAAGTTAGCCCCGACCATTCGTAGCTGTAATTAAGCGGCAGCCGCTTGGCCACCTCCTCAATCGCGTTGAGCGCTTGGGCAGAGCTATATCCTGGTGCCGGTACCCCGGTGATTTCCGCGGCCTGATAAAGATTGTAACGAGAGACAAAATTCGGCCCCGATATTTGCTGGATGTTTACCAGGGTGCTGAGTGGGACCATTTCCCCTCTCTGGTTGCGCACAAAGAATTCTCCTATCTTGCTTGGTATATTCGTGTATTCCGGTTCGGCTTGGAGCAGGACTTTGAACACGCGGCCGAAGCGTACGAAATCGTTTACATACAATCCGCTGAGATAGGCCTGCATCGTCTGATATACGCTGTCTACGTTGACCCCAGTCGCTCGCGTTTTTTCTCGGTCTAGCTCTACTTTAATCTGCGGCGTCGTCGCATCCAGCGTCGTCGTCAGCCGGCCGATTTCCCGGCGTTTCGATGCTTCGGCCATAAATGCTTTTACCTGGGCGCCGAGTTGGCCGAACGAACCACCTGAGCGATCCTGCAATTGAAGAGTGAACCCGGAGGAGTTTCCGTAGCCGGGCAATGGAGGCGGTCCAAACGCGAAGATGCGCGCCTCGGGAATCTTGAAAAATTGGGCATTGAGTTTCCGCGCCAAGGCTTCCGCGTGAAGTTCGGGTGCTTCCCTTTTTTTCCAATCGTCGAGTCCAATGAAGATTAGACCCGCGTTCGGCGCAGTCTGTGAGTTCAGGATATTGAAGCCGGAGATGGCCAAACTCGATCGCACACCCTTAGTAGCTGAGACGATCTGCTCGACTTTTTTCAGTACCGCATCCGAACGCTGCAACGAAGCGCCTTCAGGTAGCTGCATCGCGACAAAGATATAACCTTTGTCCTCGTCTGGAATAAAGCCTCCCGGCAACTGTTTCGATAATAGCCAGATTCCGCCGACGATCACCACGAGCAACAACATCGAGCGAGCTGCCTTGCGCACAAAAAAGTCGACGATTTTGCCGTAGCCGGTGGTGACCCGATCAAACGAGCGATTGAACCAACCGAAAAACCAACCGAGCGGTCCCCGGTCCGGTTCCGGTTTCCGCAACAGCATCGCACTGAGCGCTGGGCTTAGGGTTAACGCGTTTATCGCCGAAAAAATGACAGAGACTGCAATGGTAATCGCAAACTGCTGGTAGAGGCGCCCGGTTACTCCGCTCATAAATGCTACCGGCACAAAGACGGCGCATAGGATCAACGCAATGGCAATGACCGGACCGGATACCTCCTTCATTGCTTGGACCGTCGCATCGCGCGGGCTGAGCCCATGCTCGATATGATGTTGCACCGCTTCTACGACCACAATGGCGTCGTCTACGACGATACCGATCGCCAACACCATGCCGAATAGAGTGAGGGTATTGACGCTGAAACCCAGCATCGGAAAAGCGATGAAGGTACCTAGCAGCGATACCGGAACGGCAAGCATCGGGATGATGGTTGCGCGCAAGCTCTGCAGAAAAATAAAGACCACCACCAGAACCAGCAAGATCGCCTCGATCAAGGTGAGCTGAATCTTGTGCATCGACGCGACAATAGGTGCGGTCGAATCCAGCGTGATCTCGTACTCCATGTCCGGCGGGAATCGCTTTTCGCTCTCTTTCAGGATCCGGATTACTTGCTCTGCGGTCTTCAGCGCGTTAGCTCCAGGAGCTAGGGAGATGCCTAGCGCCGCAGCCGGTGATTGATTAAGCCGGGCCCGCAAATCGTAGGTCTGCGCTCCGAGCTCAACTCGAGCCAAGTCTTTGATCTTTACCTGTAAACCATCCGGGTTAGATCGCACTACGATATTGGCAAACTCATCCGCCTCCCTCAACAACCCGACCGTCCGGACATTGTATTGGGTTTCCTGTCCGGGCGGCGCAGGTTCCGAACCAACAGTGCCGGCCGGCGCCTGAGCATTTTGTTCGCGCACGGCCGCGGCGATTTCTTCCGGCGTAATCCCGAGCGCGGCCATTTTGTCGGGCTTGACCCAGATGCGCATGGCGTAATCCTGGGCGGTATAATTGGTGACGTCGCCCACACCGGGAACCCGTTTTATGGCGTCGACCAGATTGATATTTGCATAGTTGCCCAGAAAGATGGCGTCGTAGGTGCCCTTGGGAGAGTAGAGGCCAATTACCAACAATATGTCCGGGCTTGACCGGTTAACGGTCACTCCTTCCCGCTTAACCGCGTCCGGAAGCTGCGCCTGGGCCTGCGATACCCGGTTTTGGGTGTTGACCTGCATGATATCGACGTTGGTACCGACGTCGAACGTCACGCTCAGGCCCATCTTGCCGTCATTGCCGCTGAGCGACTGCATGTAGAGCATCTTGTCCACACCGTTGACCTGCGACTCGATCGGTATGGCGACCGAATCCATTACGGCTTCGGCAGCGGCGCCGCGATAGCTCGAGCCGACCGTGATGAGGGTCGGACTGATGGATGGATATTCTGCGATGGGTAATCGGGTTAGGGTGAACACGCCAACGATCGCGATAACGATCGAAATCACCATGGCGACGATCGGGCGGCGAATGAAGAATTGAGCCATCTGCTTACTCGTTAGCAGGTGCGGGATTCGCGTTTGCCAATGCGGTCGTCGGTTGCACCGATCCCCCCTCGGTCAACATTTGCAGGCCTTCTACCACGACGCGGTCCCCTGCTTTAAGGCCGTTATCAATGATCCAATCACTTCCTATCCTCGGCCCAACGGTGACGCTGCGCATTGAAGCTTTGTTGGCATCATCGACGACCCAGACAAAGTTCTTTCCCTGCATTTCTACAACTGCGCGCTGGGCCACTGCCAGTGCACCGGTTCGCTCCTCCACTGTCAGGCGTACCCGGGCAAATTGGCCAGGTCGTAAAATATTGCCCGGATTCGGAAAGATGGCGGTGATCCAGATGGTCCCAGTATTTGGGTCCACCGCTCGATCGGCGGCGAAGAGACGTCCTTTGTACGGATGCACCTTGCCATCGGCGCGGATCAGCTCGAAATCCTCGTCGCGTTGCTCAAGCGGTTTAGCTAACAGAGCAGAAATGTCTTCTGCCCACTCCAGATACTCTTTCTCACTAAAACCGAACCGAAGCTCGATTGGGTCTACTGTTGATATCTTCGTGACCTCGGTTCCTCCACCCCCTGCGGGTACAAAATTACCAACCGTGAAAATCCTGCGGCCGACGATTCCTCTAATCGGCGACTTGATGGTAGCGAACTCGAGATTCAGCTGGGCCTGATCCACCGCCGCATGGGCTGCGTCTACAGTGGCTTTCGCTGCCAAATTTGCTTGGACCGCGTTGCGATAATCTCGGTCGCTGGTAACCTTTTTATTGAAAAGGTCGGTCTGTCGTTGCTCTTCCTGATCGGTTTTGTCCTGGTTTGCTTGCGCCTCACCAAGTTTAGCCTGAGCTTGCGCTAGCTCGGCTTCATACGGCCGTGGATCAAGGCGCAGGAGCACGTCTCCTTCGTTTATGACGGTTCCTTCGTTATAAGCGATCTCCTGTACGTAACCTTGTACCCGCGCGCGAACATCGACGTTGGCTGAACCGTCGAGCCTGCCAATCCATTCATCGATAATCGGGACATTTCGTGGTTCGACCGCTGCGATGATTACGGGTGGCGGTGGCAGTGTCGCAGTAGCATCTTTCTTCTCGTTGCAACCGCTGAAGAGCACCGTCCCGATGGCCAGCCAGGGCGCACCTTTAGGGAAGTTCATAGGGGGTGACCACGTTCTAGGGATTATCACCGGCGCGGTCAATGGCATTCTCCCTGAAAGAGCGGACCCTGGCGCCAGTCGGAATTGTCCGGTTTTTCTACGCTACAATAAGGTTGTGACTCCAGTTTTCACTGGCGTAAACTGAGCTCATGCGTCCCCCGACATTTCGTTCCCCCTGGTTGTATACTGTCGTGGGAGTCATCGTTACGGTGATTTTGCTTTCACCGCTTTACTGGGTTCTATCCGGGAGTCTAATGACGCAGCGCGAGCTGTTCAGCCCCCATTTTTCTTTGTGGCCTCGAGAGCTCGTCTATGAGAACTGGACAAATGCGGTCGTCAGACTTTGGCCGCATCTTGCTACTAGCGCCATAGTCAGCGTTTGCACCTCTGCTTTGACCCTGCTGGTCACTGCTCCTGCCGCCTACGCTATTGTCTGGCTAAAAGTTCGCGGCCGGGGCGCCATTCTTTCTTTTATGCTGACCAGCCAGATGTTGCCGGCCATTGTTTTTGTTATTCCTCTGTTTGTTGTCTTTTCCCGGATGAACATCGTGAACACGTTACCCGGATTGATTCTTGGTGATATGACTTTCACGGTGCCGTTCGCTCTGGTCATGCTGGGGGCGTATTTGCGCGAGTTTCCCTATCAGCTGGTCGAAGCCGCCCTCGTAGACGGGGCGGGCCAGTGGCGGGCATTTTTCTCCATCGTTTTGCCCGTTACGATCACCGGCATGATAACGGTAGCAATTTTTAGCTTCTTGATGCCCTGGGGGGACCTGATTTTTGCGTTGAGCTTGATCACTGAATCGGGGTTACAGCCACTCACGCTTGAGCTGTATAAGGCAAGAGGCGCTTTAGGGATCGATTGGAGTTTTTTATTGGCGGGCAGCCTGCTTACTGCGTTGCCGGCAGTAATATTCGTAGTTGCTGCCAGCCGGTATATCGTGTCCGGGTTCACCCGGGGCGCCTTGCACTAGGAGAAGGAACCTATGAAACAACTAGAGGCGACCCGCACGCGAGTCTCACTGGTCCCACCCGTCGAGCCTCGGCCGCTTCCGCATCGCAAAGCCGCTTGGTGGAGAGCCCTTGCCCCGTACTCGTTCATTCTTCCGATTGTGGTCTTTACGTTGCTGCTACTGGCTTATCCGATGCTCTATAGCCTGACCTTGAGCTTTCGTGACGCCACCGTCGATACCTTCGTCAGCGGCGATATGCCGTTTAATGGGTTTGCAAATTATCAGCAGACTCTCTCGACCGGCACATTCTGGCAGGCCTTGGTCAACACCATTATCTTCACCTTCTGCAGTATCCTGTTCCAGTTCACGATCGGGTTCCTACTCGCCCTGTTTTTCCAGAACCGGTTCCCGCTCAAAAATGTACTGATCGCATTGCTCCTCGTTCCTTGGATTGCTCCTGTTCTAACAGCAGCATACACCTTCAAAGGTTTGTTCAATGAGGTTGGCCCGGTGAACCAGCTTGCGCATTGGTTCGGAATTCCAGGGTTGCCCTGGCTAGCGTTACCGGGGTTCGCGCTGGCTGGCACGATCGTGGCTAACATCTGGATCGGATTTCCGTTCAACTTTATTCTCCTCTACTCAGGCATCTGCGGCATTCCTCAGGAGATTTATGAAGCGGCTCGCATTGATGGCGCGAGCTATTGGCGTCGAGTCAGCTATATCACGCTGCCGATTTTGAAACCGGTAACCGTAGCCGTCCTGATGCTGGGCACCATCTATACGGTCAAAGTTTTTGACTTGGTCTGGATCATGACGGGTGGCGGTCCCGCCAACACCAGCCACCTACTTTCGACCTATGCGTACCAAGTCGGTTTTTCGCTCCTGAACTTCGGCCAGGCAGCCGCCATTGCCACGGTGATTGTCCTCCTCATTCTCAGCTTGAACCTGTTTCAGCTGCTTTTACAGCGCAAATGAACCGCTGACGGAACAGATAGATGCGAAACGACCTTCCCCTCAAACACCCAATGAGAAAACCCCACACAATGCCCCCAAACCACCTCCTAAGAAAATTTCCGCGCTGCTGGAAATTTTTCGTCTGCAGTTCTGTCGCTGCCGTTTGCCTCACTACGGCACGGTCAGAGACCACCGTCGAAATCGTCCATTACTTCACCGTCCCGGGCCAGATTCAAGGTCTAGAAGATATCCAGAAAGATTTTGAAGGTGCTAACCCGGATATCAAGATCAAGTTCACGTATATCCCGTTTAATGAGCTGCTCAGCCGCACGATGCAGATGGCCGCCGTTCATAAACCGCCGGCTATTTCCTGCATTGATAACCCGGACGTAAGGCACGTTGCAAAGTCCGGCGTCCTGAAAGACATCAGCGCCTCAGTGGCAAAGTTCCCAACCTGGCAAGATACCTATCCAGGGCCGAAAGCTTCGGTGACCGAAGGTACTAAAGTTTACGGAGTGCCCATCGGCAGTAACAGTCTGGCGCTTTTCTATAATAAGAAGATGTTGACTGATGCCGGCGTCACTGATCCACCGAAAACTTGGGATGAACTGAAGGAAGTCGCAGCGAAACTGACGAAGCCCCCGGTCTACGGCCTGGCGCTTTCCGCACCGAATGATGAACAATCAACCTGGCAGTTTGAACCCTTCCTCTGGAGCAACGGAGGTAGTTTGCTCGACTTGACCGCTGCGCCAGCCAAGGAGGCGCTGCAGCTCTGGGTTGATCTTCTGAAGAGCGGGTCTGTTTCGAAAGATTGCGTGAATTGGAGCCAGCCTGAGGAGGGCGACCAGTTTATCGGGGGCCAGGCGGCAATGATGGTGATGGGTCCTTGGATGCTGGGCCAGGTACATAAAAGCGGCATCGACTTCGGCGTTGCTCCAATGCCAGTACCAAAAGAAGGAATGAAACCAGTCGTACCGCTTGGTGGAGAATGCTGGTGTGTTCTGAAGGGAGATCCGAAGGTGGAAGAGGCTTCGCTCAAGTTCATCGAATTTGTACAGGATTCTGCCCGGTTGGAAAAATTATGTAACACATTCAACTACATTTCGTCGGTACGAAGTGTTGCAGTGAAACAGGGTCAGGCAAACCCCGAGCTGCAGCCGTTTGTTCTTCAAATGGACACAGCCCGGGCTCGACCGGAAGAGGGAGGAGCGTTTTATACCGAAGTTTCTCTTGCTGCGCGAACTGCGATCCAACAAGCGATTACCGGCCAAGCAACCGTTGATGCCGCCCTGGCAAGCGCCGCTGCGAAGATTAAGACACTTGCAGCGAAGAAGTAATTGTAGTCATCGTTAGTCCTTGGGAACCGGTGGTGATGCTGTTTTTGGGGGAGTCTGCTCATCGCCGGTTCCCACTGATCGTTCGGGGTTTTAGGTTTTAAGTTCGACGTTCTAAGTTACGAACGTCTAGCGGCCTCACTTCGAAGCCGCAACCCAACCTAAAACCTATAACTTAGAACCTAAAACTTAGAACTTAGAACTGATTCATGCGTGCTATCCACGTTGGTTGCGGGGCGATGAGCCGGGAATGGCTCCGATCCGCCGCTGAATTAGGCATCCAAGTGCAGGCCTTGGTCGATATCGAAGAGAAGAATGCCAGGCTACGAGCTGAAGAATTCAACTTGGACGTCCCGATTTATACAGACCTTAAAACTGCGATTCAGGAAGCTCCGGCCGATGCCGTGTTCGATTGCACGATTCCGGCGGCGCATAAGCAAGTTTCCTCAATCGCCCTTGCGGCCGGACTGCACGTGCTCGAGGAGAAACCTTTGGCTTTGAATTTTCAAGACGCTGCGGACCTTGTCGGCTTGGCGAAGACCGCGGGAAAGCTGCATGTCGTTCTCCAAAACCGCCGGTTTAAGCGCGGGATCAGGCAATTGCGCGAGATGTTGCTCCAGGGTGTCATCGGAGAATTGACGACGGTTCACGTCGATTTTTTTGTCGGCCCCCATTTTGGCGGTTTTCGAGAGGTCATGCCCCATGTCCTCCTTGCGGATATGGCGATCCACGCTTTTGATGCGGCGCGATTTGTAACCGGGTTAAACGCTCAAGCTGTGTTTTGCGAGGAATGGATCCCAAAGAATTCCTGGTACGCGAGCGGTCCTTCCGTGGTAGCGGTTTTTCGGATGGGGTCGGGTGTTCGGTTCTCCTATAGCGCGAGCTGGTGTGCCGATGGCTTCCGCACTTCGTGGGATGGCGCCTGGCGGGTTATCGGGACCGAAGGGACTTTGATTTGGGACGGCGAGGAAGACCTAAGAGCGGAAAGGTTGCCGGCGGACCATTTGACGGCCCAATCGAACGCCTTCCTGAAAGAGATGGAGACCGTGCTGCCGGCCATCGAACCTGACCCGGCGCAAACGCGTGGTCATTTCAGTGTGATGAATCAGTTTCTATCCGCAGCGACCGGTGGTCCGCTGCCAGAGACGGTTTCCTCTGATAACATTCACAGCCTCGCGATGGTCCTGGCCGCGATCGAAAGCGCGGAGCAAGGGAAATGGGCGGAGGTGAAAGGTGATTAGTGATTGGTGAGATTGGTGAGAGGTGATTGGTGGGGCGAGGCTCCCGAACGTTCTTATAATTTGACCAGAGCGGCTGATGGCTTCTTACCGGATCTGTCGATAAGGCCTGAACACGCGCCGAGCCGTGATCTAGCGCTCCGTCACGGCTCGGCACGTTTTCAGGCGCATCAGCATCGCCTAGCCAATGTCATCAGGTGCTCCGGCTCGATGACAATGCGGTTCGGGAGCCTCGCCCCACCAATCACCTCTCACTAATCACTTCTCACGTCTCACCGAACGCGGCTAAGCCGCGTTCGTATGTTGCCTCGGGTGTAGCGACCGAAACTGGTTCGGTTGCATATCGAAAAAGCGGCGAAACATCCGGCGGAAGTAATCTGGGTTGCCGTAGCCGCAGGCGGCGGAAATCTCCTTTACGTTCAGCGAGCTGAGCAACAGCAGGTTTTTGGCGTGATGCATCCGTGCTTGGTGGATGCCGTTCGTAAGGCTATGGCCGAATGTTTCCCGATAGACGCGGCCGAGATAATCAGGATTGCAATGAAGAGTACGGGCGATCTCGGAGGTGGTGATCGGTTCGCGAAACCGTTTACCAATTGTGACTTGTGCCGTGGCGGCTAGTTTGCGAGCGGGCAGTTGCCCTCGTTTGGCTTGCTTCGATTGATCTTGCGCAGCGATCTCCAGCAACATCAGTTTTACTAATGTGGACGCATAGTTGGGTTCCAACTCGTTGTTCTCCTGATCGTCGAGAAAGCGTCGGAATAGTTCGACCAGCCGGAGTGCGCGCGGCACCTCCGCGACTTGGGGCAGTACGATGCCGGCTGGAGGCGCCGCCGAGTCGAGCTCGAAATGCAGCCAGTAAAATGATGTCTTAGGCTCGTACGGCGCGCTCGGGCCATGCCGGCGTCCGGGCCACAGGATCAAAGTTTGCCCTGGAGAGATTTCGAATCGGTTTTGATCTTCCCAAAGCCGGAGTACTCCGGAACGGACAAAGATCAGTTCGAACGAAGCCAACTCGCGCTCCGGATGTAAACCGCAGCGGGGTGCTACGAACAGTCCGGCGTTTGAAGCAGAGAGCGCGCTCTGTGTTGATATGACTAACTGGTTTGGTGGAGCGGGCATGGGGGGAGGTTGTGAAAGGTGATTGCTGATTGGTGATTTGGGGGGCGGCGTGGGTTCAAGACATGGGTAACACTTTGGGCTCAGGACATCGGTAGGGACGAGTTCCCGGTCGTCCTGATTTCATGGGCTGCACCTCTTTGAGACAAACTCCGGATGAGCGGGAGCTCATCCCTACCGTCTTTCACGCGAAGCTAGTCGGAATCGTGCCGCCTTTCTACGGATCAGTTAAGTTGTGGTTCCCGATCTCGCAATGAAAAGTATTTCTATATGGATGCGAGTTGGTCTCCCGTTCCCCCAAGCAGAGTTACGATTGTCGCTGGTTTTTGGAAACGATGGCGGGATTTGGTAGGGACCAAAACGCTCTTCCATCAGTTCCATCAACTGCAGGGTGAAGGCCAGATCGATGCCTTGGCTCTTGACCAGAAGATGCATAGGGGGCGGGCGGTGGGCGACGATTGGTATTGGGGCGGGAGCATTTTCTGGGATTCCGACCTGGCCAAATGGTTGGAAGCAGCTTCGGCCCGTCTCCAGCAAACCAAGGACCCGGAGTTGGAAAAGCTAGTTGATGATATCATTGTACGCTTTGAGCGCGCCCAGCAACCGGATGGCTATGTAAATAGCCATATTCTGACCTGGCGTCCCCGCCACCGGTTCAAGAATCTTCGGGATTTGCACGAGCTCTATTGCGCCGGGCACTTGATCGAAGCAGCGGTGGTCCACCATGAGGCGACCGGCAAGGACACTTTGTTGAGTGTCGCCAGGCGATATGCAGATCTCTTGTTTGAGCGCTTTGGCAATAGGCCGGGCAAAATGAACGGGTACTGCGGCCATCCCGAGATCGAACTGGCTTTGATGCGGCTGTACCGATCGACCGGTGATACCCGCTATCTCGAACTGAGCCGATTCTTTATCGATGAAAGGGGTGCATCGCCGAACTATTTCGATCGTGAAGCGATTGAGCGCTTAGATAGACGCGAATTTCGTCCGAATCATCCAGGTTCACCGTACGCCTATATGCAGGCGCATGAGCCGATCCGGCAGCAAACGAAAGTGGTCGGTCATGCAGTGCGAGCCATGTATCTGTTGTCGGCAGTGGTCGATGTCGGCGTGGTCATCAAGGATGCCAGCTTGTTAGAGACTGCGGAACGCCTTTGGCGCGATGTCATTGATACCAAGCTCTATTTGACGGGCGGTATCGGATCCGCCTCCGAAAATGAAGGGTTTACGCGTGACTACGATCTCCCGAACGAAAAAGCCTATGCCGAGACCTGCGCTTCGATTGGGCTATTCTTATTTGGGCATCGGCTTCTGCAGACCCGACTCGATTCGGAGTTCAGCGACGTCATGGAGTTGGCGCTCTACAATTGTATCCTTTCCGGGATTGGACTCGATGGTGAATCGTTCTTCTATGACAATCCATTGGCGAGTAGAGGGACTCATCACCGGATTCCCTGGCCGTGGTGGTGCCCGTGTTGCCCGCCGAATTTGGCCCGCTTGGTTAGCTCGCTCTCCGGTTACCTGTTGAGCGAGGGGCCGGAAGGAATCGCGGTTCACCAATACGTGAGTTGTGAAGCCTCGTTCCCTGGGATTCGGCTGACCGTGGAAAGCGGTTTACCGTTTGCGGGTCACAATGCGATCGAGATTGCGACCGAAGGCCCTAGTGACAAGACATTCGCGCTTCGGGTTCCCGGTTGGGCTGGCCAAACCACAGTCAAGATCAACGGACAGTCCCAAAACGTAGAAGCGCAGAATGGTTATGTGCATCTGCGGAGGGTTTGGAACAACGGGGATAGAATCGAACTGAATTTCGAAATGCCGGTGCGTCAGAAGTTTGCGCGCTTTGGCGTCGAAGCCGATCGTGGTCGCACCGCCTTGAGCCGCGGGCCTCTAGTTTATTGTATCGAGCAGGCAGACAACGGGCCGGATCTCGACCGTTTCATCCTCCCGGGCCAAGCGGAGTTCCAACCAGCCGAAGCTAATGATTTGTTGGGCGGAGTCACCGTTTTAAAAGGGCGCGCTCTTCGCGAAACGCACAGCGCGGATAAGCTTTACACCGAGCACGTTCCGGCGACTGAGCCGGTTGAACTGTGCGCCATTCCGTACTATGCCTGGGCGAACAGGGCGCCGGGCGAGATGCAGGTTTGGATGCGACGCTCGGTGTGAGAAAAGCTGTTGGCGTCTAGTCCCAAAGGGACTTCGGCGAGCTCAGTCGAGTCGCTACCCTCATTAAGTCCCTATAAGGACTGTCGGACTTATCCCGAAGGGATAATAGGACTAAGCCTGGGGTTTTAACCCCAGGTACACCCCCACCACCGACCCGCCCTGAAAGGGCGGAAGAAAATCGGTTATCGATGGTTCGTCAGATCAACGTCTACTCTTGAAGGAGCGCCCCTTCAGGGTGGTACGCCTAGCTTATCTGTACCTGGGTTAAAGCCACAAGCTTAGTCCTATTATCCCTTCAGGATTAGTCCGACGCATCCCTATGGGGACGAACATTTCGTCACACCCACCAATCCACGCGCGCGGAGTCGAGGACGAGGTCGAGCATCATGCCTCGCCTAACCTTTGCAAATAGCTAATCTCACAATGCAGTTAGCAATCTGAATCTGGCGGACTTGACGGCCGCGATCATTTGTTCAAACGTCTTGAACAAAGGAGTGGTCGTCTGGGTCCGGCGGATTTTGGATTGTACCTGGCGAGCTTATGATCGAGCCATGGGTCTGACAGGAAGGTCGAAGTTGTCTGTAACTGAATCAGGAACACATTCTGCTAGAGCAAGTGTTGGAGCGTGTCGGGAGGTGATTGCCGCATACAGTATTTGCTGAGTGCGGTAGGACGGGCAGAATGCAAATTCTAAGCAACAAAAGCGTAATCAACGGCTTCCGTGCGATCGAGCTTAGGGAGATAGTTCCTGAGGTAGTAAACCAAGGAGAGCGTTGGGAATACGCTGGCTCAACAGAACAGCCTCATCAACATCGCCATTGGGAAATAGGCTACGCCACAGCAGGAGGTAGCGAGTTGCATGTGGGCAAAGAACGCAAGCTTCAGCTACGACCCGGATCATTTTGGAGTGTGCCGGCGGGAACCATTCACTGGCTGCGCCGAGGGCTGCAGTCTCGACACTACTGTCTCGTCGTGGGACTACAACTACCAGTTATTGCCACTCGTCATTCTGAGTGGAATTTGAGGGATCTCATACGTGAGGTTGTGGTTCTTCACGAAGTTCAGCAATTGGAACCTCTCTTCTCCCGGATAGTGACTGAGGGAAATACACCTTCTCAGTATCAGGCGGCCGCTCTCCGCCTCGGGATAGACGCTTTACTGCTGGAGATTGTTCGGGCGAGGATGGACGAAAATGGAGGAGCCGCAAGTGCTGGTATGCATCCAGCGGTTTCGCGGGCCTTGAACGCACTCCAGACCAGGTTCCGCGAGAGTTGGACTCTGCAAAGCCTGGCGAAAGAATCGGGGATTTCCCGCGCACGCCTGGCCCAATTGTTTCGCCAGCAGGTCGGTAGCTCGATTCACAAAGTGTTGAATGAGGTTCGAGTCGAACATGCTCGAAGATTGTTGCAGGAGTCCGGCCTGAGTGTGAGCGAGATCGCGCAGGATTGTGGTTTTGCCACGAGTCAACATTTTGCCCGGATTTTTCGTGGGTTAACCGGTTCGAGTGCCGCCGAATATCGACGGGAGCTACCTCGCGGGAGTAGCGCTCAGTCAAAGTTCTAGTGGGCTGCTGTCCGATCGGACTGCGGCGGAAATAGTTGGCTTCGTGCGGGAAACGCTCATTCCCGACAGAGTTCGGAGATGACATCCGGACGACGGTTGCTTCTCTAGATGAAACTTTTCGTACCCGATTTGGCGCCAGATTAATGCTCTTATAGTATGGAATAGGATTATTGATGCTTTGTGCCTATTCGTCTGAAAATCGTATCTAACCGTCTAAAAGGGGGCAGACGGTCTGGACATTCCTTAAAGCCAGATTAAAACCGCTCCCGTGACGTTCGACTAATTTCGAACGCTACACGCCTTAACTAACCAAGACAATGGAGAGAAGATTCTTCCCCCCTTACGGACGGTCGTGCCTACCGGTGGCAGCTGCCCTGTTACTTACCGGTTCTTTTAGCCTGGCTCAGGACAATAGTCAGGCTCAGAATGGCGCCAGCCAAGATAATGAAGTTTCTGCACTGAAGGCTCAAATACAGGGCATGCAGAAGCAACAGCAGCAATACCAAGATCGCATCACTGCAATGGAAGCACAGATGCAGTCTTTAGAATCTAAAGCTGAATCCGGCTCGATCTTGAATACGCGCGTCTTGACCGACGCTAACGGTGTAGCTACGGAAGGTTCCCCAGCAACGTTGGACGAATCGTTTCTGAAGTCGTTGACCCGTAACTTCACGTTCTCTGTCTACGTTCGAGCTGGCTTCCAGTTCAATGGGAACGGCGGCGGCGGGAACTTCAGTTTTGAGCTTCCAAACTTTCCTGGAGAGGGTCGTGAACGTCTCGGCAACGAAAACGATACCTATATGGAATTGACTTGGATGCAGGCTCATATGCTGGGTGACAGCCCGGATGTGATGGATGTATCGATGACCTTCACGCCGGCGATCCGCTACGTACAAAATCGAAATACATTCGACGCTCTAAACAACGTAACCAGGAGCGGCAACGATTTCGATTTTATCCTGCGCCAAGCTTATTTGGAGGCCAAGAACGTTTTCAAAACTGCGCCCGAGGTTACTTTCTGGGCGGGTGTACGGTTCTACGATAGATGGAATACGGATCCGGAAGATTACTTCTGGCTAGATACGTCCGGTTATGGAGCCGGCGTGTATAACATCGATCTGGGTGTTGGTAAACTCTGGGCTGCCTGGATCGGTGGTCTGAACGCCCAAGACATCTCGCCAGGGATTGGCTCGTACTTCAAGCAGACGTTCGACGTCCGGTTGAAGGATATCCAACTTGGACCGATCCCCGGTAGCCTAGCCTTGGTCTTGATCGGCAACTACGAGAAGGGTGGCACCTTTACCCAAGACTACGACCCCTCTGGCAATATCGTCGATTTGACGAACCCACTCCATACCGATTCCGCGTGGGGTATCGGGGGCGGCGCCATTTATACCCTTCACTTTGGTCCCGGCGGCGCCAATAATTCGCTGACCGCTTATGCACTGTTCGGCAGGGGCATTACGAATTTCAACTCGGGAGCCGATCTCGGCAGTGTCCAAGGAGCGGAGAATCTGTTCCTCTTTCGTCATCCGGGATTCACGGGCCAAATCAATGTTGGTGACGCCCTTAACCACGGGTTCACCTATCGAGCGGGTTTCCAGTTGTACTTAGCCTTGCCCTGGTACCATTCCGAACCCGCATCGCTTGCTGGCACGTCTAAAGACGGTAAGGCAGTTGCTGCACCGGCACCGGCCGCTCCAGCGCTCCCCTGGTTCTCTGTCGGATTTTTCGGTGACTGGGAAGAATCATATAGCGGTTTCGCGTTTGGTGGCGCTACTGGACCCGGGCTTGGCCAGGGTGGAAATGTGGTGAATGCGAACGAGGGAATCGTGAGCAAAGTTGTGTCTGGCCGCGTCCATGATTTTCAGTTCGGTACTCGGCCAGCGTTTTGGATAGCGGACAATATTGCCCTCCAAGGTCAGTTCAGTGGGCAATACGAGAGCAACAACAATATCCCTGGCTTTCCCGGCTTCGGAAAATCCGGTTGGTTGGGCATCTTTGATGTTGGCCCGGTGATCAAACCAAAGGGTGGCTATTATACCAAGCCCGAGATTCGGTTCTTCGCTACCTACGCCGTTTGGTCGAATTCGCTTAAGGGGATGGCGACCCCCATTGAAGAAGGTTCCGGCGGTGGCGGTGGCTTTGCGGCGCCATACAATGGCAACACCAACCACGGCTGGCTGTTCGGCACCCAGGTTGAGTGGTTCTTTTAGTTAGTTTGCTCCCCCGAAAAATCGACATGAGAAAAATTTAGTCTGGTGGTTTGGGGAAACTAACCGGGCTATCAACGGGCGCCTCCACTTTGAAGGCAAGTGGGGGCGCTCTCTTTTTTTCGTGAGAGGTGAGAAGTGATTGGTGAGAAGTGAGAAGCGATGGCTGCAGTCACGGACCACGCCGAACGTAATAGGGTAATCGGTCAGCCTGGGTTGTGGTCCTAGCATGAAATGGCTTAGAACGGGCTAGGGGCGAAACCTTTCTGTCCCGGGGAAGAGTCTACCTAGATCTACCTTGAAAGGGTACTGATGCGGGTGACCGCAAATCAGGGATAGCTCAAATGGGTTAGCCACCGCTGGCTAGGAAGTAGGCTCCCTAAGTAGTTGACCTTAGGCGACTCATGGCTGAGGCTCCCTGGTTTCAGGTCGACGGTCGACTGGGTTCGACGGAACTACGAAACTAGAGCCAGACCTTACCAAGGAGAACCCCCTACGTGAAAAGGAATTCGTTCGCGTCGCTGCTGCACGCAACTGTTTCTGTTACCATTGGATTATCGTGTTTTGTTTCCCTGCCCGCTTTTGCGGCTGAGGATTCAAGTCAAACCAATCCTGCCTCCGTTACCAACCCTCCCTCTCCTCCGCCCCCCTCAATGTCTGCGGAAAACGCGGTTTCTTCTGGCACTTCGCCTGCCAATCCTATCGCCTTTGATCCCTCAATGCATCTGACCCCGGAAGAAGGTAAACAGTACTGGGATAGATACGTGACCGGCGACTGGTGGGGATTGCGTACCCTCCTCCACAACTGGGGTATCGACTTTAACCTCGATTACTTCAGTGAGACGGCCAGCAATGCAAGCGGAGGTAAGGACACTTTCAGCGGTAACGCCAAAAACTCGGGTCAGGTATGGGCTTATACGGATCAGGCCCTTTTCGGCATAGATCTGGACTTCAATAAACTGATCGGTTGGGAGGGCGGCAGTTTCGAGTTCTATGTGACCAAGCGCACTGGAAACAATTTGGGCAATTTGCAAAATCCCAATACCATCCAACTCATTCAGGAAGTGTTTGGACGCGGCCAAACCTGGCGTATCACCAGCATGTGGTTCAAACAGACCCTTCTTAACGACACATTCGAAGTGAAGGCGGGCCTGATGAACATGAGTCAGGAATTCGGAGGCTATTACGCTTTCCCTTTTGAAAACCTGACGTTCACGGCCGGGATCACCGGCAACGTGGCGGGTTATAGCATGTTCACTTGGCCGGTGAGTCAATGGGGGACGGATTTTCAGTGGAACGCCACTAAGGATTTATCCTTCAGAATCGGCCTTTTTGCTTTCAACAACTATTGGATCTCCAACCAATACTACCTCCGGGTCGATAATCCGGGCGGCACCAGCGGAGCCATTATTCCGTTCGAAATCGATTGGAAACCGAAATTGAATATTAACGGGCAAAAGCTACCGGGAGAGTGGGTGCTGGGAGCCTTTGGCAACACGAATCATACAGAAACCACCGGAGCCGCCAAAAGCGTGTTATTCGGTGTACCGGGTGCGACGGCCTTTCTGGGTAACACGTTCACAGGAGACTGGGGTGTTTATGCTAGTGTTTTTCAACAGCTTACTGCGCCGGATCCGAGTCGTCCAAAGACTGGTTTGAGTGCCTTTGCCGGGACTATTTGGTTAGATCCTCGAACCTCATTTCAGCAGGGCCAAATATTCACTGGACTCTACTACTGGGGTCCTTGGTCGAAGCGACCATACGATTCCTGCGGTATAGCAACGGGTTGGAACCGCGTTTCCGGCAGTGTACGGAATGCCGAGAGGGCATTCGTTAACTCCCATCCTGGTTCTGGCTTCGACGTACAAAATAACGAGTGGGTAGAGGAAATTTTTTATTCGTTCGACGTCTTCCACGGGGCAAACATTCAGCCGGATCTTCAGTGGATTATCAATCCCGGCGGCTATCACAATGCTACCAACGAGGTCGTGTTGGGGATTCAGCTTAGCGTCCCGCTGTAAGAAAATACTCACGCAAAGGCGCGAAGGTTCGGAGGATGGAGAAGGAGGGACGCCTTGAACGAGAGCGAGACTCGGCAAGGGAACGCGCCTTGAGGGCGTCTGGAGCAGCAAAGCTGCGGCTCATGATAGCCTAGGCTATCATGACTCGCAGCTTCGCTACTTATTGCTACCAACTATTCCGCAGTTCACCTCCTCGGAACCTTTGCGCCTTTGCGTCTGTGCGTGAGATTTTCTTGGCGTGCGCAACCGGCAGCAAGAACCGGGTCGTTTTCTTTGCGCCGGGATCGAGGTTCACGCATGACTAAAACCGAAGCACCTCATTTCACGGTCCGTGGCCTTTCTCCGGAGCCGTTTCAAGCCTTGTTTGACCTATCGGGCGACGAATTGGAAAAGCGGCGTGCGCGACGGCTGATTGCCGATTGTAGCCCGGGCTTCCCTTGCCGCGTCTCCTTGCAAGACGCGGAGCCGGGAGAGGAAGTAATTTTAACGAATTTCGTTCACCTAGACTCGCAATCACCCTTCCATAGCAGCCATGCGATCTACGTTCGGAAGGGGGTAACCACGGCTGCGCCCCATCGGGATACACTTCCGGAGATGCTGCGGAGTCGTTTACTGTCGATTCGCGCATTTGATGGCAGTGATATGTTGCTGAGCGCGGATGTCGTCGAGGGCGAACGGGCTGACCACGTCATCCAAAAGCTTTTTGAAGATCCGTCCGTTCGATTCTTGCACGTGCATTTTGCGAAAATGGGTTGTTACGCCTGCAGAGTCGATCGGGAGTAGACGTGGGTGACGCCGAGTCAGACAGCTGAACTGAGAAGGCGAGGTTGCCCAAAAGTGGGATGATCGCGGCGGCGGCGAAAAATAACGGGAGATTGGCCGTTCACTTCCTTAAAGACCCTTGAAAAATGCTGGATGGTGGCAAACCCGCACTCCGAAGCGATCTCGCCGACGGCCAGCTCAGAATGCCCAAGCAGTTTCTCAGCGTGCCTGACTCGTACTTTGTTAAGAAACCTATGGATGGAGGAACCGACTTCGAGATTGAAAAGTTCCGCTAGTCGGCTTCGAGATAGTCCAACCTCTTCCGCCAGTTCGTCGACGCCCCAATTTCTTCTGAACCTAGTCTCTAAGATCGTTAGTGCCCTGGAGATAGCCGGATGCACAGAGACGAGTGACAAGATTTTTCTCGGTTCTGTGAGCTCTCTAACCACTTCCAGCACTAAGCTGTCCACTGCTAGTCGCACTCCGGACGCCTGGTGTATGGAAGGTGTAGTTGCTTCCCGAATGAGCTGGCGAAAGTGGTGTTCCAGATGGCCTAAATCGTGTGCGAAATGAACGCGGTGCAGAGCCTGGGAGAGCTTCCACTCCGGGTGCCGGCTTTCGATTCTGTTCAAGTGAAAGCTCACCCACAACAAATGATGCTTGGGTTCAGGACCGTACTGGCCCCAGTGACTGAAATTTGGCGGGAGGCACGCTATCGAACCCGGCCTCAACACCACTTCCGTTCTCCCTTCGACGCCGACTCGGCTGGTCCCGTCGACAACGTAACAGAAGACCCAGTGGGCCAGCGCTCCGGTCCGAAATCGGGAGTTTGCTTCCTCCCGGCGCTCACCCATATCGACTAATTCTGGAAGCGAGAGCTCAAATTCGGTGACTCTAAATCCTCGCAACGGTCCTGTTGCTCTAACGATTTGCATTTTCCGGCTGCGACCTTCCAAGTTAACTAAACGATTGAGTGCACTGCTCTCCTGCTGACCCGACAAAGTCAAGGAGGGCCGCGTTAACAATTCATTAAAATGCCTTTCATTAATAGTTGTTAATGTAAGGAGAAGAGATTGTTCTCCACGATCGCCGTTTGACACTTCTTGGTTAGTCAATTGATCAAGGATCAATAATTCTACTGGTGGTGGGTAGATCCTTTCTCCTGGCTGAACGAGAGGGGTATTGCGAACTGCAATTGCCCTTTCGGATTAATAGATAAATGAATATGACGAAAGGATAAAAGACCGACTAACTAGGCACGATTGATAGTTGTGTTCTGCATGATAGATCAACCGATGTTGCAGAGTACGGCCATTTAGCTGCAAATCGCCGCCGTTCGGGCCGTTTTTATCTAACCATCGGAAAAATTTATCCGTATTTCCGATTCGGGGGGTTCCGTCTGGACTTTGGTAAGGGCAGTACCTAAGACAGCACTCATCGGTCAGGCGTCCAGATGTTATTGGCGCTAACCGGCCTTAACTCTTACTCCAAAAGGAACAATAAAAGCATGAAGTTACGCCCCCCCACAGGATGTCTGTGTGCAAAGCTCGCCCTTGCCTTCTTGTGTACTGGGTCGCTTGCCCTGGCCCAGGAAAACAACAGTAACAGTAGTAGTGGCAATGATGTCTCTGCGCTGAAAGCTCAGATACAGAGTCTGCAGAAGCAGCAACAACAATATCAGGACCGTATTACGTCGATGGAATCCGAGATGCAGGCTTTGGAATCCAAAGCTGAATCCGGCTCAATCCTAAACACGAGAGTCCTGACTGACGCCAACGGCGTATCCGAAGGTCCTGCCCCGACTCTTGACGAATCCTTTCTGAAATCGTTGACCCGCAACTTCACCTTCTCGGTGTATGTCCGAGCCGGCTTTCAGTTCAACGGCAATGGCGGCGGCGGCAATTTCAACTTTTCGATACCAAACTTTCCGGGTGAAGGCCGTCTGCGTCTCGGTAACGAAAACGATACCTACATGGAGTTGACCTGGATGCAGGCGCACATGCTCGGTGATAGTCCCGATGCGATGGATGTTTCCATGACATTCACGCCGGCGATCCGCTATGTGCAGAACCGCAACACATTCGATGCTCACGGCAATATAACGAACAGCGGCAACGACTTTGATTTTATTCTCCGTCAGGCGTACCTCGAAACGAAAAACGTCATCAAAACTGCGCCTGAGGTGACGTTCTGGGCTGGTGAACGTTTTTATGACCGCTGGAACACGGATCCTGAAGATTACTTCTGGCTGGATACGTCTGGCTATGGAGCAGGTGTCTACAACATCGATGTGGGGGTTGGTAAGCTTTGGCTAGCATGGATCGGCGGTCTGAGTGCTAATGATATCTCCCCGGGTATCGGTTCGGAATTCAAGCATACCTTCGACGTTCGTTTGAAGGACATCTCGCTTGGGCCGATCCCCGGTTCCCTGGCTTTGGTGTTGATCGGTAACTTCGAAAAGGGCGGTACGTTTAACCAAACCTATGATCAAAACGGCAACATCATTCCTCTGACCAATCCGGTACACACGGATTCGGCCTGGGGTATTGGCGGCGGCGCGATTTATCATGTCAACTTTGGCCCAGGCGGCGCGAACAACTCGCTCACCGCTTATGCCCTGTTCGGCAGGGGGATAACCGATTGGTCATCAAGCACAGCAAACGCTGACCTTGGCAATGTTCAAGGAGCGGAAAACTCATTCCTGTTCCAGCATCCTGGATTTAAGGGTCAGGTTAATATTGGCGACGCGCTTGACCATGGCTTCAACTATCGGGCCGGCTTTCAGCTTTATTTGGCCGGGCCGTGGTATCATTCAGAGCCTGCCCCAGTTGCCGGAACCTCTAAAGACGGAAAAAGCGTGGCGGCGGGGCCGGCGGCTGCTCCCGCGCAGCCCTGGTTCTCTGTCGCGTTCTTCGGCGATTGGCAAGAGTCGTATAGCGGTTTTGCGGTGGGCGGCCAAACCGGCCCTGGGCTCGGTCTAGGGGGCGTCGAAGTGAATCCGAATCAGGCGATCGTAAATAGGGTTATATCGGGTCACGTGCATGACGTCCAGTTTGGCACTCGTCCGGCTATCTGGTTCGCCGATAATATTGCACTCCAAGGTCAATTCGGCGCTCAGTGGGAGAGCAACACCGGTGCTGTTAGTTCAGGGTTTCCTGGGTTTGGCAAGGAGGGCTGGCTCGGCGTTTTTGACGTTGGTCCCGTGATCAAGCCAAAAGGCGGCTATTACACCAAACCCGAGATCAGGTTTTTTGCGACCTACGCAATCTGGTCTGACTCCCTTAAGGGTATGGCGACGCCGGTGCAAGAATTTGGTACCCCGTTCATGCCCCCTTACAACGGCAACACGAACCATGGCTGGCTGTTCGGTACCCAGGTTGAGTGGTTCTTCTAAGCAGATTTAGTCTGGTGGTTTGGGGAAACTGACCGGGCTATTACCGGGCGCCTCTGCTTTGAAGGCAAGTGGAGGCGCTCTTTTTTTTGCGACAGGTGATTGGTGATTGGTTCGCGGCGTCCACTGCGTCATCACCTCAGGTGAGCGCTGGGGGCGTTTTTGTGTGCAGTAGCCCTCGCTTTGGCCATGAAATGGCTTGAGAGAACAGCCCAGGGCTGAAGCCCTGGGAAAGCGTCAGTTCGGATTCGCCCTGGAAGGGCGACGGATGGAGTAGCTGTGAATTGCAGGATGCGCGATCGAGCTTAAATGAGCGCTCGCAAATCCCCGGAGACTTCCTCAATCTGATGAAGATCCCGCTTGTAAAGATCGAGGTGGCCGGCGGCGATTTTCTTCTGCCGGCGTATCGGGTCGTCGGTCGTCTCGGACTCGAATAGATCGATTTCTGTCTTCAGGCGCAATTGCATCCAATCAAACAAGTCGTCGTTTTGGGAGAAGCCGTAAGCATTCAAGAAAACCCGGATTCGCCTGGCGATCCTTTGAAGAGACGCCGGAGTAAACCCGTGTTCCGGGAAGTCACAGAGGGGCGCAAAGCGATAAACTACAAAGGCGATGTCCCAAATTCTGGGACCAGGTGTTGCTCGTTCGAAGTCAATCAGAGCGACCGGCAGGTTGTTTCGGAAGATAATATTGTAAGGACCGGCATCGCCGTGACAAATGACCTCTCCTTTTGCGTTAATTGCATTTTGCCAGACAACATTTTCAGGCAGCGAAAAGCTGATGGTTGCGTCATGGAACCGTCGTAACAAAAGGCCGAGCCGGGCCAGCGTCGATTCGGCCAGTACATAAGGCTTAAGCGGATAATGGCCGGCGGTTCCGATTATATAACTCAACATTTCGCGACCTTCCTCATCAAAGCCGAGCCAGCGGGGCGCCGCTGCAAACCCCGTTTCCTCAAGGTGAGTCAGCAGCGCTCTGACGGTCGGGGTGTTTTGATGAACCTCGCGGCGCACGGTCCGTCCGATTCGAACGACGCGGCTTCTCAAACCACTAAATTCTTCCATGAAGTTAGTAAGTTAAGAATCCACATGCATTTTCCGCCGTTGCAAGCTTCATTAAATTTTCATTAAGATGGCAACCTGAAAATCTAACGGAGCAAGGATGGCGATGCAGATTCTGAAGACGAGAGGACCGTTGGCGGGATTTTGGGCCGTTGGACTTGATCGGATACTCGCGGAAGTGGTCGATTCCGGAGAACATTGGGAAGGGCCGCGATATCGAGTTGGTCCTCACTTACATCGTCATTGGGAGCTCGGCTACGTAGCCGAGGGTACTACGCGGATGGGGCTCATGGGAGAGAGAGAAGTCTTTTTGAAGCCGGGATCGCTTTGGTGTTTCCCACCCAATTTAAATCACTGGGTCCAGCATGGACCGGAACCCAAACATCACCTGCTGTGGATAGGGTTTGATTTGCGGGCGATCGAACATCGTCATCCGGACTGGAACGCTTCCCAAGCGCTTAGGCACACTCCTAACCTGGATGGGCAGCCTCACTTGGAGCCTCATTTCTTTCGCGTTATCCGAGAAGGGATCACGGCTTCTACGCATCAAGCGGCCGGGCTGCGTCTGGCGATTGACGCGTTGGTGCTCGAATTCGTGCGAGCGGTGGAAAACTCGAAACCGCTACCCTCTCCGGCGGCTATCCACCCTGCTCTTTCGAGAGCGCTGGGAATCCTCGAGAGCCGTTTTAGAGAGGAGTGGACCCTAAGCACGCTAGGGGAAGAGGTGGGGCTCTCTCGCGGAAGGTTAGCCGCGCTTTTCAGTCGGGAAGCCGGAAGCTCGATGCATAAGTTCCTGACCAAAGTGCGAGTGCGCAACGCCGAAGCTTTGCTTGCGCGTTCCGACCTTCCCGTTGGTGACATCGCTCTCGACTGCGGGTTCGCCACCATCCAGCATTTCTCTCGCGTATTTAAAGAGGTGCGTGGGCAAACGCCAATCGAGTTTCGGCGGGGTTCGCTCTCCAGCGACCCGCCGGGCATCGCGGCAGACGCTCGAGTGAAGTAAGGTGGTAGAGTGAAAAACTCGGCGTGTACTGGACATCGATTTGATCTGTATTTATCCGTGCCGGTTTTGAGCCGCATCGTGGGACGGATTCGTCTATCTACCGGATCCTGTGGAACGCATTCTATCTGTTCGAAACGAAAATGCTGATCGACTCCGGGCAAAGCTCAAAACCGGCGCGGTTAGCCGTCTTCAGCGATCGATGTTCGAGGCTCGCCGAGTTTTTCGCCCTACCATTTGATCGCGGGATTATCGGATCGCCATTTACCTAATCGTCACGTCAATTTATCCCGGCGTCATATTTGAGGCTCCTCGCCTCGACTTTCTATCGGCTTGTTCCTAAGAGAGCCGGCATCGATCTCGCGCCGGTAGGTGCCGGCTTGAGCTCGAGCCTTAACTCTTATCCCAAAGGAACATAAACAGCATGAAGTTCAGTCCCCCCACAGGAGCTCTGTGTGCGAAGCTGGCTGTCGCCTTCTTATGGACTGGGTCGGTTTGCCTGGCCCAGGACAGCGGTAACAATAGCAACAACGGGAATG
>Ga0210386_10000985_pt1 | contig 25805 bp, 24 predicted proteins | sample IncBWH32OmetaG_FD_160091 | JGI IMG/M metagenome (GOLD analysis project Ga0210386, IMG submission 160091) | Forest soil microbial communities from Barre Woods Harvard Forest LTER site, Petersham, Massachusetts, United States - Inc-BW-H-32-O ...
CGCTTTGCAATCGCAATAACGACAACATCCCCGCCACTCGTTATTCCCACGGACCGTGGAGCATCAAGGAATGCGCGGACTGCGGCTTTGTGTACATCGACAGCGCACCCCATTTTGAACTGCAATTCGAGGCGATGGCCTGGGAGCGCACGAGCAAGGCCGGGGAACGGCGGCGCGCCGAAATCCGGCCGATCTCCTACAAGGCCAGCAAGCGCACCCGTTTCCGCCTCCATCTCCTGCCCTGACATACGGTGCTGGGATATATCGAGGATGGCCGCGAAGGGGAAGGGAATGTCATTGACCTCGCCTGTGGCAGTGGCCGAACCCTGAGCGTATTTCCGCCGTCCTACACACCCTTCGGCATCGAAATCTCCACCCGCCTTGCGGGCGCGGCCGATATCATCTTCCGACAACGCGGCGGTTACGTAATCAGCGCGCCCTGTATCGAAGGACTCCGCGGGTTCAGCGACGGATTCTTTGCCGCCACCTCGCTTCGCGGATACCACGAGCACGAGGCGGACCCGCTGCCCGTTCTGAAGAACCTGCAGCGCGTATTGGCGCCCGGCGGTATCGCCGTCATCAAAGTACCCAACTATGCCTCGCTCAATCGACAGATTATGGGTAGACGATGGTGCGGTTTTCGTTATCCCGACCACCTCAATTATTTCACGCCGAGAAGCCTCTCCGCGATGGCGGGCGAAGCCGGGTTCGACGCCGGCTATCGAATAACTGGGCGCATCCCGACCAGCGATAATATTTGGGCGGTGCTGACCAAGCGCACCGGCCGAGTCCAAATCAAACTTGGCCGAACTCCTCCATGAACGCCGCTCCTCCGGCGTCGGGAGTGCCGCCGCGCCGTCTATCTGGACGGGGTGGCGTCCTTGCCGCGGCCTCGGCGAAGTAGGCCCAGCCCCACGACCGTGGTGTTCAGGAGGATAGGCGAACCCGGCGGTCCGCCTACCAGGGACAACCGGGACGGCGGATTACATCGGCCCTACGTTTCCCCACCTTCGAGCAAAATCCGCTGCCCCGTCCCGGCGGTGGGGCTTATGATGCCCCATCGAATACAGCAGCGAGCGGGTCGGGTGATGAGCGACGTTCAGCATTACATCGGCGGCAAGCGGGTCGACGGGACGAGCGGGCATTGGGGCGACGTGTACAACCCGGCGACCGGCGAAAAGCTGCGGCGCGTCGCCTTTGCCGAGGCGGGCGAGGTCGACGCGGCGGTGCGCGCCGCCGGCGCGGCGTTCCCCGGCTGGGCCGCGACCCCGCCGCTCAGCCGCGCCCGCGTCATGTTCAAATTCCTCGAATTGCTGGCCCGCGACCACGACGCACTGGCGCGGCTGATTTCCGAGGAGCACGGCAAGGTATTCTCCGACGCTCAGGGCGAGATCACGCGCGGCGTCGAGGTCGTCGAATTCGCCTGCGGCATCCCGCATCTGTTGAAGGGCGAGTTCACCGAGCAGGTCGGGCGCGGCATCGACAGCTGGTCGGTGCGCCAGCCTTTGGGTGTGTGCGCTGGCATCACGCCCTTCAACTTCCCGGCGATGGTGCCGATGTGGATGTTCCCGATGGCGCTGGCGACCGGCAACACCTTCATCCTAAAGCCGTCGGAGCGCGACCCCTCGGCCGGGCTGCGCATCGGCGAACTCCTCACCGAAGCCGGTTTGCCGCCCGGCGTCTTCAACGTCGTCCACGGCGACAAGACGGCGGTCGACGCGATCCTGCATCATCCGGGAATAGCCGCCGTCAGTTTTGTCGGCTCAACCGCGATCGCCGAATACATCTACACCTCGGCCGCGGCGACCGGAAAACGGGTGCAGGCGTTGGGCGGTGCGAAAAACCACATGGTGGTGATGCCCGACGCCGATCTCGACCAGGCGACCGACGCGCTGATGGGCTCGGCCTATGGGGCCGCCGGCGAGCGCTGCATGGCGGTGTCGGTCGCGGTCGCGGTCGGCGGGATCGGCGACAAATTGATGGACAAGCTGGTGCCGCGCGTGCGCGCATTGAAGATCGGCCCCGGCACCGATCCCGAGGCGGAAATGGGCCCGCTCGTCACCCGCCAACATCTCGACCGGGTGCGCTCCTATGTCGATCTCGGGATCGCCGAGGGCGCGAAACTGGTCGTCGACGGCCGCGGGCTCAAGCTCCAGGGCTACGAAAACGGCTTTTTCCTCGGCGGCTGCCTGTTCGACGAGGTCAAGCCCGAGATGCGCATCTACAAGGAGGAGATATTCGGGCCGGTGCTGTCGGTCGTGCGCGCCCCCGATTTCGAGCACGCGACAAAACTCGTCAACGACCACGAATACGGCAACGGGGTCGCGATCTTCACCCGCGACGGCGATGCCGCGCGCGAGTTTTCCAACCGCGTCCAGATTGGCATGGTCGGCATCAACGTCCCGATCCCGGTGCCGATGGCGTTCCACAGCTTTGGCGGCTGGAAGCGCTCCCTGTTCGGCGACATGGCGGTCTACGGCCCCGAGGGCGTGCGCTTCTACACCCATCTTAAAACCATGACCGCGCGCTGGCCGACCGGTGTCCGCGCCGGCGCCGAATACGTCATGCCGACCATGCGCTAGAACCGCGCGCCCGCCGGCGCGCTGCTGCTGAACGAGGCGGTTCGAGTGGAGCCGCTCTTGCTGCGGCATTGGTCGCGACGGAAGCGGTCGAGAGCGGGCGGAAGGCGCCGGTCAGCGGCCGCGGAAATGTTTGTAGAACTCGACGACTTCGGGAGTTTGCTGGAAGCCGAGCAGCAGGCTGATGTCGCTCCCCTGGTGGCCGGAAAGCGGGATCGTCTCGACGATGTGGTCGGTGACGCCGGCGCGCACTTGGTCGGGGTCAAAGGCGATGTGCACCGAAAACGGCTTTTTGGCGAGGATCTGCTGGCCGGGCCCGGTCACCGCGACAAAATAAGTCAGGTCGACCGCGTCGCTATGGGCGGCCGGGCCGCGCTGTCCGACAACGATCACGTCGAGCGTCATTTTCACCGTGTCGCCGCTGTAGTCGCATGTGCGGTCGACCTCGCTCAGCAACCCGTAAAACGCGGCATTGTCGGGGCGCGCCTCTCCCGCAGCGCCGAATACCGCGGTATTGGCGAGTGGCCGCAGGATGACGGCACTCGGGCACGCCGGCGGCGGCTTCGACGGCCCCAACCAGCCGCAGCCCGAGAGCGCCAGGAGGCTGAGGAGTGCCGCGCCGCCTGCAATTCGCGCCGGGCCAACCCGCGCCGGGCCAACCTGCGCCGGGCTCACAGGCCGTTATGCGTGCCGTCGCAAAAGGGTTTGCCCCCGGTCTGCTTGCAGCCGCACAGCCAGACTTCCTCGCTCGCCGCGGCGGTGAACGGCACCGGGGTGAGCCCGGTGCCCTGGTGCGAGCCGTCGCAAAACGGCTGGTTGGCGCTGCGCCCGCAGGCGCACCAGAAATACCGCTTGCCGGCTTCGACATTGATGCCGTAGGGCTCTTTTTGCGCTGGAATCGGTTCGGCCATTGGTTCTTTCCCCCACCTCGTCCGTGCCGGTGTCTGCGCTCCGGCGGCGCGCCAAGCGCCGGACTGTATATGCGAGCCTCGCCCGGCAGACAAGCCCGGGCCGCCGCCCCGGGAGAGCCTTGCCGCCGATGGCCGTTTACACCGATGTCGCGGATGACGAATTGCGGGCCTTTGCGGCGCTCTACGACATTGGCGCGGTGCTGTCGTGCAAGGGGATCGCCGAAGGGGTCGAGAACTCGAATTACCTGGTCACGACAGAGCACGGCAATTTCATCCTGACGCTCTACGAGAAACGGGTGGCGCGCGCCGATCTGCCGTTCTTTATCGCGCTGATGGAGCATCTGGCACAGAGCGGGCTCGCCTGCCCGACCCCGGTGCACGGCCGCGACGGCGCCGCATTGCGCGAGCTGTGCGGCCGCCCGGCGGCGATGGTGACGTTTCTTTCGGGCATGTGGCCCAGGCGCATCCAGCCGTTTCACTGCGCCGCGGTCGGCCGGGCATTGGCGGCGTTGCACCAGGCCGGCGCGTCGTTCGCGATGCGCCGGACAAACGACCTTTCGGTCGCCGGCTGGCGGCGGCTGTACGAAGCATGCGCGGCGCGGGCGGGCGAAGTGCAGCCGGGGCTCGCCGACGAATTGGCTAGCGAGTTGTGCTCGCTCGAGCGCGATTGGCCACGCGCCCTGCCGGCCGGGGTCATCCATGCCGATCTGTTTCCGGACAACGTGTTTTTCCGCGATCGCGAACTCTCCGGGCTGATCGATTTTTATTTCGCCTGCACCGACTTTCTCGCCTACGATTTGGCGGTTTGCCTCAACGCCTGGTGTTTCGAGGCCGATGGCAGCCTCAATGTGACGAAGGCGCGCCTGTTGCTCGACGGCTATCGCCATGCCCGGCCGCTGTCCCCGGCGGAACTCGCGGCATTGCCATTGCTCGCCCGCGGCAGCGCGTTGCGGTTTTTGCTGACGCGGCTGTTCGATTGGCTCAATCAGCCGGCGGGAGCACTGGTGCGACCCAAGGACCCGCTCGAATTCCTGCGCAAACTGCGCTTTCACCGTACCGTCGCGAGTGTGCGCGATTACGGTCTCGATGTCTGAGGGCAGCGCGCCTGATCCGGGTGAGGTCGAGATCTTCACCGACGGCGCCTGCAGCGGCAATCCGGGGCCGGGCGGTTGGGGGGCGGTCTTGCGCTATCGCGGGGTCGAAAAGGAGCTGAGCGGGGCCGAGCCGGCGACCACCAACAACCGCATGGAACTGACCGCGGCGATCGGCGGCCTCGAAGCGTTGAAGCGGCCGTGTCGGGTGCGGCTCTACAGCGACAGCCGATATCTGCGCGACGGCATCACCAAATGGATCCATGGCTGGAAAGAGCGCGGCTGGCGCACAGCCGACAAAGAGCCAGTCAAGAACGTCGATCTGTGGCAGCGGCTCGAAGCCGCCGCACAGCACCACCGGATCGAGTGGATCTGGGTGCGCGGCCATGCCGGCCATCCCGAAAACGAGCGCGCCGACGCGCTCGCCCGCGCCGCCGTCGGCGAGACGCGCCAGAGCGGACGCTGATGACAGAGCGCGACGCGCATTCGATCGCGGGCGCCGGTGCGGGCGGCTTCGTCCCGCCTTACCCGGAACGGCCTCACAGGCCGCTCTCCGCGTTCTCCACCCTGCGCCTCGCCCGCCGCAACCTTCTCGCGATTTGGGAAGATTGGTGTTTCGAGTTGGATTTCTTTTCGTCGCGCTTGCTTGCCCGGATGCTGTTCGTTTGCAACAGCCCCGACACGGTGGCGCGCGCGTTTATCGAGCGCCATGAAAGTTTTGCGCGGAAGAGCCCGCAGATGCGACATGCGCTGGCGCCGCTTCTCGGCGACGGACTGTTCATCAGTGACGGCGAGATCTGGCGGCGCCGGCGCCGGGTCGTCGCGCCGATCGTCCACGTCTCGCAGCTGCCGTCATTCGCCCCGCTGATCGTCCAAGCAGCGAACGAAACCGCGAACCGGTGGGCGGACATCCCCAAGGGCGCGCCGATCAACGCATTGGCCGAAATGGCGGCGCTGACGGCGGAGATCATCTGTCGGACGGTGTTCGGCCGGCACCTCGGGTCCAAACATGCGGGCGAGATCGTATCCGCCTTCAGCGAATATCAACGGCTGATCGGGCAGTTGGACCTCGCCTACCTGGTGGGTTTGCCGGATTGGCTGCCGAGATTCCATTCCCCCGCGATCCATCGCGCCGCCCGGCGAATCCACAAGGTTCTTGACGAGATCATTCGCGGCAGTCGCGAGAGATTCGCCGATGGCGAAGCCTCGATGATTCGCCTTTTGCTCGAGGCACGGGATTCCGAGACCGGGGAGCGGCTCGACGATACCGCTCTGCGCAACGAGGCGGCGGTCATCTTCATGGCCGGCCACGAGACGACGGCCAATTCGCTCGCTTGGACTTGGTATCTGCTGTCGCAGGCGCCGGAGGCCGAGGATCGCCTGCATGCCGAGCTGGCACGGGTGCTTCGAGGCCGACTGCCGACTTTGGAGGACGTTCCCGAACTCATTTATACACGCGCGGCTTTCGAGGAGGCGATCCGGCTCTACCCACCGGTACCCGTGTTGGCCCGACAAGCGCTGCAAGACGAGAGGATTCGTGGCCGGTCGATACCGACGGGCTCTTTGGTTATGGTCGTCCCGTGGCTGTTGCACCGGCATCGCAAGTATTGGGAGCGTCCCGATCACTTCGTGCCCGAGCGGTTCCTGCCGGAGAATGCCGGAAGTTTGGTCAGGCACGCTTATATTCCGTTCAGCACCGGACCTCGGATCTGTGCGGGTGCCGCTTTCGGTCTGACCGAAGCAATCCTATGCCTCGCGACCCTGGCGCAGCGGGTGCGGCTTCGCCTTGCCTCGGACGCCGTTGTCGAGCCGGTTTGCCGGCTGAGCCTGCGACCCGGCGACGATCTGCGAATGCTGATCGATTCTCGCGAACAGACCGATTAATCGGAATGCGGGCGGCGCATTACCTCCACTACTCGCCCGCTGCGGTCGACGAGGTAGTGGATATGGGCCCACCGTACCGGGGAACTGACGAAGCCGCCCCAAATCACACTGGCGTGAAAACCGGGGACCGGCAAAATCAGCCAAACGAGAAGATGCTGCGATAGCCGAAACCCGATCGGCTCGGCGACACCCAGTCGTTTTCCGACCGCCAGCCGAATTTCTGTTGCGATCGACCCTAAGGCGGCCGCGACTAGGATCGCCGACAAGGCGGGTCCCGATGCACCTGCCACGATCAGCATCGATAAGAGGACGAGACGCGCGATCAGGTCGGTGGTCACGACAATAGCCGCGTATGACCATAGGCCGGGACGATAGATCCGTATCAGCTGGTATTGGCGGCGACCGAAGCGCCACAGTTCCTGAAAGCGGCCGTCGAGCGGCGTCGGGACCCGAATCGCGCGGCGCGTCAGTACGCGTAAACCGGTTTCCGCAGCCCGCTCCCCAATCGGCAGATCCTCGGTCAGGGCTCGTCCGATGGTCGCCGGCAGATCGAGGATCTGAAGGGCGTGACGCGTCAGCGCGAGGGAACCGCCCCAAATCGCTCTCGTCATGCTCAAGCGAGGGAGGGTTGCGATCGTATGATCGATCGCTGCGACGAGCGCCGTAGCCAGCGAGAGGGTTTTTGGCATCTGCCAGCGATAGCCGTTGACGATATCGGCGCGCCCTGCGGCCAGCGGCGCTACCAGTGCCGCGAGCCACCAAGGTTGCGGACGGATGTCGGCATCGAACAGGACAACGTAGGCATCGTTGTCGTCGAGCTGCCTCAACGCCGCGAGGAGGTTCGTGCATTTCTGGCTGCGCCATGGTGACAAGCCGGCAACGACCAGCTCGATCCTCAGCCCGGCGTAATTGCCGCCGAGGGCTGCCGCGCGCCGATACGCGGGATCGTCGCGCGACTCGACCGCGACGATCAGCCGCCGGGGTCGGAGCGACTGAGCGGCTAACGCGGCCAGCAATTCCTCCAGGCTCGGGCTCGGCCCCGTCAGCGGCAACACCAAGGCGACGTCCGCCCTGGGTCGCTCATCCGGGATTTGCAAATGCGCGGCATAGAAGAGGGCCAGGGCAAGCAAGCCGAGGGCATAGAAAACGGCAACGGTGGCCGCAATCCATGCCATCATCGAGACCGCATCCGGATGTCGGAGACCACTGTCGGCTGGTTAGAGGGGCTTGCGCGCCGCGAGCAGCGAACCCGAGGATTTTGCCGCCGCCGGGACATCAAACAGCGCATTGCACGCGCGGCCGGCGAACCAACTCCAGGCGAGCGCGCCATACCATGTCCAGTGGGCGCGGAAGTAGCGGTCCCCGGTCAGTCGCGGAGCGAAACGTCCCATCCAATAAATGATGCTGTCGTGAGACGCGAACGGGACAGCCTCGACGGTCTCGACGACAAGCCCGAGCCGGTCGGCGAGCGCGCGTAATGCGCTCTCGTTCCACCAACTTAGGTGATGAGGCGGCGCATTGAATACGAAGTTTGGGATGTCTGTGATTGGCGACGGCCAGCCAGGCACCGCGATGAAGAGGCGTCCGCCAGGTTTCACGCATTTTACCAGATCGCGAGCGAAGCCAAAGGGGTCCGATACGTGCTCGATGACATGAAACGCGCAGACCGCGTCATATTCCTCTGGATGCGATGCGCCATGCACGGCGGCCGTTTCATTCCTGACATCGAACTGCGGCTCTGTAGCGGAAAAATTCGGATCGAGACCGACATAGGTTGCGTGCGGCAGGTGCCGGGCCAACCCGCCCTCCCCACAACCGGCATCCAGAACGTTCTCCCGCGGTCGGATCATCTCTGCGACGCGCCTGAATTCGCTTCTGGCGAGCCCCGGAGCAGCCAAAATGTGGTGAAAATCGCCGCCTTGATACAGGTCGAGATAGAAAGTCTCATCGCCCTGCAGCATCGGATCAAAGAAAGCGAGCCCACATATCGATTCCCACAAGCCGAAATGCGCGATACTCGCGAGTTGCCGGTCTGCGGAAACTCCGAATGCGTGTCGCCACAGCCCGCCGATCAGGCGTGCGCTGACCCGCTGGATCAGGCGTTTTGCCGGCAGACCGGTGATCGGGCAGTTGGGCATCACGGGGATCGTTTTGTTCATCACCGATCCGACAAGGTGGCACCAAACGGCGCGCGGCGGAAGCGGTCCGGGACAACTCGCCAGGGGGATCGAACCCGCTGCTGGCGTCGCGCCGCAGAGCGTGGCAGGCGAGGGTCGTCAGCGAAAATTGCGGCTTGGGACGACGATGTCGCGAACGTCCCAGCCGGGCGCCTTGACCGGGATGGCAAAAGGCGGTTTCGCCGCCGGCCGCGCGATGTCGTCGCCGGTGCGCTCGCGCAGAGTATTGAGCCGCGGGGTCATGTCTTCGAGCCGCTCGGCGACGACATGGATGACGCTTTGCTCGCGCTGCAATTTTCCGGTGCAGCGCAACAAGGTGGCGCCCAGTGCGGCGCGCCGGAAGCGTTCGAGGATGGTTGGCCAAAGGATCAGATTGGCGATCCCGGTCTCGTCCTCGATTGTGACAAAGACGACGCCGTTGGCGCTGCCCGGGCGCTGGCGGATCAATACGACCCCGGCGATCGAGAGGCGTCGGTCGACCGGCAGCCGGGCGAGGTCGGCGGCGGTCACGAGGCCCTCGCGAGACAGTTCGCTGCGCAAAAACGCCAGCGGATGGCGCTTCAGGCTGAGGCCGAGGCTCGCGTAATCCTCGACGACATGCTCGCCGAGCGGCATCTGCGGCAGCAATGCGGCGGCGCGGGTTTCGCTGTTCTCGCTCGCGCCGTGGATTTCCCCCCTCTCAGCCCCCGGGGGTGGAGAGGACTGGGGTGAGGCGGGGAATTCCAACGGCACCGCTGACGGTAGACAGGCGTCCCCCTCACCCTGCCCTCTCCCCCCTATGGGGGGCGAGGGTCTTTCTGTGTCGGGATGGGTTTCTTGCGCGATGGCGAACAAGGGCAGCGGCGGCTCGTTGAGCGCCTTCAACGCCCACAGCGCGCGGCGGCGGTCGAGCCCGACCGAGCGGAAGGCATCGGCCTCGGCGAGGCGTTCGAGTGCGGCGCGGCCGAGCCCGCTCTTTCGCCACAAGGCCTGCGGGTTCGGGTAGCCCAAGCCGCGCGCAGCGACCAGCCGTTCGCCGTCGGCCTCGCTAAACCCCTTGATCTGGCACAAGCCGAGGCGCAATGCCCAGCCGTGGCACTCGTCATTCCCGCGAAAGTCAAAGTCCGCAGGTTTGACCCGCGTCGGTGACGCCAGTTCAAAATCCGCCTTGGCCGGGCTCAACCCGGCCACCCACGCCCTCCTTCTTCCTTCCTCGACGGAAAAGACGTGGATGCCCGGATCAAGTCCGGGCGAGGGGGGAGATAAATCTTCCCTTGCAAGCTCGATGGTGCAGTCCCAAAAGCTGTGATTGACATCGGCAGGGCGCACCTCGACGCCGTGCTCGCGCGCGTCGCGGACGATCTGCGCCGGCGCGTAGAACCCCATCGGCTGGCTGTTGAGCAGCGCACAGGCGAAAACCTCGGGATAAAAGCATTTGATCCAGGCCGAGACATAGACGAGCAGCGCAAAGCTCGCGGCGTGGCTTTCCGGAAAGCCGTAGGTCCCGAACCCCTCGATCTGGCTGAAGCAGCGCGCCGCGAAGTCGCGCTCGTAGCCGTTCGCGACCATACCGGCGACAAACTTGTTGCGAAACAGATGAATGTCGCCGTTACGCTTGAAGGTTGCCATCGCGCGGCGCAGCCGGTCGGCCTCCTCCGGCGCGAAGCCGGCACTGACGATCGCGATCTTCATCGCCTGCTCCTGGAACAGCGGCACCCCCATGGTCTTGCCCAACACCTGGCGCAACGCCTCGGACGGGTAGTCGACCGGCTCAAGCCCGGAGCGCCGGCGCAGATAGGGGTGCACCATGTCGCCCTGGATCGGCCCCGGCCGGACGATCGCCACCTCGATCACGAGATCATAGAATTCGCGCGGGCGAAGCCGCGGCAGCATCGTCATCTGGGCGCGGCTTTCGACCTGAAAGACGCCGAGCGAATCGGCGCGCGACAGCATCTCGTAGACCGCCGGATCCTCGGCCGGCACGGTGGCGAGATCAAGCCGGCGGCCGAAATGCCGCTCGATCAGCGCAAACGCCTTTTTGATGCAGGTCAGCATGCCGAGCGCCAGGACATCGATCTTCAGAATCCCGAGCGCGTCGAGATCGTCCTTGTCCCATTCGATGACGGTGCGGTCCGCCATCGCCGCATTCTCGATCGGCACCAATTCGGACAGTGGCCCGCGGGTGATTACAAAGCCGCCGACATGCTGCGACAAGTGACGCGGAAAGCCAGTCAGCTCGGCGGCGAGGTCAAGCGCCAGGCGCAAGGTGCGGTCGCCGGGGTCGAGCCCGGCCTCGCGCACCCTCTCTTCGGCGATCGGGTCGTTGCTCCAGCCCCAGACGATCCCGGCCAGGGCCGCGACGACATCGACCGACAGGCCCAGCGCCTTGCCGACCTCGCGGATCGCTGAGCGCGAGCGGTAGCAGATCACGGTGGCGGCGAGCCCGGCCCGGTCGCGGCCGTATTTTTCATAGATGTACTGGATCACCTCCTCGCGCCGCTCATGCTCGAAATCGACGTCGATGTCGGGCGGCTCGTTGCGCGCGGCACTGATAAAGCGCTCGAACAACACGTCGATGCGCGCCGGATCGACGGCGGTGATGCCGAGGCAATAGCAGACGACCGAATTCGCCGCCGAGCCGCGCCCCTGACACAGGATGCCGCGGCGCCGCGCGAACTCGACGATGTCGTGGACGGTCAGGAAATACCGGGCGTAATCGAGCCGCTCGATCAGCTCGAGCTCGTGCTCGATCAGATGGCGGATCTTCTCGGAAATGCCGGCCTGGGCGCAAGAGCGCGGCTGCTGATTTTCTCCCTCTCCGCCCTTTGGGGGGGAGAGGGCCGGGGTGAGGTGGAGGATTCCAGAGCGCTCGCCGTCACCCACCTCACCCTCCCATTGCTCCGCAATGGGCCCCTCCCTCTCCCCCCGGCAGGGCGGAGAGGGACAATCACCAAACCGCGCGGCGGCGCCCGCCCAGGCGAGATCGGCGAGGCGTTGCTGCGGGGTGCGGCCGTCCTCGGCGGTCTCGTCCGGGTATTCGTAGCGCAACTCATCGAGGCTGAATTTGCAGCGTTCGACGATCTCGACGCTGCGCGCCACGGCGTCTTCATAGCCGCGAAACAGCCGCGCCATCTCCTGCGGCGATTTCAGATGGCGCTCGGCATTGGCGGCGAGGCGGAAGCCGGCTTCGCCGATCGTGCAGCCTGCGCGGATGCAGGTCAGCACATCCTGCAACGGCCGCCGCTCGGGGGTGTGATAGAGCACGTCGTTGGTCGCGACCAGCGGCAGCCTCGCCATCGCGGCCAGCGCCGCGAGGCGGGCGAGGCGGCGCGCATCGTCGCCGCGATAGATATGATGGGCGGCGAGATAGGCGCGGTCACCGAAATCGATCGCGACGCGGGCGGCAAAGGCGATGAATTCCTCCCATCCCCGCCCACGGGGAAGAAGAGGGTAGGGGTCGTCCGGCGGCAGCACGACGACGATCTGGCCCTCGTCATGCGCGACAACATCGGCATAGTCGAGACGGCATCCGCCCTTGGGCGCGCGGCGCTTGCCTGACGTCAAGAGCCGCGTCAGCCGGCCATAAGCGGCGCGGTCCTCGGGAAAGGCGAGCAGGCTCATGCCGTCGCCAAGATCGAGGCGGCAGCCAACGACGAGGCGGAGGCCGATTTCCTTCGCCGCCTGATATGCCCGCACGATGCCGGCGACGCTGTTATGGTCGGTAACCGCGATCGCCCGGTGACCGAGTGCCGCCGCGGTCATGACCAGTTCGGCCGGGTGCGCCGCGCCGCGCAGGAACGAGAAATTGGTCGTGACCTGCAGTTCGGCATAACCGACGGAACGGTTTGTCATGTATGGACGGCCCCCGTTGGGCAAGGGGAATTTGGCGGCACTGGCATCGGTCTGGAGCGGTCATGTATTCGGCCTGTCGCTGCGGTCGTTGGTTTGACCGCTGGCCGCGATGGGTTACGCGGATCGGGTGCCCAGCATTGCGGCGCGCTTTGTGGCGCGATGACAAATCGGCGTGTCCCGACCCAGGTCCTGACCATTGTGCCGTCGCTGCCTCCTGCTCCTTGCGGGGTGACCGGCCGGAGATGGCTCCAACCGGGATTGCTAATCAGCCGATGATATCGGCTGGTGATTGTGGTGGTCGGGCCTGTGGCACATCGATGCCGTCAGGGGGCCGTCCACCCGGCATTGCGAGGTGCCAACAGGCGCCGAAGCAATCTCGATGGAGTGGAGTACCGTCGGCGCGAGATTGCTTCGCTGCGCTCGCAATGACGGCCGTATTTCAAGCGGCATAATGGGATGCGGCTCAGGCGAAGACGCCATGGACATACCAGCGCGGCGGCTGGGCGCCGCCGGGCAGGCCCGCCCGGAACAGCCAGAAGCGCCGACCTTCGTCGTCCTCGACCCGGTAATAGTCGCGGATTGCGTCGGTCGCGGTCGATCCTTCGGGCCGCCACCATTCTGGGGCGACCCGCTCAGGCCCGTCGGCGCATCTCACCCGATGCGCTCGGCGCCGCCAGGTGAAACGAAAGGGCGGGTCGTCGGGCAATAGCCACGACGCCTCAACCGGTTCCGGCGGCTCGAACAGCCGGGTCGGCCGCGCCGGTTTGTTGATCCCCCACCTCACCCCAACCCTCTCCGCCCCCAGGGGCGGAGAGGGAGCTTTAGACCCTCTCCGCCCTTCCGGGGGGAGAGGGAGGGGACCCGTCGCGCCCGCGACGGGGAGGGTGAGGTGGGAGCCGGCGTGGGGGCCGGCATCGACCGGCGCCTTTGCCGACGCGCGCTCCGGGATATGGCTTTGGCGAGCCTCGATGCGCGACAGCGCGGCGAGCCCGAGCCGGTTGCCGAGCCGGTCGAGGAGTGCTGCGACGCCTCCCTCCATTCCCTTTTCGACCGGCTTTTGCCTTCTTCCCTCGCCCCCGCGAAAGCAGGGGTCCAGGGGTCTAAAGGGTTCGATTGAAGGACAGGCGCTGATATCACCCTGTGCGAGCCACAGAGGGCTAGGGTGGGGGCCGAGATCGATCTGCTCGGGTAGCAACGGCTCGACCGCGAAGGCGGCAAGGATCATGTCTTCGACGCCGAGACCGGGATCGACGGTGTCGAGCCGCTCCTTGAACAGGGCAGCGAGGTGGCGCGGGTCGCGGCTCGGCTGTGCGGTGCCGAGCGCGATCCGCTCGACCCGGCCGTCGACCCGGTGAAAGCCGAGTACCAGTCGACGCGCCCCGGTCTCCTCCAGGGCCAGCCGGGCGACGAGATCCGCGGCCAGCCGGTCGACCGCGAGCGCCAGATCGGCGGGATCGGCGATCGGCTCGGCAAAGCTCACCCGCACCCGTCGGGCCGGGGTTTCGCCCAATGGCGACAGCGGCTCCGGCAGATCGCCCACCGCCTGGTCGAGACGCCGGGCCACGGCGTCGCCAAAACGGCGCGCCAGCGCGTCGCGCGGCATCGCATAAAGCTCGCCGATCCGCTTCAACCCCACCCGACGCAGCCCTTGCGCCGTCGCCGGGTCGAGACGCAACGCCTCGACCGGCAGCGGGGCGAGGCCGGCGCGCGTTTCTCCCGGCGGCGATATGACCGCGCGCCCGCCGGTTTGCGAAAAGCGGGCGGATGCCCAGGCGGCGCCCTGCGTGTCGGTAATGGCGATATGGCAGGCGATGCCCTGACGATCGAGCCGGGCGATCAGATCGGTGGCGAGAGCCTCCTCCCCGCCCCATAGATGGGCGCAGCCGGTGACCTCGATCTTTATGCCGTCGAGCCCATCGGGGGCTGTCCACGGGCTGTAGCGTCCACACCACTCCGCCAGCCGGCGCAACGCCACGGCATCCGCCGCCGGCTCGGCCGCGGCGGTGGCGAGGCCGGGCACAAACGACAGCGCATCCGCCAGCGGCATTCCGGGAGCAAGACCGGCGGCGGCCGCGGCCGGGTTGACCGCGGCGAGCAGGCGCCGGCCGGCGGCGTCGATGACCGTGGCGAACGGACCCTCCTCAGCCGGTGCGGCGGAGTCTTTGCGCCGGGGTTTCAGCGCGGCCGACCGGCGCCGCCGGTCGATCGGCCAGTGCGGCAGCCAAAGATACAGAATCCGTCGCATCCGCCACCTTCCCTTTCTGGACTTCCACCCCCCAGCACGCCGGCTCGCCGCCGCGGCAGCGCAACAGCTCGACCCGCCAGCGCGGATGCCCGATCCCGGGCTCCCACCCCGCCCCTTCTCCGCGAGTATTCTGTTTTTTTGCGTAGTACCCGTCGCCCCCGCGAAAGCGGGGGTCTGGAGTCATGAAGGTTGCGCTGGCTGCACCTGCATCCCCGCTTCCGCGGGGAGGACGAATAATGGATATGGTTGGAGACAGAAGCCAGGAAACCGGGGAGGGAATGGCAATGGGCTGCGACGGCAGCGCGGCGATGCGCCAGCGCGTCGCGGCGGCATTCGGCAGATTGCGTTCGCGCGCTGCCTGCCCGCCGTCACGCCAGCGCCGCAATACAAAAGCGGTGACGCCTGAGCGTTCCGCGGCAAGCTGCAATCGGCGGCTCGCCACCGCCGGCAGGGCGCCGACTTCGCCCACCACCGCGGCGACGCCTGATGAGCGCAACCCCTCCTCCATCGCCCACAGGATTTGGGCGTCGCGCGCGGCCCGCACCACCACCAGCCGCGCCGGATCGAGCCCATACGCGGCAAGACCGGGACCGTAAAGATCCGGCCGGCCAAGGCACCACAACACGATGCCGTCCTGATTGAGACGCGCGAGGATGCCGGCGGCGAAGGCGGCGGCGAGCGCGCCATCCTCTTCGTCGCCACCTGCCCCGAGGATTTCGTGCACGGCGCCGCATGGCAGCCCGCCGCCCGGCAGGGCCCGATCGATCGCGGCGACGCCAAACGGCAGCACACCATGCGCCGCCGCCGTCGGCCGCTCGAGCCGCCGAACCCGTTCGCGCAGCACCGACAGAAGATCGTGCGTCATGCTCGATGAAAATCCACCATGTTGCTATTTTGTTCTTAACTGGCAGATTGTCAATCCCGCGCGCGCAGCCGAACAACTGGCATTCTTGACGCCCTTGACGACAACCGCCGCAAGCTGTATGTGAATGTAATAAACATTTACATTAACCCCCAGACATGACCCTTGCCCCACTTCTCGGCGCCCCGGCCGTCATTCAAATCCATGCGTTTGCGGCGCTCGCCGCCTTTGCCGTCGGCGCGGCTCAGCTCGCCACGCCAAAGGGCACGATTCCGCACCGTTTTTGTCGGCTGGTCATGGGCGGCGCTGATGCTGCTTGTCGCGGCCAGCTCGCTGTTTATCCACACCATTCGGCTGTGGGGGCCGTGGAGCCCGATCCATTTGTTGTCCCTGCTGGTGCTCGCGACCTTGCCGCTGGCGATCTGGCACGCCCGCCGCCACAACGTCAGGCGGCACCGTCAGGCAATGCTGATGCTGTTCACCGGCGCTTTGGTCATCGCCGGCGCCTTCACCCTGCTGCCCGGCCGCATCATGCACGCCGTCGTCTTCGGCCCGTGAGCCGCTATCCGCCGCGCCTCAACCAATCCGCGAGGCGCCGCGCGGCTTCGGCGATGTCCCCGGTCGAGCCGGCGAACGACAGGCGCACCCAGTTGCCGCCGCGGATCGGGTCGAAATCGAGGCCGGGGGTGATCGCGACCCTGGTTTCGGCCAGCAGGCGCCGGCACAATTCCTCGCTGTCGCGGGTCAAATCGGCAATGTCGACATAGAGGTAAAAGGCGCCGTCGGCGGGCGCGTACCGCGTCAGGCCGGCGACATCGAGCGCTCCGATCAGCAAGTCGCGGTTGTAGCGGTAACGCGCGACGTGGCCGTCGAGCTCGGCGCGGCACTCGAAGGCCGGGATCGCCGCAAGTTGCGAGAGCGCCGGCGGCGAGATGTAGAAATTCTGCGCCAGACATTCGACCGAACGGGCGAGATCGGCCGGGACCAGCATCCAGCCGAGCCGCCACCCGGTCATGCTGTAATATTTCGAAAACGAGTTGACGACGATCGCCTCGCGACTGAAGGCGCGCACCGTAGCAGCCCTGCTTTCATAAGTAATACCGTGATAGATCTCATCCGAAACGAGGCGGATACCGCGCTCGCGGCAATAATCCGCCAGCGATACCAGATGGTCGGCGCTGATCATCGTGCCGGTCGGGTTGGCCGGGCTGGCGATGATCAGCCCGTCGAGCGGCCCCGCCTCGGCGAGCAATTCCGGGTTTGGCTGATAATGGGTGTTCTCGCCGACCTCGATCAGCACCGGCTCGATGCCGAGGGCGCTCAGGATGTTGCGGTAGGCGGGATAGCCGGGAGCCGCGAGCGCCACCCGGTCGCCGGCCTCAAATGCGGCGAGAAAGGCCAGCTGGAAGGCGGCGGAAGAGCCGGTCGTGACCACCACCTCGCCGGGCTCGACCGCGACCTCGTATTGCGCGCGATAATGCGCCGCGATCGCCTCCCGCAGCGCTACTGTACCGAGCGCGTCGGTGTAGCCGATGCGGGCATCGTCGAGCGCCCGCCGCGCCGCCGCGCGCACCGCTTCTGGCGCCGGCGTACCGGGTTGGCCGACTTCGAGATGGATGACATCGGCACCCGCGGCCTCGCGCTCGGTCGCGGCGCGCAATACGTCCATCGCGATAAACGGCGGCACCAGACCGCGGCGGGAAGCACGCAAGGTCATTTCGGACGAAACCCTCTCCCGGCAGTCGCGAGACCGACATCGGCGGCGTGAAGAGGTTGCCACTGCCGAGCGCCATTGGCTATCACACGCACCTCACCGCTGCTCGAGGAAAGCGCCACGATGACAGAGAAAGCACCGGCCCGCCTGATTGGAATGTCGGGCAGTCTGCGCGCCGGCTCATATTCGAACGCGGTGCTCGAAACCTTACGCGAAAAATTTACCGGCATTGCCGATCTGACGATCTGGGACCTGGCGCCGATCCCGCTCTACAACCAGGATTTCGAAGGCGACAAGCGCCCGGCCCCGGTCAAGGCATTGCTCGCGGCGATCGCGGCGGCCGACGGCCTCGTTTTGTGCGCCCCCGAATTCAACCACAGCATTCCCGGTGTGTTAAAAAACGCGCTCGATTGGGCGTCGCGGCCTGCCTTTACTTCGGTCATGGCGTACAAGCCGGTGGCGATCATGGCGACCTCGCCCGGCGCGCTGAGCGGCGCCCGCTGCCTCGAACACATCAAGGTGGCGCTGGATTCGATGATGGCGCGGGTCGTGCTGGCGCGCGAATGCATCATCACCTCGGTCGCCGCGAAGATCCGCGACGGCCGGCTCGTCGACCAGGTCTGCCTCGACTTTGCTGGTGCTGTGGTCGAGGAGTTGCTCCACGAGATCCGGCTGCGGGCAATGGCGGGCGCGGCCGACGGCTAGGGGCAGGATATGCCTGTCAACGACACGGTATTGTGCACTATCGACGAGCGCGGCGTCGCCTCGGTGACGTTGAACCGGCCGGCCGTCGGCAACGCCTACAACGACGCGCTGATCGACGGCCTGATCGAAACGGTGGCCCGGCTGGCGCGCGAGCCTGGTTTGCGTTGCGCCGTGTTGCGCGGGGCCGGGCGGCATTTTCAGGCTGGGGCCGATCTCTCGTTCCTACGCCGGCTCGGCACGGCGCCGGCCGAAGAAAATCTCGACTTCTCGCGGCGCACGATGGCGGCGATCGACGGCCTGCGGCATTTCCAGCACCCGACGATCGCGGTGGTCCATGGCGGCTGCTTTGGCGGCGGAGTCGGGATCGCCGCTGCCTGCGACATCGTGATCGCCGCCGAGGATGCGGTCTTTGCAATCAACGAGGTGCGTTGGGGCATCACCGCGGCGCCGATCATCCCGCTGCTCGCCGACCGCCTCGGCTCGGGGGTCTTGGGACGATTGGCGCTGACCGGCGAGCGTTTTGCCGCCGCCGAAGCGCGACGCATTGGACTCGTACACGAGGTCTGCCCCGCCTCGGGGCTCGACGCCGCCGCCGCACGGATTGTCGACGAGCTTCTGATGGCGGCGCCGGAGGCCGCGGCGATGACCAAGGCGCTGGTCGCCGAGGTGGCGGAAATACCCGACACGCCGGGATTTCGCGAGCGCATCGCCAACGAGGCGGCGGCTCGCCGCCGGTTGCCGGAAGCCGCCGAAGGGCTCGCAAGCTTCGCCGAAAAACGCCGTCCCAAGTGGTATCCGGCCGCCGGATGATGGGAGGTCGCGAAGTGGGAGAAGCGTCTAACCGGGGCTTGAGGCGGGTTTTTCGTTGACGCAGCGCAACAGCTTCCAATAGCCGAAGAGATTGCTTGGCCGGACTTCGCGGATCGACAGGCGGCTCGCCTGCTGGAAGGTGTCGAACGGGAAATCGGCGTGAAAGCCGATATGGCGGGCGAGATGCGCCAGGCGCCTTTCCATAAACCGCGCCGCCGGGTTGTCGCTGGTGAAGTGATTGACGACGACGATCGTCCCGCCGGGGATGCACACCCGGCGCATTTCCGCGGCAAAGCGCGCCGGATCGGGCACTACCGAGGCGACGTATAGCGCCAGCACGGCATCAAACGAATTCTCGGCGAATTCGAGGTTTTCCGCGTCCATCAGATGCAGGCCGTCGACATGTGCCAAGCCCAGACGTTCGGTGCGGCGCTTGGCCTTTTCCAGCATCTCGGCCGACACATCGATCCCGGTCACCCGCGAATCGGGCCGAAAATGCGGCAGCGACAGGCCGGTGCCGACACCGACTTCGAGAATCCGCTGCCCCGGCCGGTCGTTGGCGATCCGCACCGCCTCCTTGCGCCCCGGGTGAAAGACCGGGCCAAAAAAGATGTCGTAAGAGCCTGAAAAGAGACGGTAGGTCCGGATCGTGTCGTGCAAGTCCATCGTCTCGCTTTCGTCAAACCGCCAGGACAAACGCCGTCCGCCGCAGCAGCCCTTGCGAGCCGCCGGTTTTGGACGAAGTTGTCAGGATACGCGTAGCATGCCGCACCGTGCGCGTCATGTTTGTCCTCCCTATCGCCGCCATGCGGGACGGCGCTCGACCCGCCACAATGGTCCGGCGGCGCCGGACCCTGCGGGTCCATTTGGTTATCTCCGCCCGCGTCCCTTCAGATCAGGGTGACGCGTTCAGCCTCCTGACCTTTCTTGCCGTCGACCACCTCGACCCGGACCCGCTGACCCGGGTCGAGGCCGGTGACGCCGCTGCGCCGCAGCGCCGTGATGTGGATAAACACATCCTTGCCGCCGCCGTCGGGCGAAACAAATCCGTAGCCCTTCTCCGGCTCGAACCATTTCACCGTGCCGTCGAGCGACATCGCGGGCCGCGGGGCGCGGCGATCGAAACCGCCCTCGCCCACCGGCGGCGCCGTCGCCGTGCTGTTGTCGATGTTCAGCACGTTGGTCACCAGCGGGCCCTTGGCCCCCGCGCCGACCTCGCACGAGACCGACGCACCTTCGCGCACGTCTTCATAGCCGGCGCGGCGCAGCACGGCCATCGGCAGAAACGCGTCCTGCGAGCCGTCGGACAAGGTGACAAAGCCAAAACCTTTGCTGGGATTGAACCACTTGACTTTGGCTTCGACGCGACGGCCTGGGGCGGTGTCCTCGCGAAAGAAGCTGGGGCGGCGTTCGTACATGGTGCCTCTGAGCGTAGGGCAGAATCCAGCTAGCCTGCCAAACGGCAAACCTTAACCCAAACCCACTGCCCCACGCTAGCCGTGACCTCGCCTTACTGCCGCCCCATTTACGCCCAATCCGCGCGCCCCGGCTGGTTACCCGGCGTAGGCCACCAGGCGCTGGTTCTGCTCGCCCAACCCCTCGACCGAGAGCCGCACCCGGTCGCCGGATTTGAGGAATTTTGGCGGCTTGAAGCCCATGCCGACACCCGAGGGCGTCCCGGTCGGGATCACGTCGCCCGGCAGCAAGGTGGTGAACTGGCTGACATAGCTGACGATCTCGTCGACCCCGAAGATCAGGTCGCCGGTGTTGCTGTTCTGGCGCCGCTCGCCGTTGACCTCGGTCCACAGCGCGAGCTTGCCGGGATCGGGCACCTCGTCCGCCGTGACCAGCCACGGGCCCATCGGGCAGAAAGTGTCGGCGCTCTTGCCCTTGGTCCACTGTCCGCCGCGCTCGATCTGAAACTCGCGTTCGGAGACGTCGTTGACGACGCAATAGCCGGCGACGTGCCGGCGCGCGTCGGCCTTGGCGACGTAACGCGCGAGGCTGCCGATGACGATCCCGAGTTCGACCTCGTAATCGGTCTTCTGCGAGCCCTTGGGGATGATCACGTCGTCGTTCGGGCCGCAGATCGAGGAGATGGCCTTCATGAAAAAGATCGGCTCGGTCGGGATCGCCGCACCCGCCTCCTGGGCGTGCAGCCGATAGTTGAGGCCGATCGCGACGATTTTGGACACCGAGCCGACGCACGGCCCGAGCCGCGGCGTGCCCGAAACAAGCGGCAGGCTCGCCGGATCGATCGCTCTGAGCCGCGCGAGCGAGGCCGGGGCGAGGGCCGCGCCATCGACATCGCCGACAATGCCGGACAGGTCGCGGATCTTGCCGTCGCGATCGAGGAGGCCGGGTTTTTCCTGACCCGGCGGGCCGTAGCGAAGAAGCTTCATCGGCAATGCCTCCTGTTGGAATTCACAGCATAAAGCTGGTCACAGCGTAAAGCCGCCGTCGACTACATGGATCGCGCCGGTGGTGAACGAGGACTCGTCCGAGGCGAGGTAAAGGGCGAGTGCGGCCACCTCCTCGGGCGTGCCGAGCCGGCCCAATGGCTGGCGCTCGACAAAGCCGCGCCGCGCCGCCTCGCTGCCGCCGACGACGCGCACCCCTTGCGCCGCGATGCGGTCCTCGAGCGAGGGCGTTTCGATGGTGCCCGGGCAGATCGCGTTGCAGCGGATCCCGTGGGCGATGAAATCGACCGCCACCGATTTTGTCAGCCCGATCACCGCCGCCTTGGTGGCGCCGTAGACGCAGCGGTTGGGCGCGGCTTTGACCGAGGAGACGGTGGAGGCCATGTTGATGATCGAGGCGCCCGTCCCGCGCTCCAGCATCTTGGGCAGAAAGGCGCGGATCATCACGAACATCGAGCGCACGTTGAGCGCGAAGGACGCATCCCACTCGATCGGGTCGGCGTCGAGGATTGTGCCGTGATGGACAAAGCCGGCGCAGTTGAACAATACGTCGAGCGGCCCGAGTTCATCGGCGAGTGCGGCGATCGCCTGATCATCGGACACGTCGAGCCGCCGCGTCGCGATCAGCGCCTCGGCCAAGGGCGCGAGCTTCTCCTCGGCGATGTCGGTCGCGAGCACACTCGCCCCCTCAGCGGCAAAAGCGAGCGCCGTTGCCCGCCCGATGCCTTGCGCCGCCGCCGTGATCAACGCACGCTTGCCCGCGAGCCGTCCCGCCATCGCCCGCCCCGATGCTACCCGACATCGCGAAATTGCCACGCCCGGCGCACATCTGTAAATCCGGGTTCAGACCCGCTCGAAATCGGTGCGTTCGGTGACCGGCAGGCCTTGCAGGTAGCGGCGCAGGCAGTCGAGGCCGAGTTCGACGGCACCGAGGCGAACCCAGTCGCGGCCGCCATAGATGCGCGAGCGGCGCGACTCGATTCGGTTGCCATCGGCGATCGCGAGATGGATGCTGCCGCCGAAATCGATGCGGTCGGGGCCGTCATCGACCTCGATCAATACCGCGAGCGCGTGGCTGGCGGCGGTCTCCCGACGCACCGCCTGGGCAACCGCCTCGGCCGTCTCGCGGCTCATTTCGCCTGCTATCAGGGCGCCGTCGAGGCCGAGGGAGGCGGCGATCTCGGCCGGGTCGCGGGCGACGAGGCCGCGGCGGAATGCCTTTTCCGCCCCGGGCAACGGTGCGAGGCGCGCGGCGATCTGGCCGCCAGTATAGGTCTCGACCACCGCCAGCGAGCCGCCGGCGGCGGCAAGCGCTCCGAGAACCACGCCCTCCAGCGTCTCGTCGTCCTCTCCAAGGATGAAATTGCCGAGCCGCTTGCGCACTTCGGCCACGACCGGGGCGAGCTTGCGGTCGATGTCGTCATGGTCGGCGCCGCGCACGGTCAATTTGGTCTCGATCTGCGGATAGTGGCTGCGAAAGCCGAGCTTGACATTGCCGCCGGGCACCAGGCTCTCGACCCCGGCGAGCATTTGGTCGACATGCGACTCGCCGAGCCCGTAGGTGTGAAAGCGCTTCAGGCGGATGACCCCGGGGGCGCCGGCGCGCGCCAACAGGCGCGGGATGATCTGCTCCTCGAGCATGCGAAACAGCTCGCGCGGCACGCCGGGGGTAAAGAAAAACCGCGCCTTGCCGATGTCGAGGGCAAAGCCGCAGGCGGTGCCGACCGGGTTGTCGAGCATCTCCGAACCGATCGGCAGCATCGCCTGTTTGCGATTGTTCGCCGACATGACGCGGTTGCGGCGGCGGAAAAAATCCTCCATGCGCGCGAGCCAGTCCTCGCTGAGGACGAGATCGACGCCGGAGGCGCGCGCCGCGATCTCCTGCGAGAGATCGTCCACGGTCGGCCCGAGCCCGCCATTGACGATGACCGCGTCGGCGCGCTCGCCGGCCATGCGAAATGCCGCCAGCAATTCGTCGCGGTCGTCGCCGACGATCGTCCCCCACGATACCGACAGCCCGAAATCCTCGAGCTTCTGGCTCATGTAGCTGAAATTGGTGTTGACGATCTTGCCGGTCAGAACTTCGTCGCCGGTGCAGATTATTTCGATGCGCATGCTGTCCTCGATCAATCGGCTGCGGTCGCGTTTGCCCGCCTCACTCTAACCCCGCGCCTTCTTCCGGGAACGCGCCGGCGAGAAACCGGACGACTTTGGGGCCGGCATAGGCGCCGAAACTGCCGGGTTCCTCGACGGGGTCGGCGCTCCAGAAATGGCCGGCGCCCGGCACCACGATCGTCCGCGCGAAAAAGCCGGCCTGTTTCAGTGCAGTCAGGAATTTTTCCGACTGCGTCGCGGGGTCGACGATGTCGTCTTCCCGGCCATAGATCAAAAGAAAGCGCGTGCTGTTTTTGTCGACAGTGGCATAACTCAGCGGCGACGCCTCGAAGAACGCCTTGCGGCTGACCATCGGCGGCCCGCCGAGGAATTTCTCGGTGATCGGGTCGCGCGGCCGCGCGATCTGGTCGTGCTCCCATTGCGCCAGCATGTCGTAGACGCCGTAAAAGCCGACCACCGCGGCGACCTCGGCCGAGGTCGAGGCGTAGGGATGGTCGCGATATTCGTCGCAGTATAGCGGTTCCTTGCCGGCCAGCGCCACCAGTGCCGACAAATGCGCGCCCGCAGAATCGCCGATCATGCCGATGCGGCGGGGGTCGAGGCCGAACCCGGCGCCCTCGGCGCGCACGAACTGCACCGCGGCCTTGCAGTCGTGAACCGCGCCGGGCCAACTCTTCACGCCCGGCTTCATCAGCCGATAGTCGATCGCGAATACGGCATAGCCGTGCTTGGCGAGATAGCGGCCCCAATTCATATAGAATTTGCGGTCGCCGACCTGCCAGCCGCCGCCGTGGACGCCAACCAGCACCGGCGCCTTGCCCAAGCCTCGCGGCAGGTACAGGTCGCCGAGCAGCGACACCCCGTCATGCTCAGCGAACGCGATGTCCGGTTTGGTGACAACTTCAAATTCTCTTGCCATCGCTACACCCCTCGATCCAGCCGGATCGTCTATCAGAAGGTCGATGGCGTAAACAATTACCGCCGCTCGCGGCTGTATCGCGGCGTTGCGGTCAGGAGCCTTTGGCGGCTTGGGCACGGGTGATGGCGTCGACCACCGCAGGGCGGTGGCTGTCTTGCGCCCAACTCAACGCGTCGCGCCCGGTGTAGTCGGATTTGGCCGGACTGGCGCCCTTGGCGAGCAATGCCCGGACGAGTTCGAGATTGCCGCGGCTGGCGGCGATCATCAGCGGCGTCAACCCATCCTTATTTTGCGGATCAACCGCGGCCCCGGCGTCGAGCAGCAGCTTTGCCGCTTCGGTCTGGTTCTGATCGGTCGCCAAATGCAGCGGGGTGTCCTCCAGCGGGTCGACCGGATCGAGCTTGGCGCCCGCCTTGATCAGTATCGCGATGATCTCCAGGTTGCCGTTCAGCGCGGCATAATGCATCGCCGTGCGCGAGCTGTCGTCGGTCTGGTTGGGATTGCCGTCGCCGCCGCCGACGAGGTGCCTCACCTTCTCGGCGTCGTTTTGCGCCGCGGCGCGCGCGACATTGTCGTAATAGGCGCTGAACGGGTTGAGATTAAGCTGGGCGCGGGCGGCCGAACCATAAATTACCGAACCAAACATCACCAAACCGGCCACCGCCCATGCCGCGATCGCGGTCCTGCGCACGCTCATGAGACCCTCTTGGCTTCAGGGAGCGGTTGCGAGCCGGCCACCCAGTCGAGCGCCGCCTCGATGGTCTCGACCGCCTCGCCGGGCTCCGGCGCCGGGCGCCGCACCATCACGACCGGGATGCTGAACTCGCGGGCCGCGATGAGTTTAGCCTCGGTCGCGGCACCGCCGCTCGCCTTGCACACGAGGACGTTGATTGCATGGCGGGCGATCAAATGCCGTTCGTCGGCAAGCGCGAAGGGTCCGCGCCCGACAACCACTTCGCAAAAGCGCAATGGCAGAGGTTGGCGGGGCGAGTCGACGAGCCGCACCAGATATCGTACCGCGGTGACCGACGAGAAGCAGGCGATCTCGCCCGCGCCGATCGTCAGCCAGGCGCGCCGGCCGATGCGGGCCACGATCCCGGCCGCCGCCGTCATGTCACCGACCTCGATCCAGCGGTCGAGCGGGTGCCGCCGCCAGGGGGGGCGCCACAGCATCAATCGCGGTACATTGGCCGCCTCGCAAGCTTCCCGCGCTGCGGCCGAGATCCGCGCCGCGAACGGGTGGGTCGCGTCGATCAACCAGTCGATCCGGTGTTCGTCGAGATAGGCGGCAAGACTTGCCGGCCCACCAAATCCGCCGATCCGAATGTCGCCGGGGATCGGACCCGGCCGCTCGGTTTGGCCGGCAAGCGAGGTCGTGACCGCAAGCGCGTCGCCAAAGCGGCCCGCTGCCGCCCGCGCCAAAGTTGCGGCTTCGGCGGTGCCGCCGAGGATCAGCAGATTGTGTGCCATCATCCGCCGACCCGCGCCAGAAACTCGCCGTTGCGGTCGACGATCGCGACCTCGACCGCGGTCCTGCCGCTC
>Ga0210386_10000986_pt1 | contig 25802 bp, 16 predicted proteins | sample IncBWH32OmetaG_FD_160091 | JGI IMG/M metagenome (GOLD analysis project Ga0210386, IMG submission 160091) | Forest soil microbial communities from Barre Woods Harvard Forest LTER site, Petersham, Massachusetts, United States - Inc-BW-H-32-O ...
CCCGATGTTGGTCAAGGCGAGAGGCCGGAACGAAACGGATTTCAGTTTTTTGTCCTGAAATTCGACGTAGGCGACAGCGCTCTCCCAATTCATCGGCTCGTCAATGTAGGTCAGCGTGGGCACGAGGTTGTAAATAAAATTTCCCAGATCGTAGAAAATCGGCCGGCCATGATAAATCTCAACGCCGTGCAGCATGGGCGCGCCGTGCATCACGATGATGTCCGCGCCTGCGTCGATCTCCGCATGCGTCCACTTCACGAGCCATTCATTCGGCGCAAGCCGCTCGGGCAGGCCTTCCGTGAAAACCGTAGAGAATGAGTGATTTGAGAAAACATGATTGTGCTGGTACACGATCACGATATCCGCGTGCTGGCGAGCGTCACGAATGCTTTGCAGGATGCGCTGCGAATCCTGCGAATTCGGCGTGTTGGCAACGCCGTCAGGCAAATCTTCCGTCGCTTCGTTCGGAATGCCGCCAGCCTCGATGCGAAGCTCATTCACGCCGGGACGATCCGCCGTGGCGCTTGCTCCCGGAGCAATCAGGCCTGATGCGCTTGCGATCAGCGCAACCGTGCCCTTCGGCGTGTGCAGGTAACCAGCTGCCGTAGCTTCGGTCACATTGTTCCCCGTTCCGGCGTGAACGATCTTCCTCTTATCCACTTCACGAAGCGTGTTCTGCACGCCAGGCACTTTTAAATCGAACGCGTGATTGCCGGACAGGGAAAGCAAATTAAAACCGAACGCCTGCAGCGCGTCGACCGCTTCGGGCGGCGTGAGAAATCCGCGGCCCTCGTGCGTCGACTCGCCTTTTTCGGCGACCGCAGCTTCGAGGTTGGTGAAAATCACATCGCCCTTCAGCAAACCTTTAATTAAAGGCACAGCCGCAGGCAAAGTCTCGCGGATGTCCGAGCGGATCATCGACTGCCCCGCCAAAGTGATGGTGATCGGCGCTGATTGTGACCACGCCGCCGGAACCGTCGCGCATGCAAGCATCAGCAAAATCGCGAGGCAACTACCTCTCGCCAGTAACCGTACGGCCTTCAACCTTATTGCCATTTGAGTCGCCCTCACTTTTTCCTCTGATGAACGCTCGATCTGCGCGTAACCCCGCCAGTTTTGCCACACTTCGAGCGGATGCCTGCGGTAACGGTACGCATCAATATACTCGCCAATCTTCGGAGGTGACAAGCCGCGAGCGAACACTCATGGATACGTTTGCCAATCGGTTCAGCTACGCGCACCTCCGGACCCAGTTAGAGCATCTTCGATTCAAGTGTTTACAGCATATCGGCCCGATGGTTCGGAGTCCCGGAGGGACGATACAACTTAGCCCACCGTTTTAACCGTGGTGGAACCCCGGTCATCGTTGGAATGCCCCGGAGGGGCGGTACATGGGTAGCTCTTGTGCCGACCCTCCGGGGCTTGGCTCGAAGCGTTTGCGCTTACCCACCGTTAAAACGGTGGGCTGCATTGTTTCGCCCCTACCGGGGCTGTCCTGAACGTGAAGTGCCATTTTTTGCATGATCGCGTTTTCTGTTTACCCACATATTTGGGACTCCATTTTTTCAGGCCTGCACCCAAAACAAGTGCGGTCAAATGCAAATACTTGGCTCGAAAACGCTCTAAGCTGATTTTTTGATACACAGGATTGGAACTTCAAAGGCACGGCTTTTGCCAATAGCGTTTATCATCATTGCCCAAGCCTCTTGTGAGTTTCGGGATTGCCCGCCTTCCGGCGGCAGGTTTGGAAGATTGCTCAGGCAGCAGAAAATGGAACGGCTGCCGCTGGGCAACCAGGAAATGACTACCGATGAGCATTCGAGTTGCGCTGAATCACAAGACTTCCTATCGCTATTCCAAGTCTGTGTGGCTGTCGCCGCATGTTGTCCGCCTGCGGCCCGCCCCTCATTGCCGGACGCCTGTGGTCAGTTATTCCCTGCGCGTCAAACCTGAAAAGCATTTCATCAATTGGCAGCAGGATCCATACAACAACCGGCTGGCGCGTCTGGTGTTCCCCGAGAAAGCGTCCGAGTTTTCCGTGGAAGTGGATTTGATCGCCGAGCTTTCGGTTATCAATCCGTTTGATTTCTTCCTCGATAAATACGGGGAAACCTATCCGTTTGCCTATGACCGGATTCTTTCGCGAGAGTTGATTCCCTACCTCGAAACCGAGCCGGCGGGGCCGAAGCTCCAAAAATTGATTCACGAGCTGCGAAGAAAAAACACGCGCACCGTGGATTATCTTGTCGAACTGAATCTCGAAATTCATCGCCGGCATAAATACCTGATTCGGATGGAGCCGGGCATTCAGACTCCGGAAGAAACGCTGACGTTGCAAAGCGGTTCATGCCGCGACAGTGCGTGGCTCATGGTCCAGCTGCTTCGGAACCTGGGGCTGGCGGCGCGCTTCGTTTCCGGTTATCTGATCCAACTTGCTCCAGACATCAAATCTCTCGATGGCCCTTCCGGTCCTGATCAGGATGTCACTGACCTGCACGCGTGGGCAGAAGTGTACCTGCCGGGTGCGGGCTGGATTGGCTTCGACCCAACGTCTGGGCTGCTTGCGGGAGAAGGCCACCTGCCGCTCGCGTGTTCAGCAGATCCATCCACCGCGGCGGCCATTGACGGCTTCTATTCGGCGGATGATGAATCGGTAGTCACGCAGGAAACGGGAGCTCCGCAAAAATCCGGCAAAGACGTAACGACCGAATTTAATTTTTCCATGTCCATTGCGCGTGTGCATGAAGATCCGCGCGTCACGAAGCCCTACAGCGACGAACAGTGGAAGGCCATCGAATCTCTAGGACATCGGGTGGACGCCGATCTTCGCGCGCAGGATGTTCGTCTCACGATGGGCGGCGAACCGACATTCGTTTCCATCGATGATATGGACGGCGACGAGTGGAACGTAACCGCGCTCGGTCCAGTAAAATATCGCAGGGCTGATAACCTGGCCCGGCGCCTGCGCGATCATTTCGCACCCTGCGGATTGCTGCATCACGGACAAGGAAAATGGTATCCGGGCGAATCGCTTCCGCGCTGGTCCTTGGGAATTTTTTGGCGCAAGGATGGCGAGCCAATCTGGCGAGACGCAAGCCTCTACGCGGATGAAAAATCGCCGGAAATCCTCTCCGCGGATGACGCTCAGGAATTTTTGACATCGCTGGCGCGCCGATTGAACGTAGATCCAGGACTCGTGATTCCGGGATACGAGGACAAGCTGTATTACTTGTGGAAAGAGCGGCGGCTTCCAGTCAACGTTTCTGTCCGCGACAACAAGCTTGCGAACGCCGAGGAACGCGAGCGGCTCGCACGCATTCTCGAAGAAGGACTCGGCCAGGTCGTTGGCTACGCGCTACCTCTAAGTCGCGAATACGCCGTCGACGGAAAAAGCAAGTGGACGAGTGGCGCGTGGTTTCTGCGATCGGAAGAAATGTTTTTGATTCCCGGCGATTCACCCATGGGATATCGGCTTCCCCTCGATTCCATTCCTTGGGTCAGCGAGTCGGAATTCCCGCGCGTCGTAGAGCAGGACCCGATGGAAGATCGCCCGCCACTGCCGACGCGGTCCGCGATTTCTCGTGCCTTGCGATATGAGGGCGTCCTGTCGGCAATCCATCGACAAGGAATTGTCGAACAGCGCCTCGGCGCCAAAGGTCCGTTTCCAAAATTGACGCCTGAATCAGCCTCGCGCGTCCTTCCTGCCTTGCCGGGCGAGTCCGCGCCGGGAATTGTGCGAACTGCGATTTGCGCGGAAGTGCGTGGCGGCGTGTTGCGCGTCTTCCTGCCGCCGCAGCACTACCTCGAAGATTATCTTGCTCTCGTTTGGGCGGTGGAAGACACGGCGGCGCAACTCGGGAAAAAAGTTCAGATCGAGGGCTACGCTCCCCCGCATGACCCTCGCCTCAACGCGATCAAGGTTACGCCCGATCCCGGCGTGATCGAAGTGAACACGCAACCGGCAGATTCCTGGAACGATTTGGTCCGCAACACAACTGTCCTTTATGAGGAAGCGAGACAATGCCGCCTGGGTACAGAAAAGTTCATGATGGACGGGCGGCACACCGGCACGGGAGGCGGAAACCATATTGTCGTAGGAGGTCCGACTCCAGCCGATTCACCGCTGCTTCGCAACCCAGGCCTTCTGCGAAGCATGGTTGGGTATTGGCACAATCATCCGTCGCTCTCTTATTTATTTAGCGGATTGTTCGTAGGTCCGACGAGCCAGGCGCCCCGCCTGGATGAAGCGCGCAACGATCAAGTGTATGAGCTCGAAATTGCATTTCAGCAAGTAACAAACGATGGTGCCGTATTTCCGTGGACAACCGATCGTATTTTCCGCGATCTCCTGGCGGACGCCACGGGCAACACGCACCGCGCGGAATTCTGCATCGACAAACTTTATTCACCCGACGGCCCCACCGGCAGGCTGGGCCTGCTCGAAATGCGCGCGTTTGAAATGCCCCCACACGCGCGAATGAGTTTGACTCAGCACCTCTTGCTGCGGTCGTTAATTGCCCGATTCTGGAAAACGCAGTATGACGAAAAACCTGTGCGCTGGCGAACGGAAATTCACGACCGGTTCATGCTTCCCTATTTCGTTCGTCAGGATATGGAAGATGTCGTCCGCGAGATAAACGAATTCGGATACGCATTTGACATCGAATGGCTCGTGCCTCATTTTGAATTTCGGTTTCCGCGCTACGGCTCCATCGAGCAAAGAGGAATCGTTCTGGAATTGCGACAAGCGATCGAGCCGTGGAACGTGCTCGGTGAACAGCCTGCGACCGGAGGGACTGTGCGCTACGTGGATTCTACTCTGGAGCGAATTCAATTGCTGGTCAAAGGTATGGTGGATCCCAGGCACGTAATCACGTGCAATGGACGGCGAGTCCCTCTGCATGCAACCGGAACGAATGGAGAATTTGTGGCCGGGGTTCGCTACCGCGCCTGGCAACCGCCGAATTGCCTGCACCCGACGATCGGGGTTCACGCGCCTCTCGTGTTTGATCTCGTGGACACATGGTCAGGTAGGTCCATAGGCGGTTGCACCTATCACGTTGTGCATCCCGGTGGACGGAACTATGAGAATTTTCCTGTCAATGCAAACGAGGCAGAGAGCCGGCGCCGGGAACGATTCTTTTCCTTCGGGCATACTCCCGGGCCGATGTCGGTAGCAGAGGAGCGCATACTCAAGGAGTTTCCTTATACGCTCGATCTAAGGACAAGCGCATAATATTTAGTAGAGGACTCTAAGCTGGAAATTAGGATGCACCCACCGATACCCCCGGAAATCACCAATAACGATCCCGAACAAACCCCCGGGATCAGCGATACGTACGCTGTCCCGCACGATTTACGCGATGAAATGGTGGACCTTTCCGGAGAACTCCGCCCGCACTGGACACAATGCGTCTCCATGCTCAATGAATTAGGCACCGCTAAACTTGAGCGCTGCCGCGAAAATGCACGCCGGACGATTCATGAAAACGGAGTGACGCATAATGTTTACGGCGATCCGAACGGCCTCGATCGTCCCTGGGATCTCGATCTTATTCCGCTACTGATTGCTCCGCAGGAGTGGAGCGCCGTATCGGAAGGGCTGATTCAACGCGCACGGCTACTGGATCTTCTGCTGGCCGATATTTACGGCCCCAAAAGGGCGATTCTCGATGGCCTGCTGCCACCCGAACTGGTTTGGGGCAACACTGCATTTCTGCGCGCCTGCCATGGTGTCCCGGTTCCTGGAAATCGCCGACTATATCTCTACGCTGCCGATCTTGTCCGCACGCAGCAGGGAGATTTCCAGGTCCTCAGCGACCGCACACAAGCGCCGTCTGGTGCAGGGTATTTGCTCGAAAACAGAATCGCTGTTTTGAAATCCATCCCGGAAATTTTTAATGCCTACCATGTAGAGCGGCTGGCCCCATTCTTCGTAGCGCTGCGCGATTCCTTGTTAAGCTCCTGTCCGCGCAGAAATCCCAGAATCGTTCTGCTTACTCCCGGTCCATACAACGAAACGTATTTCGAACACTCCTATCTTGCCCAATACCTAGGCTATTCCCTGGTGCAGGGCAACGACCTTACCGTTCGGGACGAAATGGTTTATTTAAAAACTGTTGGAGGCCTGCAGCGCGTCGATGTAATCCTGCGAAGGGTCGATGATGATTTTTGCGATAACCTGGAATTGTTCGCCGATTCCTACTTGGGCGTTCCGGGACTTTTGCATGCGGTGCGCCAGGGAAACGTGACCGTCGCTAATTCGCTCGGCACGGGAGTTCTGCAGGCGCCTGGATTTTTGCCGTTCCTTCCCGCCCTTTGCCGCGCGTTCCTAGGCGAGGAATTGAAGCTTCCATCTGTGCCCACCTGGTGGTGCGGCCAGCGTAAGGAATTGCAATATGTCCTGGAGCATCTCCCGGACATGGTAATCAAGTCTGCTTACCCGACGAGGGGCGCGGATCCGGTTTTCGGATATGAGCTGCCGGAAAAGCAACTCTCGGAGCTTGCGGACGCCATGAAATCGCATCCTGAGCAGTACGTTGCGCAGTCACCCGCAATGTCCTGTACGACACCCGCGTTCAGCGAACATGAGGTGCAGCCGCGGCGCTTTGTGCTCCGGTCCTACCTCGTTTCTAGAGATGATTCCTACATGGTTATGAATGGCGGACTTACCCGCATCACGCCATCCGTGGACTCTGTGCTGGTTTCGTTACAACGAGGCGGAGGCAGCAAGGACACGTGGGTTCTCTCGGATGCGCCTGTGCCGCCTGTCACACTTCTTGCCAATGGCAGCCAACCGGTTCCCCACAGCCGTGGTACCGGCGACCTGCCCAGCATGATCGCCGACAATTTGTTTTGGCTTGGCCGCTACGTCGAGCGCACGGAAGGCAAGGTCCTCCTCGCGCGAACGGCATTGCGCCGCTTTGTTGAGGGTAGCGGTAGAGAAGATAGCCAAGCGGCGAAAATTATTGCAACCTGGTGCCAGCCCGGCGGAAATTTTTCAGATGGGCCGGAATTCGTGCGTGGGCTCGTCCAGTATGTCCGCGACGAAGAAGAAGGCTTGGGAATGCGCGACGCATTCCTCCAGATTCAAAGTCTTACCCGTGTATTGCGTGACCGCTTTCCCGCCGATGCTTACCGCGTCTTGCAGGAGGGATATCAGAATCTTTTCGACCGGGCTTCGGATGAGGATCGCTCTCCCGAACAAGCGATGCGCCTCCTGGACGGCGTCGTAACCGGCCTTGCTGCTTTTTGTGGCTTAGCGACCGATTCGATGATGGGAAGCCAGGCTTGGCGCTTTTATGACATGGGTCGCAGGCTGGAAGGCGCAATGCTTACCCTGAGATTATTGAGAAACATCATCCTGCATCCTAGTGACGACCGAGCTCTGCTGGAAGCCGTTCTGGAAATTACCGAAAGCGCTTTCCCTTACCGGCGGCGGTATCTGACACGCCTCGAGAGATTGGCGGCAGTGGATCTGCTCCTCGTGGAAGAGAACAATCCGCGTTCGGTTGCATTTCAACTGGCTGCTGTGGCCGAGCACCTCAACGCGCTGCCCAGAGGCTCGGAAAGTCCGGATCTGCATGACAATCGAGATCAACAGTTGCTTGGCGCAGTGCGCTCCTTGATCAAGGAAGAAGAATCGACAATGCGGCAGAATCCGGCGGGAGGGCAGCACGAAGCCCTCGCGCAATTTTTGTCCGATGTCCTCGATCACGTACTCAAACTTTCCGATGCCATCGCGCACGTTTATTTCTCGCACGTAACCGTATCGCTATCGCGAGGCGCGAACTTTCGGGGGCCGGCACGATGAAATATCACGTCAAACATGTCACGCAATATGACTATTCGACCCCTGTGACTCTGTCTCATAACGTCGCACACTTGCGGCCGCGTGAGCACGATCTGCAAAAATGCCTGTCGCATCAGCTGACCGTCACGCCGAATCCGCGAGCGAGAGCGGATTGGCTGGACTACTTTGGAAACCACAGCGATTACTTTTCTCTTCAGCAAAGCCACAGCGAATTGACGGTTGTTGCGGAGAGTGTCGTCGAAGTTTTGGCGCCGCCAAACGAAAACATTTCCGTGGCGCCTCCCTGGGAAGTATCACGCGAGGAGTTGCGCGCTTCGCGTGATCCGTCGACGCTTGCTGCGCGCGAATTCTGTTTCGATTCCCCTCATGTCGCATCGAACCCCGAATTCGCGGAATATGCCATGCCTTCTTTTAAGGAAGGCTTGCCGCTTTATGACTGTTCCCTTGATCTCGCGCGGCGCATTCACGCGGAATTTGAGTTTTTTCCCGGCGCAACCACTGTTGGCACGCCCGTAGCTGAAGTGTTGCGCACCCGCCGCGGCGTCTGCCAGGATTTTGCTCACCTGCAGATCGCTTGCCTGCGCTCCCTGGGTTTTGCGGCTCGCTACGTCAGCGGCTATCTCGTCACAACTCCCCCACCTGGCCAGCGGCGCATGCAGGGCGCTGATGTGTCCCACGCCTGGGTCAGCGTCTTTATTCCTGGGCGCGGCTGGGCCGACTTCGACCCTACGAACGGAATTGTGCCCTCGGGGCAGCACGTGACTCTAGGTTGGGGGCGAGATTATGACGACATTGGACCCATTCGAGGCGTTCTGGTAGGAGGACGTTGCCAACAATTGCGGGTCTCGGTAGACGTCATTCCCGTACAGTCTCAGATTTAATAACTGCTCAGTCCTGCACCAACTCAAACAGCCCTTCCAAATCCGCTTCACGTCATCGATTTATCGCGCCCACAACCTGTCCTTCCGGACAGTTCAACAAAATGGAACACTTACACCTTTTTCCCTGACCTCGTGATCGGCATGGGCCTAGACTATAGAGACCAGTCAGAGAGCCGAAAACTATGCATCTTCTTGATTCTGTACTCGCGTTTGCAGCAATCATGCTGGTCGCCAGCCTCGTCATAACAGCTGGCACCCAGCTAACCATCAGCTTACTCGGCCTGCGCGGCACCAACTTGCAGAGGAGCCTGGCCGACCTGTTCGAAACCGCGAGCGACGATAAAGACGCCAAGCGTTACAGCAAAGTGATTGCCGGCAGAGCTTTGCGCCACCCTTTCCTTTCCGGGTCCGTTTTTTCTCGCTTCGGCATTCGAATTGAAGAGCTTCCCTTCGTGCCGGCGGATGCAGCCGGAAAACTTCGTTGGGCCGGGAATGGAATCCCATTTCAGCCATGGCTATTGGGGGCCCTGAGCGGATTTTTCATCTGGCCGGCCGCTCTGGCGGCCATACAACGCCTGACGTCACTTGATATTTCCACATTCTCGAGCATCGTCGCGAGCTACATACCCTTCCTTAGTTTCTATGACCATCCGTGGCGCACTGGCGCAATTGCCGGGGCAATTTTCGGAGGACTCTTGAGCCGCTGGCGTCTGGCCACGTGTGTTCGGGCAGATGAATTGGTCGCAGTGCTTGAGAAACTATCGTCGCCGCCAGGCGGCTCGCTACCCGATCCTGCACAAAGGGCGATGCTCGTAATCGCTGGCGAAGCTCAAAGCGGGCCACGCTCCAAAACAAATTCGACGGCTGCAGAGTACGAAAAATTTGTGCGCGAACTCCCCGAAAATGAAGCCGATGAACTTGGCGCGGTGTTGGAGAAGGCCTCAAAACAGACGTCGGAGCCAACTGAACCGAAGATGGCAGGGTTAGACTCCTGGTTCGATCACGCCATGGACCGCGCCTCACAACGGTTCACCCTGCAAGCGCGCGTAATAACCGTGACCCTCTCAATATTGCTTGTCTTTGGCGCGCATCTGGATGCCATCCGATTGTTCCGGGCAGTATCTTCTGACGCTGGGATGCGCACTCAGCTTACTGCCAGCGCAGATGCCCTTCAGAAACAGACGGGCCAAATATCGAAAGCACATGAAGAAGGAACTGGCGTGCCCGACATTTATCGCAAGGCGATGGTCGATGTTTTGCAATCTGCTCCCATCGCCACAGACCAAACCAAATCGAAGCCGCACCATTCCTCGCACCACGCCGTTACGACTGCGCCGGGCGGTTCCCAGACTATAGCCGCCGATGGCTCAGCGGAATTGCCAGAAAATATTCAAGCGGCCTCTCAAGCTTCTGCCGATGCTGCGTCCGGCCAATCAAGTGAACCGCCTTCACCTCAGGCCCCCGTTAAAGGATCGGGTCACAAATCCTCGAAATCATCGAAGACCAAAACGGCTTTAGCGGCGGATGTACAAAAACCTCCTGCGACACCCGGCGAAGACAGAGTCACATTGGAGGCCAAAGCGCGTGCGAGCAAAGAGCTGGAGAAGACGCCAGGGTTTGCTAGCCGCGAAGATGCTGTTGCATGGCTTCGCGCCACATTAAACGCGGACCCTGCAGCTGAAAATTTGGTTATGAATTACGAACAGGCGGTCAACACGCAATTGGTGAGCGACACTGACAAGTTGCTCGACCACTCCGCCTCGCTCAAACATGATCTCGCTCATTCGGAATTGCAGTTGGTCCCCGAAACATGGCCTGGCTGGAAACCGACCGGCAATGAACTGCCCGGCTTTCTGCTCGCCCTGGCGCTACTGAGTCTAGGAGCTCCACTTTGCTATAACATGCTGAAAACTGTGGCGAGTCTTCGACCTATGCAGTTGGCGAGCACGAAGATTTTTGTCGATAGGCGAATTCGGCGTGAAGACCGGCGTCAACCGCAAGCGCGTGAGCAAGCAAGGCCACAACCCCGACCGCAGGTGAGCGCACAGGAAAAACCGAAAGAGGAACGCTTGCCTGCAGGGACTGGACGCTACGGTAGCTTGCTGTAGTGGGAAAGTATTGCGCCTCCGCAACTTCAATTTACTAGTCTAAATCACATCACACCGCTATTTTCAGGTGACGGATTGAAGATTTATTTTTTCCGGGAGTCGCCGCGCGTAAATTACTTTACATTTTCGCCCTCATCAAGAAACATCTGTACCTCATGAAATAATTCCATGCGATTCTTTTCCATCATTACGGTGTGCGTACCTTCGCCGATCAGGACGTAACGCTTTTCCGGCGCGTTCACCAGCAACGGGAAAAGTGCGCGCGACATGTAGGGCGGCGTGTCCTGATCCCATTCCGCTTGAATCAGCAGAATCGGCACGGTGATTTTCGCGGGGTCATACGTCGATTTCCCGGCAGACCAGAATCGTTCTCCGTCGAGCACAGTCCCGTTCGGGGCGCGCAGTGTGGGTGGATTTTGCTTTGGGCCTTTTGGATCACTCGCCAGCGTTGAGCCCCACCATTTGTCGAACCAGCCCGCGGGAATGAGGTCCGCTTTTTTATCTTCAGGCACGCCAGTCATCCAGCGTTTGAAGGCTGCTTCACGGAGAACCGTCCGGTAGGCGCCGATTGGCCCGTTCGGCTGCGTCAGAGATGCGGTTTCGCGGTGCCAAATCGGCGCGTACAGCACCAGCCTGACTACTTTGTCATTATTTCCGGCCGTATACGTTGCCATGGTCGAAGTTCCCCAGGACCAGCCAATCAGCTCCAATTTCGGCAGCTTGCGCCGCTCGAGAATATGATCGACCACCGCGCTGATGTCGCGAACCGCTGTCTCGGTGTCCGCGATGGGCGCGTTCTGCTCGGGAGGCGCGTCCATTTCAGGAGGCCGCGTGGAGCGACCGTAACCGCGCACATCCATCAGGTAAACGTCATACCCGCGCTCGGCGATGTAATCCATCCAGGAGAGGCCATCCAATTCCAGATCGAAGGAAGTTTCCGCCGGATACGTTGCGCCGTGCACGAAGAGCACGGTTTTCTCCGGCGTGAAGTGGCTCATTCCAGCAGCATGTTTGTTGCGAACATAAATTTTTATGCCGGGATCTTTTGCCGGCACAAACATTTCTTCCATCGTGATGTTCGCTGTCCTATGCGTGCTTGTCTTAGCGTTTCCTTGCGCGGGTTCTGCATCCTGTGCAAAGCCGACGGCAGGAATTGCCAGGAAAAGAATTAATGCCAAAGACAATTTCACGATTGCCTCCCAAAGATGGATCAGGTTGCCCCGGATGATACGCCTTCGCGTGCGGAGTTCCCATATAATTTGGGACCGGGATATGGATTCAGGTTGGTTTTCAACTGAACAACCTGCTTCATCCAGTCGAAAATTAGCCCGCCCAAAATGCGGGCGGCCTCTACGAAAATCAAAATCTAAAACGCGAGGAGATTTCGTACTGGCCGGTCTGTCCCGTTCACGGAGAACATTCTCAGTGAACCGCGCCTTTCGGGACAGACCGGGCACTCGGTCGACCCGCAACCTCGACTTCCAAAAATCCCCCCAGTTTTTTCTTCATTTTTCTCTATGCTATTCTGATAAAGGAGTGATTTGGGGGGGAGGTTTTTCAATGAAACATACAGCAGGATTTTTGGCCATCGTAAGCGACGCGAAAACTCGCGTGAAGGAAATGAATTTTCAGGAAGTGAAGCAGAAGATGGACGCCGGCGAAAAATTCACCCTGGTGGATGTGCGCGAAGACAACGAATGGGCGCGCGGCCATATTTCCGGAGCCGTTCACCTGAGCAAAGGCATTATCGAACGCGATATCGAAACGACCATCCCGGACAAATCAACGACGCTCGTCCTGTATTGCGGCGGCGGCTTGCGTTCGGCACTGGCGGCGGATAACCTGCGCAAAATGGGCTATACGAATTGCATTTCCATGGATGGCGGCTGGCGTTCGTGGACCGGAGCAGGCTTTCCCACGGAAACCCCGAAATAAAATCTTCGCCGCGGGCTTGCGCGTTTTGCACGCAACCATTATCTTCTAAAGACTCAATTTTACATTGCGCCGCTGGGGCGTGGTCCAATCGGTAGGGCACCTCACTGTTAATGAGGACGGTGTTGGTTCGAGTCCAACCGCCCCAGCCAATTTTTCCCTGCTCGTAATTTACACCTCGAAAATTAATCCGCTGATCGTCCTGTGGTTATCGGAGAGAATGCGCCAATTCGCAGCGTTGTAGCCCGCCCCTTCAGAGGCGGGGTTTTTCCGATCCCCGGTGCGAAATTTGCGGCACGTCGGAAATTTTTTGAATGAATACGGTTCAAAAATTTTAGAAGAAAACAAAATAAATATTTCGTGGAAATTAATGGACAGGGCTTCCGCCGGAGCCTTGGTGCTTTTGGGGTGTGGCTTTTTGGGGTGGTTGGCGGAAGCAGGTCGGAGGGAAGATCGCGCCGGCCCAGCCCTCAATCCCCTAAAGGGATCCTCGGCGTGTCTTCCCTCCTACAGTTCTACTGTTTGCACGCGGTTGGCCAAACACAAAGCGCTGAAAACACAGTGTTTTTATTTTCGTACTGCGGGTAAAAAAGCCATGCTGCGGGAAATTTTTCCGTGTGCACTTTTATGCACAAGGAAAAAAAGCAAAAATTCATACCCATCTGTTTCCTGATCGCGCTACTTCGGCACCCATTTCAATATTTTGGTACCTCAAAAAATACAGTGTTTCCCCTACGAAAAATTATCAATGCATTAGGACGAAGTTGACTACCCTGCCGCGGCCTGCTACGTTTTAAGGTTACGATGGGCGCATTTTACGCACAGTGTGCCGGGCCGGCAGTGGGGGCGGCCTACGCAATATGGGCCTGAAGAAAATTGTCATCCGGGGCGCGCGCCAGCATAACCTCAAAAACATCAGCCTCGAAATTCCGCGCAACACGCTGACCGTCATCACAGGTCTGTCCGGCTCAGGCAAATCCTCGCTCGCCTTTGACACCATTTACGCCGAAGGCCAGCGCCGCTACGTCGAGTCGCTCTCGGCGTATGCGCGGCAATTTCTAGATCAGATGGAGCGCCCCGAAGTTGACTCCATCGAAGGCCTCTCGCCCTCCATCGCCATTGAGCAGAAAACCACCACGCGCTCGCCGCGTTCCACTGTGGGAACGATAACCGAAATTTACGATTACCTGCGCGTGGTCTACAGCTCCATCGGCACGCCGCACTGCCCCAAATGCGGCAAGCCCATCTCACGCCAGTCCACCGACCAGATTGTCCGCTCGATCCTGCAAGGCGAGCTCGCCAAGAGTGGCGACCGCGTGATGATCCTCGCGCCCATCGTGCGCGGCAGAAAAGGCGAGTACCGCCAGGAGCTTGAAAAGTTGGCGCGCGACGGCTTCGTGCGCGCGCGCATCGACGGCGAGCTTTCCCTATTGGACGATCCCCCGCGCCTCGACAAGCGCAAGAATCACACCATCGAAGTCCTGATCGACCGCCTGCTCGTGAAGCCGGGAATCGCGAGTCGCCTCGAACAATCCATCGCCACGGCGCTGAAGCTGGCGAAGGGACTCGTCACCGTCGTCGTGGTTGGCGGGACCGAACAAGTATTCTCCGAAAAAATGGCCTGCAGCGAGTGCGGGATTTCCGTGCCGCAACTCGAGCCGCGCTCCTTCAGCTTCAATTCGCCGTACGGCGCGTGCCCCGCGTGCAACGGCCTCGGTTCGAAATACGATTTCGATCCCTCAAAAGTGATTGCGGACTGGACGCGTCCGCTGTTCGAAGGCGGCCTCGGTCCCGGCGCGGGCTCCGTGTTTTTGAAGCGCAACTTGGAACTTGGCGCGCTCGCGCATGGGTTTAACCTCTCGACGCCATTCGAAAAATTACCGCGCGACGTGCAGAATTTAATTTTGTATGGCAATCCGCCTTCGAACGCGCGTGGCTCCGGCGAAAATGGCGCACGTTCCGCGTCGGCGAAAGGCGCGAAGGCTGGATCTGGGCTGCACTTTCAAGGCGTGATTGGTTTCCTCGAAAGCAGCTTTGAGGAATCCGGCTCGGATTCCTACCGCGAGTGGATCACGCAGTACATGTCGCCCGTGCCGTGCGCGGTTTGCCACGAGCAGCGCTTGCGTCCGGAAAGTTTGGCCGTAAAAGTTGGCGGCCGCTCCATCGCCGAATTTACCGCGCTGGCGATTTCTGACGCGCGTCCTGCCGTGGACGGAATTCGCAAGGGCCTCACCGAGCGCCAGACGGACATCGCCGGGCGCGCGCTTGCCGAAATTGGCGCGCGCCTCGATTTCCTGCTCGCGGTCGGGCTCGGCTACCTCAGCCTCGATCGCTCCTCCGCCACGCTTTCCGGCGGCGAGTCGCAGCGCATTCGCCTCGCCACGCAGATCGGCTCGCAGCTGCGCGGCGTGCTCTACGTGCTGGACGAGCCGTCCATCGGCTTGCACGCGCGCGACAACGACCGCCTGATTTCTTCGCTCGAGAAATTGCGCGACATGGGCAACACGGTTCTCGTCGTCGAGCACGATGAAGAAACCATTCGCCGCGCCAATTTCGTGGTGGACCTCGGCCCCGGCGCGGGCAATGCGGGCGGGCACCTCGTCGCGACGGGCCCTCCGGAAGAGGTCGAGCGCAGCGTCGACTCGCTCACCGGCCGTTACCTGCGCGGCGAATTGAAAATTGCCGTGCCCGCGAAGCGCCGCTCACCCAACGGAAAAGCGATTCGCATTCTTGGGTGCGAAGCCAACAATCTTCAAGATGTCGATCTCGAATTGCCGCTCGGCTTGCTCACGGTCGTTACCGGCGTTTCCGGCTCGGGCAAATCCACTTTGGTGAATGACATTTTGTATCGCGCGCTCGCGCAGACGCTGTACCGCTCAATGGAAAGACCGGGCGCGTTTCGCTCGATCGAAGGCGCGGACCAGATCGACAAGGTGATTGAGATCGATCAGGCGCCCATCGGGCGCACGCCGCGCTCCAACCCCGCGACCTACACGGGCGTCTTCGCGCCGATCCGCGAAATTTTCGCGCAGCTGCCCGAGTCGCGCGAACGCGGCTACAAGCCCGGCCGCTTCAGTTTCAACGTGAAGGGCGGCCGCTGCGAAGCCTGCCAGGGCGACGGCCTGCGCCGCATCGAAATGAATTTTTTGCCGGACGTGTACGTCACCTGCGAAGTTTGCCGCGGACGCCGCTACAACTCGGAAACGCTTTCCGTGCGCTACAAAGGCTATTCCATTTCCGATTTGCTGGACATGCAGATTGCCGACGCGCTGAAAGTCCTGGAAAATATTCCGCAAATCCGCGTAAAGCTCGAAACGCTGGTCGACGTCGGCCTCGGCTACATTCAACTCGGCCAGTCCTCCACCACGCTTTCCGGCGGCGAAGCCCAGCGCATCAAACTCGCCCGCGAACTTTCGCGCCGCCAGACGGGCCGCACCCTCTACATCCTAGACGAGCCCACCACCGGCCTGCACTTCGACGACGTAAAAAAACTTCTCGACGTTTTAAATCGCCTCGCCGATCTCGGCAACACAGTCCTCGTCATCGAGCACCACCTCGACGTAATCAAGCAAGCCGACTGGCTCATCGACCTCGGCCCCGAAGGCGGCTCCGGCGGCGGCCGCATCGTAGCCCAAGGCACCCCAGAGCAAGTAGCCAAGGTGAAAAAATCGTACACGGGGCAGGTGTTAGCGAGGGTGTTGAATGGGAACCACACATAGCATTTTTCCTTCTTAGGTATTTTACCTACCTGATATCATACATACATTTAAATAATCCTTATTAATAGGCGGATAATTCTGCGAGCAAAATCCAGAAAATTGGCAGCAAAGACTGAAGATGGCGGCTACTATGCAATAAAAGGATTTTTATATCAATTCGACAAAACACTCGTAGAAATTCTTGAAAATCCCAATACAACCGTGAGCTTTGAAACCCATCAAGATATTAATTACGAGGATTTTGTTCTGCAAATAAAACACAAGGAAACCCAAACTTTCGCCAACAACAAAATCCGAAAAGCGGTCATTCAACTACTAACGTTCTTCAAGCAAAATCCGACAAAGAGAATCCTTCTCTATTGCCACTTCAAGGATAAGCCTATTCAGGATTTGCGATTGAGCCTCACACAGCTCGATACCTTAATTGGATTTAGCGGAAAGAAACTTTTTCCGCAGTCCGTAAGGCAACATTTCATTGCCCGATTCGCGATTCGATTCTCCGAAGATTACAAAAGCCAGTTTGAAAATGTTCTCGCATTAATCATGGCTTCCTTTTCATTGCAGTCAAGAGAACTAGCGGTTCTTCATCACAGCATTTTTCGTTCGAGACTTCTGGATTTAAGTCTCGAACAGAAGTCGAATCGGAAATTGGGACTTCAAGACCTTAGGTCTTTCCTGGAAGATGTTGAGGTGAGGTGGTTCGAGGGTACATATTCAAAGTATGTTGGCGTTGAGAAATACTTGCGGCTGATCAAGAACACATATTTTACCGCTTCGACGCCAAATATCGAAAACTTTGAGAGATTGTTCATCATTGAATGCGATTCTCTTGCAAGTCAATCAGACTTGATGAAAATCACCGTTCAACTGTCCAAGAAGTATTTTAGAAAGGGAAAATCTCCTCAACCTTTTGTACTCTTTCAAAAAATTCCAGAAACCCGCCTATTTGAGTTAAAGCAAATGCTCCTTGATGGGGGCTTCGATTTCTTTGATGGCACACATTTTGATGGTGATCGGTTTCGAATTGAAGATCTGGCCGGAAATCCAACCACCCCTCGAGAGTTCAACATTAAGATTATAAAAGAAAACCAAGTGTCTAAACTTTTGAATAAGGTTCCGATGAGAGAGGTTTTTCAATTCTTTATCCAAAATCCAGTCGATCTAAATATCTCTGGAAAGGATCATCGGCGAATTCAAATTGGCAAGACAACTCAGATTCTCCGAATTATTTCTTGAGGGGGCGCAGATGATCGACGAAAAAAACACAGTTAATGCAATCGTAACGGGAGTATATCCGGACAGGGTCCATATTGAAGTATTAGATATCGACACTTTCCGGGTCGCAGGGGAAAAGCTCTCAGTTGGCGCCTATCTGCGGATATCGGACTCTGAGGACTGTGCAATTATTGCAGTTGTGCAAAGTTTTTCAATACAAAAAAGTATGGAGGACGAAGAGCGTAGATATGTAATTGATGGAATACCGATCGGGTTTATTGACGCAGAGGGTAAATTTTCACGCGGGGGCAACAAAATTGCAATTCCGCCTGTCGGAGTGGCTCCAGCCTCAAGGGCTATCATTCAAAAAATATACGCATGGGTTGAGCCGGTCAAGTCTTTTGAATTTTCTTCACTCGCCCAGGATTCCGCGATTCGTGTACCAGTCGACGGAGATCGATTCTTCAATAAACACATCGCGATTGTAGGTTCGACTGGGTGCGGCAAATCGTGCTCTGTGGCTACTATTCTCCGCAAAGCTACCGAGTCAAAGCAAGGTAAGTACAACGGATTGAATAACTCACATATTATTATTTTTGATTTACATGGAGAATATTCGAATGCCTTCCCCATGGCCAACAAGCTAAGTATAAGCAATCTCCTTCTTCCTTACTGGTTGATGAATGGTGAGGAACTTGAAGAACTCTTGATTGAATCGGGTGAAAATCAGGCCTATAACCAATCCAGCTTGCTCCGTAGGATCATTACTCGCAACAAACAAAAACACAGTAAGGATCAGAAGGTAATGTTTGATTCCCCAGTGAAATTCTCGCTAAATGAAGTGCTAAATTGCATTCTGAATCTCAGCCGCGAAACTCGCGAGTATAAAAACCAGGACTCCTATGCACTTATAACTGGCCATAAGGAGTTCCCCTCTGACGAGGCACGATTTGACCACTATTTTGCCAATGAGTTCCAGTTTGAAGAGCCGAAAAATCAAAATTTCAGTAGGGGCGCATATAACGACGGGACTCTCGATAAATTCATCTCTCGTATCCGCTGGAAACTATCTGACGAGCGTTTAAAATTCCTGCTCGGACACGAGGCAGAAGGACTGGGATTTGAGGATACAATTCGACAGATTCTCGGCTACCAAGAAAAGGACCAAGCGAATGTCACAATAATTGACCTCAGTGGGATACCGTTCGAAGTTCTGAGCATTTCAGTGTCGCTTGTGTCTAGAATTTTGTTCGATTACGGGTATTATTATAAAAGGACATTTAAGGATAATTCTCCAAGGACTCCCCTGTTGCTCGTTTACGAAGAAGCCCATAAGTATGTCCCAAATTTGGCAGGCGCGAGATATACCGCATCTAGGCTCGCAATCGAACGGATAGCTAAAGAAGGTCGTAAATATGGAGTCACACTTGCTTTGATAACCCAGCGACCGTCCGAGATCTCAGAAACGATTTTTTCTCAATGTAATAATTTTATTGCCTTAAGATTAACGAATCCAGCCGATCAAAACTATGTCAAACGACTTCTTCCGGATGCTCTCGGCCCGCTAATCGAAGCGTTGCCAACTCTTGAGTCTGGAGAAGCTATTATTATTGGTGATGCAGTTGTTATGCCATCGCTAGTTCAAATTGATCGATCCAACCCCGAACCATCATCCACAGATATCAAGTACCTTCAAGAATGGAAACGAGAATGGTACGAAGTAGACTTCAAGAAAGTAATTGGGAATTGGGTGAAGTAGTCGGGTGCCCCATCGTTTGCGGGTTTGGCAAAGGGTGGCGGGTGGCCCATGCTTTGTGAGGATTTGAATTTGGGGTGGCCCATCCTTTGCGGGTTTTGCAAAGGGTGGGTGTTAAGTCCACGACTGCAGTTCCAAAGATTGCCGGAATAACGTAAACGGCTGAGGCGACACTGGAATGTGTGACGCAGGGCGAAACTTTTTGAAGTTCTCACGAAGAAAAATCAAAACACTCGGCAAGAATGGATTAATGGCGAAACTCGAATCTATTTCGGGTGCGGGATGACATCGAGCAGGTAGTACGATTCTCCGTCGATCTGGAAGTAGAAGCGCCAGCTGGCATTCACGCGGCCTTGCCAAATATCGCGCGCCTCGTCGAATTTCTTGGCGCGCAGCGATGGATGGCGGAGGTTTTCCGACAGAAGCGCCAACTGTTTATCGCACTGTTTCTGGACACGCAGCGGGGCATCCGCGTAACTGCGGCGGAATCGCTCCGTGTAGAAGAGCTGCATCTAGGAAGCTTTCGTCTTTTTCGTACGGTGCAGCGAGCGAAGCAGCTCTGAGGCGGAGCGGAACGGCCCATGTACGCGCCCCTCGCGAATGTCGTCGAGGCTTTCCGCCAATCGCTTTTCGACCAGCGCTTTGGGCGTAAGAATCAAACGGTCGCCTTCCAGCTGAATCTCCAGGTAATCCCCCGGCGCGAGTCCCAACCGGTCATGCAGTTTTTTGGGAATGGCGACCTGGCGGCTGACCCCAATTTTCACGACAGCAGCGGAACGATTCGCCTTGGTTTGTATTTTCATATAATTGTATTTTACAACAGCGGATCGATATCGTCATTGAAATTTTTCGCGCGCAAGCCCGTGCGCTTTTGAATGAATTCAAGATACGATCCCTATTGCTCCTGGAGGACAGCAGGCAGCTCCAATACCGGAATAATCAAAACCATTCAAAACTGACTTATTACCAGACTTACAATCCGTCAAATAAATTCACTTTAAATACGTAAGCTACTGATATACAATGTATTGTACTCAATAAAGTGCGCGCCATGAAACAAGACATTAAACCAGACCTGATGATCGAAGATCGCAGTGAATCTGTCTCCGCAATGGAGCCGCTGCTCATTGGCGAAGGCTCGCGCTATCGGGGCATGCTGACCGATCTGGCTATTGATCTGGCCCAGAAATCGGCCGGATTCCGCCATAGCTTGCCGGAAAGTTTGCTGGCATCTTTGGCCGAGCTTGTACGGGCCATGAACTGCTACTACAGCAACCTGATTGAGGGGCACTACACTCACCCGGTCGATATCGAACGAGCGCTGAAAAGCGAATATAGCAATGATCCACGCAAGCGCGACCTGCAACTGGAGGCCAGGGCGCATATCGCCGTCCAGAAATGGATTGACGAGGGAGGCCTCAAGGGGCGCGCGGCGACAGCCCCTGGCATTCGCGACATTCACCGCCGCTTCTGCGAATTATTGCCGGACGATCTCTTGTGGGTGGAAGATCCGAAAACGAAGGAACGCGTTCGCGTGGTTGCGGGTGAGCTGCGCGGCAAAGATGTGAGAGTGGGCGAACATGTCGCCATCAGCCCCGGCGCAGTGCCGCGTTTCCTCGATCGTTTCGAGCTTGTTTATTGCCGGCTGAACAAGACGGATTCCATTGTGGGCGCGGCGGCTGCACATCACAGATTGCTTTGGATTCATCCGTTTGTTGACGGCAACGGACGCGTTGCGCGCCTGATGTCTCATGGAATGTTGCTGGACACGCTCGATACTGGCGCGGTGTGGTCTGTGGCGCGCGGGTTGGCTCGCAATGTCGATTCCTACAAACGCTACCTTGCCGCCTGCGATCTTCCGCGGCGAAACGACCTCGACGGACGCGGTAATTTGAGCGAGGAATCTTTGGCCGCGTTCACCGAATTTTTTCTGCGAACGTGCATCGACCAGGTGGAATTCATGCAGAGCCTGATGCAACCGGATCGCCTGCGCGCGCGCATTCTCGTGTGGGCGGAGGAGGAAATTCGTTTGAAAAACCTGCCGCCCAGGTCAGGCAATGTTCTGGAAGCAATCCTTTACAGAGGAGAGCTTCCACGCGGCGATGTCCCTGGAATTATTGGAACGGCGGACCGCCAGGCGAGCCGCGTTGTCTCTGCCTTACTGGAACGAGGAGTGCTCACTTCGGACAGCACGAGAGCGCCTTTACGACTTGTGTTCCCTGCAACGCTTGCTTCACGGTGGATGCCCGGACTGTTTCCTGACAGATGAGTTTTTGAAATGCCGCGTGCTCGATGTGTTCTGTGGCGCGGGCTTCAGCCTGCGGGGTTTAATCCTTGCAAGGTCCAAACCCGGCATGCTAAAGGCCTGCGCCACAAATTACACGACGTCTTAAATTTGGCCCATGCCGCCGTCCACGTTGATTTCCACGCCGGTGATGTAGGACGCGTCCTGCGAAGCCAAAAATGCGACTGCGCCGGCGACTTCCTCGGGCTGGCCGAAGCGCTTCATGGGGACACGCTCAGTGATTTCCTTGGTGAATTGATCGATGGCTTCCTGGGGCAAACCGGTTCGGCCCAAGATCGGAGTCACAATCGGGCCGGGAGCTACGGTGTTGACGCGAATGCCGCGCTCCACAAGTTCCGCCGCCGCGGTTCTGGCGAGAGAGCGCATGGCCGCTTTCGTCGCTGAATATGCGCTGGCGCCTACTGTGCCTGTGCTGTCTGCCACGCTGGTATTCAAGATAATCGATGCGCCGTCATTCAGGAAGGGCAACGCTTTCTGGATCGTGAAGTACGATCCCTTGACGTTGATGTCAAACTGCTCGTCGAACACGCTTTCGGGTGTATCGGCAAGCGGCACGAACTTGCCGACTCCTGCGTTCACGAACAGCACATCGATTTTGCCCAGCTTCTGCGAAACTTCCTTGAACAGCTTGTCGATGTCGGTAAGTTTGGAAACGTCGGACTGCACGGCCAGCACGCCATTGCCAATTGTTTTTACGGCTTCGTCCAATGTCTTTCTGCTGCGGCCTGAGATCGCGACGCGCGCGCCCTCTTCTTGCAAACGCTTGGCCGTTGCCAGGCCAATGCCGCTGTTTCCGCCGGTCACCACTGCTACTTTTCCTTCAAATCTCTTCATCTGCTTCTCCTTTTAATTGCCGATTTGCCCGCTGGCCTTTTCCGGAGGCAACCTTGCCGCCGCGGCCAGGCTTCCAATGATTTAGATATTTAGATGACTATCGAAATGATAGGATGCAGATGTTTCCGGATTTTCTTTCGGCGGGTTCTAGTTCCCTCTGGCATCACGTACAGGGATTCCGGTAGACTGGGAGCAATTCATGGACCATTCCGGGATTGAAAAAATATCGAAAGCGCTGGCGGACAAGACTCGCCTGAGGATTTTTGAGGCGATCTCTTCGTCCAAGCGCATGAACTGCGGCGAAATCGTTTCGCTGCGGGACGTCACGCCCGCAACCGTTTCACACCACCTCAAAATTTTGAGCGAAGCCGGGCTGATCGAATGCCGCCGGGAAGGGCAATTCGTCCATAGCCAGGCCGTACCGGAAACTATCGCCGCCTACGCGCAGGCACTCGCAAAAATCGCGCGTGGCAAAAAACCGGCGCGCCGCAGCTGAAAATCCGCAACCGTTTCGAATTTTTGTGGCGCGGGCTTCAGCCTGCGGCAGTTTGTCCATGCACAGTTCGGCAATTATTGGCATCAAAACCGCGCAGGCTGAAGCCTATGCCACGTAAACCTGCGCCCAATCGCCCGGACTTGCGCGGAGCGGAAACTGCCGTTACAGTGAATGTGGCGTTTTAGTGCGGCTGTACCTCCCGACAGCGCCTGGGCCACTCTGAAATGATTTACGACGAACAAAATTTATCAGGCGCGGCACCCGTCAGGGCTCGTTCGAAAGATGCGATGGAACATGCCTCGGATGAACAGCGTCCTACCGAACCGGAGCAGCCTTCGGCGGAACCCCCTTTGATGGAATCACTTGGCCCTGAGCCCCAGAATGGCCACGGCGGCTCTTTTCCCTTCAATCATTCGCCGGAAGCGCATCGCTTTCATGCTGAAATTTCGGACGATTTGGATGTTCCCTGGGGCTGGATGGAAGTGCTGCTCCTCGTCATTCTGGCCGTGATTGGCAGCGCCGTGGTTACGTGGGGAGCCGCGCAGGTGGCGGTACGATTCTTTGGTATTCCTGCGAACGAAGTGTTTGGCGACACGATGAGCACGGCGAAGTCGGTGGTGGTGCTCGTCAGCCAGGCAATGCTTGACGGTCTGGCAATATTGTATCTGTACCTGATGCTGCAGGCGCGCACGACTGCGCCGTTCTGGCCGTCAATCGGATGGCGCGAGATGCGGCCCGGCCTGGGGAAAATTCGCGATTCTGCATTTCATTATTTGGCGGTGGGCGCAATGCTGGCCGTGGTGGTTTCGTTTGTGGGGGGATTCCTTAATTCAAAAGAAACGCTGCCCATTGAAGAGTTGCTGAAGGCGCGCGTGAGCATCCTGTTGTTTGGCGTGCTGGGCGTGCTTGTTGCGCCGCTCGTGGAAGAGACTATTTTTCGCGGCTTTCTTTATCCGGTGATCGCACGGCGCCTGGGCGTGGTGGGCGGAGTCGCCATCACGGGAACGCTTTTCGGGCTGATGCATGCGGCGCAGTTGTGGGGCGGCTGGGGACAGATTGCGCTCTTGATTCTGGTGGGCGTGATCCTCACGTGGGTCCGCGCGCGAACGGGCACGGTGGCGGCCAGTTATTTTGTGCATCTTGGTTACAACGGGTTGCAGCTTGTTGGATACCTGATCTATGTTGTCAGCGGTTCACATCATTAAATAAAATGATTCAGTATTTAAAGTGGGATAGGCTTCAGCCTGTCTGCCTTTGAATTTTTTGTAATCGATGAAAAAGTCAAAGGAAAACAGGCTGAAGCCTGTTCTACTTAAAGTTGTTCGCGGCTGCACAAAATTTTATCGGGGGATTTTTCCAGCATTATGAAAGTCGCAAAACCCATCGAATGGACGAGCAAGGGTGTGGTCATGATCGACCAGCGCCTTTTGCCCGGTGAAGTGATTCACCACACGTATACGGATTATCGCGAAGTGGCGGCGGCGATCAAGGACATGGTGATTCGCGGGGCGCCGGCGATTGGCGTGGCCGCGGCGATGGGCGTTGCGCTGGGTGTTGAGCATTCGACCGCGCGCACGCACGCGGAACTTCGCGCGGAATTTCCGGTGATTTGCACGACGATTGCCAAGACGCGGCCGACGGCCGTCGATCTGTTCTGGGCGCTGGAGCGCATGACTCGTAAGTTCGAGGAGTTGATCGCGGCGAACACGCCGCTCGATGAAGTACGGCGCGCGATGATCGATGAAGCGCTTGCAGTGCATGCCGAAAAGCGCGCCACGGACGAAGCCATTGGACACTTTGGCGCGGAATTGATGCCCGCTGCAGGCACGGTAATGACGCAGTGTAACGCGGGAGCTCTTGCAACGGCTGGGATTGGCACGGCGCTCGGCGTAATTCGCGTGGCGATCGAAGAGGGTCACAAGCTGAGCGTCTTCGTCCCGGAAACGCGCCCTTATTTGCAGGGCGCGCGGCTCACCGCGTGGGAACTGCATGAAGGCGGCGTGCCGCTGACGCTGATCACCGACAACATGGTAGGCCATTTCATGAAGGCGGGAAAAGTGAACGCGGTGGTCGTGGGTGCGGACCGCATTGCGGCAAACGGCGATACGGCCAACAAAATCGGCACGTATCAGATTGCGGTTCTCGCGCGCGAACACAGCGTGCCGTTTTATGTGGCCGCTCCGGTGTCCACGTTCGATCTATCGATTCCAAACGGAGAACACATTCCCATCGAGGAGCGTTCCGCCGAAGAAGTGACGCACATTCGCGGCGTGCGCATGGCTCCCGATGTGTTCGCGGCGCATCCGGCATTTGACGTCACGCCCGCGCGCTTTATTTCCGGCATCATTTGCGAGCGCGGCGTGGCCCGCGCGCCGTACACGGAATCGCTGCGACAACTGGCGGAAATGGTCGCAGCCGTAAGTCTGTGACGAATTAAGTAGCATAGGCTTCTGCCTGTGGGGTTTGGTCCTTGCAAGGACAAAAAGCCACAGGCTGAAGCCTATGCCACATAAATCCGTTCCACATTTTCAAATTTAAATTTCAGGCGCCGGCAAGGATCGCATATTGCTCTTTCGTGAGCGGAACCACGGAAAGCCTGCCGATGCGGATGAGCGGCGAATCTTTAAATAATTTGTTCGCCTTGATTGTTTCAAGAGAGACCGGTTTTGCAATTGCCTTCCCTGCTTTAATTTTCACCACAGGATTTTTTGGGTCGCTCGCGTCAACGGACATGACCGTTGCG